>ERZ1645187.5270-NODE-5270-length-10130-cov-7.188883_pt1 | contig 10130 bp, 6 predicted proteins | sample MGYA00575352_ERZ1645187 | MGnify/ENA primary metagenome ERZ1645187 (study PRJEB40837, sample SAMN11349314) | freshwater sediment metagenome | isolation source: river sediment | host: Sediment | place: India: Wazaribad , New Delhi | collected 2017-02-21 ...
ATGCGCTTGGACAGGTCGCCGATGGTCTGTTGCTTGCGTGCTTCGGCCAGGTCCACGGCCAGGGCCTGGTACACAGGTTCGGCGGGCAGGCCGCGGCCGTCCCAGCTGGCGATGGCTTCCACGGTGCGTGGCAGGCTGCGCACGACTTCCGGGTTTTCCACGCTCTTGTACAGCAGCAGGACGATCGGCAGGACGAAGACGACAAAGAGGAACAGCAGCAGCGGCAGGATCAGGCCCTGGGCCTTGAGCCGGTTGATGCGTTCGGCACGCGCCAGCTTCTGCTTGAGCGTCAGTCCGGCGAATTCAGTGAGGGAAACGGTAGTGGCCATCGCGGGCTCCAGAGACACCGGGATAAAACACCCTCGCCCAAGACAGGCGAGGGATGAGAGGGGCACGGGCCGCCCCTCTCGCAAACCTCTCCGTCAGGAGAGGGCACCACTGTTGAAACTTACTTCGCGGCCCAGGCGTTGAAGCGCTGTTCCAGCTGCTCGCCGTAGTCGGCCCAGAAGGTCACGTCCATGGCCACCTGGTTGGCAATGTTTTCCTTGGTGGTCGGCATGTCCTTGCTCAGCGTCGGTTCCAGCAGCATCACGGCTTTCTTGTTGGCCGGGCCGTAGGCGATGTTGGAGGAGTAGACCTTCTGCTGCTGCGGCTGCAGGGTGAAGGCGATGAACTCCTTGGCCGCGTCGGCATCCTTGGCACCCTTCGGGATGGCCCAGGAGTCGAAGTCGTAGATGCCGCCGTTCCACACGATCTTCAGGTTGCTTTCGTTCTGCACCGCGGCGATACGACCGTTGTAGGCCGAGCTCATGACCACGTCACCGGAGACGAGGAACTGCGGCGGCTGGGCACCGGCTTCCCACCACTGGATGTGCGGCTTGATCTCGTCGAGCTTCTTGAAAGCGCGGTCCTGGCCTTCCTTGGTGGCGAGCACGGTGTACACCTCTTTCGGTGCCACGCCGTCGGCCATCAGGGCGAATTCCAGGGTGTACTTGGCGCCTTTGCGCAGGCCGCGCTTGCCCGGGAACTTGTTCACGTCCCAGAAATCGTTCCAGCCCTGCGGGGCGGTTTTCAGCTTGTCGGCGTTGTAGGCCATGACCGTGGAGTAAACGAAGAAGCCGATGCCGCACGGCTGGATGGTGCCTTCCACGTAGTCCTTGGGATTGCCGAGGATGGCCGGGTCGATTTCCTCGAACATGCCCTCGTCGCAACCGCGGGCCAGTTCCGGCGACTCCACTTCGACCAGGTGCCAGGACACGCTGTTGGTGTCGACCATGGCTTTGACCTTGGCCATTTCGCCGTTGTACTCACCGGCAACGATCTTGCCTTTGCCAGTGGCTTCCCACGGCTGGTAGAAGCCCTTGGTCTGGGCTTCCTTGTTGGCGCCACCGAAGGAAATCACGGTGAGGTCGGCGGCCATGGCCGAGGATGCTGCGGCGAGGCCCAGGGCCAGGCCGGCGAGACGGAAGGTGCTGCGAGTTGCGGTGCTCATTGTTGTTGTCTCCACGGTGCAGGGTATGGGGTTTTGCTTTTGTGGGGTGTGGCGCGGCGCACTCATTCCGCCAGCAGCGGGTCAAGGGCGCGGACGTGCTCGACATGCCAGCCCAGCGGCACGACATCGCCCACGCCCAGGGCGGGGTCGAGTTCGGCGATGGGCTGTTTGACGAAGAAGTTCGGGTTGCCGCAGACCTCCATGCGGATGCGCACGTGGTCGCCCAGGTAGATGAACTCGGCGACCCGGCCGCTGAAGCGGTTGGCGCAGTGCTCGCTGGCGGCATTCAGGCGCACACGCTCGGGGCGGATCGACAGGCTGACCGGCTCGCCGCTGGCGCCGACCTTGACCGCCAGGGCCTGGACGTTTTCGCCGCGGGCCAGCTTGACGCTGCAACGCTCGCCGTCGCGGCTGACCAGGGTGCCCGGCAGGCGGTTGTTCTCGCCGATGAAGTGGGCAACGAAGGTGTTGCTCGGCGCTTCGTAGAGATCACGCGGCGGGGCGATCTGCTGGATCTCGCCCTGATGGAACACGGCCACGCGGTCGGACATGGTCAGGGCTTCGCCCTGGTCGTGGGTCACATAGACCACGGTGACGCCGAGGCGCTCGTGGATGTGCTTGATCTCCATCTGCATGTGTTCGCGCAGTTGCTTGTCCAGCGCGCCGAGCGGTTCATCCATCAGCACCAGCTGCGGCTCGAACACCAGGGCGCGGGCCAGGGCCACGCGCTGCTGCTGGCCACCGGAAAGCTGGCCGGGGTAGCGGTGGCGGAACTTGTCCAGCTGGACCATGGCCAGCGAGCGTTTGACCCGCTCGTGGATGTCGGTCTTGTTCATGCCGCGCACGGTGAGCGGAAAGGCCATGTTCTCGGCCACCGTCATGTGCGGGAACAGCGCATAGTTCTGGAACACCATGCCGATGTTGCGCTTGTGCGGCGGCACGTTGTTGATGGCCTTGCCGTCGAGGAGGATTTCCCCGGCGGTGGGGGTTTCGAAACCGGCCAGCATCATCAGGCTGGTGGTCTTGCCGGAACCGGACGGGCCGAGCAGGGTGAGGAACTCGCCCTTGCGGATATCCAGGTTGAGATCTTTAACGATCAGCGCTTCGCCGTCGTAGCTTTTCTGCACGCCGCGGAAACTGACCAGGATGTCGTTTGCCTGAGAATCGCTCATCACCGCACCTTTTGTTTTTGTCTTGCCGATGAGCAAAGACTAGGCGCGGTGGTCCGTCCAACAAATCGGGCAGGCGGACAACTTGCGGTAGGGCGGCAGGCCGACTTTTTGTAGGGATTGCCCTACAGGGCGATAGTCAGACCAGCTTGTGTTCCATGGCGTACTTGACCAGTTCGGCCACCGAATGGGCGCCCATCTTTTCCATCAGGCGAGCCTTGTGCGTGCTCACGGTCTTGCTGCTGATGGCCAGGTGCTGGGCGATCTCGTTGACGCCCTCGCCCTGGACCAGACGCTCGAACACGGAGAATTCGCGCTCGGAGAGCAGGGCGTGGGGCGGTCGCGAATCGGTCAGGCCGACCTCGAAGACCATGCGGTCGGCCAGCTCCGGATCGATGTAGCGGCCGCCGCTGGCGACCTTGCGGATGGCGGTGAGCAGCAGTGCCGGGTCGCTGTCCTTGGTAGCGTAGCCGGCGGCACCGATCTTCAGGGCGCGGGCGGCCATCTGCGCCTCGTCGTGCATCGACAGCATCAGCACCGCCGGCGGCTGGAGCAGGGCGCGGATGCGCGGGATGGCTTCCAGGCCATTCACGCCGGGCATGGAAATATCCAGCAGCACCACGTCGCAGGGCGTCTGGCGCAGCACGTCCATCAGCTGTTCGCCGTTGCCGGCCTCGCCCACCACCTGCATGTCCTTGGCCATGCCGATCAGCTGCTTGATGCCCTCGCGGACAATGGTGTGGTCTTCGGCCACCAGCACTCGAATCACTGTTCTGTCTCCTCATCCAGGGCCACGTATACACACAGGGTAGTGCCTGCACCGGGGTGGCTGTCGAGGCTCAGGCTGCCGCCGAGCATCAGCACGCGCTCGCGCATGCCGACCAGGCCGAAGGAGCCGTGCACCGCCGCCGGGTCGAAACCGCGGCCATCGTCGCTGACCCGCAGGCACAGCTGCGGGCCCTGCACGCGCAGGCTGATCTCCACACTGTGGGCCTGGGCGTGGCGCAGAATGTTGGTCAGCGCTTCCTGGAGCACGCGGAACAGGCCGATGGCCTTGGCGTCGGACAGTGCCGGCAACTGCTCGGGCACTTCCACCAGGCAGGGAATCTGGCTGCGCGCCTCGAAGCGCCGTGCCTGCCATTCGATGGCGGAGGCGATGCCTGCATCGAGGATCGGCGGCCGCAGCGCGGTGGCCACGTCACGCACCAGCTGGAACAGGTTGGCGATCAGCTTCTTCATGCTCTGCAGGCGCGCCTGCAGACCGGGGTCGAGGTCGGCGTAAGCCAGTTCGCACATCGAGGTTTCCAGCTTGAGCACGGTGAGCACCTGGCCCAGCTCATCGTGCACCTCGCGGGCGATGCGCGCTTTTTCTTCCTCGCGCACGCTCTCCAGATGCGCCGACAGCTCGCGCAGCTGGGCACGGGATTCGCCCAGGGCCAGCTCGATGGCCTTGTTGGCGCTGATGTCCCAGACGATGCCATCCCACACCACGCGGCCGTCCTCGAAGCGCCGGGCGGTGGCCTTGATGTCGACCCAGCGCTGTTCGCCGCTTTGCGTCAGCAGGCGGCCCTGCCATTGCCAGTCGCGGTCGGCGGCCAGGGCCGCATCCTGAATGGCGCGGTAGTCGGCCTGATCGTCGGGGTGGGCCAGGCTGCGGATGCCGCGGTCGGCATGGGAGAGAAACTCGGCGGAATAGCCCAGCAGGCCCTGACTGGCGTCGCTCATGTAGGAGAACAGCACAGGGGCGCCCGGCGCGGCGCGTTCCAGGCGGAAGACCAGGCCTGGCACGTTGCCGGCGATGCCCTTCAGGCGCGCCTCGCTTTCCTCCAGCGCGGCATGGGCGCGGCGCCGTTCGGTGACGTCGCTGAGAAACACCAGCAGGTATTCGCTCTCGCCGAAACGCAGGAAGCTGATCGAAACGTCCACCGGCAGCAGGCTGCCGTCGGCGCGGATGCACTGGGTCTCGAAGCTCAGCGCGCCTTCGTCCGGCTGGCGCGCCCGGCGCCACAGGCCGAGCCAGCGGTCCATGTGCAGGTTGGGTTCGAAGTCGGCCAGTGGCCGGTCGACCACCGCGCCGGCCGGGTAGCCGAGCATCTGTTCGGCGGATGGGTTGGCGTAGCGCACGCGGCTGTCCCAGTTGACCCAGAGAATGCCCACGGTGCTCTGGTCGATGGCGAACTGGGCCAGGCGCAGGGCTTCTTCCGCCGCCAGTTGCTGGCTGAGGTGCAGGCGGGCATCGAGCAGGCGTTTTTCCAGCGCGCTGCGCTGGCGCAGCAGCCAGGTGATGACTGCCGCGCTGGTCAGCAGCAGGGCCAGCAGGACCAGGCTGATGTTCTGCCACAGGCCGGGTGATTCGCTCAGGCGCGGGTACTGGATCTGCAGCCAGCGGTCGTGCAGCTGGTTGAGCTGCTGTGGCGGCAGGCTGCGCAGGGCGCTGTCGATCAGCTCCGCCAGTTGCGGCTGGTCGCGGCGGCTGGCCACGCGCAGCAGCAGGGGGAAACCGATATCGCCGACTACCGCCAGCTCGCTGAATTCCTGCAGGCGCGACAGGCGGCTGAGCTGGGCTTCGTCGGCCACGGCGAAAGGCGTGGTCTGGTTGAGCACCTGCTGCAGTGCCGCCTGTTCGTCGACCGTGGCGCGCAGGTCGAGGTTGCTGAAGTTGCTGCGCAGGTAGGCCAGCACCGGGCTGTCGGCGGCCACGGCGACCAGGCTGCCGGCTTGCAGCGCATCCAGTTCCACCGCGCCGGTGTGGCTGCGTTCGCCAACCACCAGATGCGGCACGCGCAGGTAGGGGTCGGAGTACTGCCACAGGCGCAGGCCGGCGGGAGTCTGCAGCAGGCCGGGGGCGAGGTCGATGGCGCCGGCCTTGAGGGCGGCCTGCAGTTCGTCCTGGCTGGCATAGTGCTGCCATTGCCAGCTGACGCCGAGCGCCTGGCCCAGCCACTCCATCAGTTCCACGTTGGCCCCGGACAGACGCTGCTGGCGGCGGTCGAACTGGGCGTAGGGTGGCTGCAGGACAATGCCCACCCGCAGCGGTCCGTGGGTCTGCAGCCAGGCGCGCTGGGCCTCCGTCAGCGCCAGCGGCGCGGGAGCGTCGGCCCATGCCGGGAGGGCGAACAGGCAGAAAAGCAGGGTGGCGAGACGCAGCAGCACGGGCGTGACCTTGTAGTCGCAATGACCTTGAGCATATCCGAGGCGCCGGCCCTGAGCGATCCGACCATGGTCCCGGTGCACCTGCCCGGCACCTTGAAACCGGCTGTAAAGCCTTGCCGCACGCGGCGTTGGCGATTTTGCACAGGTCGCGAATCTAGCAGCACAATGACGCAAAAACGCTCTTAGCAAGCGCCGGGCATGCCGTTACACTGCGCCCCGCCCGTTGCTTGCAATGGGTTCGGCCCGCATGGCGTGGCCGGCAGCGCTGCCCCTGCCAGAGTGGGGCTTCGCGGCTGAGGTTTGCCTCAGCCAGTCGCTATCCTGACCAACCCAAGAGGACAGCCCGGTGGTCAAGAAAGCTGCGTCATTTGCCGCACTAGGCGGCCTCGTCTATTCCACCGATGGCGGTCGGCATTGCCCGGACTGCAGCCAGCCGGTGGATGCCTGCATCTGCAAGCAGACCCAGATTCCTGCCGGTGACGGCATCGCCCGCGTGCGCCGCGAGACCAAGGGCCGCGGTGGCAAGACCGTCACCACCGTCACTGGCGTGCCCCTGCCCGAAGCCGAGCTGAAGGAGCTGGCCAGCGCGCTGAAGAAGCGCTGCGGCTGCGGCGGCGGGCTCAAGGACGGCGTCATCGAGATCCAGGGCGACATGGTCGACCTGCTGCTCGAAGAACTCGCCAAGCGCGGCTTCAAAGCCAAGAAATCCGGCGGCTGATTTTTCTTTTCGTGCGTTTCCGTGAAGGCCGCTGCCGACGCGGGGCCGTCTGTCATCTTTACTTTCCATCTTGGGAGTCGCCAGCGAGCGGCTCTGTCGCCTAAACAGGAGGACGCCATGTCCACACGTCGCACCCGCAAGAACGATGGCAGCCAGTGGACCGTGGCCGACAGCCGCAGCGTGTATGGCATTCGCCACTGGGGCGCCGGCTACTTCGCCATCAGCGATGCCGGGCATGTCGAGGTCCGTCCCAACCGCGCCGCGCGCAGTGCCATCGACCTGCACCAGCTGGTGGCCGAGCTGCGCCAGACCGACCTGTCGCTGCCGCTGCTGGTGCGCTTCCCGGACATCCTGCAGGACCGCGTGCGCCAGCTGACCGGCGCCTTCGACGCCAGCATCGAGCGCCTGGGCTACCGCAACCGCTACACCGCGCTGTACCCGATCAAGGTCAACCAGCAGGAAGCGGTGGTGGAAAACATCATCGCCACCCAGGACGTTTCCATCGGCCTGGAAGCCGGCTCCAAGCCGGAGCTGCTGGCGGTGCTGGCGCTGGCGCCCAAGGGCGGCACCATCGTCTGCAACGGCTACAAGGACCGCGAGTTCATCCGCCTGGCGCTGATGGGGCAGAAGCTCGGCCACAACGTGTTCATCGTCATCGAGAAGGAATCCGAGGTGCGCCTGGTGATCGAGGAGGCCAAGGAGCTGCAGGTGCTGCCGCAGATCGGCCTGCGCGTGCGCCTGTCCTCGCTGGCTTCCAGCAAGTGGGCCGACACCGGCGGCGAGAAGTCCAAGTTCGGCCTGTCCGCCGCGCAGATTCTTTCCGTGGTGCAGCGTCTGAAAGAGGCCGGGCTCGACCAGGGCATCCGCCTGCTGCATTTCCACATGGGCTCGCAGATCGCCAACATCGCCGACTACCGCAAGGGCTTTCGCGAGGCCATCCGCTACTACGGCGAGCTGCGCGCCCTGGGTCTGCCGGTCGATCACGTGGATGTCGGCGGCGGCCTTGGCGTGGACTACGACGGCACCCATTCGCGCAGTGCCAGCTCGATCAACTACGACATGGAAGACTACGCCGCCACCGTGGTCGACATGCTCCGCGAGTTCTGCGACCGCCAGGAAATTCCCCACCCGCACATCTTCTCCGAGAGCGGCCGGGCCATGACCGCGCACCATGCCGTGCTGCTGGTGCAGGTGACCGACGTGGAGAAACACAACGACGCCGTGCCCGAGATCGACCCGTCCGCCGAGCAGCCGGAAGTGCTGCAGGTGCTGATCGAACTGCTGGGCGACAGTGATCCGGAAATGGTTGCCGAGACCTACTGGCGCGCCACCCACTACATCAGCGAGGTGGCCGCGCAGTACTCCGCCGGCAAGCTGTCGCTGGCGCAGAAGGCCCTGGCCGAACAGTGCTACTTCGCCATCTGCCGGCGCCTGCACAACCAGCTCAAGGCGCGTCAGCGTTCGCACCGCGCGGTGCTCGACGAACTGAACGACAAGCTGGCGGACAAGTACATCTGCAACTTCTCGGTGTTCCAGAGCCTGCCCGACACCTGGGCGATCGAGCAGATCCTGCCGATCCTGCCGCTCAATCGTCTCGACGAGGAACCGCTGCGCCGCGCCGTGCTGCAGGACCTGACCTGCGACTCGGATGGCAAGATCAAACAGTACGTCGACGAGCAGTCGATCGAGACCAGCCTGCCGGTGCATGAGCTGCGCGAGGGTGAAGACTATGTGCTGGGCATTTTCCTGGTCGGCGCCTACCAGGAAATCCTCGGCGACATGCACAACCTGTTCGGCGATACCGACTCGGTGAACATCTACCAGAACGACGACGGCAGCTTCTACCACGCCGGCATCGAGACCCACGACACCATCGAGGACATGCTGCGCTATGTGCACCTGTCGCCCGAGGAGCTGATGACCCACTACCGCGACAAGGTCGCCAGTGCCGACCTCAGCAGCCGCGAGCGCAGCCAGTTTCTCGACGCCCTGCGCCTGGGTCTGACCCGCTCGTCCTACCTCGCCGAGTAAGTGCCTAGCCGGCCACCGCCGCGGTAGCCGGTAGCTCATGCCTGATGTGGTTGCGGCCGTTCTGCTTGGCTTGGTAGAGCATTGCGTCGGCGCGCTTGATGGCTGCGTCCAGTTCTTCGCCAGCGTCCAGCAGCACCAGGCCGCCACTCAGGGTAACCGGCAGGTCGCCTTGCGGAATGCGCGTGCGCTGGGCCTGCTGGCGCAGGCGCTCGGCCACATGGCCGGCGTCCTCGCCATGGGGCAGCAGAAACAGGGCAATGAACTCCTCACCGCCCCAGCGGCAGATCAGGTCGAAGGGGCGACGGCCCTGCAGCAGGTAGTTGCCGACCTGCCTGAGCACGGCATCGCCGACCGCATGGCCATGCTGGTCGTTGATCTTCTTGAAGAAGTCGATATCCATCAACAGCACGGCGACCTGCTGGTGCTCTCGCTGCGCCATGGCCAGTCTGGTGCTGGCCTGCTCGTAGAAACCGCGACGGTTGAGGGTCTGGGTCAGTGGGTCGGTGTGAGTCAGGCGGGTCAGTTCGCCGAGGGCGTCCATCAGGCGCCAGGCCAGCAGACAGAACAGGGCCAGCAGGCTGGACAGCAGCAGGCCGGGCAGGCTGTCGAAAAAGGCATCCCATTCCAGTTCGTGGCGCTTGACCTGATGCACCAGCCACAGCTCATGGTCGATCAGCGGGGTGCTCAGCCAGTGGTTGCCGTGGGCGTCGGTTCGCCATTGGTTCAGCTCCGTGCTGATGGGCGGCTGGTTCAGCACGGGGTTGGAGACATCGTCCTGGCGTGCGATCACTTGCCCGCTGTCGCTGAGCAGCAGGCTTTCGCCGCTGCTTTCGCCCACGTCCAGCAGCTGTTGCAGAGTATCGATCCGCAGGTCCAGGGCGGTGACGCCGAGAAACTGCTGATCGACATAGACCGGCTGGGAGAACGTCATGATCTGGCCCTTGCCGGCGAGATCGGCGTAGGGGCCGTGGAGGGTCAGGCGGCCGCTGGGATTGGCCTGCGGCAGGTTGCCGAGCCAGTAGGGACGCTGATACAGCTGCGGGGAAAAATGGAAGCGCTTGAGGGCCGCGTCCGGGGCCAGGTAGATGAAACCGCTGGCCGACAGGTAGTAGACCCAGGCGACTTCCTGGTTGACATCCATGACCTCGCGAATGAGCGGGTCGAGTGCCAGTGTGGCCCGGATTTCCCGGCGCTGATCCGCCGAGTACTGCGCCGACAGGGCACCGCTCAGCTGGCCTTCCCGGCCCGGGCTGGAGTCGATATGCCAGATGCCCAGCTCGGGATGCTGCCTGGTCGGTGGCAGGGCTGGCGGCGGTTTCTGCCGGGCCTGCAGATTGCCATCGACCAGCAGGTTGCCCATGACCGAGACCTGATCCCAGCGCATCTCCAGAAAGACGCTCAGCAGCTTGGCGCGGCTGGCGAAGATGTTTTCGATCTGCAGACGCCGTTCGGCGACCCGCTCCTGATACAGGTAGATATTGGTGCTCAGGAGCAATAGGGCCAGGCCGATCACGACGATGGCCAGGCGTTTCTTCGAGTTGATCAGCATGCGGCAGTTCTGGGCTCG
>ERZ1645187.5271-NODE-5271-length-10130-cov-5.277419_pt1 | contig 10130 bp, 10 predicted proteins | sample MGYA00575352_ERZ1645187 | MGnify/ENA primary metagenome ERZ1645187 (study PRJEB40837, sample SAMN11349314) | freshwater sediment metagenome | isolation source: river sediment | host: Sediment | place: India: Wazaribad , New Delhi | collected 2017-02-21 ...
TTCCGGGCGTTTGGTTTCGTCACGCCCCATTGAGAATGCGTGCGACGGTTGGAGATCCATTTTTCCAGCCGTCGCCGTGGATTTTTTCGTACAGGGTTTTGAGCGCCTCGGTATCGAGCCCAAACCTTTTGATGATGTTCCGGACGATTTTCTGCGGGTTTTCGGCGTCGACGTGACATGTTTCGAGCCCTTTGATTATGCTGATGACCTGAAGGTATCGAACATTTCCGGGAGTGACGGTAAGTGGGGGCTTGTGAACAATGACGTTCACCCGTTCAGGGATGATTCTTCGGTATTTGTTCGTTGCGATGTCGATACGTCGTGTCATCATCGTAGAAAGCCCTATCCGGTTCATGAGGGAAGGGACCGTCTCATATCCTATGATTCGGGATTTGCTCCTCGTCAATAACCGGGACATGGCTTCCGTGCGGGTCATTCCGACGGTTTTATCGATCATGTCTCCCAGTCTGTACCGTTTCGTCCGGATGTACACGCCTCTGGCGCATCGTCGTACAACATCGTCCCTGACGAGCCGCCCAAGCGCCCAGTAGACGATTTTTCTCGCCCGTTCCACCGGAATTTCCGGGCGCCGTTTGACAAAAAGCCTGACGACATCCCCGGTGAGCAACGGCTCGCCGTATGGACGCCCGCGAACGATGCTTCTGACGAAGTGTTCGTATTCGCGATGTTCGACGGTCATTGTGCAACTCCTGTCAGCGCCTTGTCGAGCAGCGCGTTTCTGTTCCGAATTTCCCTGACGCTCTTCTCGACCGAGTGATCCGTTGATCCGACGGCGAAGCTGCGAAAGGACGTTGACGTAAGAAAACAGCCCCTCAAAACACGGGGGCTGTTTTCTTACAGAAGCGCGACGAGTCCCTTTGTTTCTAGGATATGGAGCAGCTTTCGAGCTGCCCCGACAGGCTTTTTCGCTCCTGTCTCCCATTTCTGCAAAGTGGAGACACTGACGTTCAGGAGGGATGCGAGATCCGTCTGCTTCAGCTTCGTTCGACACCTGAGCGCCTTGATGTTTTCCGCAGAATAGGTCGGGATCCTGGGGAGACACAAGGCATCGAATTCGTGCATGTCATCATCCGACAGGAGTCCGATGTCGTGCAAATCCCGAGCGGTTTCATGCACTTCCGAAAGAATCCGGCTCATGGTATCACCTCCCTGATTATATTTTTCTGAATCACTTTATTTAGTTCCTCATCTGAGTATCTCAAAAACTGCTCCGCCAATTTTGCCAGCGTCCTTTTTTCTTTGGCGGATATGTCCGCTTTTTCGTTTTTGTTGAATCCGTAGAGAAAAAACCATTTCTCCTTAAAAAGAGTTGCTATAATGGTCCGTGCGCCTCCCCGTTTCCCCATTCCAGAAAGAGAGATTCGTTTCTTGTAGAGAGAGCCGCCAAGCTCAGCGTCAATCAGGCCGGCTTCCATTTCTCCAACCGCTTTGACCAACGAGGCATCCACAATGTCATTCTTGCGCATCCAATGCGAAAAGCTCTTCGTGCTGAAGATTCGGCTCATGGAATAATAATAGCACTGAGTGCTATTATTTCCTAGACCCAACACCCCAGTCGGTCTCACAATGCTCTTTCTCGAAGAAACGGAGAAAGCGATCCAGCGCCGCTTCATCACCGACTGCGAAAAGGAGGCCCCATGAACAACACCGTTCTCGATATCGGCGATGCGACGTATTTCGCCGCCGATCACCACTTCGGACACAGGAACATGCTCGCGTACGAGAATCGCCCGTTCGCAGACACTGCGGAGCTGCGGCGCGCCCTGATCGAACGGCACAACGAAACCGTTCCCGTGCGCGGCGCGACCGTCATCTTCCTGGGAGACTACCTCTGGGGGGAACGTGACGACGAGGACGAGCTCCGGAAGATCACGAGGCAACTTCACGGCGATACGAAGATTCTGCTGCTTGGAAACCACGACCGTCTTCCGACGGAGCGGTACGAACGCGTCTTCGACCGCGTCGTTCCGAAGGATGCGTCATTCTCCGTCCGCCGGGGCGGCCGCGAGATCGGGTGCGTCCACTCCCCCATGACGATCTACTCCGGCATCGTCCCGGACGCCGACGATCTGCCGAGCGGCTACGACATGATCCGCGTCGTTCTCGAGATCGACGCGCCACGTATCGGAGGCGAATGGCTCTGCGGACACGTTCACGGAGTCTTCCGAAAGCTCGGGCCCGTGGTCAACGCCGGAGTCGACGTGTGGGACTACCGCCCGGCGGCGATCGGCGACATCCTCGCCACGCTCGACGATCCGACCGTCGTCATCCCTGGGCCGAAGGGGTTCGGGGTATAGCGGCGCTGACTTCGCAGACGCCAACTACGTGCACACATGCTCCGAACCCGGCGGAACCCTGTCCGGCGCCGTCAACCATGTACGCCGGAATCACCGCGAACACTTCTACAAGGAAAAAACGTCCGCTTGTTCTACACTCCCCGCACTTGCCAGAATGAAGGAACAACGCTCTCCGGGAAGTCGAACCGGGTGAACTCTCTCCCCGCATCGTCGCTGTAGGAGCGCAGGGGGGCGGAGTGTTTGCGTCGCCACGGACAGAAGAAGCTGTACTCCCGCCCTCTCTGCTGCGAGCCGTCGGTCAGTATGAGAGCGCCGTCGACGAAGGTCCGGCAGATTTCGCCGAAGATTTTCGAGCCGAGCCACCAGATGCCGCTTCCGCCCTCTCCTTCGCTGTCGCCCCGGTAGAAGAAGACGCCGAGCGAGCGGTTCTCTCTGCCAAACTCTCTGCGGAAGACGACGAGGCCGTCTCCGCGGCAGCGGCGGACGCTGATTCTTCTGCGCGTCGGGATGTGCAGGTAGGTTTCCTTCAGGATGCAGATCGAGGACTCCGAGTGGCGGACGCTACTGTCTTCGACTGGAGGGCCGTCTATCTCGGTTTTCAGGAGTCTGTAGTCGATGTCGTCCGCGAGCAGATGAGGCAGGCTCCATGCGGGGCGGTCGAAGCCGTAAAATCTTGTGTCCTGGTCGCCCGGCCTGAAGTACCCCCGGTCGACGAAGAGGAAGTCCACGACCCACGGAGAGAAGATGCGAATCGGGTCGTACAGGTCGTTTCCGCAGCAGGGGTAGAAAAGAGTGGTGTCCAGAACTCCGGGGAGGAGGCCGTTCCAGATGAGCGAGTCCTCGTCCTGGGCGGGATTCGGTTCTTCCGGAAAATGGCGTTCGAAGAGAAAATGCGAGGGAGAGCGTTCGCCGCCGCAGAAGAAATTGTCCTCGATTATGCCGCGGATTCGCTCTCTTTTGACGGCTGTCGCCCCCTCTTCGCGTCGGAAGATCGAGCAAGGTTTAAGGGGGACGCTTTCTGGCGTTGCGGCGTGCTGCCCGCTGGCTGTCGCGGGAACCGGAGACGGCGCGACGTGCGCATCCTTTTCTTCCTTCATTCCTGAGCGGGATGTCATTCTCTTGGATCTTCGCGGCCGTCCGGAGGGGGAGGTTTCCGCGCCTCCCTCAAGGCAGCGGCGGAGGTATTCCGTCTTCGGGTGATCCGCTCCGAAGAGTCGCTCATTCATCGCAAGAGCGCAGGCAAGCAGTTCGTCTCCTCTTTCGCGGACGCCTGCGCTTCTGTGAAGCAGTCCGAGCGCGCCCATTGCGTTGACGGTCTTTGGGTGTTCCCGTCCGTGCGTTCGTTCGCGGAGCGAGAGGACGCGTTCCAGCAGAGGGAGTGCTTTGTCCATTTCGCGCCTGGAGACGAGATAGGCCGCGTGTCTGCCGAGAAAGCGCGTCAGCCTGCTCATCGCATCGATGATTTCGGAATGGCCGGGCGCGAATAGCGCCTCCGTGATAGCGCACCCTCGTTCGTAGAAGGGGAGAACCTCGGCGAAGTCCTCTATCGGTCTGTGCAGGGAGCACTCTCTCTTTCGTTTGACGGCGACGTACTCTTCCTTGGTGGGAACACGATCGAAGATCTTTTCCTCGCAGTAGAAGTCGAGGAGCATTGCTTCGAGCTGCTCTCTCTTCTGCTGAAGCGTCTCCCCAATCATCGAAGAAAGACGGTGGTTCGCCGAAAGCATCTCTTCACGGAGGCTTACAGCGCGTTTATAGAAAGAAAGAGCTTCTGCGCGGAATTCCGGGTACCTATAGAAGCTGTCGGCGAACCTTTCGTACGTCAAAATGAGGCTGTCTTTCAGTATTCGGGGGGTCCGTTCGCGAAGGCTCATTGCCCGCCTGCGCAGCTCGAAGGCCTCGGCTCGGCGATTCTCGTCCGCCCAGTGATCTTTTGCGAACACGTCGAGGTAGTCGGCGAAGGGCCTTCCGTCGAAGATTCCGCTCTCTTCGCGAAGTTCCATCGCCCGTTCGAACATGGCGAACGCTCTCTCCCGGTCTTTCGCCTCCCTGTAGTGCTTCGCGGCGAAATTCTCCAGGAGCGAAGCAACGGCAGTCCTGTCTACGCCGAGTGCTTTCTCTCTCTGCGCACGAGCCTTTTCGAAAAGAATGTTGAGCGTGTCGCTCGACGCGAAGGGGGCGCAGCGTTCGGCGAAGCGCTCCATGCGTTTCGCGAATGCGACGCGCTCTTCGCTTTCAACGGGGGCGTTTGCGATTTCGTTTTCCCGGACGGCGACCCATCTGTTGAAAAGGAGAAGCGCCTCCTCGCGGATCTCTCTCGAACATTTGGAGGAACTGCCGGAAGCGTTCGCTCTCTTGTCGTGGAATTCGGCGAGTTCATAAAGGCTGAAGGCGGCGTCCGCAAGGGAGGCGAACGACTCCTTTCGTATTTCCACGCCCCGGCGATAGAGCGCGTCGGCCGCCGCCGCGTCGCCGCGCTCCTCGGAGAGCGAGAGCACCTCGCCGAAGGCGTCAAAGGTCGACGGATGATCAGGGCCGAGCGATTTCTCGAGCACCGTGAGAGCCCGCAGAGCGAGCTTCCGGGCTCCGGAGACGTCGCCGAGGGCGTAGCGGAAGAGTGCGAGTGACCTCTGGGCGGCCACTGTTTCGGGGTGAAATACGCCGAATACTCTCTCCCGGCGCTTCAGCGCTTCCTCCTGGAGCGCCGCCGCCGCTTCGCCCTCTCCGAGGAGCAGATGGAGGTGCGAGAGCGCGTCGAGCCTTTCCGGAGGGAGATCCGTCACGGACTCCGTGCGCACCCCGGAGAGCTTCAGAAGTCTTCGGGCGGCGTCGAGGACCGCTTCTCCTTCGTCGCATATTTCGCGTATCTTCGTCAGCGTCTTCCGTATGCCTTCGGTCTCCGGGCAGTCATTCCCGAGGTGTTTCTCGGAACTCCGCAAAGCCCGGCGAGCGTATTCCGCGGCCGTGTCGAGGCTTTCAAGAATTTCGTCCGTGACGGACAGATGCGACGACGTTTCGGTTCCGCCCGCTCGAAGATGCGGGGGCAGACTCTTGCGGATCGTCAGCACCCGCAGCATGTTCGGGTTCGCGAGTCGGGCGCGGATGTCGAGCCCCCTCTTCAGATGAAGCAGGGCGAGGCTCTCCTGGATGCCCGCCGCTTCGCCGGCGTCAATCCGCGGTTCTTTGCGCAACGAGGAGTTCGCGCGTTCCATCCAGCGCATGGCCAGAGCGTCCAGCTCCTTCGTGGCTGCCTCCGGTCGGACGTATCTTGCTTCGCCACTCCGTTTCATCTCCATGCGTTGTTCGGAGATGGCGAGAAGTCGGTTCACGCAGGCCGAAAAAAGCTGCTCGAAGGGGAGAGAGCAAACTTCCTCCTTCAGTCGCTCGCTGAGAGCCGGAGGATGGGAGGGGGAAAGCCCATCTCCTTCCAGTACGCCGCTTCTGTCCGGAAAAGCCGGGTAGTCCGTCACGTCGTTTTCCCCCTTCATCAGCAGAGCAGGCGTGCGAAAACATTTGCTGTACTGCGCTTGCGATCGCCATGCGAATTTTACCTTTTGCCCGTTTCACTCACAAGTTCGTTCAGGGATGCTGCGCGATATGGCGCTTTCTTTGTAAAACCGTTCAAAGAGCGCGGGGCGTCCGTCACGACGCCCCGCGTCGCAGTTTTTCGGCGCAGTTTCTGAGCGCGAAGACAATCCCCGAGGAGTTCGCCGTCTATCTCCACGGAGGCGCAATAGCCGATGAACATGCGGAGTCCGCGGCGCCGCACGCAAGCAGTTCGATCACTTCTTCCAGCGACTTCGTGTCGTCGACGGGGATGATTTCATTTTCCGGTTCCTCGACGGGGACGACGGCGCCGCTTTCGTACCGCTCACTGACCTTTTTCGACCAGGTGCTGAAGTCGGAGGGTACGGGAGGGTCTTTCACGATGATGGGTTTGCTGTGCTTTTTAATCAGATCCAACGCCCTGTGCGACTCGTTGCTGAATCCCCTGTCGTCATTTACCTCGTCTGATCTTCTGTAGATATTCTTGTTTATTCTGACGCCGCAGTCGAGGCAGAAGCCCCACCAGTAGTTCATGCCGCTCAGCGGACTACCGCACCAGTAGGTCACGCGGCAGGTTCCGCCGCATTCGGGGCAGGGCGCGGTCCAGTAGCCGGCGTCCCACAGTTCCAGCAGGATGCCGAGGGAGAGGGGGCCTCCGCCGAAATAGGCGCAGGAGAGCGCGGGGAAGGAGAGTTTGGCGTCGTACAGTTCGGGTGTGGCGAAGATGCGCTCCCTGTTCTCCCAAAAAAGTTGGTAGTTGGCTATGAACAGCTCTTTGTCACGCTCTTTTTTCTCCACCGTCTCCTGAGGCGTTGGAGAGCTTACGTGAATGCCGTTTCCCGTGAACACCAGTCCGCCCTTGGGGTGCGCGCCGAATGTGAGCATGGGCATTCATCTCCTCTCAGAGTTCGAATAGAAGTGTTTCCGTTCGACCGGAAAAACCGTTTCTCCGCCCGCTTCCGCTATCATGCGCACGATCGCCTCCGCGTCGTTGCGCCGCGCGAGCGCCGCGAGCGCCGCATGGAGCGCCGTCTCTCCGAAGGAGTCGACCTGGTTCACGAAGATCCCCGCCTCCAGCAGCAGCCGGATCACCTCGGGGGAGGAGGTATGGCGAACCGCATAGTGCAGCGCCGTCCTGTGGTAGGTTTCGGAGGCATTCGGGTCGGCGCCCGCTTCGAGCAGGATGCGGACGGCGGCGGGATCGGAGTTCCTTCGGCGGGCCGCCGCGTACATCAGCGCGGTCGCATCCGTTTCCGTCCCGGCGTCGATATCGGCTCCGGCGGCGAGAAGCGCGCGGAGCACTCCCGTGTTCCTGTTCAACTCGGCGGCATGGATCAACGCCGTTTTGCCGTTCTTGTCACGGGCGTGTACGTCGCTTCCGGCTTCCAGAAGACATTCGACAACGCAGAGCTGTTCGTTCATCGCGGCGGCGCGCATGAGCGCCGTCATGCCGTTCTCGTCGCGGGCGTCCACCCCCGCCCCCGCTTCGAGGAGGGCTTTCAACGAGTCGGCAGACCGCGCCCCGGTCGCGGCGTAGATCAACGGCGTGCAGCCTTGCACGTCCCGCGATCCGACATCCGCTCCGGCTTCGATCAACAGCCGGGCGGCCACGACGTTGGTTGCCGCATTCATCAGAGGCGTACGGCCGTATCTGTTTTCCACTCCCACTTCCGCTCCCGCATCCAGGAGCATCCGGAACGTCTCCGCAGTCAGGCGCGACGCTCCTTGCAGCAGCGCGGTGTTTCCCTTCTTGTCGCGTGCGGCGGCGTCCGCTCCTGCGGCAAGGAGGAGCTGCAGAACGTCCTCGTCCAGAACGCGGGTCGCGCACAGAAGGGGCGTTCGCCCGTCTTCGTCCCTCGCGTGGATGTCGGCGCCGGACTTCAGGAGCATTTCGACGACTCCGGCGTTCAGTCCGTCCTCCAGCGCCTCCATAAGAACGGTACGGCCCCGGTTGTTTCGCGCATCGACGTCGGCGCCCGCCGCGAGGAGCATTCCCACAAGTCCCGTATCGGAGCTGTTCACGGAGCAGGTCGAAACACAGCGCATCAGCGCCGTCCACCCGGTGTCGTCCCTGCCGTCGACATTCGCCCCGGCGTCCAGAAGCGCGCGCGTCGTCCCGGTGTTGTCGTTGGATTGCGCGGCCTTCATCAGGGCGGTCGAGCCCCGGAAATCTCGGGCTTCGATCTCCGCGCCCGCCGCAAGCAGCGTCCGAAGGACTTCGGGGTTCGTCGTGTGTTCCGCCGCGACGATCAGCGCCGTCTCCCCGGCGAGGTTCCGGGCGTCAATATCGGCTCCGGCGGCGAGCAGCGCGGAGACAACCTCGGGGCGCGCGTTGTTTCGGGCGGCCCACATCAGCGGCGTCAGCCCGCTTTCGTCGCGGGCCTCCAGTTCGGCTCCGGCGGCGAAAAGCGTACGCACAGCCTCAGGATCCGGGTTCCTCCGCGCCGCCCACATGAGCGCGGTCATTCTGTCCTCGTCGCGGGCGTCCGGAGAGGCTCCGTTCCTTAGCGCCTCCGCGATCTCCTCGGGAGAGGCGGTTGTGCACAGCGTGTGAAAGGCCTTTATGCGCTCCAGCGTGTTTCGTTCGCTCATGACGCCGCCTCCCCTCCGGAGTTCATAAAAACGTTCCGGTTCCTCAGGCCGTTCGCCCGTACAACGCCCCGAGGTCAATCCACCAGATGCTCTTCATTGGATACCCCCGAGCCGTAGCTCTCCGCATCGTACTAGCGTGCGGAAATCATTCCGCCCTTTTCGTTGAAAGTGTAGACGGTATTCCCCTGCTTGACGCTGAACGTCGTCGAGGTATACCCCGTCAAGGTTCCCGATCTGGCGCAGATCTGAGCGTTTCTTTCGTCATACACGTACACTGTGCTCCCTTTTTGTACCGCCGTGCTTATCGCCATGCTCTCTCCTCCTGTCGATTCATCTGAATGTTCCATCCACCGTCGACTATACACAATGTGTGCGACCGCTTACGGGGGTTTGCAGCTACATTTTGAAGAAGAAAAAGAGAATCGCTATGACGATCGCTATCGCAAAGATGTGTTCCGCGACCCAGAGCAACGCTTCGCTGAGTACGGGTATCATCAGGACACGATCCGTGAGAAAGAATGCAACGAACAAGAGCAGCTTGTGTTCACTCGCGCCGAAGAGCGCTCTGCCAACTAACTTTTCAAAAAGACATGCCACGACGACGCCCAGCATGGCGACAACTGTTCTGTATCGAAAACTTGTGACGTCGCCTAAAAAAGAGTAGAAATTAAACGAGATGTTATAAAACAACAGATACGCGACTCCGAAGAGGAGAGCGCAGCCGGCAAAGAACACCCAATTTGCTTGTAGATATTGAGCTGTTCGCGCCAAACGCAGTTGATTCGATGAAAACAGCGTGGCGATACTGTAGTTCAGCACCAAAGCCACGAGACCGTGCAAAGCGCCATAAAGCAAATTAAACCGATTCATCTCATCGCCAAGCCCATCGTCATCGAGTTCGTATTCATCCATGGAACATCATCCTCCTTCTTTCGTGTTCCCGCATGGTGCGCTTCCGCCGTTCGCGGGGGATGCGCATTGGGGCCGGAAGGCGATCTCCTCCAGGTCGGCGAGCTTTTGTTCCAATACCGCGCCGTCATCGTCCGCTCCCAGGTCTTTCTCTTCGATGCGGGCCCCGGCGTCGATCAGCAGCCGCATCGACTCCGCATTCGTGATGCGGTAGGCCGCAAGCATCAGCGGAGTCTGGCCCTGGAAACCCCGTGAATCTATTTCGGCGCCCGCGCCGATCAGGACGTTCAACACCTTCGGATTCGGGTTGCACCGGGCGGCCTGTCCGAGCGCCGTGACGCCGAATTTCGTTCTGAAGGCAACGTCCGCTCCCGCGTCGAGAAGAAGCCGCACTATCTCGTGGTTGGGATTCTGTTCCGCGGCTACGATCAGGAGCGTTCGCCCGTTGTGGTCGCGCGCTTCAATATCCACTCCCGACTCCAGCAGCTTTTTCAACGTCTCCGGATCTTCGCAGACCCCGACGGCTTGCCACGCCGGCATGCTTTTGAGCTCGGAGAGCGGGATAATCACCTTGGCTTCCAAGGAAACGTGCGTCGTTTCCCGGCTCATGAATTCTTCATGCGTATTCCGGCCTTTTGAATTCGTCATGAGATCATCCCCCTTTCGTACTGCCTCGTACATCGACAACACAGCCATGATAGACGCTCATGGCGACCACTTACGTGTTATGGCGCCGGGATTCCGTTCCAACCGACCGGGCCTTCC
>ERZ1645187.5272-NODE-5272-length-10127-cov-22.031771_pt1 | contig 10127 bp, 12 predicted proteins | sample MGYA00575352_ERZ1645187 | MGnify/ENA primary metagenome ERZ1645187 (study PRJEB40837, sample SAMN11349314) | freshwater sediment metagenome | isolation source: river sediment | host: Sediment | place: India: Wazaribad , New Delhi | collected 2017-02-21 ...
ACGCAATCAGCGGGCAAGACACGTTCCCCTTCCGTGCATGGCAGGCACACACAAGCTCGGACAAGACGATTTCCATGCGAGCCAGGTCGGCCAGCTTGGCGCGCACGTCCTGGAGCTTGTGCTCGGCCAGGCGGCTGGCTTCGTCGCAGTGGGTGCCATCCTCCAGCCGCAGCAGCTCGGCGATCTCATCCAGGCTGAACCCCAACCGCTGGGCTGATTTCACGAACTTCACCCGTGCTACATCCGCCCTGCCGTAGCGGCGGATGCTGCCATAGGGCCGCGCCGGTTCGGGCAGCAAGCCCTTGTGCTGATAGAACCGGATCGTCTCCACATTGACCCCGGCCGCCTTACCGAAGGCGCCGATGGTCAGGTTCTTCAGACCGTTCTCCATCCCGCTTGACTCCGTAGTTGACTACGGCAGTAACGTTACAACATCAAGCGAAGACCCAGAAGGAGAAGCTTTATGTCAGAACCCAAGACCGGTCGTGGCGCGCTGGCCACCGGAGGTGTCGCGGCCATCCTCGCCTCGACCTGCTGCCTCGGCCCCCTCGTGTTGGTCGCGCTTGGCTTTTCCGGCGCCTGGATCGGCAACCTGACGGTGCTGGAGCCATACCGCCCGATCTTCATCGGCACGGCGCTGGTGGCGCTGTTCTTTGCTTACCGGCGCATCTTCCACCCGGTGCAAGCCTGCAAGCCGGGGGAGGTCTGCGCAGTTCCACAGGTGCGCGGCAGCTACAAGCTCATTTTCTGGATCGTGGCCGCGCTGGTTCTGGTCGCGCTCGCCTTTCCCTTCGTCGTGCCATTTTTCTACTGATCAGGAGTTCGCCATGAAAAAGCTGTTTGCCTCCCTCGTCCTCGTCGCCGTTGCTGCCCCGGTGTGGGCCGCCACGCAGACTGTCACGCTGTCGGTGCCCGGCATGACTTGCGCCGCCTGCCCGATCACGGTCAAGAAGGCGCTCTCCAAGGTCGAAGGCGTGAGCAAGACTGCGGTGAGCTTCGAGAAGCTCGAGGCCGTCGTCACCTTCGACGATGCCAAGACCAGCGTGCAGGCCCTGACCAAGGCCACCGCCGATGCCGGCTATCCGTCCGAGCTCAAGAGGTGATCCCTGGATAACCGGACCTTGCTCAAGACCGGCATCACCGGTTCGGTGATCGCCGCCATATGCTGCGCGACCCCCGTGCTCGTGATTGCGCTCGGCGTCCTGGGTCTGTCCGCCTGGGTCGGGTGGCTCGATTACGTGCTGATCCCGGCCCTCGTCGTTTTTGTTGGTATCACGATCTACGCCTGGCGTCGCCGGCGGGCGGAAGCGGCCTGCTGCGAAGTTGAAATCGGACTGAACCAGAAGAAGGGGGTATGAAATGAATGGCCGTGTTCTGCACGTCACCGGGATGACTTGCGATTCCTGCGCAAACCACGTCGAGAAGGTGCTTCTCACCGTGCCCGGTGTTCATAAGGCGGAGGTGTCGTACCCTGACGCCTTGGCCCGTGTGAGCGGGGAGCCGGCGCTTGATCCGACGATGCTCGTCTCGGCAGTCGCAGCAGCTGGCTACCGGGCCGCGCTCGCCGATGCGCCGCCCGCCGCGATGGGAAGCGGGTTGCTCGGCAAGATGCGCGAGTGGCTGGGCAGTGGCGACAAGGCGGGCGGCGATGGGGGTGGTTTGCATATCGCTGTCATCGGCAGCGGCGGTGCCGCGATGGCGGCGGCGCTGAAGGCCGTCGAGCAAGGCGCGCGGGTCACGTTGATCGAGCGCGGCACCATCGGCGGCACCTGCGTCAATGTCGGCTGCGTGCCGTCCAAGATCATGATCCGCGCCGCCCACATCGCCCATTTGCGCCGGGAAAGCCCGTTCGATGGCGGCATCAAAGCCGCCCCGCCGGCGATCCTGCGCGGGCGATTGTTGGCCCAGCAGCAGGCGCGCGTCGATGAACTGCGCCACGCCAAATACGAGAGCATCCTGGACGGCAATCCTTCCATCACCGTGCTGCGCGGAGAGGCCAGTTTCAAGAACGAACACACCCTGACCGTGCGCCTGGTCGAAGGTGGCGAGCGCGTGGTGGCGTTCGACCGCTGCCTGGTCGCCACCGGCGCCAGTGCGGCCGTGCCGCCGATCCCCGGGCTGAAGGACACGCCGTACTGGACATCAACGGAGGCACTGGTGAGCGACAGCATCCCCGAGCGGCTCGCCGTGATCGGCTCGTCGGTGGTGGCCGTCGAACTGGCACAAGCCTTCGCCCGGCTGGGCAGCCAGGTCACGATCCTGGCGCGCAACACGTTGTTCTTCCGCGAAGACCCGGCCATCGGCGAGGCCGTCACCGCCGCCTTCCGTGCCGAGGGCATCGAGGTGCTGGAGCATACCCAGGCGAGCCACGTCGCTTATGCGGACAGGGAATTCGTACTGACCACCGGGCACGGCATCGTTGCCGCCGACAAGCTGCTGGTCGCCACCGGCCGCGCACCGAACACACGCGGCCTGAACCTCGAAGCGGCGGGCGTCACCTTCAACGCGCAGGGCGCCATCGTCATCGACCAGGGCATGCGCACGAGTAACCCGCACATTTACGCCGCCGGCGACTGCACCGACCAGCCGCAGTTCGTCTATGTGGCGGCCGCGGCGGGCACCCGTGCCGCGATCAACATGACTGGCGGTGACGCGGCCCTAGACCTGACCGCGATGCCAGCCGTGGTGTTCACCGACCCGCAGGTCGCCACCGTGGGCTACAGCGAGGCGGAGGCGCACCACGACGGCATCGAGACCGACAGCCGTACGCTCACGCTCGACAACGTGCCGCGCGCGCTCGCCAACTTCGACACGCGCGGCTTCATCAAGCTGGTCATCGAGGAAGGTAGCGGACGGCTCATCGGTGTACAGGCGGTGGCGCCCGAAGCGGGCGAACTGATCCAGACCGCAGTGCTCGCGATCCGCAATCGCATGACGGTGCAGGAACTGGCCGACCAGTTGTTCCCGTACCTGACGATGGTCGAAGGGTTGAAGCTCGCGGCGCAGACGTTCAACAAGGACGTGAAGCAGCTGTCCTGCTGCGCCGGGTGAGGAACAGGAGGTGGTCGATGAACGCCTACACGGTATCGCGTCTGGCCCATGAGGCCGGTGTGAGCGTACATGTCGTGCGCGATTACAAGGTGCGTGGGCTGCTGCGGCCGGTGGCGCGCACCGCCGGCGGCTACGGGGTGTTCGACGCGGCCGCCTTGCAGCGGCTGTGCTTCGTGCGAGCCGCCCTGGAGGCCGGCATCGGCCTCGACCTGCTGACGCGGCTGTGCCGGGCGCTGGACACCGCAGACGGCGATGAAGCGTCGGCGCATCTTGCCGACCTGTGCCACCTCGTCGAGCGCCGACGCCAAGCGCTGACGAACCTGGAAACGCAGTTGACCGAATTGGCGCACAGCACGTCGGAGATCTCGGCATGAACAGCCCGGAGCGCGTTTCCCCCGAGGCGCGCAAGCCGGTCGCCGGCTACCTGTGGGGCCTGCTCGCCGCGCTGACCTGTCCCTGCCACCTGCCGGTGCTCGCCATCGTTCTTGCCGGCACCACCGCCGGTGCGTTCCTCGGCAAGTATTGGGGCATTGCGGCGTTCGGCCTGACCGGCTTGTTCGTCCTGTCCCTGGCGCGGGCGATGCGGGCGTTCAAGGGAAGATCATGAGCGCTACCGAGCCGGATGGCTGGACGGCGGCGCAACTGGCCCAGGCGGCCGAGCATCGGCAGCTTGAGCTGCACTACCAGCCCATCGTCGATCTGCGCCGCGGCCGAATTGCCAGCGCGGAAGCGCTGCTGCGCTGGCGGCACCCGAGCCTTGGCCTGCTGCCGCCGGGCGCGTTCCTGCCACTGGCCGAATCGTCCGGGCTGATGCCCAAAATCGGCGCGTGGGTGCTGGGTGAAGCCTGCCGTCAGATGCAGCGCTGGCTGGCGTTGAATTGGCGGCCGTTTCGATTGGCCGTTAATGTGTCCGCAAGCCAGGTCGGGCCGGCATTCGGCGAACAGGTGAGACAAGCACTGACCGATGCCGGCCTGCCCGCCGAGTACCTGGAAATCGAGTTGACCGAATCGGTTGCGTTCGGCGATCCGACGATCTTTCCGGTCTTCGACTCGCTGCGCGCCATCGGCGTGCGCTTTGCCGCCGACGATTTCGGCACGGGCTATTCCTGCCTGCGCCACTTGAAATGCTGCCCGATCACGACGCTCAAGATCGACCAATCGTTCGTCGCTGGACTCGCGGATGACACCCGCGACCGGACCATCGTCGGCAGCGTGATCCAGCTCGCGCACGGTCTCGGCATGGACGTCGTGGCCGAAGGGGTGGAAACGCCCGCCAGTCTCGTGCAGTTACGGAAATTGGGATGCGACGCGGTACAGGGCTTTCTGTTCGCCAGGCCGATGCCGGCGGATGAGTTCACCTGCTTCGTCAGCCAAAGGAGGAGCGCCATCATGAACGCCAACCAACCGCCCACCGCTACCTGCTGCGTGTGCTGCAAGGAGATCCCGCTCGATGCCGCCTTCACCCCGGAAGGCGCGGAATACGTCGAGCACTTCTGCGGGCTGGATTGCTATGAACGCTTCCGGGCACGCGCCAAGGCCGCGACCGAACCCGACGCTGCTCCCGTCGCCGGCGGTCCGCATTTGTCAGATTGAAGCATAGCTTAACTTGACGATGTGCTCTTACAGCTTCGTCCTTGCAGACGTATCGCCGCAAGGACGAGGCACGCCGCGCCGATTGAGATGCCAACGTCCGCCAGATTGAACGCGGGCCAGTGCGTGCCGTGCCAGTGGACATCGAGGAAGTCCACGACCTGACCTCGTAGCACACGATCCGCTACGTTGCCGAGCGCCCCGCCAAGAATGAGGCTGTACCCGAGCGCTTGGAGGCGTGGCAGCGTCTGCTTCAGTTGCCGCATCAGCCACATCGCGACCAACAGGCCAAGCGCGATGAAGAAGTAGCGTTGCCAGCCGCCCGCTGCGGCCAGAAAGCTGAACGCAGCGCCCGGATTGAGCACATGCACAAGGTTGAAGAACGGGGTGATCTCGGCCTGCTCGCCATAGCCGAACGTTCGGACGATGGCTAACTTGGCGGCTTGATCGACGGCAATGGATACCACAGCCACCCCATACCACAGCCAGACCGGAGCAAGCGGCCCCTTGCCGCGCGCCGCAGCGGGCAAGGAGACCAGCCGCTCGGCGAGCACGACGCAGCCGAAGCCAAGCCCCCAGCCTGCCAGCACGTCGGCTGGAAAGTGCATGCCAGCCGCCATGCGTGACCAGCCAACGAGCGCGGCATACCCGATCAGGCCAAGGCGGCCCCGCCATCCAAGCAAAGGCCACAGCGCAGCGGCGACCAGCGCGGCGTAGGTCGCATGCCCGCTGGGCAGGCTGTAGTGCAGCTCCGCTGTACCGATGACATGCACCCGAGCGCCCAGCACCGCAGGCGGGCGCGGGAAATCCAGCCATAGCTTCAGGATCGAGGCGGCCACCAAGGCAAGCAGGAAGGCCACACCGAAGTGCAGCAAACGGCTCTGCATTGCCTGCGCACGCGCCGGATCGGTGGCTGACTTCGACCACGCCCAAAGGCCCAACAGCGTCAGGGGCGTTGTCCAGTAGCTGCCAATCAGGCTGAAGAACGTCGCCAGCGGTTCGAGCATTGGCGGCGTGCCCGTATTGATGGTTTGAAACAGCGCGAGATTCAGACCGGCCCAGTCATAGAGAACGAATTTCCAGCTCATCGGCGCAGCAGCCTCAAGCCGTTGCCCACCACCAGCAGGCTGGCCCCCATGTCAGCAAAAACGGCCATCCACATGGTCGCTTGCCCGGTGAAGGTAAGCACCAGAAATACGGCCTTGATGCCAAGCGCGAGCACGATGTTCTGCAAGAGCACCTGCGCGGTGGCGCGAGACAGGCGTACGAAGGTCGGTATCTTGCGCAAATCATCGTCCATCAGCGCCACGTCGGCCGTCTCGATGGCTGTATCGGTGCCTGCGGCTCCCATGGCGAAGCCGATGTCGGCGCGTGCCAAAGCAGGGGCATCGTTGATGCCATCTCCCACCATGCCGACCTTGCCGGACTGCGCAAGCTGCTCGACTTCGCGCAGCTTGTCATCAGGCAACAAGTTGCCCTGCGTTCGATCTATTCCGGCCTGAGCGGCAATCGCTTTGGCGGTATGCGGGTTGTCGCCGGTGAGCATCATGGTCTGGATACCCAGCGCGTGCAGTTCCGCCACTGCAATGCGACTGCTGTCCTTGATCGTGTCGGCAACGGCCAAAAGCGCCTGCACACCGTCAGCTCCCACCAACATCACCACCGTCTTGCCCACGGTTTCGAGCGCGGTGATGCGTAGTTCCAGCTCCGTGGAGCAGCACCCCAATTCTTCGAGCATCCGATGGTTGCCAAGGTGATAGGTCACCCCGTCGATCACACCGCGTACACCCCGGCCGGGCAGCGCAACGAACTCCGCAACATCGTGCAGCGCTACACCGCCGGCAAGGGCGGCTTGTGTGATGGCCTTGGATACTGGATGGTCTGAACGGCTAGCCAGACTGGCGGCGATCCTGCGGCTGTGCTCAGCCAAGGCGCTCTCCAAGGCAACGAAGTCGGTTTGTGCGGGCTTGCCATGCGTGATCGTGCCGGTCTTGTCCAAGGCCAGCCAGCGCAGCCTGCGCCCCTCCTCCAGATACACGCCGCCCTTGATGAGAATGCCGTGGCGTGCAGCGGCAGCCAGTCCGCTGACGATGCTGACGGGTGTCGAAATGACCAGTGCACATGGGCAGGCCACCACCAGCAGAACGAGCGCCCGATAAATCCAATCCATCCAAGCCGCCCCCATGAAGAGAGGCGGTACCAGCGCAACGGCAACCGCCAGCGCGAACACGGCAGGCGTATACCAGCGGGCGAACTGATCGACGAAGCGCTGGGTCGGGGCGCGGCTGCCTTGCGCTGCTTCCACCGCGTGGATGATGCGGGCCAACGTGGAGTTGTTCGCCAGCGCCGTGACGCGGTACTCGAACGAGCCGGACTCATTGATGGTGCCCGCATAGACGGGATCGCCGGGGGCCTTTTCGATGGGGAGGCTCTCCCCGGTGATCGGCGCCTGATTCACGGTTGAACGGCCGTCGATCACCTCGCCATCGAGGGCGATGCGCTCGCCCGGCCGCACGCGCACCCGGCTGCCGATGACGACCTGCTTGGCTTCCATATCGCGCCAAGTACCGTCAGGTTGTTGCACCGTGGCTTGTTCAGGGGCCAGATCAAGCAGCCCCCGAATGGCATGGCGGGCGCGATCCAGTGACTTGGCCTCGATGACTTCGGCCAGCGCGAACAACACCATCACCATCGCCGCCTCAGGCCAATGGCCAATCAACATAGCCCCGGTGACCGCAATCGACATCAAGGCGTTCATGTTGAGGTTGCGGTTTCTGAGCGCAATCCAGCCCTTCTTGTAGGTGGACAAGCCACCCGTGAAGATGGCCACCAAAGCCAGAACCATGACCGACCAGTGGTTGCCACCTTGGAACCAGTAGACAGCCTCGGCCGCTACTGCGGCAGTCAGCGAAATGCCGAGTGGCCACCATGGTGTCGAAGGAGCAGTCGGAGAGGGTAGGTCAGCCTTCTGGGCATCGAGCACTTGCGCTTCGAAGCCGAGCGAATGCAGTGCACCCAGCACGTTTGGCAGTACGGTGGCTGCATGGCGCACTGTCAACGTGCGCTGCATCAGGTTGAAGTCGAGATCCGCTACACCGGCAAGCGTGGCGAGTTTGTTGCGAATCAGAGCCTCTTCGGTCGGGCAATCCATCTGGGCTATGCCGAGGCGGGTGGTTTGCGTCGCATCGTCGTCTGCCTGACGTACCGCCCGCATGCCGACGTCCGACAAGGCTTGCTCCACAGGGGTCAGCGACGGCAGGTTGTGCCGTACGGTCAGCGTGCGCTGTACCAGGTTGAAGTCCAAGCCGACGATACCTGGCAAGCTGCCCAGCTTGCCCCGAATCAGCGCTTCTTCCGTGGGGCAGTCCATGTTCTCGATGACATAGTGAGCTTGCGCAGCCTCGACCAAGGTGCTGGCCTGCGCTTCGGACTTGAGAAGAGGGCCAGATGCAGCGGAGCCGCAGCCGCACCCCTTTGATCCACAATCGTTCATATCAAATTTCTCGCTGTTGCTGTCGGTTATGGCGCATTAAAATCCCTATAGTGGCTATAGAGTCAAGCATAGGAGGGGATGACGTGGAAATCAGGATTGGCGAACTGGCCCGGCTCACAGGCTGCGAGGTCGTGACCATCCGCTACTACGAGAAGGAAGGGCTGCTGTCGGAGCCTGCTCGTAGCAGCGGAAATTACCGGCTGTACGGTGAGGCTCACATCGAGCAATTGCAGTTCATTCGGCACTGCCGCACGCTGGACATGACGCTTGGCGAGATTCGGGCCTTGCTGGGGCTGCGGGACAACCCCGCGCAAGACTGTAGCGAGGTCAATGCGCTGCTGGATACACATGTCCAGCAGGTGGAAGCACGGATCGAGGCGTTGTTGCAGTTAAAGCAGCACCTAGCCGCCTTGCGTGAGAAGTGCGCTGGAGCACGCCCCGTCAAGTCGTGCGGCATTCTCCAAGGGCTAGCGGATTGCTCCTGCCATACCACCGGCGCTGGTGGCGCTACTGCTGCCTAAGCTTAGCGTACGATTTTTTCCGTTTTCTGTGACAGCCCCCTATTCGGCCGGGCTGGCCGAGCTGGTCAACGCGCAGTTCCGTCAGCCGTTCGCCGCCTATTGGGGCGATGGCACCACGTCGTCGTCGGACGGCCAGAACTTCAAGGCCGGCGGTCGGGGCCACGCCGCCGGCCAGGTGAACCTGAAGTACGGCCAGGAACCGGGCGTGCAGTTCTACACCCACATTTCGGACCAGTACGCGCCGTTCCACACCAAGGTCATCAACGCCACGGTGCGCGACGCCACCCACGTCCTGGACGGACTGCTGTACCACGAATCCGACCTGCGCATCGAGGAGCATTACACCGACACGGCCGGCTTCACCGATCACCTGTTCGCGCTGATGCACCTGCTGGGCTTCCGCTTTGCGCCGCGCATCCGCGACCTGACCGACAAGCGCCTGTACATCCACGGCGACGCCAAGCAGTACCCGACGCTCGCCGGCCTGATCGGCGGCAGCGTCAACGTGAAGCACATTCGCGCCCATTGGGACGAAATCCTGCGCCTGGCCGCCTCGATCAAGCAGGGCACGGTGACGGCCTCGCTGATGCTCAGGAAGCTCGGCAGCTACCCGCGACAGAACGGCTTGGCCGTGGCCTTGCGCGAGCTTGGGCGAATCGAGCGCACGCTGTTCGCGCTCGACTGGATGCAGAACGTCGAGCTGCGCCGCCGCGTGCAGATCGGTTTGAACAAGGGGGAGGCCAAGAACGCGCTGGCCCGCGCCGTGTTCCTGAACCGGCTCGGCGAAATCCGCGACCGCAGTTTCGAGAACCAGCGCTACCGCGCCAGCGGCCTCAACCTGGTGGTGGCGGCGATCGTCCTGTGGAACACCGTCTACCTGGAGCGGGCCATCCAGGGGCTGCGGGACTCGGGCAAGGACATCGACGAGAGACTGCTGCCACATCTCTCGCCGCTGGGCTGGGAGCACATCAACCTGACCGGCGACTACATCTGGCGGCAGAACAAACACGTCGAGCAGGGCAAGTTCCGGCCGCTGCGTTTGCTTGAAGGGGCACCACTGGCAATGTCTTCGTAAGGTCTATCAACTGTGGAGCTGCTGATCTTGATTCTGAAAACGACCGGACTGTTCATCGCAACAGCGCTTGCGGAGATCGTCGGCTGCTTTCTGCCTTACCTGTGGCTGCGCAAAGGCGGGCCAATGTGGCTGCTGATTCCGGCAGCGATGAGCTTGGCGCTGTTCGTTTGGCTGCTCACGTTACACCCAGCCGCCAGTGGCCGCGTCTACGCCGCCTATGGCGGCGTTTATGTGGCTACCGCGCTGGTTTGGCTTCGGGTCGTCGATGGCGTGAAGCTGTCCACGCTGGATTGGGCTGGGGCTGGAGTCGCGCTACTTGGCATGTCAATCATTGTGCTGGGCTGGCACGACAAGGCTTAGCGTACGATTTTTTCCGTTTCGTGAGCTGACCCCTTCT
>ERZ1645187.5275-NODE-5275-length-10118-cov-8.681705_pt1 | contig 10118 bp, 7 predicted proteins | sample MGYA00575352_ERZ1645187 | MGnify/ENA primary metagenome ERZ1645187 (study PRJEB40837, sample SAMN11349314) | freshwater sediment metagenome | isolation source: river sediment | host: Sediment | place: India: Wazaribad , New Delhi | collected 2017-02-21 ...
GGCTGACCACCGTCGCCAACACCGGCCGGCGAATGAAGATGTCGGTGAACGTCATCGCGGAACCACCTTCACTTGTCGACCGGCTTCGGGTCGACCGCGGTCGTGGGAACGACCGAATTGTCGATCTTGATCGGCGCCCCTTTGCGCAGCTTGATCTGTCCGGCGGTCACGATCGTCTGGCCGGCGGCGACGCCGTCGGTCACGGCGACGAGATCGCCGCGCGCCTCGCCGAGCTTGACGAAGACCGGCTCGACGGTCATCGCCTCGCCTTCGCCCTTCACCACGAAGACGGTGTCGCCGTAAGGGTTGGAGACGATCGCCGTCGCCGGCAGCGTCACCCGCGCCACCGCGGCGCCGGTCTCCACCACGACACGGGCGAACATGCCGGGCAGGAGACGTTCCTGCGGATTGGCGAGGGTGGCGCGGACCTGGACGTTGCGCGTCGCCGTGTCGATCTTCGGATTGATCGCGGTGATCTTGCCCACGAAGGTCTCACCCGGCCATGTGTCGACGGTGGCGGTGATCGATTGACCGGCCGCGAGTTCGGCGATCGCCTGTTGCGGCAGCGTGAAGTCGACGTGGATCGGATCGAGCGACTGGAGCGTCACGATGCTCGAACCGGCGGCGAGGAACTGCCCCCGATCGACGCTGCGGATGCCGAGACGACCGGAGAACGGCGCGATCAGGGTCTTCTTGGCGAGCGTGGCGCGTTGCGCCTCCGCCTGGGCCACGGCGTTGTCGAGGTTGGCGGCGTCCGAATCGACCATCGCCTGGGAAACGGCCTTGATCTTCAACTGCTCGCTGTCGCGATCGTAGTTGATCCGGGCGAGCCTGGCGCTCGCCTCGAGGGCTGCGAGCCTGGCCCGATCGTCGTCGGCCTTGAGGCGCAGGAGGATCTGTCCGGCTTCGACGCGCGCGCCGGACTCGAAGGCGATCTCGTCGACGATCCCCGACGCCTCGAGCGCGAGATCGGAACCGTCCTTGGCCTTGAGCGAGCCGACGGCGGTGAACCGGGGCGCCCAGGCTTCCGACCGCGCTTCCGTCGCCGCCACGGTCTGGCGGGGATTGGCCATCGCCGCCATCGCCTGGGCGATCATCTTGCTCCTGAAACTCTGGAAACCCCAGAGCGCGGCGGCGACGACGCCGACCGCGAGCAGCATGAGGAACATGCGCTTCCACATCACGAAGTCTCCGTCGTTCGAGCGCCGCCACCGGTGACCGGGGCGATGCTCTCGCTCGAAATCAGTTGCCGCCGAGAGCTTCGCCCAGCGGGCGCGGCTCGGCCTCGCGGGTTTCGTCGACACGGTTCCACCATCCGCCGCCCAGCGCCTGCATCAGCGCCGTGGTGTCGGCGAACCTTTGTGCCTGCGCCTTCACCCTCGCGATGCGGGTGTTCTGGTAGGCCTGATCGGCGGTCAGCACGGTGGTCCAGGTGGTGCCGCCGGCCTTGTATTGGCTGCGGGCGATGTCCAGGCTGCGCGCCGCCGCCGTCTCGGCTTCGGTCTGTGCCACCAACGCCTTGGCGTCGGCCTGAATCGCACGGAGCGCGTCGGCGACGTTCTGGAACGCCCTGATCACCGTCGAACGGTATCGCGCGGCCGCCTCGTCCCGCCGTGCGATCGCCGCCTCGCGATCGTGGAGCAGGGCGCCGCCCTGGAAGATCGGCTGGCCGACGCTCGAGGCGAGGCTCCAGGCCGCGGTGTGCGCTCCGAAGAGTTCGGCCGGCGACAGCGCCTGCGACCCCCAGGACGCCGAGAGGTTCACCTTGGGCAGCATGTTCGCCGTCGCCACGCCGATCTGGGCATTGCTCTGGTGCAGCGTCGCCTCCGCCGCGGCGACGTCCGGCCGCTGACGCACCAGCGCCGACGGCAGACTGAGCGGGAGGCGGCCCGGCAGCTTCAACTCGTCGAGCGTGACGTGCTCGCCGCGATCCTCGGACGGCAGTCGGCCGAGATAGGCCATCAGCTGATTGCGGTTCTGAGCGAACTGCTTCTCGAGCGCCGGCAGCCCCGCTTTGGCCTGGGCGAGATTGGAGTCCTGGAGGAGCACGTCGGTCTGGGCCACGGCGCCGAGCTGGAACTGCCGCTGCAACAGATCGCGTTGTTCGGTTTCCGAGCGGATGATGTCGTTGGTCGCCGCGATCTGGGCGCGCAGAGAGGCGTCGGAGATGATCGTGTTCACGACGTTCGCGGTCAGCGACAGCTGCGTCGCCTCGAGTTCGAGCCGCTGCAGATCGGCGCCCGCCTCGAGCCCCTCGATCTTTCGACGCTCGCCGCCGAAGACGTCGAGAGCGTAGGAGATCGACACGGAGGTTCCGGAGAGGTCGAAGACCGACCCCGACCCGCGGAGCCCGCTCTGCGCCGGAGAGACGCCCAGGCGTTGCTGATTGCCCGCGAACGACGCCTGCGGCAGCAGCGAGCCCTGCGCGGCGAGAGCGGTCTCGCGCGCGGCGCGCAACGCGGCCTGCCCGGCGGCGATGTCGGGATGTTTGGCGACCGCCTCCGCGACGAGTGCGTCGATCGTCTTCGAATGGAAGAGCTTCCACCATTCGCCCGGGATGTCGCGCCCCGGCTCGAAACGCTGGCCGGTGCCGGCGATGCCGCCGCCACCGATCGCCGCCGCCGGCGCAGATTCGCGCGTGTACCCGCCGGAGGGCGGCGCCGGTGGCGCGAAGTCCGGTCCAACGGTGCACGCCGCGAGCACCATCGGACCACAGACGATCGCCGCCGACACGACTTTGCGCCATCGCGACGGACACGACCCCGATCGGAGAAGCAGCATGGGCCTCGTCACCTGTGATGGAAATGAACTGAGACGTTCCGTTCAATTTTGTTGCAATCTGCCCGGCGCCGCGCTATTCGTCAAGAGCCGGCGACGCGAAGTCGACATTCGGAGGAGAAGCAATGGCTGCAGCAGTGGCGCGCGTCAGCGAAACTCTCGATCACGAAGAGGCGATGCGGCCGAAGGCGCGGCGTGTCCTCGAGGCGGCCAGACACCTGTTTCTCACCGAAATCTACGATCTCGTCACGATGGACATGATCGCCAACTCGGCGAACGTTTCGAAGGCGACGCTCTACGCGCATTTCCCGAGCAAAGAAAAGCTGTTCGAGAGGCTGATCCTGGCAGAATGCGCCATGTTCGAGCAGAGGTTCGACTTCTCGAATTCTACCGAGGGCCACCTCGACGAGCGGCTCTATCGTCTCGGAACCGCGTTGTTGGCTGCCGTCGCCGACGAAGAGACGCAGTGCGTTTATCGTCTGCTGGTCGCAGAGGTGCGTCGATTTCCCGCTCTCGCCCGAGCCGTCGAGCAGGCGGGCCCGGCCTCTCTGCGGGAGCGCCTGAAGACGTTCCTCGGCGGAGCCGTCGATGCCGGGCTGCTGAGGATCGAAGACCCGGATCTGGCGGCCGAACAGTTCTTCTCGCTCACGATGGGTCGTGTCACCTTCGACGGCGCCCTGGGTCTTCCCCCACCCCCCGCGGACATGGTGGAGAAGCAGGTTCGCGGCGCGGTCGCCATGTTCCTGTCACACTACGGACGCGTCGCGACGGGGTCTTCGCCCTCCGGAGGCGGTGCGCACGAAGATGCGCCCGAGGGCGATGGAGGACCGCGTCCGTCCGGTTCCCGGGCGCGGTCGTGAGCCGGGAGTCTCGCCGACTCTTGCCGGCGGGATGCGGCCGAGGGCGGGGCCGACTTTCGTGAATTCGGAGGAGACCATCCTCCGAGGACCGCAGGAAGAGGGCAGAGACCCATGTCGAAGACGCGAATCGTGCTCGTGACGCTGGCGGTGGCCGCGATCGCGGCGCTCGGCACCCGATATTGGTTGCTGCAGCGACAGCAGGAGCTTCCCGACGGGCTGGTGTCGAGCAACGGACGGATCGAGGCCGACCAGATCGATGTCGCGGCGAAGCTTGGGGGGCGTGTGCGTGCGGTCTCGGTCCGGGAGGGCGATCTCGTCTCGCCCGGACAGGTCGTCGCCCGTGTCGACGATGCCGAACTCCAGGCCCTGCGCGCGAAATATCTCGCGGACCTCGCGGGCCAAGAGGCCTCCGTACTCGAGGCGAAGGCGATGGTGCTTCAGCGCCGAGCCGAGCTCGCCCTGAAGGAGGCCGACCTACAGAGGTCTCTGCAACTGGTGAAGACGGGTGCGGTCAGCCAGCAGAACCGCGACAGGGCGCAGAGCGAGCGCGATGCGGCGATGGCGATCCTGGAGGCGACCGAGAAGAACGTGATCGCGCGCGAGCGCGCCATCGAGGCCGCCAAGGCGCTGGTCGATCAGGTCGATACACAGATCGCCGATACGGTTCTCCAGATGCCGGTGCAGGGACGCGTCCTCTACCGGCTCGCCAATCCGGGTGAAGTCGTGGGAGCGGGCGGCAAGATCCTGACCATCGTCGATCTGTCGGAGATCTACATGGAGATCTATCTGCCGGCCGATCAGGCGATCCGGGTCGCGGTCGGGTCGCAGGCCCGCATCCAGTTGGATGGGATCGATTTCGCCGTCCCCGCACGAGTGAGCTTCGTTTCGCCGGAGGCCCAGTTCACCCCGAAGCAGGTGGAGACGCGCAGCGAGCGCGACAAGCTGGTGTTCCGCGTCAAACTCCGGGTTCCCCCGAGCCTCGTCGCGCGCCACATCGAACAGGTCAAGACCGGAGCTCGGGGTACGGGGTACGTCCGCCTCGGCCCCAATCCCCCCGATTGGCCGGCCGCCCTCCAGAAGCGCTCCCCCGGTGATCCTCTCGAAGCGGTCGATTGACCATGCCGGAAACCATCGTCGCCCGCATCTCGGGGGTATCCCACGTCTACGGCGAGGTCCGCGCGCTCGATGCGATCTCGCTCGATCTGCCGGCCGGACGGATGGTCGGGCTCGTCGGCCCCGATGGCGCCGGCAAATCGACCCTGCTCGGCCTGATCGCCGGCTCGCGCAGGCTGCAGACCGGAACCGTGGAGGTGTTGGACGGCAGCATGGCGGATGCGCGGCACCGCGACGCCGTCTGCACCCGGATCGCCTACATGCCGCAGGGGTTGGGAAAGAACCTCTACCAGGAGATCAGCGCAGCCGAGAACCTCGCCTTCTTCGGGTCGCTCTTCGGCCTCACCGCGACGCAACGGGAGGCGCGCGTGCGACGGCTGGCGGCGGCGACCGGCCTTTTGCCCTTCCTGGAGCGTCCGGTGGGCAAGCTCTCCGGCGGGATGAAGCAGAAGCTCGGCCTGTGCTGTGCGCTCATCCACGACCCGGACCTCCTCATCCTCGACGAGCCGACGACCGGTGTCGATCCGCTGTCGCGACGGCAATTCTGGTCGCTGATCGCCACGCTCCGCCGCGAGCGGCCGGCCATGAGCGTGGTGGTGTCGACCGCCTACATGGACGAGGCATCCCATTGCGACTGGCTCGCCTTCATGGACGAGGGCGGCGTGCTCGCCTCCGGAACCCTGGACGATCTGCGGGCGCAGACCGGCGAACACGACTTCGAGCGCATCTTCGTCGCCGTCCGATCGGGTGGGGACGCCGTGCGTGCCCCCCTCGTCATTCCGCCGCGTGCGCCGAATACCGATGAACCCGTGATCGTGGCGAGAGATCTGACCTGCCGGTTCGGCGATTTCACCGCCGTCGACCGGGTGAGCTTCAGCATCCGGAAGGGGGAGATCTTCGGCTTCCTCGGCTCGAACGGCTGCGGCAAGACCACGACCATGAAAATGCTGACCGGGCTGCTCGGCCCGACCGAGGGCGAGGCCATGATCTACGGCCGCCCGGTCGATGCGGGAGACCTGTCGATTCGACGCCGGGTCGGCTTCATGACCCAGTCCTTCTCTCTCTATGGCGAACTGACGGTCCGGCAGAACCTGGTGCTGCATGCTCGCCTCTTCCATCTGAGCGAGCCGGAGGTTGCGCGACGCATCGAGGCGCTGATGGCGGAGGTGGGTTTGACCGACCATGCCGACACCGACGCCGCGTCCCTGCCGCTCGGAGTGCGCCAGCGCCTCTCCCTGGCGGTCGCCATCGTCCACGGCCCGGAACTGCTGATCCTCGACGAGCCGACGTCGGGCGTCGATCCGCAGGCGCGCGACGACTTCTGGCGACTGCTCGTGGATCTCTCGCGCAAGCAGGGCGTGACCATCTTCGTCTCGACCCACTTCATGAACGAAGCGATGCGCTGCGACCGGATCTCCCTCATGGACGCGGGCCGTGTGCTGGCCTGCGACACGCCGGCCGAGATCATCGCCTCGAAGGATGCCTCGGACCTCGAGGCCGCCTTCATCGCCTACATCGAAGGTGCCGGCACGGCGCAACCCGTTTCACCCGGGTCCGAAGGCGAACCGCTGGTCCGACACGAGGGTGACGAGGCGCCGACCCGTCCGAGCCTCATGCCGTTGCGGCGGCTCTTCGCCTACGCCCAGTGCGAGACGCGCACGCTCCTGCGCGACCCGATACGCCTCGCCTTCGCCTTCCTCGGAAGCTTCCTGCTGCTGCTCATCTTCGGCTACGGCGTGTCGGGCGACGTGACCAACATCCGCTACGCGGCCTTCGATCACGACAATTCGCCCGAAAGCCGCGCCTACCTCTCGGGATTCTCGAGTTCGCGCTACTTCACCCAGGGTCCTCCCATCCGCTCCGTCGCGGAAATGGACATGCGGCTGCGATCCGACGACATCACCCTGGCGATCGAGATTCCGCCGGACTTCGGCCGGATGGTGAAGCGGGGAGCAGGTCGTGAGGTCTCCGCCTGGATCGACGGAGCCAACACCTTCCGAGCGGCGACGATCGAGGGTTACGTCCAACAGGCTCACGCCTTCTTCGCCGAGCGGCGACAGATCGAGGCCCGCAGCCCGTCCGCCGGTGGGCCGGTCACGACGATCTTGCTGCGCAATCGATACAATCCGACGGCGGAGAGTATCTATTCGATGGGGCCGTCGGTCCCGGCCATGCTGCTGATGCTGTTCCTCGCCATCCTCACGGCCATCAGCGTCGCCCGGGAGAAGGAGATCGGCACCATCGCCAACTTCTACGCGACGCCGACCGGCAAGCTGGAGTTCCTGATCGGCAAGCAACTGCCCTACATCGGCGTCGGTTTGGCCAACTTCGCCGTCATGACGGCGACGGTGGTGTTCCTGTTCGGGGTGCCGTTGAAGGGCAGCGGTACGGCGCTCGCCTTCGGCGCCCTGCTCTATGTCTCGGCGGCCACCGGCTATGGCCTGTTCATTTCGACCTTCACGAAGAGCCAAGTGGCCGCGGTCTTCGCCGGCGCGATCCTGTCGATGCTGCCTACGATGCAGTTCTCGGGAATGTTGCAACCCGTTTCGACGCTCTCGGGTGGAGCCCGCCTGATGGGCGACATCTGGCCCACCACATACTACATGCACATGAGCGTCGGCGCCTTCACCAAGGGACTCGGCTTCGCCGACATGCGGATGGACATCGCCGTACTGGCGCTGTTCACACCCGTCTTCCTGGCGCTCTCCGCTCTTCTCCTGAAGAAGCAGGAGAGCTGACGATGCCCGATCTCGCCAACATATTCTGGCTCGGCACCAAGGAGCTGCGTGCGCTCGCCAAAGACCTGATGATGATCGTCTTCATCGTCTGGGCGTTCGGTGTCAGCATCTACATCCAAGCGACCGGAGGCGGCGAGACCGTCAACAACGCCGCGGTCGCCATCGTCGACGAAGACCGGTCGCAATTGTCGCGTTCGATCGCGGGGCTGTTCTATCCGCCCTATTTCCAGAGGGCCGAGAGCCTCGGCGCCGCCGACATGGATCGGGCGATGGACGAGGGGAGGTTCACCTTCATCGTGACCATACCGCCCCGCTTCGAGGCGGATGTCCGCCGCGGCAGGAATACCGAGGTGCAGGTCACCTCGGACGGCACGGCCGTGATGCAGGCGACCGTCGGGGCCGCCTACATCCAGAACATGATCTCCGCAGAGGTGACGCGATACGTGCACGACGGCGACATGGCGGCGAGCCCCGCCTCCGACCTCGCCATCCGCCGGGCCTTCAACCCGAACGGGACGCAGGCTTGGTTCCGCGCCATCGTCAGTCTGTCGGATCAACTGTCGATGTTGGTCATCATCCTGACCGGCGCGGCGCTGCTGCGCGAGCGAGAGCACGGCACCATCGAGCATCTCCTGGTCATGCCGCTCACCGCCTTCGAGATCGCTCTCGCCAAGGTGTGGGCCAATGGGCTCGTCATCATCGTCGCGTTCGCATGTTCGTTGCTGCTCGTCGTCGAAGGCGTGCTCGAGGTTCCCATCGCGGGTTCGCGAGGCCTCCTGCTGTTCGGCACCGTGATCTACGTCTTCGCGGCCGCCGCGATCGGCATCTTCCTCGGCACCATCGCGCGGACGATGGCGCAGTTCGCGCTCCTCATGATGATGACCGTCATGCCGATGATGATCCTGTCCGGCGGCATGACCCCGATCGAGAGCCAGCCGCCGTGGGTTCAACACGTGACCTGGTTCCTTCCGACCCGGCACTACATCGCCTACGTGCAGGCGATCGTCTACCGGGGTGCGGACTTTGCCATCGTGTGGAGGGAGTTCGCGACCGTTCTGGCGATGGGCAGCGCCTTCCTCACCGGAAGCCTCCTGCTGTTTCGCCGATCCATCGCCGGAGCGAATTGACCACCGCTGCGGCGTGGTCCTATCCGGAGGATAGGCGGCAGCAGATTGCGCCAAGGCGGAACTCGACCGCCGAAAGAGGTGATGGCTTCGTTCCTCGACGATCACCGGGACGCCTATGGAGTCGAGACGATCTGTCGAGTTCTGCCGATCGACAAGAGTGTGCCCGTCGGGCCATGCTTCACAGGTGAACGGCTTTCCCGCTCCTCCGCCCGGCCTCATCGTAGTATCGCGTCGCCTGCTGCACCGAACGATGCTGTGACTGTGCCATCGCCTCGGGCAACGATACCCCCTGCCGAGCCGCTTCCGTCATATACCCCGAGCGCAGCCCGTGCGCCGAGACTTTCCCCGGCTCGATCCCGGCGAGCCCCGCCCGCTTCTTGATGATGGCGTTGATGGTCTGCGCCGAGAGCGCTTTGTCGTCGAGATTGCCCCAGCGGTCGATGCCGCGGAACACCGGCCCGGCCTCGATCCGCGCTGCCGCGAGCCAAGCCTTCAGCGCCTCGACCGGCCGGCCGACGATCACCGCGAAACGGTCGTCGTCGGCCGCACTCGTCTTGGTCCGCCCGAGGCGGATTGTCATGCAGGGCAGCAGATCCGAGGTCGGATCGCTCGGATCGACCGGCACCGGCTCTTCGTCGCGCAGTCGCTCGACGTGCAGATCGGCGAGTTCGGAGCGCCGACGGCCGCCGGAGGCGAAGCCGATCAGCAGGATCGCTCGGTCGCGCAGATCGACGAGCGACGTCGTCGAGCAGGTGGCCAGCATCGCGTCGAGCACGTCGCGCATGACGGCGGTCGCGCTCTTGCGTCGGCGAGAGCGGTCGCTCGCGCGCACCGCCAACCGCATCGCGGTCTTCAACGACGGGGAACCGAACGGCCCGTCGAGCCCCTTCCAGCGATGCAGGGTCGACCAACTGGCGAGCCGCCGCTGCACCGTCTGCGGCGCGTGGGGGCCGACCGACCGTAGGACTCCGTCGACCCGCAGCCGGCTCGCCACCTCCTCCGGCATGCCGTGATCGGGATCGGTGGCGCGCTCGGCCGGATCCCACAGATGATGGGCAACGAACTTCAGAACCAGGCTCTCCGGCGCCGGCCACGGCAACGCCGCCCCGACCGCCGCCCGGCACCAGGCCTCGAGATAGGCGAGATCGGAGGCGAGGGCGCGCAGCGTGTTGTCGCCGATGCCACGTTTGGCCAGATGGCGGAGCGTGGCGACGTCCTCGTCGGAAAGCACCGTGGCGAGACGATCGCGGCGGTCGGCGGGAAGAATGGCGGCGAGCGCATCGAGGGCGAGGGCGCGCTTCGTCTCGGGGTCGGACGTCGGTCTCGGCAGATCATTATCCATGGCTGCTTCCGCTGCGTTTAGGGCACCACCCACATCGATCAGCGCGGCGAACCGCTCTCGTCATAGAAGTCGCCGTGCTCGAACGTGGCGCCGGGCGGCGCCTCCCGCCTCCCTTCGGTCGCGAGGTCCCACACCGTGTCGATGCCGGCCTTCCCCGTCG
>ERZ1645187.5277-NODE-5277-length-10117-cov-3.842377_pt1 | contig 10117 bp, 7 predicted proteins | sample MGYA00575352_ERZ1645187 | MGnify/ENA primary metagenome ERZ1645187 (study PRJEB40837, sample SAMN11349314) | freshwater sediment metagenome | isolation source: river sediment | host: Sediment | place: India: Wazaribad , New Delhi | collected 2017-02-21 ...
CACTGTAGACCACGGTGGGACCGAGGGCGTCTGGCGCCTCGACTCGCCGCACGGTCGCGAAGTGCGCCACTCGACGAGCGAACAGCACCATCGCCGCGAGCACCCCCACCACCACGCCGATCGCGAGGTTGTGGGTCCACACGGTCATCGCGACCGTGATGAGCATGACCGCGGTTTCGCTCTTCGGCATGCGCCTGAGCGTCGACGGCCGAACGCTGTGCCAGTCGAACGTGGCCACCGAGACCACGATCATCACGGCCACCAGTGCGGCCATTGGAATCACGGCCACCACGTCGCCGAGGGCGACGACCAATACGAGCAGGAAGACGCCCGCGAGGAAGGTAGAGATGCGGGTGCGGGCGCCCGAGGCCTTTACGTTGATCATGGTCTGGCCGATCATGGCGCAGCCGCCCATGCCGCCGAACGCGCCCGAGAGCATGTTCGAGACGCCCTGGCCCCACGCCTCACGGGTCTTGCGCGAGTGTGTGTCGGTGATGTCATCGACGAGCTTCGCCGTCATGAGCGATTCGAGCAGCCCCACGACGGCCATGGCGAGCGCGTACGGGGCGATGATCTGCAGGGTCTCCCACGTGAGGGGCACCTGGGGAATGACCAGCTCGGGCAGGCTCTCGGGCAGCGCCCCCTGATCGCCCACGGTGGGCACGTTCAGCGAGAACACCACGGCGGCGCCGGTGAGCAGCACGATGGCCACGAGCGGGGCGGGCACCACCTGGGTGAAGCGGGGCATGACGTACATGATGAGCAGGCCGGCCACGAGTAGCGGGTAGACGAGCCAGGGCACGCCGATCAGGTGCGGCAGCTGCGACACGAACACCAAAATGGCGAGCGCGTTCACGAATCCCACCATCACGCTGCGTGGGATGAAACGCAGCAGCTTGGCCACGCCGAACGCGGCGAGCAGTACTTGCAACAGGCCGGCCAGCAGCACGGTCGCGATGAAGTAGTCGAAGCCGTGTTCGCGGGCCACGGGGGCGATCACGAGCGCCACGGCTCCGGTCGCGGCCGAGATCATCGCGGGGCGGCCACCGAGGAAGGCGATGGATACCGCCATGATGAAGGAGGAGAAGAGGCCGACGCGCGGATCCACCCCCGCGATGATCGAAAACGCGATGGATTCGGGGATCAGCGCGACGCCCACCACGAGCCCGGCGAGCACCTCACGCGTCAGCAGACGTGGGCAGCGGAGCGTCTGCAGCACGGTTGGCTCGATGCGGTAGCGCGATGAGCGCGCCTGCGGGGCCACGGTAGGCACTCGGTCTCCTCAGTGGATCGGTGCCACCGGCCCCGGGGCTAGCCGGGCCGCCCGGGTTGCCGTGTGGCGCCCTCGAGTCTACGCGCTCGCGTGTGCGGGGTCGGTCGTTCCGGAGCTCCAGGCTTCGCCGCTGCGCTTGATCTCGTTGGTCATGTCGTCGAGGAACCGGATGACCACAGTGCGCTCGCTCGGGGTGAGTCTCGCCGCCGCGTGAAACCGTTTGGCCTGCTGCTTGCCGACGGTCTGCATGGCGGCCTCGTGCGTCTCGGGGGTGATAGCGATCGCGAGGGCGCGGCGGTCGGTGGGGTGCGGGGCTCGGGTGATGTGCCCTGCCTTCTCGAGCCGATCGAGCAGCTTGGTCGTCGATGCGCTCGAGATACCCAGGTGGTGCGAGATCGCTCCGGGGGTTGCGATCGTGCCACTGTTGCCCGCGACGATGAGGTAGTGCAGCGCCCGCATGTCTGAGCGATTGAGCTTCATGTACCGCTGTGAGGCCTCAGACAGTTCCTGCTCCGCGTCGCGCAGTCGCCCCAGCGCCGACATGAGCGCGCCGACCTGGGCGAGGTCTTCGGGGCTGAGGTCGGCTCGGTCGATCAGGCGGGAGGAGGGGTCGCTCGCGTCGATCTGATACAGCGACGCGGCAACCGGGTCGGTGTGATCATCGGAGGAAGCCATGAGTGTATATTAACCCATTTTCTATTTGATGCCGAGTTATTTGCTAGATGGGCTACTAATATGTGATGCTTAGAGATATATTGAGTTCGGCAAGCTATCGTGACGAATGATTGCCACTCGCCCCACAGCCACCGCACGACCCGCAGGAGGAAGACGTTGGAACTGGTTGTCCTACTCAGCGAAGACGGCGCTGCGATCGGCACGGCACCGAAGGCCGAGGTGCACACAACCGATACCGCGCTGCACCTGGCGTTCTCGTGCTATCTCCTCAACGACCGGGGCGAGGTGCTCGTCACCCGCCGGGCGCTCGAGAAGCTCACCTGGCCGGGCGTCTGGAGCAATAGCTTCTGTGGCCACCCGGCTCCCGGCGAGGAGTTCGCCTCCGCCATTGCGCGCCGCGCGAGCGATGAACTCGGGGCGTCAGTGCGCGATATCGAGCTCGCCCTTCCCGATTTCCGATACCGCGCGGTCGATGCGAGCGGGGTGGTTGAGAACGAGGTCTGCCCCGTGTATTTCGCCCGCGTCGCCGGTGAGCTGAGCCCCAATCCCGCCGAGATCGCAGAGTGGGCGTGGATCGAGCCGCGCGCCCTGGCCGAGGCCGTGTCGCGAGCCCCCTTCGCGTTCAGCCCGTGGCTTGCCATGCAGCTGCCCCAGCTGCTTGAGACGTCGACGCTGCGGAAGGAACCCACGCCGTGAGCACTGTCACGTGGAACACCAAGACACGCACCAAGCTTCGGGCGGCGATTGAGCGCGAGCTCGGCGAGATGTTCGCGAAGCGCACGGCCGCCGCCCAGGCCTACGGCAGCGAGTTCGCGCACCTGTGGTCGCTTGCCGCGGAGCACGTGCTCGGGGGCAAGCTGGTGCGCCCGGTGCTCATGGTTGAGACCTACGACGCGCTCGTCGAAGGCGCAACGCAGTCGGCCCCGTTTCAGCGCAGCGGCGTGACTGCCTCGGGGGTGGATCAGCTACCGCCCTGCACCGATCGCGCGACCATCATCCGTCTGGCCGCGGCGGTCGAGCTGCTGCACTATGCGTTCCTGCTGCACGACGACGTCATTGACGGCGATCTCGTGCGGCGGGGCCGCCCGAACCTCATCGGCACGCTGCTGCGTGAGAGCAGCCAACGCTCGGAACGCGCCGCGGATCGCCCCGACGCCGGATCCACGCCCGACCCGCGCGCGCTGCACTGGGCGCGAACCGGCGGCATGTTGATGGGTGATCTGCTGCTTGCCGACACCCACCAGATCTTCGCCCGCGCCGAGCTGCCGCACGCAGTACGCGGGCAGATGCTCGACCTGCTCGAGCACACGATCACCGAGTCGATTGCGGGGGAGCAGATCGATGTGGGGCTGTGCGACGGAGTGATCGCGCCAGATCTCAACACGGTGCTGACCATGTCGGCCCACAAGACCGCGACCTACACCTTCGAACTGCCGATGCGGGCCGCCGCGATTCTGACGGGTGTGCCGCAGCACCTCGAGCGCGCGCTGACCGCGGCTGGGCACCACCTCGGGCTCGCCTACCAGCTGCAAGATGACCTCATCTCCACCTTCGGCGATCACGAGGTACACGGGAAGGACGCTTTCTCTGACATCCGCGAGGGAAAACAGACCGCCATCATCTCCTACGCGCGCATGACGAGCGTGTGGCCGAGCATCGAAGCCGATTTCGGCGACCCCGAACTCACCGTTGAGACCGGGGCGCGGATGCGTGCGCTGCTCACCGAGTGCGGGGCCGAGCGGTTCGTGCGCGGCCTGGTCGAGGAGCAGGCGACCGCGCTGTACGAGGTGCTCGCCAGCGCGGGCAACCCGCAGTCGATTCCTCCAGCGGCCAGGCGCGTGCTGCTGGGCCTCGCCGCCGAACTCGAGGAGCGCCGCGCATGAGCCCCCGCGACCGCACTGCGCAGGCGGCACCGGCGTTGGCCCGCTTCACTCGCACCGCCGAGGTGGCGGCAGACGACGTCATCGGCGCCTATTCCACCTCCTTCGGCCTCGCCACGCGCCTGCTGGGGCCTCGCCACCGGCAGCATGTGCGCAACATTTACGCCATGGTGCGCGTGGCCGACGAGATCGTTGACGGGGTCGCCGCCGAGGCCGGGCTGTCGATTGCCGAGCAGGCCGCGGCGCTTGACCGCTACGTCGCCGACACGCACCGCGCGATGCGCACCGGGTACAGCAGCGATCTCGTGATTCACGCGTTCGCGGCCACCGCCCGCGCCGCGGGCATCGATGAGTCGCTGACGCAGCCGTTTTTCGATTCAATGCGCGCAGATCTCGGCGACGAGAGCGCAGGGGAGAACGCTGGCGAGCCCGCCGCACCTCGGGCGCCGCTGGTGTACGACGCCGACGCGCACGCCCGCTACGTGCACGGCTCGGCCGAGGTGGTCGGGCTGATGTGCCTGCGCGTCTTTCTGCGCGACCGCGACGTCACGGCCGCGCAGCGCGCCGAGCTCGAGTTCGGCGCAAGCCGGCTCGGCGCCGCCTTCCAAAACATCAACTTCCTGCGCGACCTCGCCGACGACACGGCGCGACTCGGCCGCAGCTACCTTGGGGCAGAGGATCGCTTGAGCGATGCGGATCGGAACGCCTGGGTGCGCACCGTGCGGGCCCAGCTTGACGACGCGCGGCGGGTGATCCCGCTGCTGCCGAAAGACGCCCGGGCCGCTGGGCGCAGCGCACTCGCGCTGTTTGCCGCGCTGACCGACCGGGTGGATCGCACGCCCGCCGCAGACCTCTACCGCACCCGCGTGCGCGTACCCGACCCGGTGAAGGCCGGGCTCGCGGCCCGCGCAATTATCACCACCTGGATGGAGCGAGACTCATGACCCGCACAGTCGTCATCGGGGGCGGCGTCGCCGGCCTCGCCACCGCGGCCCTGCTCGCGCGTGAGGGGCACGAGGTGCACGTGCTCGAGAAGAACGAGCGCCTGGGCGGCCGTGCCGGCCTCATCGAGCGCGACGGCTTCCGCTTCGACACCGGCCCGTCGTGGTACCTGATGCCTCGCGTGTTCGATCACTTCTTCGAACTGCTGGGCACGAGTACGCACGAGCAGCTCGACCTCACTTTCCTGCGTCCCGGGTATCGCGTCTTCAGCGAACCCGCGACCGACGGCACTCGGCCCGACCCGGTGACCATTCCGCTCGGCAGGCACCGGGTGCTCGACGCGTTCGAGCGGCTTGAGCCGGGCAGCGCGGAGGCGCTCGCGAAGTACCTGGCCTCGGCGAGGCACACCACCGATATGGCCGAAAAGTACTTTTTGTACAACCCGTTCACGAAGCCCGGATCGCTCGCACAGGCCGAGGTGCTGGGCGCCGTACCGGAACTCGCGGGCCTGCTCGGCACCTCGCTCGAGAAGTACGTGGCCAAGCGCTTCACCCACCCCGTGCTGCGTCAGGTGCTCGGCTACCCTGCGGTATTTCTCGGCACGAACCCGGCCGACGCCCCGGCGATGTACCACCTGATGAGTGCCCTCGATCTTGACGAGGGGGTGCAGTACCCGATGGGCGGGTTCTGGCAGATCATCGAGCGGCTGGAGGCGCTCGCTCGGGAGGCCGGGGTGCGCATCACCACCGGCGCCGAGGCGGTGCGCATTCAGACCCGCGGGGCGAGCAGCGCCAGCGTGCTCGCCCGCAAGCGGCGCGAAGTGACCGGGGTGATCTGGCGCGACTCGGAGGGTGCCGAGCATCTCGAACAGGCCGACATTGTGGTCTCGGGTGCGGATCTGCACCACACGGAGACGCGACTGCTGAACGCGGCAGATCGCAGCTACCCGGAGCAGTGGTGGGAGCGGCGCACGAGCGGCCCCGGCGCCGTGCTTGCGATGCTCGGCGTGCGCGGCGAGCTGCCGGAACTGCCGCACCACTCGCTCTTCTTCACCGACGACTGGCATGAGAACTTCGACGCGATCTTCGGGGAGCGCAAGCGGGTGCCCTCACCCGCCTCAATCTACGTGTGCAAGCCGAGCGCGACCGACCCGAGCGTTGCGCCCGCGGGGCACGAGAACCTCTTCATCCTCATCCCGGTGCCAGCGGAACCCGGCCTCGGCGCGGGCGGTGCCGACGGGGCGGGCGATCCGGCCATCGAGCGGGCGGCCGACGCCGCGATCGACCAGATCGAAGCTTGGGCGGGCATTGAGGGCCTGCGCGATCGCATTGTCGTGCGTGAGACCCTGGGCCCCGCCGACTTCGCGAGTGACTACTTCTCGTGGCAGGGCGGCATGCTGGGCCCAGCGCACATCCTCAGCCAGAGCGCGATGTTCCGCCCGCAAAACGCCTCGAAGAAGGTCGACGGCCTGTTCTACGCGGGCGCGACCGTCGCGCCCGGCGTGGGGGTGCCCATGTGCCTGATCAGCGCCGAACTCGTGCTCAAGCGCATTCGCGGCGACCACAGCGCCGGCCCGCTCCCGGTGCCCGCTCCCGCCGAGGGTACCCTCCCATGAGCGCCCTGTACCTGGCGGCGCTGCTTGCTGGCATCGGGTGCATGCTGCTGCTCGACCACCGTTTCCGCCTGTTCTTCTGGCACGACCCCGCGGTCGCGACCGTCATCACGGTCGTTGGCACCGTGCTCTTCCTACTCTGGGATTTCGCGGGCATCGCCGCGGGCATCTTCCTGCGCGGCGACAGCGCGGCCGCGACCGGCATCGTGCTGGCGCCCGAGCTGCCGCTTGAGGAACCCGTCTTCCTGATCTTCCTGGTGCTGTGCACGATGGTCATCTTCACGGGTGCGGTGCGCCTGCTCACCCGCGCGCGGGGGGCGGATCACGCATGAGCTACCCCGTACTCGCACTTATCGGCGTCGCAGTCGCCCTCGTGGGTGGCGTCATCGCCTGGGTGTTCGCGCGCCGCGCGGGCAGCGCGGCAGCGCGGCACTGGGTCGCGGTCGCGATCACGGTGGTGGTGCTGTTTGCGCTGACCGCGGTGTTCGACTCGATCATGATCGGGGCCGGGTTCTTCTCCTACGACCCGGAGGCGCTCGCCGGCCCGCTGATCGGGCTCGCGCCCATCGAAGACTTCGCCTACCCGCTGGCCGGGGCACTGCTGTTGCCCGCGCTGTGGGCGGCGTTCGCCCGCGGCGGTGAGGAACGAGTGAGCGCGTTTCGCCAGTTCGTGCTCTCCTCGCGGCCGGTGAGCTGGATCAACACTGCGTTCCCCTTCGGCGCCGCCTACCTGATGGTGACCCGCGAGATCGACTGGGTGCTCGTTGTCGGTTTCCTCTACTTCCTGATTCCCTACAACCTCGCGATGTACGGCATCAACGACGTGTTTGACTACGAGTCAGATCTGGCGAATCCGCGCAAGGGCGGCATGGAGGGGGCGCTGCTCGCGCCGCGCCTGCACCGCCCGATTCTGTGGGCGTCGCTGCTCACGAACGCGCCCTTCATCGTGCTGCTCTCCCTTGCGGGCGGCCCGGCAAGCTGGGTGGCGCTCGCCGTGAGCACTTTCGCGGTGATCGCCTACTCAGCCAAGGGGCTGCGCTTCAAGGAACGGCCGTTCCTCGACTCGATCACCTCGAGCACGCACTTCGTGATTCCCGCGGTGGTCGGCCTCACGCTCGCGGGCGCCGAGTTCACCGGCCCACTCGTACTGGTGCTCGCGGCGTTCTTCCTGTGGGGCATGGCGGCTCACGCGTTCGGCGCGATTCAAGATATCGGGCCCGATCGCGAGGCCGGGATCCACTCGATCGCGACGGTCATCGGCGCGCGTGCGACGGCCCGCCTGGCACTCGTGCTGTGGGCGCTCGCCGGAGTGGCCATGCTCGCAACGCCCTGGCCGGGCCCGCTCGCGGCCGTCATCGCGGTACCGTACCTGCTCAACTGTGCATCGTCGTGGAACGTCACCGATGCGAACTCGGGCAGCACGAACGTCGCCTGGCGCAGGTTCATCTGGCTCAACTACTTCTCTGGTTTTCTCGCAACCCTCATCCTGATCATGGAATGGAATCTGTCATGACTCCCTCGGCACGAAGCGCGCCAGACTCAGCCGCGGCGCGCGACCCGAAGCCTGCCACGGGCTCACCCGCCCGCTCGCGCGTGCCGCGCTGGCTGCGCATCTTCCTCCCCGCGGTGCTGATTCTCGTGTGGCTCACCGCGGCCGGCATCGGCGGCCCGTACTTCGGCAAGGTCGAGGAGGTCTCGTCGAACGATCAGACCACCTTCCTCCCGGAATCGGCCGACGCGACGCAGGTACAGGCCTTGCTCGGTGAATTCAGCGACAGCGACGCGATTCCGGCAATCGTGGTGTTCGTGGGCGAAGAGGAGCTCACCCGCGAGCAACTCACCGAGATCTCCGACGAGGTTGCCGCGGTGACCGAGCTCGAGGGCATCGATGAGGGCGTTTCGCCCGCGATCCCCTCGGAGGACGGCCTTGCGGTGCAGGCGTTCGTGCCAATCTCGAGCGACGCCGACATCGGCGAGGTGGTCGCCGAGCTCGGCGATGAGCTGCGTGCAAACGCCCCCGCGGGCGTCGACGTGTTCGTCACCGGCCCGGCTGGCTTTACCTCCGATCTCAGCGCCGCCTTCGCCGGCATCGACGGGCTGCTGCTGGCCGTCGCCCTCATCGCGGTGCTCATCATTCTCGTGCTCGTCTATCGCTCCTTCCTGCTGCCGATCGCGGTGCTCTCCACCAGCCTGTTCGCGCTGTGCGCGGCACTGCTGCTCGTGTGGTGGCTCGCGAAGTGGGAGATCCTGCTGCTGAGCGGACAGACCCAAGGCATCCTCTTCATCCTCGTCATCGGCGCCGCCACCGACTACTCGCTGCTCTTCGTCGCGCGGTTCCGCGAAGAGCTGCGGGTGAACTCCGACAAGTGGGTCGCCACGATGAAGGCCATCAAGGGGTCGATCGAGCCGATTCTCGCCTCGGGCGGCACCGTCATCGCCGGTCTCCTCACCCTGCTGCTCAGCGACCTGAAGTCGAACAGCACGCTCGGCCCGGTCGCGGCGATCGGCATCGTGTTTGCGATGCTCTCGGCGCTCACCCTGCTGCCGGCGATCATGTTCGCCTTCGGCCGGGCGGCCTTCTGGCCGCGCCGCCCGAAGTACGAGCCCGAGGTGGTGGCAGCCGAGAACGGGCGCCCCTCGAAGGGCTTCTGGGCCAAGACCGCCCGGCTGGTGCAGCGCCGCCCGCGCCTCATCTGGGTCGTCACCACCGTGGTGCTGCTCATCGGTGCGCTCGGTGTCACCCAGCTGAAGGCCGACGGCGTCCCCGCTTCTGACCTCGTGCTCGGCGCCTCCGAAGCACGCGACGGGCAGGTCGCCCTCGGTGAGCACTTCCCGGGTGGATCGGGCAGCCCCGTGCAGGTCGTGGTCGACGAGGGTGAACTGCAAGACGCGGCCGATGTACTGCTCGGCAACGCCGGCATTGACGGAGTCGCGGTCACCTCGGCTGACTCGCCCAGCGGATCCGCGCCGGTTACCGCGGACGGCATCACCGCGTTCGGTCCTCCCGGCACCCCGGCGCCCGAGCCCACGGTGGTTGACGGTCAGGTACTGCTCCAGGGCACCCTGGTCGACGCCCCCGACTCGGAGCAGGCGAGCGAGACGGTGCGCGAGCTGCGCGCCGAGTTCGCAGACGCCGCTCCGAGCGCCCTCGTCGGCGGCGTGACCGCGACCGCCATCGACACGAACGATGCGTCGATCCACGACCGGAACCTGATCATCCCGATCATCCTCGTCGTCATCATGCTGATCCTCATGCTGCTGCTCCGCTCGATCCTGGCACCCGTGCTGCTCATAATCACCACGGTCATCTCGTTCGGCACGGCCATGGGCGTCTCGGCGCTCGTGTTCAACGGCATCTTCCAGTTCCCGGGGGCCGACCCGGCGGTGCCGCTGTTCGGCTTCGTGTTCCTCGTCGCGCTCGGCATCGACTACAACATCTTCCTGATGACGCGCGTGCGCGAGGAGACGATCAAGCACGGCACCCGCGAGGGCATTCTGCGCGGCCTCACGATCACCGGCGGCGTGATCACCTCCGCCGGCCTCGTGCTCGCGGCGACCTTCGCGGCGCTCGCCGTCATCCCGATCCTGTTCCTGCTGCAGCTGGCGTTCATCGTGGCGTTCGGCGTGCTGCTCGACACGATCGTGGTGCGCTCGCTGCTCGTGCCGGCGGCGACGTTCGACCTCGGCCGCGCCATCTGGTGGCCGTCGCGCCTCGCGAAGCCGGCCGCGGTGACC
>ERZ1645187.5278-NODE-5278-length-10116-cov-10.486433_pt1 | contig 10116 bp, 11 predicted proteins | sample MGYA00575352_ERZ1645187 | MGnify/ENA primary metagenome ERZ1645187 (study PRJEB40837, sample SAMN11349314) | freshwater sediment metagenome | isolation source: river sediment | host: Sediment | place: India: Wazaribad , New Delhi | collected 2017-02-21 ...
AATGCACGTTGAAGCCGTGGGCGAAAGCCAGGGCAGCGCCCTTCTTCAGGTTCGGAGCGACTTCCTCGTTGTACACCTGCGGAATATTCTCGTCCGGCAGGAGGATCATGACCACGTCGGCGCCCTTGACAGCCTTGGCGATCTCTTCGACCTTCAGGCCGGCCGCTTCGGCCTTGGCCCAGGAGGCACCGTCCTTGCGCAGGCCAACGGTGACCTTGACGCCGGAGTCCTTCAGGTTCTGGGCGTGAGCGTGACCCTGCGAACCATAACCAACGATGGTGACCTTCTTGCCCTTGATCAGGGAGAGATCGGCGTCCTTGTCGTAATAAACTTTCATGAAATCCTCTTGATTAAACAGTAAGTCAGACTTTGAGAATGCGATCGCCACGACCGATGCCGCAGACACCGGTACGGACGGTTTCGAGAATCAGGCCGGCATCGAGTGCGGCAATGAAGGAGTCGAGCTTGGAGCTGGCCCCGGTCAACTCGATCACATAGGTCGATTCCGTCACGTCGATGATGCGACCACGGAAAATATCGGCCATACGCTTCATCTCTTCGCGGTCCTTGCCGGTAGCGCGAACCTTGATCAGCATCAGTTCGCGCTCGACGTGAGCGGCCTCGGAGAGATCGACCACTTTGACGACATCAACCAGCTTGTTGAGCTGCTTGGTGATCTGCTCGAGCACCTCGTCGGAGCCCCAGGTCAGGATGGTCATCCGCGACAGCGACGGGTCTTCGGTCGGTGCCACGGTCAGCGATTCGATATTGTAGCCACGGGCCGAGAACAGGCCGGCGACACGGGACAATGCACCCGATTCGTTTTCGATCAGGATGGAAATGATATGACGCATTTTTGTTTTCCTCCCCCGCTTACAAATCTTCAGCGAGGATCATTTCAGTCAGGCCCTTGCCTGCCGCCACCATCGGAAACACGTTGGCACCCGGATCGATGATGAAATCCATGAATACCAGGCGATCCTTGTACTCCGTAAAGGCCTTGCGCAGCGCCGGCTCGACATCTTCCGGCTTCTCAATGCGCATGCCGACGTGGCCATAGGACTCGGCCAGCTTGACGAAATCGGGCAGCGAGGTGACGTAGGACTGCGAATAACGCTTGGAGTAGAACATCTCCTGCCACTGGCGGACCATGCCGAGCATGCCGTTGTTCAGGTTGATGATCTTGACCGGCAGTTCGTACTGCTTGCAGGTCGACAACTCCTGGATACACATCTGGATCGAGCCTTCACCGGTCACGCAGGCCACCTGCGACCCCGGATTGGCGAGCAGGACACCCATACCGTAGGGCAAACCGACGCCCATGGTGCCAAGGCCACCGGAATTGATCCAGCGACGCGGCTTGTCGAACTTGTAGTACTGGGCAGCGAACATCTGGTGCTGGCCGACATCCGAGGTAATGAACGCGTCACCCCCAGTCACTTCGTACAGCTTTTCGACCACGTATTGCGGCATGATGTGCTCGCTCTGACGATAGGCCAGCGAATTCCGACCACGCCATTCGTCGATCTGCTTCCACCAGTCAGCCACTTCCGGGTCGGCCTTGAAACCGCCGTCGATCAGTTTGAGGATTTCGTCGATCACGTCGGTCACATTGCCGACAATAGGCACATCGACCTTGACGCGCTTGGAGATCGACGACGGATCGATGTCGATGTGAATGACGCGACGCTTCTCTTCACTGAAATGTTCTGGATTACCGATCACGCGGTCATCGAAACGAGCGCCCACGGCCAGGATCACATCGGCGTAGTGCATCGCGTTATTGGCTTCGAAGGTGCCATGCATGCCCAGCATCCCGACGAACTGCTTGTCGGTTGCCGGATAGCCGCCCAAGCCCATCAGGGTGTTGGTCACCGGGAAATTGAGCTTGCGAGCCAGTTCGGTCAGTTTGTCCGCTGCGTCAGAGAGGATCACGCCGCCACCGGTATAGATGATCGGACGCTTGGCTTCCTGCAGAATCTGCACCGCCTTCTTGATCTGGCCGAGATGCCCCTTGACCACCGGGTTGTAGGAACGCATCTGCACCGACTTCGGATAGTCGAAATCGCACATCTGGGCAGTGATGTCCTTGGGCACATCGACGACAACCGGGCCCGGACGGCCGGTGGAAGCGATATGGAAAGCCTTCTTGATGGTCGAAGCCAGGTCCTTGACATCCTTGACCAGGAAATTGTGCTTGACGCAGGGACGGGTGATGCCAACCGTATCGCATTCCTGGAAGGCATCCTGACCGATATACTGGGTCGGCACCTGGCCAGTGATGACCACCATCGGGATGGAATCCATGTAGGCAGTAGCGATGCCGGTAACCGTGTTGGTCACGCCCGGCCCGGAGGTCACCAAAGCAACGCCGACCTTCTGCGAGGAACGCGAATAGGCGTCTGCAGCATGGACAGCGGCCTGCTCATGGCGAACCAGAATGTGCTTGACCTCTTCCTGTTTGAAAAGAGCGTCATAAATATGCAGAACGGAACCGCCAGGGTAACCGAACACATATTCGACCTTTTCTTCTTGCAGGCACCTGATTACAATTTCTGCACCGCTGATCATCATTCTTGAGCCCAAAAAAGCTGTTGCCTAAAGGGCGTAACCTTAATCGACCGACCATTTTCGGTCAAGGTTTCCTGGCATGCCCCCGATTGCTCAAGGCCTTTAGGAAGAAACCACCCTGGCATCACCCCACCAACTTTCCTGTTTTCTGGAATCCGTCGAACGCCGGGCCTTCAAGCAAGCAATGTTCGCCGTACGCGAAGAGGAAGCGGCCCTCGACATCGTGCAGGATGCGATGCTCAAACTGGCTGAAAAATACGGCGACCGGCCAGACGATGAATTTCCGATGCTGTTTCAGCGCATCCTGCAGAATACGATCCGCGACTTCTACCGGCGCAGCAAGGTGCGCTCGATGTGGACAACTCTGCTCTCGGCGTTCTCGTCAGATGACGACGAGGATCACGACCCACTCGAGACGCTTGCCGCCGACGAAGACGACGCCGGCCCCAGAACACCGGAGAGTCAGCTCCTGCAGGCCCAGACGCTAAATCTGATCGAAGACGAAATAAAAAAATTGCCAGCGCGTCAACGGGAAGCCTTCCTGATGCGTTACTGGGAAGATATGGACGTTGCCGAAACTGCCGCCGCAATGGGCTGCTCGGAAGGCAGTGTCAAAACCCACTGTTCGCGTGCGACTCACACACTGGCGTCCGCCCTGTCGGCTAAAGGCATAAAGCTATGAGAGAAGAACGTTATGGATTTCGCGTTCGGCAAGCGCTGAACCACGGACTGAGAGATATACCGCCAGCTGCTTCCCGAAGGCTGGAGGCGGCTCGCCATCTGGCACTCTCACACCAGAAGCAGGCGGCGCCACAGACTGCGCTGGCCGGATTGGGCAACGCATCCTTCCGAACCGGTACGTACACGCCGTATCTGAAGCAGATCCTGGCTGTTGTCGCCCTGTTGCTGGGCATGTGGATATCCTTCTACTGGCACAGCGTGCAGTATGTAACCGAAATCGAGGAAGTCGACAGCGCCCTGCTGACCGATGACCTACCCCCTGACGCTTTCCTGGATAACGACTTCTTTGAATGGCTTGTAGACGACTCCTCGGAGGATTGACCCTCGGTCTTCTCCTGAATATCGCCATCGCCGCCGAACCGCCCACGACGGCGGTCATTGGCACACCGCCGCAAGCAGCCTGGGCGCAACTCAGCGCACAACAGAAAGTCATCCTTGCCCCGCTCGCCAAGGAGTGGGACAGCCTGGAGAATATCCGCAAGAAGAAGTGGCTGGCCATTGCCGAACGTTACCCTGCCATGAAACAGGACGACCAGCAGCGAATGCAGGACCGGATGCGGGAATGGGCCGGGCTTTCACCGCTGGAGCGTTCGAAAGTGCGCGATACCTACAAGGACTTCAAGCAACTCCCCGCGGAGCAAAAACAAGTGGTCAAGCAAAAATGGCAGGCCTATTCGAACCTGCCGCCCGAAGAACGCCAGCGCCTCCGCGAGTCAGGCAAGTCATCGAAGCTGTTGTCATCCCCAGGCACTCCTCCGGACGCACCGAGCGCTGAAGCGACCGCTGGTATCACACCGACACCGGCGCCGCTCAACACGAGTGAGCAGCGCTGATGAGCAATGAAATCCCCAGCATCAAGCGGCGCCTGGTTTGTCTGTTATACGAAGGCCTGGTCGTTTTTTCGATTCTGCTGATCGGCTTCCTGCTACCGCAAATCGTCTTTTCCGGATTCGGCTGGACCGCCAGACCAGCAGGCCTTTGGCTGCATGTGTTTCTGCTACTGATGGCCTACTTCGTCTGGTGCTGGCTGAATGGGGGGCAGACCTTGCCGATGAAAACCTGGAAGCTGCGCGTCATCAATGCTGACGGCCTTCCGCTACGCCCCTTGCAGGCAGTATTGCGCTACATGCTTGCCTGGCCGAGCATGCTGCTGTTCGGAATCGGGATCCTGTGGGTTGTCGTCGACAAGGACAAACAATTTCTGCACGACCGTATCGCCGGGACCAAAATCGGCGCCGCCAACTGATCAGCGCCGTTCGACCCACCACATCATGCCAGCCGCCAGCAGCAGGAAAATTGCCGAGGGAGCCGTGGCACTGAGCAACGGCGACCATGAATTGATGGCACCCAAGCTGGAAGCCAATCCGTTCAGGGCATAAAAAAGAATGCCCAGCATGACGCCGGCAAAGATCTTCAGGCTGACACCGCCAACGCGGTTATGGGAATAGCCGAAGGGCAAGGCAAGGGCGACCATGACCAGTGCTGCCAGCGGATAGACCATTTTTTTCCACAGCGCAATTTCGTAGCGTTCGGTCTTTTGCTTGTTGTCGCTCAAGTGCCGCGTGTAGTTGAGCAAGCCGAGCAGCGACATGCGCTCCGGAGAAACCAGCAAGGCGGACAGCAGGTTGGGAGTGACGCTCGATCGCCACTCTCCGCCGGGGCTGGTCTCGACATGCGCCTTGTCGCCATCCAGTACAGTCTTCACCACCTCCTGCAGATGCCAGAGATCAGGCGATTCAAATTCCGCCGTTCGGGCATCGGTGACCGACTCCAGACGGTTGTCATTGCTGAAACGATAAATCCGGACCCCTTCCAGCGGAGCGTCGGGCGTCGCCTTGCGGATGTTGATGAAACTGCGACCATCCTTGACCCACAGGCCGCTATCGAAACCGCTTTGGGCGATCACCGTGCTCATGGCCTTGGCACGAATCTCCCGCCCCAGGCGCTCGGTGAACGGAACCAACGCCTCGCCGACAATGAAGGTTAACAAGGCAAGCAACAACGCTGCCCGGAACAGCGTTTTCAAAAGATCGCCCGTCGCCAGCCCGGAGGCCCGCAGAACCGTGATTTCCGAATGGCGCGCCAGCGTCGACAAGGCATACAGTGCGCCGATCAGCGTCGCGATCGGAATCAGCTCGTAGATCAGCCCGGGCATACCCAGCGCTACGAACATTGCAGCATGGAAGACGGTATAACCGGCCTTGCCGACGCTACGCAATTCATCGATGAAATTGAAGAAGGCGAACAGCGCCAGAAACGCAGCCAGCACAAGAAATACGGCAGCAAAGGTCTCACGAATGAGATAGCGCTGATAAAGATTGAGGCGCAGCATCAATGCTCCCAGCGCCGCCACGGCATGCGCACGACGATGCGCTTGTAGAACAGGGCGATCAACGGCATCAGCATCAAGGCGTGCGCCGCCCAGACGCCAATCCAGAACGACAGCTTGCCCTGCACCACCCAGGCCTGACTGACCGACAGCAGGTTGTTGTAGATGGCGTAGATCAGGACGGCGATCAACATGTTGGCCGAACGCCCGGCACGCGGATTGACGTAGGAGAGCGGGATGGCCAGCAGGCAGAGAATCAGCGCCGACACGGGCAGACCGATACGCCACAACAATTCACCCCGTGCCTGATTGCTGTTCTCCTGGATCAATTCGGTAATCGGCATGCCTTTGGGTGACGTGGCCGACGAAGCAGGCTCGCCATCCTCTACTCGTGCCCGGTAGCGCTCGAATTCCATGACTTTGAAGGCCGGGCTGCCTGGCTCGACCTCGTAGCGGCGACCGTTCTCAAGCACCACGAAGCGATCACCGTTGCCAGCCGTTTCCTGAAAACCGGAATCCGACATGATGACGCCCAGCTTGCCTTCCTGGTAAGAGGCAACGAAGACATTGCCGACATGCGAGCCATCGTCACCGACCCCTTCGACAAAAAAGACCCGCTGACCTTTCTTGATCTCACGAAAAGCTCCGGGCGATACCTGTGACAACTCGCTACGCGCCGACAGACGTTCGCGATATTCCGCCGAACTGGAATTGGCCCATGGAGCCAGAAATCCGGAAAGCAAGGCGATGGCAACAATAATCGGGGCGGCAAAACGCAAAACCGGACGCGCCCAGCCGGTCAGTGCCAAACCTGAAGAAAACCAGACCACCATCTCGGAGTCGCGGTACATGCGCGACAAACTAAGCAGTACCGCAACAAAGAGCGTCAGGGAGAGCAGCACCGGCATGAAATTCAAGGCGGCAAACCCCAGCAACGACGCGACGGCCTCCGGAGCGATACGGCCGCCCGCGGCTTCCTTGAGCAATCGGATCAGGTTGGTGGAGGTCAGAATCGCCAGCAGCGCAACGCTGATGCCGGCAGCTGCCTGGGCAAATTCGCGCCGGGCGGCGCGCTCGAATATCATGCTTTGACGAAACCGAAAAAATACGAGGATAATCCCTCGAATACTGGTATTTCCTTGATCAGGAGCAGCTTGTGGAATTTAGCATAAAAAGCGGAAGCCCGGAAAAACAGCGTAGCGCCTGCGTCGTGGTCGGCGTATTCGAATCGAGGAAACTGACCCTGCCCGCAGAGCTGCTCGACAAGGCCGCCGGCGGACATATCTCCGATATCGTGCGGCGTGGCGACATGGAGGGCAAGTCGGGTACCACGCTGTTGCTGCACAGCGTTCCCGGCACCTTGTGCGACCGCATCCTGTTGGTCGGCCTGGGCAAGGAAAAGGAGTTCCGCGAAAAGGAATTCGCCAGTGCCGTTCGCTCGGCGGTCAAGGTACTGAATGAAACAGGCGCCTTTGATGCCACCCTGTTTCTCACCGAATTGCCGGTGCGGAAGCACAGCATTACCTGGCGGGTCCGGCAGACCGTCATCGCCGCGCTGGATGCCACGTACAAATTTGACCAGTTCAAGAGCAAGAAGGAAGAAATCCGTCGCCCGCTGCGCAAGCTGACCATCAGTGTCGAACGCCGCAACGAACTGGCACCAGCGGAGGAAGGTCTGCTCCAGGGGCAAGCCATCGCCGAAGGTGTGGCGCTGACCAAGACCCTGGGTAATCTGCCGCCCAACATCTGCCACCCGACCTACCTGGCCGAACAGGCAAAGGGGATGGCCGCCACCTTCAAGCTGGATTGCGAAATCCTCGAGCGCGAAGACATGGACAAGCTCGGCATGCACTCGCTGCTCGCCGTCGCCCGTGGCTCGCACCAACCGCCCAAGCTGATCGTGCTCAGCTACAGGGGCGCCAGGGCCAGCGAGAAACCTGTCGTTCTGGTCGGCAAGGGTGTCACTTTCGACACCGGCGGCATTTCGCTGAAGCCCGGTGCTGAAATGGATGAAATGAAGTACGACATGTGCGGCGCCGCCAGCGTGCTCGGCACCATGCAGGCCGTTGCCCGCATGGCTTTGCCGATCAACCTGACCGTGATCGTGCCGGCCACCGAAAACATGCCGGGCGGCAATGCGACCCGACCGGGCGATATCGTCACCTCCATGTCCGGCCAGACCATCGAAATCCTGAATACCGACGCCGAAGGTCGGTTGATCCTGTGCGATGCACTGACCTACGCCGAGCGTTTCGATCCCGACACGCTGATCGACGTCGCCACGCTGACCGGCGCCTGCGTCGTCGCGCTGGGCAGCGTCGCTACCGGCTTGTTCGCCAACAAGGACAGCCTGGCGCGCGACCTGCAGGATGCCGGCGAGGAAGCCAACGACCGTGCCTGGCACATGCCGCTGTGGGACGATTACCAGGACTTGCTGAAGAGCCCCTTTGCCGACATGGCCAACATTGGTGGCCGCTGGGGCGGTGCCATTTCTGCCGCCTGCTTCCTGTCGCGGTTCACCAAGAAATTCGACTGGGCACACCTCGATATTGCCGGCACGGCCTGGAAATCCGGCGCCGACAAGGGGGCGACGGGCCGACCGGTGCCGCTGCTCACCCACTATCTGCTGCAGCGCGCGGGCAAGCTCAATTGACGCAGGTTTTCTTCTACCACGGCGCCAGCGACCGGATCGCTGCTGCCTGCGCCCTGCTGACTGGGGCTTACGCCAAGAAAAAACCGATGCTGGTTTATGCCCTTGAAGCGGAGGTCGCCGGCAGCCTGGATCGCATGCTGTGGACCCACTCGGCGCTCAGTTTCGTTCCGCACTGCCGTGCGGATTCACCCCTGGCTGCCGAAACCCCGATCCTGATCACCGACAAGCTCGACACGATTGCGCAGGACGAGCGCCTGATGAACCTGAGCCGGGAAATCCCGCCCGGTTTTTCTCGCTTCGAGAGCCTGATCGAAGTTGTTGGCCTGGATGAAGATGACCGCAGTGCCGCCCGCGACCGGGTCAAGTTCTACAAGGACCGCGGCTACGAAGTCCGCTATTTCGACCTCGGCAACCGCTAAGGACACCCCGTGCCCAGCCCCATCCTTGCCCGCGCCGATGCCTTGATGCACCGCAAACGCCAGAGCGACACCGACTTCGACGACGTTCCGGTACTCACCGACGCCATCGACGACGATGACGACATTCCGCTGCTGCTCGAAATAGATGAGCAACAACAGGAATCGGTGCTGCAGCCCGCCCCCCTTGAAACACAATCCGACATTGCACCGCAAGCAAACGACGATGTCAGCATAGAACTGCCGCTCGCCGACATTCCGCCACTGGCGGCCCGCCCCCTCGATTCCGAGCTGCGCGAACAGCTGGCCGGAGAACTCGCTCGCCGTATCGAACAGCGCATCACGGCCGAACTGCCCCGCCTCATCGACTCAGCCCTGCGCGACTTTCTGGCCGAACAGGAAATGATCGCAGCATCCACACTGCGCGACTGACGCTGCGGCGAAGCCGGGGCAGCGCTCCGGTATAATTGCGGGTTTCCCCTTTTCCGAGAAGTCCATGGAACTCGCCAAAGCCTTTGAGCCCGCCGATATCGAACGCCGCTGGTACCCCGAGTGGGAATCCAAGAATTATTTCGCTGCTGGCATCGACGCCGGCAAGGCCGACAATTTCTGCATCCTGCTGCCGCCGCCCAACGTTACCGGCACGCTGCACATGGGCCATGGCTTCAACCAGACGATCATGGACGCCCTCACCCGCTACTACCGGATGAAGGGCCACAACACCCTGTGGCAGCCGGGCACTGACCACGCCGGCATTGCGACGCAGATCGTCGTCGAGCGCCAACTCGACGCCCAGGGCATTTCCCGTCACGACCTCGGCCGCGAGAAGTTCCTGGAAAAAGTCTGGGAATGGAAGGAATACTCCGGCGGCACCATCACCCGCCAGATGCGCCGCATGGGCACCAGCCCGGACTGGACGCGCGAGCGTTTCACGATGGATGCCGGCCTCAACAAGGTCGTCACCGAAACCTTCGTCCGCCTCTACAACGAAGGCCTGATCTACCGCGGCAAGCGCCTGGTGAACTGGGACCCGAAGCTGCACACCGCCGTGTCCGATCTCGAGGTCGTGCAGGAGGAAGAAGACGGCTTCATGTGGCACATCCGCTACCCACTGGCCGATGGCTCGGGTAGCCTGGTGGTCGCCACGACCCGTCCGGAAACCATGCTCGGCGACACGGCGGTGATGGTCCACCCGGAAGACGACCGCTACAAGGCCATGATCGGCAAGATGGTGAAGTTGCCGCTGACCGATCGCGAGATCCCCATCATCGCCGACAGCTACGTCGACCTCGAATTCGGCACGGGTTGCGTCAAGGTCACGCCGGCACACGACTTCAACGACTATGCCGTCGGCCAGCGCCACGGCCTGCCGATGATCTCGATCCTGACGCTGGACGCCAAGATCA
>ERZ1645187.5279-NODE-5279-length-10115-cov-13.227137_pt1 | contig 10115 bp, 11 predicted proteins | sample MGYA00575352_ERZ1645187 | MGnify/ENA primary metagenome ERZ1645187 (study PRJEB40837, sample SAMN11349314) | freshwater sediment metagenome | isolation source: river sediment | host: Sediment | place: India: Wazaribad , New Delhi | collected 2017-02-21 ...
CATGCAGGTCGGGGGCCGGTTCGCTGGGCGCGAGGCTCAGATGTCGTAGTAGTGACTGGTGCGCCCGGCCTGACCTGCGCAAACGCCGGCTTGGCTCACGCTGGGGCCGCGGTGGGGCCTCCGGTGGCCGAATCCTCGTCGCTCCTGGCGAGGAGTTCCAGGGTCAGTTGCGCCTGGGTGCGGTGGTCCTCCGGTAGTGCCCGCCAGGCCGGGTGCGCGCCATCGAGGCGCGTGGCCAGAGTGGCGATGCGCCGCCGGTCGGAGCCGGTGAACTCGGCCCGCTCGGCGAACGGGTCGTCGATGCAGGCGAGCAACGCGGCGGCATCGAACAGGTGGCGGTCCTTGTCGCGCGAATCGGTCGTGTAGGCAGCCGACTTCAGGATCAAGGCACCGAAGGGGCGTGGGACGGAGATCGTCGCAGTGGTGCCGGGCGTGAGCTCCAGTCGGGCGTTCACCGTTCGACGCAGGGCCTGGGTGCCACCCTCGATACGGATCATCTCGTGGCCGAGCAGTCGCTCGATCACGCGAGGTGCCGGGTGGTCGGCGATGAGCACGTCGACTTGGTCTTCGTGGGCTCCGGCGACCAGGTCGACCTTCGTGGTGCCGCGGACGAAGCGATGCGCGGTGTTGTTGCGCGGGTCGATGCTCGGCTGGAACCGATAGCCGAGCGCCTCCAAGGCGGCGGCGACCTTGTTCGGCACGCCGCGCATGGTCTCGATGTGCAGCACGATGTCGACATCGTTGGTCGGGCGGACGATGCCGAGGCCGTGGTGAATGGTGTGGAGTTGTGTCATCAGTCCGCCGACCAGCGTCCAGCTCTCGGCTGGGAGGGCCGTGGCCAGTTCCGCGACGCTGGGCCATGGATCCGGCCAGCCGCCGGGGGCGGCGCTGACTTCGATGCGAGGGCGGTCGGTGCTCATCGGTACGACTCCAGCAGCTCGGCCAGTGTCCGGCGGCCGACGCCCCGGACGCGGGGGTCGATGCTGGTGGCCGCATCGAGCGCGGCGACGACGGAGGTGTCGACCAAGTCGCGGACGTGGTCGAAGTCGAAGCCGGTTGCGCGCAACGTGACGGGTCCGCTCGCGCCGGCCCGCAGGCCGAGGGTTCGCACCAGGGCGTCGAGGTCGTCGGCGGAGACGTAGCCGTCGATGCTCTCGTCGACTGCGGCGGTGATGCCGAGAGCTCTCGGGTTGGTTGCCGCCACGGTCTCGCGGAGTCGGGGGAGTGCTGCACGGTGGGCCTCGTAGGTGTGGACCTGGGCGCGGTCGCGCATCCGAGTTGCGAGGTCATCGACATCGTGGGCGACGGCGATCTCGCGCAGGGTGTGCCGTAGCCGAGAGGTTTGGGGAGCTCCCAGCCACACTGCCTCCTGGCCAGCGAGCAGGGCAATGGCTCCCCAGGCGGTGTGCTCAGCCCAGGAGCGGGTGCGGCCCTGGCGCTGGGACTGTCGGTAGCGATCGACCGAGGCCCGGTCGATCAGTCCACGCGCAACCCGGCTGAGGGCCCCGGAGTCGGCCAGGCGGCGGGCATGACGGGTCGACACCCCGAGGGCGTTCGCGGTTTCCCCGATGGTGAGGAACTCCTGACCAGCCATAACAGTTAATGTCCCATAGCGGACGTAATCTGTAAAGATCGGCTTGGTGTCGAGCGCGGATGTCATCGCGGAGCCTCGTGGTCTTCCTCGTCGCTCTCCGGGTCATCGTCGTTGCTGGACTTGCCCAGGAATGCGGCGTCGATGGCCCGCTTGGTGCGTTCGGAACTGCCTTCCATCAGGTGGGTGTAGGTCCGCAGCGTGAAGCCGGGGTCGGCGTGACCGAGGTACTCGCTGACTGCCTTGATGGTCTCGCCCTCGTGGAGTGCGGTGCTGGCGAAGAAGTGTCGTAGCGCATGGCAGCCGTTCTCCCGGAGGTCGGGCACTCCAGCGCTCTTGAGAGCAGGACGCCAGAGGAAGGTGTTGAAGTAGTTGCGTCCCAACGCCTTCTTCTCGCGCGACGTCAGCAGCAGAGACACAGTGGTCGACTTGCCGTCGACCACCATCCACGGCAACGCGACCTCCCTCGGCGGATAGGCCGTCATGTAGGCAGTAATGGCGTCCCGAACCGCGTCCGGCAGCGGGACCTTTCGGGTCTTGCGCCCCTTGGGCAGCCCGAACACCTGGCGGTTGTTGGAGAACAACTTCACCTGCCGACGGACGTGAACCTCGCTGGCTTCGAAGTCGATGTCATCGGGGGATAGCCCGAAGATCTCCCCTTGCCGCAGGCCAAGTCCTGCGCCGAGCCAGACCACGAGCTGATAGCGCGCAGGCAACTTGTCGCGCACCGCGAGTACCCGGTCACGAGTCCATGGCACCAGCTTCTTGGGATCGGATCGGGGTTTGCGCACCGAAGGCGCCTTGCACGGGTTCTTTGGGATCAGCTCGTCATCGACTGCCGCGGTGAAGACCGTCGACACGTTCGCGAACACGACCTTTCGGTAGGTCGGAGCAAGGCCGCTCAGGCTACGAAGCCAACTCTGGATGGTCGACGGTTGCACCTCGGACAGGAAGCGGTCGCCCAGGTGAGGGAAGGCGTGCAGGCGCATCCGCAGTTCGACGGCCTCGCGGGTGGTCTCTTCGAACGTCTGGGCTTCGATCCACTTCTTGGCGTAGGTCTCGAAAGGGATCTTTCCCGCGTCAGGGTCGACGTACTGGCCCCTGACCAGGTCGGCCGAGACAACAGCGCAGAACCTGTCGGCCTCCACCTTCTTCTTGAAGGTCTTGTTCCGCTCTCGTCCGTCAGGTGCCCGCCACCGAACGCGGTAGGACTTGATGAGCGAGCCGTCAGCGGCACGCCGTTCGCGCCTTTCAACGTGCGCCATGAGCCAAACCCACATGCTCGTGGAGCCACAGCCGTACTTCGGCGGGGTCGTAGCGCAGGAACCGGCCGACTCGGAAGGCAACGGGGCCGGTGCCCTTGTGGCGCCACTGATAGAGCGTCGCGACGGGGACGCCGAGGAAGTCTGCGACCTCCTCGACGGTCATCAACCTGTCACTGACGGGTAGGTGCATCCCTTCGTTGTGGTGGTCAGAGGCTTCGCTCATGGTGGATCGATCCTTCCTGCGTGGGTCCGTTGATCGAGCGCACGAACGCCGCCCGCTCTGTGGCTGAAGTGGGAGAGACAGGCCTGCGTGGCTCCGGTGCGTGAAGCCGCCGGTCGACGGTCACCAGGAGGCGCGCTTTGGTGGGGACGTCGAGAGGTACGTGTCGTGCTCGCTGTTCCTTGACCGCGCCGGCGCTGGACAGGTCGATACGTGGGATGGTGACGCGCAGGAGGTAGCTGCGGTCGCTCGCGCCAGCACAGGTGATCGCCGCGATACGTCGGTCGATGTGCGTGAACAATGCATCAAGGTGGCGGAGCTGGTTGCCGCGGATGGCGTCGGCAGGGGAGAGGTTGTTCATGCGGGCAGCGGCGAGTGCGCCGTCGGCTGCGGCGAGGCCGTTGCCGACCAGCCCGCGGAGGTTCCGGGACTGATCGACGAGTTGGCGGTAGGTCTCGTGTCGGTGGTCCCACTTCGCTGCGATCTGCTCGCGGCTCGGGCTCTGGTTACAGAGCTCCACCGCGCCCCGGCTGACGATGCGTTGGGAGTCGAAGATGAGTCGCAGGCTGTAGGCGTCGGGTTGGTGGCGCAGGTGGACGAGCAGGTTGTTCTGCGCCTGCAGCACGCCTTCGAGGCCGGGGAGTGCGGGTCCGTCGACGAGCTGGACCGGGGGACGCCAGCCACGCTGGTCGACGCTGTAGTCGGGCTTGTCATAGCCGGCGTGGGCGGCGCAGACGACGGCGGCGCGGCCCAGCCCGTCTGCCTCCGCGATTGGTTCCCAGCCGGGAACGGCAGCGCTGTAGTGCCGGTCGAGCCCGGTGAGTGCCCGGGCGACTTCGGCGGCGTCCTTCAGGACCGTCATGGCCTGGCGCTCGGTGAGGTTGCCGTAGTCCAGACCGGCGGGGAAGTCGTGCTCGCCGAGTGCCGCTGCTTTCGCTGCACGCCGCCACAGGTCAACGACGTGGTTGGGGTGAGGTGTGGCGAGCTGGTCCAGGTCCGGCAGGGGAGCGGTGTACGCGGTGCGGGCCTGGTCGAGGCGGTGCCGCAGTTCCTCAGCCGGGCCACGGCTGCGCGGCGTTGCTCCGCCGAAGTCACCATCAGGGTTCGACGCTCGGACGGCTTGCTGACACCACAGGGTCAGACTCGTGCGAAAGGACGCGATCAGGACGACCTCGTCGGATGTGAGGGTGTCGAGGCCTTGCTGGTTGCGGGTGATCTGCAGGAGTGTGGCGAGTTCACCGCGCAGTGCCGCCGTGTTGTCGCCGTACATCAGAACCCACTGGCCTCGGGGTTCGGGTTGTCGCGGTCGCGGGCGACGTCGAGCATGTCGAGGAGCAGTTCGACCTGGAGTTTGTCGACGCCGTGGTCGGCGAGCTCTTTGACGGCGCTGACGGCGACGGCGTGCAGTATGGCGAGGTCGTCGGTGAGCCCGTGGGTGTCGAGGGCGGGCACGTCGTCGCCGTGGATCAGGTCGAGGTACAGCAGAGCGTGCTCGTACTCGACCGAGCCGTCGAACGTGGCTGCCTCATCGGCGAGCGCTGCGATGTAGGAGCGGGCTTCGGCCAGGGTGACCGCGTGGGCGAGAAGCATGAGGATGTCCCTTCGTTGAGGATCAGGTGCGCGCACCGCCACCGTCCGCCCGAGAGCCGGATGTGGGACGGGCTGATTGGCTGGTCTGTGGACAACGGCTGGTTGTCCACAGACCGCGCGGCCAGGGTCAGGAGGCGTGGCGTTCGAGCTCGGCTTCGACCTGGCGGCGTGCGGTGACGTCTTCCATCACGAACTGCACGAAGTCGGCGTCCCGATCGGTGACCGAGGCTTCGCCAGTGGGGAGCGCGGCCGGCTCGCCGGGCCAAGTGGTTTGGCGGGTGGGACGGTCGCGGTCGAGCCGGGTGCCGCAGGCGGCGACCCAGTCCCGCAGCCGGTGCCGGGTCTCGGCGAAGTCACGATGCCACGCCAACGGTGACGACGGGGACGCGTCGGGGCTGTAGGAGTTCAGCCAGTGCAAGTGCAGCGCGGACAGTTCCCAGACGAGTTCGTCGTGGCGATGCCACATCGGCGGTACCTCGTTCGGCGCGAGGCCGTAGGTGCCGCGCAGCCAGTGCACCCAGGCGTTCAGGTCGAGCCACTCGGCCTCGGCCTCGTCAGCGGTCAGAGTGTTCCAGTTGATCGGCCCCAACGGTTCGCCCAACGACGCCGACTCGAAGGCTCCGGGCCATTCCTGCTCGGTCCCGTCGGCGGCTGGGTCGTTCGCGTTGAAGTTCTGCCAGGTATCGAAGACGGGATGCCGCTCGACATCGAGCACCGACGGATCCGCGCCGGTCCGCTCGGGAGTCTCGTCGGTCATGGTCAGATCCCGACAGCGGTCGAAGACGGCTCGACCGTGCGCTGGGTGTCCCGACCGGAATCCGGTCCGGTGGCGTGTTCAGCAGCGGGGCGTTCGACGCTGTAGCGGGTGCGGGAGGTGTCGTGTCCGATCTGGCGGGCCACGAACTCCTCACGCTGGATGGAATCGCCGTCACGGTCGAACTCGTACTCATGGACGTAACCCGATGCCACGAACTGGTCACCGGTACGGAAGCGGGCGTAGGCACGCTCGGCCGCAGCCTTGAACATCACCATCTCGCAGAACTGCGGGTCGAGCTTGGTGAAGGAACCATCCGGCTCCTTGCGCCACCTCTCGACACCGACCCTGGCGCGGAACCTGGCGACGTCGCTCTTGCCGTACGTCAGCTCGGGTGCGGTGGCGATGAACCCGTGCAGGCTCATCTGAGTGGGGATCGTCATCGTCGACTCCTGACCTCACGCGACGCCGCGGTCGGCGATCGCTCCTTCTGGTCAGGTGCGCGGCAAGCGGCGCGTTCGACGACCTCCAATGGCTTGAGCCGAAATAAGTCGGGGGCTGCCAGTAGCCTCTTGTGAGGACTGGGAGGTGAGGGCGATCGCAAAGATTCACGGCACGTACGAGTACGACGATGATGACCTGACCCCGGGCAATAAGAAGGAGGGTGGGCTTCATCAGAATCTGTTCGACGCGGACGGCAACCTGAAAGGGAGCGCTCGCTTCGTGCCCGATGAAGAGCAGCCGGGTGACCCGTTCGACTACGGGTACGTTGATCCATACCTCGCAGCACAGATGGCAGCCGAAGCAGCGGAGGAGGAGCGCCGCCGGCAGCGCGAGCGAGAAGAGAACGCAGAACTCATCGCCAAGGTCTTGACGGCATTGGCGGCCATCGCCTACGTCAAAGCCAAGCCCCACGCCCAGCGGCTATGGCGCGAAAGGCTGGCGCCAGCGATGGAGGCCAGGCGTGACGCGCGTATCGCGCGAAAGCAGCGGCGACAAGAACGCAGGGATAGGAAGAAGTCTGGTGCCGCGGAGGTCGAGGTCATCGAGGCGACGGTGGTGGATACAGAGTCATCTCATCTTCCGGCGGCGCAGGCGTACCGCCGCGACATGACCAGCGCCGAGGCGCAAGCTCGGTACCTGATGGCGCTGGCTGCAAAGGCATTCAGTGAAGAGCAACTGCGCCTCGTCGCTGACGCAAATATCGTAGAAGAGCCGGACTTCCTGGAACTGCAGCAAGTTGTGGCTGCTCTTCCTCAAGATCAAGTGACCGGCCTCATTCAGCAGTTGGAACTCAATCCTTCAGTGCTTGTCGAGGAGGGCTTCGACCTGGCGAGTTTCCTCGAACGGCCTGAAGAGCAGGTCGAACTGCGGCCTCAGCAAGGAGACTGACACAGCGAAATCCCCGTCCTCGTGCAACTGGCGCTCAGCGCGCGGCGTGGTTGCGCAACATTCCCTCTGTTTGATTGCGACTGCTCCGAACAATTGTGGCGTCCGTCCGGGCAGTCCAAGGCCGCAAGTCGGTCACCAACGGCGACGAACTGCGGAGCAGAACAAGCGCGGTTCCGAACGGGAGCGTCCTGATTGCTTCGGGCGGCAGGATGGGCACCCGCCTTGTTGACCGTTGCAGGGACCGGGATCCGTAGTCGCCGACGGAGATCGTGTCGGTCTTCTCGTCGCGTTCGCCGATGAGGGCGGAGAGGTCTTGGAGGTCGCGGGCGGAGGAGGTGCCGCCGAGGATGATCTTGGCGATGGAGGCGTCCCAGATGGCGCCGGCTGCGTGGTCGCCCCATTTGTCGCGTACTTGGGACAGGGACTGGAGGACGGGCAAGGTGGTGATGCCGGTGCCGCCCCCTTCTGCCATGAGCACCGGCAACGACGGGAGCGGGGACAGGTTCCCGATCTCGTCGAGCGCCAGCAGCAGCGGAGGGTCGAGCCGAGCACCCGCCGAAGCGGCTGCGAGGCGACGGGCGGTTTCGACGAGGTCTTCGATGAAGGCTGCGACCAGGGACCACGAGGCGCCGGCTCCGGCGCCGGTGGCGAGCAAGTAGAGGGTCCCGTTGCTGGTGAGGAACTCGACCGGGTCGAAGTGTTCCCCGGGACGTGGGGTGACGGCATCCAGGACACGGGGATCGGCGAGGCAGGACAACGCCAAGGAGACGCCCATCCAGATCGAGTCCCGGGTGCGGGCGTCTGAATGGATCATCGAGTCCAGCGATTCGCCCCAGCCGGCAGCTGCGTTCGGGTGGGAGGCGAGGATCGCGACGGCGTCGCTGGCCGATGACGGGGACAGTGTCCAAGCGAACAGTTCGGCCGGGGTTCGGTGGTCGAGTGCTGCCGCGTGTAGCAGGGCTTGCAGCGCGGTCCGGGTCTTGCCTTCCCAGAATCCACCGGACTCGACGCCGCCCGCGGACAGGCCGGTGGCGGAGGCGAGGCCGGTGGCGCGGATCATCGCGGTCAGTGGGTCTTCGCATCCCCGTACGGGGGACCAGCGCAGGCCGGAGGGAAGTCCTTCGGCGAGCCGTTGCGGGTCGAACACCGCGACGGGCCCAACCCTCTGACGGGCGGTGATGGTCGCGGCGATGTTGTCGGGTCGGGTTGCGGTGGTCACGACTGCGCCGGGGGCGTCGAGGATGGCGTTGATGACGACGTGCAGGCCTTTGCCCGAGCGTGGCGGTCCCAGTAGCAGGATCGAGTCCTCGACTGAGGCCCAGACCTCCATGCCGCGCGATCGTCCGAGCAAGTATCCGACGTCGCTGGGCTGGGCGCTGGTGAGGCTGGGCCGCAGGGTCGTACTTCGTGCGAGTAGCGCCTTCTTCGACGCCACGGTCGCGACGTCGCTGCGGGTCGCGACACCGACCAGTCGGCGGGGGTCGTGCTGGGTCTTGTGGCGTAGCGAGTCGACCTTTCGCAAGATCAGAAACCCGGTCGCGAGCAGAGCGACAACGAGGACGGCGAGGACGGGCCAGTAGACCCACGGTGAAATGTCGGCACCGAAAACCCTGCCTGGGTCGGCGGGGTCGCCGAGCACGCGGAAGCCTGCAGCCCAGCCGGCGGTGGGCTGCTCAGTCCTACTTACCCAGGCGGTGAGTGCTGCGGCACCGCGCAGGAGTGCTGCAGCCGCGCCGGCGACTCCGATAGCGATGAGAGCGAGGTTGACGAGGGCGTCGTCGACCGGACGTCCGGCGGTGTTCACGAGGCTTCTCGTTCCGATCCGTTGGTGTCTTCCGGCGACGGCCAGGTGGCCCCGGACGCTTCGCCGACGAGCACGACGTCGCCGGCCGTCCGGTCGAGTAGCGCCACGGGCAGGCGCAGGTCGAGCGTGCCGTCGGAGTTGCTGTGGGCGCGGTGCACGACGATCGCGACCACGACCTCTTCGTCGGGTTGGAAGCCTTCTCCGATCAGGGTGCCTGCCCGCACGCTCACCGATAGCTGTCCCTCGTGGGCGTTGCGTTCGTCACGGATTGGCTCCGGAGTGCGCTCAGACGCGGCGGTCGATTCCGGCGTGTGGAAGTCGGTGAAGACCTTCCCGTCGGGTTCGTGGACCTCGACGCGCAGCGCTGATCCGCGGTCGGTGGCGATGCGGTCCAGGAGCGGCCTCAACTCGCCACGCGTGAGCGCTGAGGCATCGTTGGAGAGTGGTTCGTCATCGACGGTGACGCTCAACGATCCGGCGTCATCGACCCTGACACGGACCAGCGGCAGGACCACGGGGATACGTGGCCGCGATGTGGAGCGCCGGTAGGCGGTGGCCGGGTTCAGCAGGCTCATAGTCCGACCACCTGCGGTTCGACGACCGGCTGTTGCTGGCGCTCCGGCGCCGTACGCGTAGCCGCAGAACGGTCAAGGCCTGGCGGGTCCCCGTTGCTGACTTGTGTGGTGTCGAGTTGGTCGAGGACGCGGACGGCGGTGGCGCGGACCCGCTCGGCGGTGGACTGGATGACCTCCACCGGGTCGCTGCCGGGGACACTGCTGGCCCAGCTCGACACATACGGGATCGTGTAGGCGCTGGTGTCGAGGCCGTGGGCCGCGCCGATCATCAGGGCTACGGATTCGGCTTCAACTTCGGCGATGCCACGGTGCAGCACCGCGTCACGGGAGGCGGTGTCATCGTTGCTGCGGGTCTCGGGGGAGTGGAGCATGACGTGGCCGAGTTCGTGGGCGAGTGTCTTGACCTGGGCTGCTCCGTCTATGTCGCTACGGACGCAGACCTCGTGGGTGGAGAAGTCGGTGATGCCGTTCGCGCCACCGATCGCGTCGGCGCTGGGGACCTGCTTGAGGGCGAACCCGTGGGATTCGACCTGGGAGGCGAGTCCCTCCCAGAGCCCGAGCGGTGCTTGCCCCGACAGCAAGGTTGGTGCCGGTTGTTCGGGGATCGGCTCACCGTCGGTCTGCGTCACGTCCCACACATACGCGTGCCGGAGCCCGACCAGCTTGGTGCGGGTTGTCTCGCCGGGTTGGGCGCGTTCGCCGCGGCCCAGACGCCGCCATGACTCGGCACTGTTGGGGGTGCGGGAGGCGAACCGAGCTGTAACCGGGGCGAGGATCCCGTAGCCGGACTGTCCCTTCATCACCTGTCGGCCCAAGGTCTGCCACTGCTTGAACCCGGCGACGTACGTCGGGGTCGCTGACGGAACGCGGCCAGATTGGAAGGCCTCGTAGTGCTGCAGGTAGATCAGCATCGTGTTGTTGAAC
>ERZ1645187.5280-NODE-5280-length-10114-cov-37.752361_pt1 | contig 10114 bp, 8 predicted proteins | sample MGYA00575352_ERZ1645187 | MGnify/ENA primary metagenome ERZ1645187 (study PRJEB40837, sample SAMN11349314) | freshwater sediment metagenome | isolation source: river sediment | host: Sediment | place: India: Wazaribad , New Delhi | collected 2017-02-21 ...
GGCGGCGCTCAGGTGGAGCGTACGGCGACCACGTCGGCGAAGCTCTCCAGCGCGGTGCGCACCGGGCCCTCGGGCAGCGCCACGAGGAGCGCCTTGGCCTGCTGGGCCTGGTCCTTCACGTAGTCGCGGGCCTGGTCCATCGCGGGGTGCTTGCGCAGCAGGTCCAGCGCCTCGGCGTGCAGGTCGTCGTCGGTCAGGTCGGCTCGCAACAGCTCCAACAGCCGCGCATCCGCCGGGTCCTGCGACGCCTGGGCCATCAGCACCGGCAGGGTCGGTACGCCCTCGCGCAGGTCGGTGCCGGGCGTCTTGCCGGACTCCTCGGAGTCCGAGGCGATGTCCAGGATGTCGTCGGAGAGCTGGAACGCCGAGCCGACCAGCTCGCCGTACGCCGTCAGCGCCTGCTGCACCTGCGCGGTGGCCCCGCCGAAGAGCGCGCCGTACCGCGCCGAGGTCGCGATCAGCGACCCGGTCTTGCCCGCCACCACGTCGAGGTAGTGGGCCAGCGGGTCCTCGTCCGGGCCCGGCTTGACCGTCTCGAGCATCTGCCCCTCCACCAGTCGGGTGAAGGTCTGGGCCTGGATCCGCACCGCGTCCGGACCCAGGTCGGCGGTCAGCTCAGAGGACTTGGAGAACAGGAAGTCCCCGGTCAGGATCGCCACGTGGTTGTCCCACCGGGCGTTGGCCGAGTCGGCGCCGCGGCGCAGCGCGGCCTCGTCCATCACGTCGTCGTGGTACAGCGAGGCCAGGTGGGTCAGCTCGACGACGCAGGCCGCGGTCAGCACCTGCTCAGAGTCCGCGTTCGGGCCGGTCTCGGCCGCCAGCAGCACCAGCAGCGGCCGGAACCGCTTGCCCCCGGCCGACATCAGGTGGCCGGCCGCCTCGGTGATGAAGGCGGCGCGCCCGCGCACGTGCTGGGCCAGCGCCTCCTCCACGACCGCGAGGCGCTCCTTGAGGCGTCGGGCGAGCTCGTCGTCGACGACCGGGAGCGCCAGGCCTGGACTGTTGGGTGGGGTCACCTGATGAATTCTCCCGCACGACCCACAAGATCCAGCAACGGACCCGGCACGATGCCCAGCACCAGGGTCGCCGCGGCACCCACGGCGATCGAGGTGGCGGTCAGCACCGAGGGGGTGGTGACCGAGGCCGCCGGCCCCTCAGGGGTGCGGAAGTACATCATCACGATCACGCGCACGTACAGGTACGCGGCCACCACGCTGGTCAGCACCGCGGCGATCACCACCGGCCAGGCCCCAGCCGACAGCGCGACCGAGAAGACCGCCCACTTGCCGATGAAGCCCGAGGTCAGCGGGATGCCGGCCATGGCCAGCAGGAAGAAGGTGAAGACCGCCGCCACCAGCGGCGCCTCCTTGCCCAGCCCCACCCAGCGCGAGAGCTGCGTGGTCTCCCCGCCGGAGTCGCGGACCAGGCTGACCACGGCGAAGGCGCCCAGGGTGGCCAGGCCGTAGGTGGCCAGGTAGAACATCACGGCCTGCAGCGAGGTGAGCTGACCGGGGGCCAGCTCGCCGGCGGCCTGGGCCCCCAGCACACCGGTCAGGATGAAGCCGGTGTGCGCGACCGAGGAGTACGCCAGCAACCGCTTGACGTCGCTCTGGGTCAGGGCCATCAGGGTGCCGACCACCATGGTCAGGATGGCGATGATCATCAGCATCGGGGTCCAGGACCAGCGGTCCACGCCGAAGGCCACGTAGAACAGCCGCAGCATCGCGCCGAAGGTGGCCACCTTGGTGGCCGCCGCCATGAACGCCGTCACCGGTGTGGGCGCGCCCTGGTAGACGTCGGGGGTCCAGGCCTGGAACGGCGCCGCGCCGACCTTGAACAGCAGCCCCGCGGACAGCATGCCGACGCCGATGAGCAGTAGCACCTGGTTGCCGGTGTCGTTGCGGATCGCCTCGGCGATCCGGGCGAAGTCCATCGAGCCGGCGTACCCGTAGATCAGGGCGATGCCGTACAGGAAGAAGCCGGAGGAGAACGCGCCCAGCAGGAAGTACTTCAGGGCGGCTTCCTGGCTCAGCAGCCGACGGCGGCGGGCCAGGCCGGACAGCAGGTACAGCGGCAGCGAGAGGACCTCGAGGGCCACGAACAGGGTGACCAGGTCGTTGGCGGCCGGGAACATCAGCATGCCGAAGACCGCGAACAGCATCAGCGGGTAGACCTCGGTCTGCTCCAGCCCGCGCGTCGACGCCTCGCGCTCGGCCTCGCTGCCGGGCAGCGCCGCGGCCCGGCCGGCGAACGCCGAGACGCCGCCGTCGAGCTCACGCTCGGCGAACAGCATCGCGCCCAGGATGGCCAGCACCAGGATCAGGCCCCACAGGAAGAGCGTGGGTCCGTCGATCGCGAAGCTGCCCATGGCGGCCAGCAGCCCGTACGCCGCCCCGTCACCGTGGACGTACCCCGCCTCGGTCGCGCCCTTGTCGGCGAACTCCAGCGCGATCAGCACCACGCTGACCAGCGCGGCCACCAGGCCGGCGAGGGTGAGGGTGGTCTGGGTCAGGTACCGGTAGGACCGCGGGACGAACGCCTCCACGACCACCCCGACGCAGGCCACGCCGAAGACCAGGAACAGCGGCAGCAGCTCGAAGTACTCGATGGACGGCTTGACGAACTCGCTCACTGGTGGGCTCCCTGCTCAGTTGCGGGGTCGGTCTCGGCGCCGTGGTCCGAGGCCACGGTCGGCGGATCGTCACTCACCCCGACGAAGGTCAGCGTGTCCTCGACGCTCGGGTTGATCACGTCGAGCAGCGGCATCGGGTAGAACCCGAACAGCACCAGCGCCAGCAGCAGCGGCGCGATGGCCCCGATCTCGCGCCGGTTGAGGTCGTTGACCCCACCGAACTCCGGGCGCAGCGGGCCGGTCATGGTGCGCTGGTAGGTCCACAGGATGTAGACCGCGGCCAGCACGATGGCGGTGACCGCGATCGCGCCGGTCCACCAGGCGTGCCCGAAGGCGGCGATCAGCACCAGCATCTCGGAGACGAACGGGGAGAGCCCGGGCAGGCCCAGCGAGGCCAGGCCGGCGATCAGGAACGTCCCGGCCAGGACCGGGGCGGCGCGCTCGAGCCCGCCCATCTGGCTGATCAGCGGGGTGTTGCTGCGCTGCACCAGGAACCCGGCGATCAGGAACAGCGCCGTGGTCGCGATCCCGTGGTTGACCATGTAGAGGATCGCGCCGGAGCCGCCCTGGCTGGAGAAGACGAAGATGCCCAGCACGATCAGGCCGAAGTGCGACAGCGAGGTCAGACCGATCAGGCGCAGGATGTTGTCCTGGCCGATCGCCACCAGGGCGCCGTACACGATCGAGATCAGCGCGAGCACCACGACGACCGGGGTCGCCCACTGCGACGCCTCGGGCAGCAGACCCAGGCAGTAGCGCAGCATCCCGAAGGTGCCGATCTTGTCCAGCACGCTGACCAGCAGCACCGAGGTGCCGGGGGTGGCCTTCTCGGTGGTGTCGGCCAGCCAGGTGTGCACCGGGAACATCGGGGCCTTGATCGCGAACGCGATGAAGAAGCCCACGAAGAGCCAGCGCTCGGTGTTCTGGTCGATGTCGAGGGCCTGCAGGTCGCTGATCAGGTACGACGGGGTGCCGGCGTCGGCCGACACGACGTACAGGCCGATCACCGAGGCCAGCATGATCAGGCCGCCGGCCAGCTGGTAGATCAGGAACTTCGTCGCGGCCCGGCCGCGGCCCGGGCGACCGAAGCCGCCGATCAGGAAGTAGGCCGGGATCAGGGTGGCCTCGAAGACCACGTAGAACAGGAACACGTCGGTGGCGGTGAAGACGGCCAGCGCCATGGCCTCCAGGGCGAGGGTCCAGGCGAAGAACGACTTGGTGACGCCCTTGTCGACCTCGGTCCAGGAGGCGATCATCACGATCGGCACCAGCACCACGGTCAGCAGCACCATCAGCAGGCCCAGGCCGTCCACGCCGAGCGCGTAGTGCGCGCCGAAGGCGGGGATCCAGTCGTGCACCTCGGTGAACTGGAAGCCGCCGCCGACCCAGTAGCCGGCCGCCACCACGACCGCGGGCACCACGGTCGCCAGCGAGAAGGCCAGCCCGACCTGCTTGGCCAACGGCTCCCCCGGCCCGCTGGGCAGGAAGGCCGTCACCACGGCCCCGACCAGCGGGATCAGGATCAGGAGGGTCAACCAGGGAAAGTCGCTCATGCGAGGTTCACCGCCAGCAGGGCCAGGACGACGAGCAGTACGCCGCCGACAACGGAAAGTGCGTAGGAGCGGACGAAGCCGGTCTGCAGCCGGCGCAGCACCCCGGACAGGCCCGCGGTGGCGGCGGCGCCGCCCTCCACGACCCCGTCCACACCGACCCGGTCGGCGGTGGTCAGACCACGCACCAGGGCCGAGCCGGGCTGCACCACCAGGGCGTCGTTGATCGCGTCGCCGTACAGGTCGGCGCGAGCCGCGCGGGTGGCGAAGGAGACCTCGGTCGGGGCGACCCGCGGGATGTCCCGCTTGCCGACCAGGAACCAGGCCGCGGCGACCCCCACGGCCACCACCGCGGTGACCATCAGCGTCACCACCAGCGCCGGCACGGGCGGCTCGTGGTGCTCGGCGACCCCGGTGACGGGGCTGAGGAACTCCACGATCCAGTCACCGAGCAGCAGCACGCCGCCCAGCACCGACAGCGCGGCGAGCACGATCAGCGGGAAGGTCATCACCTTGGGCGACTCGTGCGGGTGCACCTCCGCGCCCCAGCGCGCCTCGCCGAAGAACGTCATCAGCATCAGCCGGGTCATGTAGAAGCCAGTGATGCCGGCGCCCAGCAGCGCCAGCAGGCCGACGAGCCAGCTGTCGGCCAGGGCGGTCTCGATGATCCGGTCCTTGGACCAGAAGCCGGAGAAGCCGGGGAAGCCGATGATGGCCAGGTAGCCCATGGCGAAGGTCAGGAAGGTGACCGGCATCGCCTTGCGCACCGCGCCGTAGTGACGCATGTCGACGTCGTCGTTCATCCCGTGCATCACCGAGCCGGCACCCAGGAACATGTTGGCCTTGAAGAAGCCGTGGGTCAGCAGGTGCATGATCGCGAACGCGTAGCCGGCCACGCCGAGCCCGGCGGCGAGCATCATGTAGCCGATCTGGCTCATCGTGGAGCCGGCCAGCGCCTTCTTGATGTCGTCCTTGGCGCAACCCAGGATCGCGCCCCACAGGAGCGTGACGGTCGCGACGATCACGGTGGCCGTCTGCGCGGTCGGGGCCAGCTCGAAGATGAAGTTGGACCGCACCACCAGGTAGACACCGGCGGTGACCATGGTGGCCGCGTGGATCAGCGCGGAGACCGGGGTCGGACCCTCCATGGCGTCCAGCAGCCAGGCCTGCAGCGGCACCTGGGCGGACTTGCCGCAGGCGCCGAGCAGCAGCAGCAGGCCGATCGCGTTGAGCGTGCCCTGCGAGGCCTCGCCCGCGGCGGCGCTGATGACCGCGAAGTCGGTGCTGCCGAAGGTGGCGAACATCAGGGCGATCGCCAGGGACAGCCCGATGTCACCGACCCGGTTGATCACGAACGCCTTCTTGGCCGCGGCGGCCGCGGACGGCTTGTGCTGCCAGAACCCGATCAGCAGGTACGACGCCAGGCCGACGCCCTCCCAGCCGAGGAACACGCCCAGGAAGTTGGCCGCCAGCACCAGCATCAGCATCGCGGCCACGAAGAGGTTCAGGTAGCCGAAGAACCGGCGGCGCCGGGCGTCGTGCTCCATGTAGCCGATCGAGTAGATGTGGATCAGCGAGCCGACGCCGGTGATCAAGAGCAGGAACAGCGCCGAGAGCGGGTCGTAGAGCAGGTCCATCCCGACGTTCAGGCCGCCGGCCTCGAACCAGGTCCACAGGTGCTGGGCGACCTGCCGGTCGGAGTCCTCGCGCCCGAGCAGGGCGAAGAACATCGTCAGGCTGAGCACGAAGGAGCCCAGGGCGGTCGCCGTGCCCAGGTAGTGGCCCCACTTGTCGATGGCGCCCTTGGTCAGCGGACCACCGAGCAGCAGCACCAGGGCGCCGGCCAGCGGCAGCGCCACGATCAGCCACAGCAGGGAGAAGACGCCGTCGGCGGTGGAGGGGTCCACCACGGGGATGTGGGCGTCGGAGAGAACGATTGGCATGTCTGCAGACCTCGTCAGTACTTCAGCAGGCTCGCGTCGTCGACCGAGGCCGAGCGACGAGTCCGGAAGATGGTCATGATGATCGCCAGCCCGATCACCACTTCGGCCGCGGCCACCACCATCACGAAGAAGGCGGCGAGCTGGCCGTCGAGATTGCCGTGCTGCTTGGCGAAGGTCACCAGGGCCAGGTTGCTGGCGTTGAGCATCAGCTCCACGCACATGAAGACCACGATGGCGTTACGCCGGGTGAGCACGCCCACCGAGCCGATGGTGAACAGGATCGCCGAGAGGACGATGTACGGCGTGAGGCTCATGCCTGCTCCTCCTCGCTGCTGGCGGTGGCGCCGGTCTTGCCGGCCACCTCGGGCCCTTCGGTGGGGTTGACCCCGAGCTGGCGGGCCATGTGGTCGAAGTCCTCGGCCAGCGCCGGCGCGGAGCGGACGGTGCCGCGCGCGGCCAGCACCCGGGAGATCGACGCCGGCGACGCGGTGCCGTCGGGCAGCAGGGCCGGGGTGTCGACCGCGTTGTGCCGGGCGAACACACCGGGCGCCGGCAGCGGGCCGGGGTGCTTGCCGGACTCGGCGTAGTCCTTCATCCGCTGGGCGGCCAGGCTGGACTGGGTGACCTTGGTGTTGAGCCGCTCGCGGTGGGCGAGCACCATGGCCCCCATCGCGGCGGTGATCAGCAGCGCGCTGGTGGCCTCGAAGGCGAACACGTAGCGGCTGAACAGGATGTTGGCCAGCTCCTCGACGTTGCCGCCGGCGTTCGCCTCCTCCATGCCCACGACGGTCCCGAGCGAGATCTGGCTCAGGCCGACCACCAGGGTCGAGCCCAGCAGCAGCCCGAGCACGATGGCGGTGACCCGCTGGCCGCGGATCGTCTCGATCAGCGAGTCGGAGGCGTCGACGCCGACCAGCATCAGCACGAACAGGAAGAGCATCAAGATGGCGCCGGTGTAGACGATGATCTGCACCGCGAACAGGAACGGCGCCTCCAGCGCGGCGTACAGCACCGCGAGGCTGACCATCACCACGGCCAGCAGCATCGCCGCGTGCACGGCCTTGCGGACGAACAGGATGCCCAACGCTGCGGCCACCATGATCGGCGCGAGGATCCAGAATGCGGTCACTGCGCGGCCTCCTTCGAGGTGGGGGCGGGCGCGGAGAAGTCGCCCCGGTAGTAGTCGCCCTCGTCGGTGCCCAGCAGCATCGCGTGCGGCGGCTCCTCCATGCCGGGCAGCAGCGGGGCCAGCAGGTCCTGCTTGGTGTAGATCAGGGACTCCCGGGTGCTGTCGGCCAGCTCGTACTCGTTGGTCATGGTCAGGGCCCGGGTGGGGCAGGCCTCGATGCACAGGCCGCACAGGATGCAGCGCAGGTAGTTGATCTGGTAGACGCGGCCGTAGCGCTCACCGGGGCTGAACCGCTCCTCCTCGGTGTTGGACGCACCCTCGACGTAGATCGCGTCGGCCGGGCAGGCCCAGGCGCACAGCTCGCAGCCCACGCACTTCTCCAGCCCGTCGGGCCAGCGGTTGAGCTGGTGCCGGCCGTGGAAGCGGGGCGCGGTGGGCGCCTTCTCGAAGGGGTACTGCTCGGTGACGACCTTGCGGAACATGGTGCGGAAGGTGACCCCGAACCCGGCGACCGGGTCCCAGAACTGCTCCTTGAGGCTCCTGCCGCCTCCATCCGAACCGGACGTGGACGTAGCCATCAGCTCTCCTCACCAGCGACGTCAGTGGGCTCTGTCGGGCTGTCCGTCGCCCCGGCCACCGTGGTGGTGGCCGCGCCGGCGAAGACCAGCGGTGCGGCCGCGCCGCGGACCGCTCCGCCGGCGGGCATCGGCGGGACGGGGAAGCCACCGGCGAAGGCGTCCACGACGCTCGGCTCCGGCTCGCTCTCCTCCTCGTCGGACCCGCCGACCTCACCCAGGAAGAACAGCACCAGGAAGACCGCGGCCAGCACCCCGATGCCGATCAGCAGCGTGGAGCGGCTGACGCCGCCGTCCAGGGACAGCGCCCGGATGGTGGCCACGGCCACGATCCACAGCAGCGAGATCGGGATCAGCCGCTTCCAGCCGAACGCCATGAACTGGTCGTAGCGCAACCTGGGCAGCGTGCCGCGCAGCCAGATGAACATGAAGATGAAGAGGATCATCTTCCCGAAGAACCACAGCAGCGGCCAGTAGCCCTCGTTGGCGCCCGGCCACACATGCGACACGCCCCAGGGGGCGGCCCAGCCGCCCAGGAACAGGGTGGTCGCCAGCGCCGAGACGGTCGCCATGTTGATGTACTCGGCCAGGAAGAACATCGCGAACTTCATCGCGGAGTACTCGGTGTGGAAGCCGCCGACCAGCTCGCCCTCGGCCTCGGGCAGGTCGAACGGCGCCCGGTTGGTCTCGCCGATCATGGCGATCACGTAGATCACGAACGAGGGGATCAGGATCAGGCCGAACCACAGGTCCTTCTGGGCGGCCACGATCTGCGAGGTCGACATCGAGCCGGCGTACAGGAAGACCGCGACCAGGGCCAGGCCCATCGCGACCTCGTAGGAGATCATCTGCGCGCTCGAGCGCAGCCCGCCCAGCAGCGAGTACGTCGACCCCGAGGACCACCCGGCCAGCACGATGCCGTAGATGCCGATCGAGGCGATGGCCATCACGAAGAGCACCGCGACGGGCATGTCGGTCAGCTGCAGCGGCGTCTTCTCGCCGAACATCGAGACCACCGGCCCGAACGGGATCACCGCGAAGGTCACGAACGCCGGGATCACCGCGATGAACGGGGCCAACAGGTAGATCGCCTTGTCCGCCGCCTTGGGGAAGATCTCCTCCTTGAACATCAGCTTGGTGCCGTCGGCCAGCGCCTGCAGCAGGCCGAAGGGCCCGTTGACGTTGGGGCCGATGCGGTGCTGCATCCGGGCGACGACCCGGCGCTCGAACCAGATGTTGAACAGCGTGAGCAGCACCAGGACCAGGAAGATCAGCACGGCCTTGACCAGCACCAGCCACCAGGGGTCCTGACCGAAGTCGGACAGGTCCGCGGCCCGCGTCAGGCTCGGGATCATCATCATCAGTTGGCTCCCTTCACGACGACCGAGCTGCCCGGTGAGGCCAGGTCGGCGAGCACGCCACGTCCGAACGAGCGTGCGGGCACCCAGACCACGCCCGGGGGCAGGTCGGCGGGTTCGGCGGGCAGGGTGACCGAGCCCCGGTCGCCGGTCACGGTCACGGTCGGCTGCACCGAGTCGTCCTCAAGCGCACCGAACAATGCCGCGAAGTCGTCCTCCGCCAGGCGGGCCAGCGGCCGGCGGCCGGCGGCCCGGTACTGCTCGTCGCCGTCCTGCATCGAGCCGAGGTCGACCAGCTGCTTCCAGGTGGCCAACGCCGCGGCTCCGGGCTCGGCGGCCTTCTCCTCGGGCGCCTTGCCGGCGACCAGCGTCGGCCGGGCGCCGTCCCACGGACCCAGCGCCGCCATCTCGGCGCGCACCTGGGCGACCGTGGCGAACCCGAGCGGGGCCCCGAGCTCCTCGGCGATGCCGGCCAGCACCCGCAGGTCGGGCAGCGACCCGGGGTTGGCGAAGACGGCCTCGAAGGATCTGGTCCGGCCGTCCCAGGTCACGAAGGTGCCGGCCTTGTCGGTCACCGGGGCCACCGGGAACACCACGTCGGCGGCCCTGGTCACCTCTGTCTCGCGCAGCTCCAGGGAGACCACGAACGACGCGGAGTCCAGCGCCAGCCGGAACGCCTCGGGGTCGCCGGTGTCGTCCGGGTCGACCCCGCCGACGACCAGGCCGCCGACCACGCCGGTGGTCAGCGCGGAGACGATCGAGTCGCCGTCCCGGCCGGGGTTCCCGGGCAGCGAGTCGCGCCCCCAGGCCGCGGCCACGTCGACCCGCGCCGCCGCGTCGGCGACCGGGCGGCCGCCCGGAAGCAGGTTGGGCAGGCAGCCCGCCTCGACCGCTCCGCGGTCACCGGCCCGACGCGGCACCCAGGCC
>ERZ1645187.5281-NODE-5281-length-10114-cov-11.459191_pt1 | contig 10114 bp, 10 predicted proteins | sample MGYA00575352_ERZ1645187 | MGnify/ENA primary metagenome ERZ1645187 (study PRJEB40837, sample SAMN11349314) | freshwater sediment metagenome | isolation source: river sediment | host: Sediment | place: India: Wazaribad , New Delhi | collected 2017-02-21 ...
GGCGTGGCCCACCGCCAGGAACAGCGAGAAGTCCCGTTCGACGCCGTCGACCACCTTGGCGAGCACGTGCGGCGTCGTGAAGGTGACGTCGCGGAACCCGGCGTCGGTGAGCCAACGCGCGAGGGTGTCCCGGTCGAAGCCGTCGTGGTGGCGGTGGGTGTGGGCGTCGTGGAACCGGCCCTCGTCGTCGTCGAGGTCGCTGAGGGCCACCCACCCGCCGGGGCGCAGCAGGCGCCGGAACCGGGCCAGCAGGGCCGGGACGTCGTGGATGTGGTGCAGCGCGAGCAGGCTCACCACCAGGTCGAAGGCGGCCCCCGGCCCGTCCGTGACGGTGAGGTCCAGCGGCGCGGCCTCCCATCCGGGGAGTCCCTCGGCCAAGATCTTGTCGCGCACCACCGCGAGCATGCCCGCCGAGGTGTCGGTGAGGAGCGCGCGCGGCGGGCGCGGGTCCAGCGCGAGGCTCAGCAGGCCGGTCCCGCAGCCGAACTCGAAGAGGTCGGTGACCTCGGCCAGGGGTACCTGCTCCCCGATCTCCCCGGCGACGACGACGGCGCGGGCCACCTTCGCGTCGTCGTCCCACCCCGTGGCCTTGGCGTCGAATGCGCTCACGTCCCAACGCTACCGGGACGCATCCTCGGCATGCGCTGCGCCGATGGTGATTCGATGTGCATGATTCGGGGCTGAGGCGACATTCTCACGGTATGAGGCGTCCCCTGGTTGCGGGCCCGCGCGCCCGCGCGGCATCGATCCGCTCCGTGGCCGCGGTGGCGGCAGTGGGGGTATTGGCGGCGTGCGCGGCGCAGCCGTCCGTGGGCCAGTACCGCGCCGACGTGGCCTACCAGCAGGTCAGCCTGGGGGAGGCGTCCGCGCTACCCCAGCTCCTGGCGGCGAATGACGAACTCGGGCTCGCGATGCTGCGCTCCGGGGAGGCGCCGAACGTGGTGGTCTCGCCCTTCAGCGCGTACGTGGCGCTCGCGATGCTGGCGGAGGGCGCCCGCGGCGGGACGGCGGAGTCGTTCGACGCCGCGCTCGGTGCCGCCGGCGCCGACCGCACGGATGCGGTGAACGCGCTGCGCGGCGCCCTGCTCGTCCACGACGGCGATCCGGCAGTGGCGGCCGGCGATGAACTGCCCGAGGCACCGCTGCTCCACCTCGCGGACCGGGTGCTCCTCGACGACGAGCTGGTTCCGGAGCAGGCGTTCCTCGAGGTTCTTGCGCGGAGCTACGACGCCGGGATCGAGACCGTGGACCTCGGAACGGACGCCGCGAAGCCGGTGCTGGACGAGTGGGTGAACCGGGAGACGGGCGGCCTTGTCCCGGAGTCGGCGATCGTGCCGAAGCCAAGCCTGCGCATCGTCCTGCAGGACGCCATGGTGCTCGCGGCCCGCTGGCTCGTCCCCTTCGATCCGAACAACACGTTCGAGGAGCCGTTCGAGACCCCGGATGGGATGGTTGACGTCGAGATGATGCACGGCACCGCCGACGGCGCGTGGCCGGTCACCGAGGCCGACGGCTGGACCGCGGTGCGGTTGCCGTACGTGGACGGCTTCGTTGCCGATCTCGTGCTGCCGCCCGACGGCGTCGACCCCGCTGACGCCGACGCCGCCACGCTCGCGGCGTTGTGGGACGGGACGGAGCCCGCCGGCTCGGTGACGGTCACCGTGCCGGTCCTCGACCTGGAGGCTCGCCCGCTCGACCTGACGCCGTCGCTCACGGACGTGGGGCTGGGGGAACTGTTCGACGCCCCGGACCTCTCCGGCATCACCACAGCGGATTCGCTGTTCGTGGACCAGGCAGTGCAGCAGGCCCGCCTCATGGTGGATGAGGACGGCACCGTGGCGGCCGCGGTGACGGAGATCGGGGTCGCGGGGAGTGCGGCGCCGCTGCCGGCGGTCGAGGTGCGCTTCGACCGGCCCTTCCTCGTCCGCGTGGCCCACGAGGACACCGGGCTGACCCTCTTCCTCGCCGCGATCCGGGACCCGGGCGCGGACTGAGCCCAGCGGACTGAACCCACTGGACCGAGGGTCAGTGCGCGGGCGACCCCGCGGCCCGCTGGATGTACTCCGTGGCCGGTCTCGGGTCGATGCCCGCCTGGCGGAGAGGGGTGTCGTCCCAGGTTCCGGGGTGGGTGTCGAAGAAGAGCGCCATGCCCATGATCGAGGCCAGATCCGGCTTGATCCGCCCGAGCAGCCGGTGGCCGATGGTGAGCACGGGCACCGGCACGTGCCGCACCCTGTACTTCCTCCCGGCGGCCTTCTCGAACGCCGCCACCACCTGCAGCCGGGACAGCGCCTCCGCGCCGCCGAACTCGACGACGTGTGGCGGGTCCTCGGCAAGCGTGACGTGGGTGCAGAGCGCCGCGACGTCGTCGATCGCCACGTACCGGTGCGCCAGTGTGCCCTTCCCGTAGATGAGAGCCTTGCCCTCCGCCGGCTTGATCCCGGACGCCGGTGCCAGCCACACCTCCTGGAACATGTCCGGCCGGACGAGCACCACCTGCATGGGCGACCGCGCGAGCATCCTCTCGACGCTCAGCTTCGCGGCCATCAGCGGGGCGCTGCGCGCGAAGGCCTCGCCCATCCCGGCGGCGGACACGTAGACGAACCGCCGCACGCCCGCCCGCTCCGCTGCCCTGACAAGGTTCTGCGTCCCGGTCGCGTCCACGTCCGCGATGGTCAGGCCCCTCTCACCGGCCATGGAGCGGCCGATCGAGGTGACCGTCGTGACCACCGTGTCGACGCCGGAGAGCGCGGGCGCCAACGTCGCCGGCTGGCGGAGATCCCCTCGGATCACCTCGACACCCTCCAGCGCCGTCGCATCGGTCCCGGGCCGGACCAGAGCCCGGACCTCGTTCCCGCTCTCCCGCAGGAGCCGCACCACCCGGCCGCCGAGTTCCCCAGTCGCACCGCACACCAGGAACATGGCCCGCTCCCTTCCCGTTGATCGTGTCTCAGGCCTAGACCTGCACGATGCCGCGAACAAGAGACATTGGCACCCGACGCCCGCTGCTCCCTCTGGACACGGCGTCGGCCAACTTCGTCTACCTCACCGCCACGCTGGACGCGGCGATCTGGGGCGCGGAGCTGGCGGTGGGTGACGGGCCCGGCAGGATCTTCCGCGTGGAGCCCACGGGCCCCATCGAGGACGATCCCAACCTCACCAACACCCGCTTCGTCGGCAACCCGACGAGGTCCTACCGCACCCGGTACGCGCTCCGGGTGGTCGACGAGGTGCTGGACTGGGAGGGCCATCCGCCGGACGTCCTCAAGACGATGCGGGACCACCTCGCGGAGTTGAGACGTCAGGGCATCGAGGCGATCAACGACTGAGCCGCGCCCGGACCCCCTCATCCCAGGTGATGCACCGTCACATCGACCGCGCCGCCGTCGAACACCGCGGACATGTACGTGTGGGTGGGCTGGCGCCGACGATCGGTGGGGGAGCCCGGGTTGAGGAGCCGCATGCCCCGCGGGCTCACGCTGTCCCAGGGGATGTGACTGTGCCCGAACACGAGGACGTCGGTGTCCGGGAAGCGGGCGTCCATGCGGCGCTCCCGGCCCTGGGCGGGGCCGGAGTCGTGGGTGACGGTGAGCCGGACGCCGTCGACGGTCACCTGCGCCACCTCGGGCAGGCGGGTGCGCAGGTCCGGCCCGTCGACGTTCCCCCAGCACCCCACGAGACGGCGTGCCCGCGCCTCGAGCCGGTCCAGGAGCGCGACGTCCGCCCAGTCCCCGGCGTGCACGACGACGTCGGCCTCGTCCACCGCCGCCCATACCTCGGCGGGGAGGTCGCGGGCGCGGGTGGGCAGGTGGGTGTCGGAGATGAGGAGGATCCGGGCCATGCCCCATTCTGGCAAGTGCGCGTGGACCGCGCTGACGATGAGTGTGCGCTGGTGCGTTGCACACCCTTCGCAGAGCGCGCGCTGGACGGTCGTTGACCCTATGCTTTTCGCGACGGCGCGTCGCGCCCCGCGAGAGGAGACTCCCCATGGCCCTTCCCACCGCCCCCGCCGGCTGGACCCGCTACATCGTCAAGGCGAAGTTCGCGATGGGCCGCGACTTCGCGGTGCTCGACCCGGCGACCGAGCAGCAGGTGTACTACGTCGACGGCAAGCTCGGCTGGCGTGCCCAGTGCGAGGTGCGCGATGCGGCCGACACCCCGCTCTACCGGATCCGCGGCAACCTGATGGGCATCCCGAAGGAGGTCACCATCAGTGACGGATCCGGCGCCGAGATCGCCCACCTCAAGGCGAAGCTCTTCAGCCCGATCCGCTCCCAGATGACGATCACCATGGCGAGCGGCGAGGAGTGGAAGCTCGTCGGCTCGGTCCTCGAGAAGGAGTACACCGTCACCGCCGGGGACCAGCCCGTCATCACCATCACCCAGAAGTGGATGACGGTGCGGGACCAGTTCGTCATCGACATCGGCCCCGGCGTGGACCCCGGCATCGCCCTCGCGATCATGTGGTCCGTGGACCGGTTCGTCGAGCAGCAGTAGTCCGCGACGAGGGGTCCGCTCCCGCCCACTCCGTGCGAAGTTGGGCGTGCGCCTCGCCTCACAGCCAGGGCGCACCCTCCCAGCGCTCCGACCACGGCCTGCGGCGCCAGTCCCGGCTCCTGCTCGTGCCGCTGCTCGAATGCCCGGGCAGGTCGAGGGTGCGCCACTCGTGCTGGCGGTCCGCGCCCTTCGCGGCGCGCAGGTCCCCGGCGAGGACGGCGGCGATCAGCTCGTCCACCTGCTCGAGCAGGCCGTCGCTACCCCAGTCGCAGGCGTCGCACCCGCAGTCCGGGACCAACTCGAGGTCGAACCCGGGCCGCCCGATCGCCACGAGCACGCCAGAGAGCATCCCGGCCGGCTGGGGCGACGCCGTCGCGTGCACGTACAGCGGGATCGTCCCGGGGCGGGGGGAGGCGAGCCGCCACGACGACGCGAGCGGCGCCCGCCACGAGGTGGGGGCGTCGTCGCCCTCGGGAATCGGGACCGCCTCGTACGTGGCGCCCAGCAGCGCCACCGCAGCTTCTGCCCACGCCGTCGCCCGCTGACCGACGATCCGGTACCTCGCCGGATCGGTGACCCGCGAGTACTCCTCCTGCCGCGGCGAGTCCATCGGCTCGCGCGGCGGGGGCCACGGCTGCGGGTCCATCGCCGCGAACCGTCGCTCCATCTCGGCCCGCACCTGCTCAATGTCCATCAGGTCACGGTACCGGCGCCCACCAACGTCAACCACGACGACGCCGTCACCCGAGCAGCGGGCGCGAGGCTGTGCGATACCGCCAACTGCGGTTGGCCCGGATGTGAGGTCTTTCACAATAAGCCGATCTGCGTGATACTGGCGGTACCAGCAAATTTGGGGAAGGCGAGGACATGGCCACGGCTCATGGGACGCAGCAGCACGGGACGGCAACCGTTGTCACGGAAAAGGACGCTCGCAAGGTGGCCGAGGCGGCCCGGGAGACCGCGTGGACCCGCCCGTCGTTCGCGAAGGAGCTCTACCTCGGGCACTTCCGCCCGGACCTCATCGCTCCGCACCCCCGGACCGCCCCGGACATCGCCGCCCGGGGCGAGTCCTACCTCGAGGCACTGCGCGGGGTGCTCGCCACCGTGGACGGCCGCGCCATCGACCGCGACGCCCTCATCCCGGACGAGGTGATCGCCGCGCTGGCCGGGATCGGCACGTTCGGCATCAAGATCCCCGTCGAGTACGGCGGGCTCGGGCTCGGCAACGTGTACTACAACCGGGCGCTCATCCTGATCGGCACGGTCAGCCCCGCGCTGGGGGCACTGATCTCGGCGCACCAGTCCATTGGCGTGCCGGAGCCGGTGAAGCAGTTCGGCACGGAACAGCAGAAGGCTGCCTACCTGCCGCGGTGCGCAGCCGGTGCCATCTCCGCCTTCCTGCTGACGGAACCGGACGTCGGGTCCGACCCCGCCCGTCTCCGCGCGACCGCCACCCCCACGGAGGACGGCCACTACCTCATCGACGGCGTCAAGCTCTGGGGCACCAACGCGGTGATCGCCGAGGTGCTCGTGGTGATGGCCCGCGTCCCGGCCTCGGAGGAGCACCGCGGCGGCATCACTGCGTTCATCGTGGAGGCGGACACCCCGGGCATCACCGTGGAGCGCCGTAACGAGTTCATGGGGCTGCGCGGCATCGAGAACGCCGTCACCCGGTTCCACCAGGTCCGCGTGCCGGCGGCCAACGTGATCGGGTCGGAGGGCAAGGGCCTGCGCATCGCGCTCACCACCCTCAACTCCGGCCGGCTGTCCATCCCCGCGCTGTGCGTGGGGGCCTCGAAGTGGTGCCTGAAGGCCGGGCGCGAGTGGGCGGGCACCCGCGAGCAGTGGGGCAAGCCGGTGGGCCGGCACGCCGCCGTCGCCCACAAGCTCGCGTTCATCGCCGGTGCCACCTACGCCCAGGAGGCGATGGTGGAGATGGCGAGCCACCTCGCCGACGCCGGCGAGACGGACATCCGGCTCGAGGCCGCCCTCGCCAAGCTCTACGCCTCCGAGAAGGCGTGGGACGTGGTGGACGAGCTCGTCCAGATCCGCGGCGGCCGCGGATACGAGACCGCGGACTCGCTCGAAGCCCGCGGCGAACGTGCCGTACCCGTGGAGCAGGTGTTCCGCGACCTCCGGATCAACCGCATCTTCGAGGGGTCCACCGAGATCATGCACCTGCTGATCGCGCGGGAGGCCGTGGACGCCCATCTCGCCGTCGCGGGCGACATCATTGACCCCGACGTCGACCTCGCCGACAAGGCCAGGGCCGCCGGACGGGCCGGCGCGTTCTACGCCGCGTGGTTCCCGCAGCTCCTCGTGGGCCCCGGCCAGATGCCGAACTCCTATCCCGAGTACGGCCGCCTCGCCACCCACATGCGGTACGTCGAGCGCACGTCCCGCCGCCTGGCCCGCACCACGTTCTACGGCATGGCCCGCTGGCAGGGCGGGCTCGAGAAGCAGCAGGGCTTCCTCGGCCGGATCGTCGACATCGGCGCCGAGCTGTTCGCCATCTCCGCGATGTGCGTGCGTGCGCGGATGCTCCAGGACGACGACGCCGCCACCGGTGACGCCGTCGGCTCCGGTGACGGTGCCGCCAGCGGTGACGCCGTCGTCGCCCTCGCGGACGCGGCCTGCCGGCAGGCGCGCCTCCGGGCGGACCGCCTCTTCGACGCGCTGTGGACGAACACGGACGCGATCGACGTGGCGCTCGCCCGGGAGATCCTCGCGGGCGAGCACGTCTGGGCGGAGCACGGCATCCTCGACCCGTCCGAGGGCACCGGTGAGCTGCTCCCGCCCGCCGTCCCTGGGCCGTCCACCGAGCCGAACCTCGCCCGCCGGGTCAGGCGAACGGGTTGAGCCAGTCCACACCTCGAAAACGGGCGAAGTCGCTGTCCCCGGAGACAACGGGGACGCCGTACTGCACCGCGAGTGCCGCGAGCTGGGCGTCCGGAACCAGATTGCCGGTGACGGCGTCCCGATCGACGATCTCCCGCAGGATGGACCACGTCGAGAGGGTCACCTCCGGGACCCAGGCGGCGGGTGCGTTGACCCAGTCGTCGACGAAGCCCGCCGCGGCGGACGCGGTGAGCGGCGTCCCCATGATCCGGGGGTGGGTGGAGATCCGCAGGAAGGCGCCGAGGCTCTGCCACGGCAGCCCGACGCGCCGGTCGCCGTTCAGGTGCTCTCGCAGGAAGGCGGCGGCGAGGCGGTGGTGCCGCGCGGTGTCGTCGACGGCGTACAGCAGGACGTTGGCGTCGATGATCACTCGTGGTCCAACAGGTCAAGGACCTCGCCGATGTTCGTGACATCGATCCTGGCGTGCAGCGAGGCGGTGCGCTGGACGAAGGGACGGGTGGGCTGGCGCGCGCTCATGCCGCGGCGGGCGAGGACGTTCAGCGCTTCACTCACGGTCAGGCCCTGATCACGGCGCAGGCGGGCAACCTCCGCCTCCACGTCCGGGGCCAGGTTGACGGTCGTTCTCACTTCACCAGTCTACTGCATCATCGATGCGGGAGACTGGGCATCAGTGATGCACCACGCGTCTCAAGACGCCTGTCAACCGGACACGGCCTCAGGGCACTCACGCCTCCGGCGGGCACCAGGCCGTGCCAGAATCCAGTTCGGTCATCACCTTGACCCCCGCGGCGGCCTCGATATCCTCCCGCGGCCCGACCACCACGAGCAGGCTCGTGGCCCGCGACATCCCCACGTAGAGGAGGTGCCCGGCCAGCTCGGCGTCGTGCGCCCCGTTGAACGCCACCACCACCGCGGAGCGCTCGAGCCCCTTGAAGTTGCGCACGTGCCCATAGAACACGTCCTCGCCGGAGAAGAACTCGTCCCAGTAGGCGTCGTTCCCCGCCACCTCGATGCGATTGACCTGCTCCGGGTGCCGGTGCCCGGTGGTCAGGAGGGCAATCCGGCCGGGATCCCAGCCCTCGCCGATCAGCGCCTCGACGGCGTCGTCCGCCCGCCCGAGCACATCGCCCGGGTCCACGTCCACGAACCGCACCGGCTCGCCCACGTCGTTGCGCACCCGCTGCTGCACGGAGGCGAGCGGCGCGAATGCGAGGGCGATGTTGCGTGCGTTGCGCAGGTTCTCACCCAGCACGAACGGGTTCAGCTCCACCGGCGCGGCGCCCTCGCGATCGAAGATGCGCTGGTGGGCATCGGTGAACACGTACAGCCGTGGGTCGGCCGGGTCGCGGAAGCACGTCAGCAACGCGTCCCACCACGAGGCGCCGAAGTCCTGAGCCTCGTCCACGACGACGGCGTCGAACCGTTCCGCTTCCGGCACGCCCGCCGCCACCTCGGCCAGCCGGCGCGGCAGCTCGGTCTCGAAGTACTCCGGGTTCACCGCCGCCGGTGGTTCGAGGCCCCACCGGAACGGCAGCTGGTGGAAGGTGCCGATGTACGCGGGGCGTTCCCGTGCCGGCCACGTGGCGGAGAGCAGCTGGAAGTGCCGTGCCAGGCCGCGGGAGTAGCACATCAGCGCCGTCCGCTTCCCCTCGCGCGCGAACGCTCGCGCCTTCAGGATCGCCAGGTTCGTTTTGCCTGACCCCGCCCCGCCGATCAGCTCGGCCCGGTGCTGGTACTGCAGCAGCTCGATGACTCGCTCCTGTTCCGCGGTGAGCAGGTTCCCTTTGTCCTCCAGCATGTCGGCCAGGCTCTGGTGGTTGACGATCGCGCGCTCGGTGCGTCGCAGTTGCGTGACCGCGGCGTCTGCGCTCGCCTCCCCGATCGGCGGGTGGTGGGTGTGGGCGCGCAGTGCCGCCACGATCCGCCCGACGACGCCGTCCAGCTGCGTCGCGTCCACCACCAGATCGCGGGGTGCGTCGGGGACGGACCAGGTGGCCCGCAGGTGCGTGTAGGGGAACGCGGCCATGTGGACGCACGCCCCGATGCCGGTGCCGAGGCGAGGTTCCATGTAGTCCACGAGGGCGTGCTTGGCGCGCTGTGCCTGGGCGATGGGGCTGTCGATCTCATGCGTCTCGCGGGCGCCGGACTGCATCCAGCGGCCGTCCTCCAGCGAGATCATCCCGCCCTTGACCTCGAGAACGGCGGTGCCGAAGCCCGGCCAGATCACGAGGAGGTCGATCTCCACCTCCTGGCCGTCCGCGGTGATCCGCTGGCCGTGGATGAGGTGGGCGTTGTCCGGGAGCCCGGCCACCAGGGCGTCCCACACCGCCTTCTCTGCTCCGGTGTCGGCGGTGAAGGCGGGGGAGTCGGGGTGGAGGATGGGCACGTTGTCAGGCTAGCGCCGCGACGCGTCGCACGTTCCGCCGACGCTCGGGCATCAGTTCCCGCCGCCGCTCGGGCATCAGTTCCCTGCAGAGCTCCCCATCGTGGGTGGCGCGGTGGGTGTGAACGCGCGGATCTCTACTCGCGCCGGCGTTCTGTGGTGGCGGGGCTGGGCCGGTCGGCGCGGGGCATGGTTTGGCTTGACCCGGCGAGGGGTCGTCGGGTGTCGTCGCGGTCCGGTGGCCGTCTCGTGTCGTCCCGGTCTGGTGGCCGGGACGGCGGCGTTGCTGGTGGCGGGCTGAGTCGTCTCGGGTTCGGCGACGCCGGACGAGGAACCCGGTCCGGGTCCACGGTCCGGGGTGGGGTGAAGGAGACC
>ERZ1645187.5283-NODE-5283-length-10112-cov-48.451725_pt1 | contig 10112 bp, 6 predicted proteins | sample MGYA00575352_ERZ1645187 | MGnify/ENA primary metagenome ERZ1645187 (study PRJEB40837, sample SAMN11349314) | freshwater sediment metagenome | isolation source: river sediment | host: Sediment | place: India: Wazaribad , New Delhi | collected 2017-02-21 ...
AATCCAGTTCCGCCGCCTTCAACACCCCCGGTTCGACTTGCAGCGGCACCACGTCAACGCTGTCAATCCGGGCGCAGTAGTCCAGGTCCTCACCACAGCCCAGCGCCGCCAGACCGCGCCCGTGATGGGCATAGCGCAGTAACTGTGGCAGCCGGGTTTGCCACTGCTCGAACAGGGCCATGGCGGCGATGGCTTCATCGTCCCCCGCGCAGTCGCTGCCGCGTTCGACGCTCAAGCCGCAGGCGATGGCCCCGGCGCAGATCGTATCCTCCAGCGAGAAGCCGCCGCGCCAGCCCGCCGCTACGATCCATACCGTATGCGGCTGTTCTTGCAGTAAATAGCGGACCACCGCCGCCCGGTTGGTCAGCGAGGCGGTCATCAGGATCGGCACCTGCTGCACCCGTTCCAGGGCGCGGGTGCCGTTGGTGGTGCTCATGAATAAGCGCTTGCCGCCAACGCGCGCCGGTGTGCATTCCGCCGGCGAGTTGCCCAGATCAAAGCCTTCCAGCTTTTCGCCGCCGCGCTCGCCGGCCAGCAGTCGCCGTTCCGCTGGCCAGCGTTTGCTGACCCGGAATAACTCATCAAGGTCATCAAAGACCTGAATGGCCTCCGCATCGGATTCGAGCGCCGTCGCCATCGTGGTAGTGGCGCGCAGCACGTCAATGACGATGGCGCAGGCAGGCATATCGAGCTGGAGGCCGCCCTTGCGGGCTTTCTTGCTCAAGTCCGGGACTTGGTCAGGGGTGTGATAGACGAAGATTTCCATGGCGGTTTCATGTCTTTGGTACGCTGATTTTTTATCGCCAAACCGGAGGAGATGTCTGGCATCCTTGGTTTCCATAAGGTTAATCCACGGCTGCGTAAAGCGCCATACGCCCTGCTTGACATCGTCTCAGGCGCTTGAATCCACTAAACGCTTTTTGCAAAATGGCAACGAGCAGTTAACGTACCAGGAACCGCCATGTCCGCTTTAGCGCCTGAAATCCTCTTTCTGGAAAATGGCGACCGCCTAACCCGCAAGGAATTCGAGCGTCGGTATCACGCCATGCCACGACTCAAAAAGGCCGAACTGATCGAAGGAACCGTCTTCATGCCATCGCCACTCCACTTTGAACGACATGCCAGGCCACACGCCTTGGTTATGGGTTGGCTGGCGACCTATTGGGCCGCTACTCCAGGCGTTGAACTGGCCGACAATGCTACCCTGCGGTTGGATGCGGACAACGAGTTCCAGCCCGACGCTCTGTTGCGCCTGCCGGAAAATGCGGGCGGGACTTCCCGGATTAGCCGGGATGATTACCTGGAAGGCGCGCCGGAACTGATCGTCGAGGTGGCTTCCACCAGCGCCTCCCACGACCTGCACGACAAGCGCAAGGTCTATCGCCGCAACGGGGTACGGGAATATCTGGTGTGGCTGGTGCGGGAAAAGCGGTTGCTCTGGTTGGTTCTGGAAGACGACGAATACCAGCCGCTCCAGCCCGGCGCGGACGGGTTGTGGCGCAGCCGGATTTTTCCGGGCCTGGTGCTGAACGGCCCGGCCCTGCTCAATGGCGACCTGGCCCGGGTGCTGGCTGACCAGCAGTGTTGCCTGGGGAGTGAGGAACACCGGCGGTTCGTGGAAACGTTGCAGCGCACCGCCAATGAGTAATCGTTCCTGCTGGCGCTAGTGCAGCAACTGCTCGAACCGTCGCACTTCCTGGGCGACCAGCTCCTGACCGGCAAAGTCCCGCGCGGCGGCGGCCAGCGGGCTGTACTGCAACGCCAGCGTCTGGTCCGCCGCCCGCCGCGCCGCGATCCAGTCACCCGCCGCCAGCAAAGCGATAGCTTCCCGTTCCCACGCGGCGGCTTCGGCTTCAATCGCCAGCAGCACGTTCAAATCCGCGCCGCAGCGATAGCAGACCGCTTCGCCCTTGAAGCGGGCGCGACAAACCGGACAACGCTCCATCACGACTCCAGATAGAACAGGATGTCGGACAACTCGGCCAGCGGCGTTTTTACCGCAGCGAAATCCTCGGCAGCCAGCGCATCAGTGATCTTTTCGATCAAGTTGATGATGTCCTCACGGTCATCTTCGCTGGCGCGATCCAGCAGCCGTTGGGCCTTTTCCACCACCGCCCGCGCTTGCGCCTGTAACTGGTGCTCGGTCGGGGCCGCCGGCGCAACAGTTTCGCCCTCGATGGTTTGGCCGCCGCCGAACAGGGCTTCCACCCGCGCCCGCGCGGTTTCCAGTTCGCCTTCCTGGAACCGGGTCAGCACGTTATCAATCCGAATGGATTTCTCCAGCCCGGTATTTTTCTCCCGCGCCGTCACGTTCATGATGCCGTTCAGGTCCAGGGAGAATTGCAGGACGATGGGGTTGCCCGCCGGGGCCTTGCTCAGGTGCTCGACCGTGAACTGCCCGATCTCGATATTATTCAGCGCGTCCGGGTCCTCGCCTTGGTAAACGTGTACCCGTACTGTGTCCTGATGGTCGTACAGGGTAAAGAACACTTCGCTCTTGGTGACCGGGATCGGGGTGTTCTTGTGGATGAGCGGTACGTAGGTGAAGGGGTAGGGGATGCCGTCCCGCTCGCTCAGGGCGCTGGTGCCGAAGGTGTAGGGGGTGATGTCCACCAGCACCGCCGACACCGCTTCGCCGGCCAGCATCCCGGCCTGAATCGCCGCACCGGTGGCGACGCACAAATCCGGGTTGACTTCGGCCCGCACGGTCAGATTCAAGTCGCCTTCCAGCCGTTCGGTGATGATCGGGGTGCGGGTGGCGCCGCCGACCAGTAGCACCTCGTCAATACCGGACACCGTCAGATTGGCCCCCTTCAGGGCGATATGGACCGCCTCCAGGGTTTCGTCAATGTAACCGGCGATCATCGCCTCATACTCGGCTCGCGCCAGTTCCAGCGACAGGTTGACTGGCGCACCGGCCTTGTCCAGCAGGTATTCCTCCTCGATCCGCACAAAGGGCTGATCGGACAAGGCGATCTTGGCGGTTTCCGCCGCCCGGGTGATGCGGGCCATGGCCCGGCGCGACCCAGTGGGATCGGCGCCCTGCTTTTTCAGATGCTCAACGATGTGTTCGACGATCTTGGCGTCGAAATCATCGCCGCCCAGGTGGTTGTTGCCGTGGCTGGCCAGCACCTCGACCACGTTGTCCTGGATGCCAACCACCGATACATCGAACGTGCCGCCGCCCAGGTCGTAGACCAGCACTTTCTTGTGGCCTTGATGGTTGGCTTCGTAGGACAGCGCGGCGGCCGTCGGCTCGTTGATGATCCGCATCACTTCCAGCCCGGCGATTTCTCCCGCTTCGCGGGTGGCCTGGCGCTGGGCGTCGGAAAAGTAGGCCGGCACCGTGATGACCGCCTTGTGAACCGGTTCGCCCAGGTAGGATTCGGCGACGGCTTTCAACCGCCGCAGAATGATGGCGGAGATTTCCTGGGGCGAATAGGTGGCGTCGCCCAGTTCGACCCGGTCGGCGCTGCCCATCCGTCGCTTGATGGACTTGATGGTGCGTTCGGGATAAAGCACGTACTGGTTCTTGGCCGGCTCGCCAACCAGAATCGAACCATCGTCGGCCAGGCCGACGAAGGACGGCAGGATCGGGTGGTCCGGCGTGATGTCAATGACGGTGACGCGACCGTGGTCCACCACCGCGACTTCGGAGTTGGTGGTGCCCAGATCAATGCCAATGATTTTTTCAGCCATCAGAAGGAGTCTCGGTTGGGGATGGTGAGGGTTCGGTCGGCGGTGGGATGGCGGGGACGGGCGGTTCCGGTTGGCGGTTGACCTTGACTTCGGCCAGCCGCAGCAACTCACCCTGCCAGAGATAACCCCGGCGCAGTTCTTCGGTCACGATGCCATTGCCGACATCGCGGCGTTGTTCGACTTCGGCGGCGCGCATGGTGTGCGGATCGAGCGGCTGGCCCAGAGCCGGCAAGGCGGTCACGTGCTGGCTGTTGAGCAGTTGCTCCAGCCGGCGCAGACTGATGTCCTGCCCCTGGGTGATGGCCTGCAACAGCGCCCGTTCCCGTCGCCCCAGTCCGAACAGGCGGCTCAGCACGGTGGGCCGATAGTTTTGCAGGACGCGCAGGCCCGCTTCCTGCCGGTCATACAGTTCCACCAATTCCCGCAGCACCGGTTTGAGCGCGGCCCGCCGCTGTTCCGGCGCCATGGCGCGGGCGCGATCCAGTTCGCTGCCGAGCTGGGTTTGACTGGTTTGCAGCGTTTCAAACACCGCCCGAAATTCGTCCAGCGCGGTTTTGACCTGCCGCGATTCCAGCCGGACCTCGTTCTTCAGCGCCGCCAGTTCGCTGAACAGCGAATACAGATCGGTCTGGCCGGTTTCCTCATCCAGCTCGGCGCGGGCGGCGTCCGGCAGTTCGTCCAGATAGGTGCGGAAACGCTCCAGCAAGTGCTCTTTGGTTTCGATATCCATGGGGAATGTTATTTCTGGCCGGTCAGGCGCTGGCTGAGCAGTTGCCGCACCTGCGCTTCGGAGGGGCGGCGGCGCGCGTCGCCGGGGCGCAGGGCAACGGTGGTCAGTTCGGCCAGATCGGGCGTTTCCTGGTGGAACAATCGGTAACTCAGCCGAGCCTTGCGGGTTTTGATGGCTTCGTAAGCGGCGCGAATGGCCTGGAACCGGTCGGGATCGCGCTCCGGCGGATGCTCGCGCACCCGTTGCAGATAGGCTTTCTTGATGGCGTCGTCGCTGGCGTCTTCGGCGACGCCCAGCAGATCAAAGGGATTAGGCATGATTAACTCCGGCGTTTGCCGCGGCCACCCCGACCGCCGGGCAAGGGCAGGGGGAGATCCTCCGGCAGCTCATCCAACAGGTCTTCGATGCCTCCGCCGAGCAGCATCATTTTCATGAGGGCGCGCTGGACTCCCGGCGGAAATTCGTCGTCGGGCGGCAGCTCGTCCAGAATCTGGTCGAGCATCCGGTCCCGCAGCGCCGGCGGCAGCCGCTCCAGTTCCCGCCGCATGTCTTCGATCTCGCGCCGCATCTTGGGCGGTATCGGGATGGGCATGGGCATCGGCGCCGGGCCGCGACCCTTGGGCGCGAAGGGCAAGGAAAACGGGCTTTGACTGAGAAACCGGGTGATCGAGGTCGCGGCGCGGTGGTCCTTGGCGGCGGTAGCCCGTTCCATGGCCTGCTCCAGCCGGTCGTAATCGCGATCCTTGACGAGGTCCAGGTCGCCCTCGGCGCGGCCATAAATCTGGTAGTAGACGAACAGCGACCGTTCTGGCTGAACCTCCAGCGCCCGGGTGGCGGCGTATTCCAGCAGACCATAATGCGGCGCCTGGTGCAGGCTTTCGCAGATCAGTAGCAAGTCATCCTCGCTGGTCAGGGCTTTGATCGTGCGTTGCAGGGGCTTTTCCAGGTCTTCGAGGACGGTATCAAGGTCTTTGACCTCTTCCTCGCGATAGGCGTTGAGCAGTTGCGCCAGGGCCAGCAGGTCAGTGCGACTGGCGTTCAGCTTGCGCGGGTCGCTCAGGTCAGCATCGCGCTGGAAGTCGGCCGGCTCCAGCTTCAGCCGCAGCGTCTCCACCGCCAGGCGCACCCAGGCCAGCAGCGGGCTGCCGGCGAGGCGAACGCCTTCCCGCAACCAGCGCCGCCCGAGGTCGCGCTGACGTTGTTGCAGCGCCAGCAGGCCCCGGTTGATTTCGACGATGCCGGTGCGGGCGTTGTCCCGCTCCAACTGACCGGCGCTGTCCAGTTCCTTTTCCGCCAGCGCATACTTGTCGGCCCGCATCAGCTTGCGGGCGTGGGCCAGATGGGCGTTGATCAGGACGGTGCGGGCCTTGGTGTTGATCGGGTCCAGTTCCAGCACCCGGGCGGCGAAACCGGCGGCTTTCTTGTGGGCCTTGCGGGCGGTGGCAGTTTTGACTGCCGCCAGCAGCACCAGCGGATCGTCAGGGAACCGCTTGACCGCCTGTTCCACCCACTGGTGATACTCCTTATCGTTGTCAACTTCCTTGTACAAAATCGCCAGTTGCAGATAGACATCGCGGTCGTCGGGGTCGAACCGCAGGCTCTGCTCCAGGCAGTCGCGGAGCTGCTCGCCATCGTCCCAGCCGTCGTCCCCCTTGCGCAGCAACTCGGCCATGTGGCGCAGGATGAGCGCCGCCATCAGCCGGGAGTCCGGGTCGGTTTCGTGGCGCAGCAGGTCAACGCAACCCTGCCAATCACGCAGGGTACGGTCGAGGTCGTCGTCTTCCCGTTCTGCGCGCAACGCTTTTAACTGTTGCGCTTCGAACGGCGGCAGCGGCCCGAACAGGTTGCTATAGGTTTTCGACCCCTGCGGGTAGCCCAGCAGCAGCGCCAGACACGCGCGGCGGGCCTGCTCCCGGTCGAATAGCGCCAGGTTGGCGGCGATGAACTCGAACTTCGCCTTGTCACTGGGACGGTCGCCCAGCCGCGCCCAGTCCTTGAGCAGCTTGAGCTGGCGCGCGTCCAGACCGAACAGGCCGGCCAGTTCACGCTGGGCCGGAGTGAGGGCGAGTAACGCGCGGGCCGGATCGGCGGCGGCGCTGGCCCGAACCAGTTCGACCAGGTCCTGATAGGGAGAAGTCGGCGGAATGCGTTCGACCAGGGCCAAAGCGCCGGTCGGGTCGGTTTCCAGTTTGAGCAACGCCGCCAGCGCCTGGCGCAAGTCGCGGTAGGGCGAGCGAATCGAAATGGCTTTCAGGCGCTCGCGCACCGCATCCTCGGCCTCGCCCTGGGTGTAGGCGCGCAGCGCGGCTTGGGCGGCGGTCAGGTGGGTGCGCAGCGGCGCGTCCGGCGGGATGGCCTGGAGCACTTCCTTCTGGCCGGCGAGCGCCAGTGCGGCCAGCAGGGTTTCCAGTTCACCGCCGGCGGGCAGAGCGGCGGCGTGACTGGCGTAGGCGCGCATGGCCTTGGCGTACTGGCCGGAACGCAGCAGCCAGTCAAGGTAAAGGTCGGGTTGCGGGGTTTGGCCGCAGAGCGTGGGAATGTTCTCCCACAGCACGGCGGCTTCGCGGTGCATGGCTTTCTGCGCCAGTTGCCGGGCGCGCTCCAGGTAGACCTTGGCCAGCGAGTCGCGCCAGCCAGCATCGGGGTGCGGCTCGCGCTTGAGCAGCAACTTGTAGACGTCAATGGCGTCCTTGTAATTCTGGTCCGACAGCAGAGCCACGCCCCGGGCGATCAATTCCCGGGTGGGCAGATCTTCGAGTCGAACGCGGGGTTGTTGGGGGATTGGTTTACGCATCCACGGGAATCCTTCGCCGGATCAAATCGCAATAATAGGCCAATCAGACTGTTCCGCCAGGGTACGCGCATCGCTGAGCACTGCCCAGTGGGCTTTCTCCGGGTGCAGCCAGGTGGCCGCCACCCGTTTGAGATCATCGAGCGTGACGGCCAAAATCCGTTGGCGATAGGTGCGGCGCTGTTCCGGCGTGCGGCCAAACAGCGCGCCGAAGAAGGCGCTGATCGCCTCGCCGGCGGGCGAGCCGGGTTTATCAATCGCGCCGATGACGCCAAGGATCGCTTCTTCCAGCGTCCGCTCCGGATGTTCATGAGTGTGCAGCCACTCCAGCGCCCGGTCGAAGTCGGCCAGGGTGTCGGCCAGGCGCGGATCGCGGTAGGAATAAAAGCGGAACGAACCACTGTCCGGATGGTAACCCGCGCCGCCGCCGTAAGCGCCGCCCTGTTCGCGGATGGCCCGGTGCAGGTAGCCGTTGCGCAGGAAATCGCCCAGCACGTGCAGGGCCGGCGCATCGGGATGATTCGGCGCGACGGTCGGATACGCCTTGGCGCAGAAATTGACCTGAGTATTGACCCGGAAGCCCTGCCGCGCCGGTTGCGCTTCCGGGGCCGCCAGCGCAAACGGCGCTACCGCTGAGGGGTGACCGTCCTGCCAGCGAGCGGCCAGCGCCTCGGCGATGGCGTCCTGCCGCTCGGCTTCGCTGACCGTCAGCAGTTGCCGGGGCAGGGGTTGCAGCCGGTCGCGTAACCGTTCCAGCCGGGCGGCGAAGGCGGTCAGCGCCTCAACGTCATCCAGCGCGTCATCCAGCGCCTTGAGGCGCTGCAAGCCTTGCAGCCCATCCCAGCGATGATTGAGCGCCGCCACCGGACTCAGGCTGGAAGAAGCGGCGGCCAGCGCCAGCAGGTGGCCGTGGTGGGTGATCGCCTCTTCGCGCTGGGCGCGCATCTGGGCGACCAGCTCGCGCAGGCGGGGTAGTTCATCGAACCGGGCGCTGGTCAGAGTTTCCCACAGCAGGTCAGACAGGGCGGCCTGATTGCGGGCCAGCGCCTTGCCGGCGAGGACCAGGACGCCTTTAACCTGATTGACGTCGTCCACTCCGCCGCGCACGGTGGCGCGGGCGCTGAGGCCACCGGTGACCGCTGCCTGGCGGGCTTGCGTGGTCCGGTAATCGCGCCCGGCGCTGCCCACTTCACTCAGACAGGCGCAAAACAGCGGTAGCAGATCCAGTTCATCGGATTCCAGCGCCGGCAGGTCGAGGATGGCTTGCAGGTAAACCATGCCGTTGGTGCCCTGGGCGTACCAGTGCGCGGGCAATGCGCCGACCGGGCGGGCGACGCCCTCGGCGATTTTCAGCTCTGCCGGCACGTCCGCCAGCCCCACCTTGGGCAGCAATTCAGGATCATCCTGGCATTGCTGGCGCTCGGCGAGAGCTTGTGCCTGAGCGACGATGCGGACTTTATCGGCTTCCGCCAGCGTGGCCCGAATGGCAGCCAACCGCTCGCGCTCGGCGGCGGCCTGTTTCGCCGCCAGCGCCGGATCGGGAGCCATGGTCAGCCGCACCCGATGCGGATTGTCCAGCAGCAGTTGCCGGGCCAGATTCGGGATGAAGTCCGGCGCCCGGCTCTCCGTGCGCAACTGTTCCAGCAGCGGATCGCTGTCCAGCGCGGTGACCGGATCGCCGCCGTGAATGGCTGGCGTCAGGGCTTCCATCAGCAGGCGCAGACCGTAGGGGAAGCCGTCGCCGGTAATTTCCCGCTCGCTCAATTCCAGTTGGTGCAGGGCGGCGTCCACCGCATCCTGCGGCACGCCCTCGGCGGCGACTTGGTGCAGTACGTCAAAGATCAGTGTTTCAACCGCCTCGGCATGTTCGGGGTTGGAGCCTTCCAAACCACAGACGAAAGTGGCTTCGCGGGTAGCGGTATCGAATCCGCACAGCGGCGATGGCGCCGCGCCCAGTTCGGAGGTTTCCAGCGCGTGGCGCAAGGGCGAACTGCTGTTATCCAGCAGCACGTCGCTCAACAGCCGCGCCCGCAGCGTCGCCAGCGGGTCGGTGATCGGCCCCAGCAGCCAGCCCAGCACGATGTGGGTCTGGTCACGCGGGTCTTCGCTGCCATCGAACGGGTAATGAGTAAAGTCGGCAAGCGGCTCGGTATAGCGCCGTTCGGGAGGAATGGCCAAATCCAGTTGCAGCGCCTGGAACCGGCGCAGGGCCTGCGCCTCGAAGCGTTCCTGATGCTCGGCGGCGGGAATGTCGCCGTAGGTCAGGAAAATGGCGTTCGAGGGATGGTAATGCCGGGCGTGGAAAGCCTTGAGTTGCGCGTAAGTCAGATCAGGGATGACTTCGGGATCGCCGCCGCTGTTGTGATGATAGGTGGTGGTCGGAAACAACCGGCGCTGTAATTCATGGCCGAGCCGCTGCGTCGGCGAACTGAGCGCCCCTTTCATCTCGTTGAACACTACGCCCTTGAACGTCAGTTCCGCAGCGGGATCATCGGGCTTGGCGAATTCCAGCCGGTGGCCTTCCTGGGCGAAGTCGCGCTGGTCCAGCAGCGGGAAGAAGGCTGCGTCGAGATAAACGTCCAGCAGGTTATTGAAATCCTTTTTGTTCTGGCTGGCGAACGGGTAGGCGGTCCAGTCGCTGCTGGTGAAGGCGTTCATAAAGGTGTGGAGCGAACGCCGGATCATCATGAAAAACGGGTCGCGCACCGGGTAACGCTGGCTGCCGCACAGCGCGGTGTGTTCGAGGATGTGGGCTACGCCGGTTGAGTCCTGCGGCACGGTCAGGAACGCGACCATAAAGGCGTTGTGCGGATCGTCGGCGGCGAGATGGAAATGTCGGGCGCCGGTGACGCGATGGCGGTATTCCTGGAATTCCAGCCGCAGGGCGGGGAC
>ERZ1645187.5285-NODE-5285-length-10111-cov-3.370923_pt1 | contig 10111 bp, 7 predicted proteins | sample MGYA00575352_ERZ1645187 | MGnify/ENA primary metagenome ERZ1645187 (study PRJEB40837, sample SAMN11349314) | freshwater sediment metagenome | isolation source: river sediment | host: Sediment | place: India: Wazaribad , New Delhi | collected 2017-02-21 ...
ATCGGCACTCTCGCCGTTCTTCAGGAGATGCGCCCGGCCGCTGCGGTTGTCCTCGAACCCACGGAGTTGCAACCCTCGATTGCGCACAAGGGCTTCGTGTGGGCGAAAATAACAACTCACGGCGTCGCAGCTCACGGCTCTCGCCGCGATCTGGGCGTGGACGCGATCGGACAGATGGGAACGGTGCTCACCCGTTTGACCGAACTCGACGCGCATCTGAAGGCCGCGGGGCACCATCCACTGCTAACATCCGGCTCCATACACGCCTCAACGATCACCGGCGGGCGCGAGTATTCGACCTATCCCGAATCCGCCACACTCACGCTTGAGCGGCGCACCCTGCCGGGAGAAACCTACGATGAGGTTGCCGCCGAACTCGAGGGCCTTCTTGACGGCCTCGATCCCGCGGCGTCGCTAGAAATCACCCTGAGGCGCCCCGCCTTTGGTATCTCCAATGACGCCCCGCTCACCCGCCTTTTGGTTCAGGCCGATCGCGCAATGGGCGGCAACTTGCCGATCCGGGGCGAGCATCCGTGGACGGACGCGGCACTATTCTCCGAAGCTGGGATTCCCGCCATCATTTACGGTCCGGGAGGCTTTGGTGCACACGCAGATGTGGAGGGCGTTCACCTCGCGGACGTTCAGCGCTGTAGGGAGACTCTGGTTGATTTGGCATGGCGGTTCATTGCCAGCTGACTCTTGGCGCGGTCAAGCCACGCCGTCGTCGTCGAAAATTCAGAAAGGAACAACGTGCCTCGAGTCGTTGCCAATCAGTCCGCAGTGTCCCAGCCCGCCACACACCCACCGGAGGCCCTCCTCGCATTCCATCGTTCCCTCCCCGGGTACGCGCCCACCCCGCTGGTCCCATTGGACTCCCTCGCCGCCGAACTCGGTGTGGAGAAAGTGTGGCTCAAGGACGAGACACAGCGCATCGGCCTGCCCTCCTTCAAAATTATGGGAGCCTCGTGGGCCGTGGCGGCGGCGATCGCCCGGCACCTCACACTCGATTCCCTCGATCTCGGCTCGTTGCGCGCTTCCCTGTCAGGTAGCGGCGTTCAGCTGTGCGCCGCGACGGATGGGAACCATGGCCGCGCCGTTGCCCGGATGGCGCGGCTGCTCGGTGTCCCATGCCGCATCTTTGTTCCTGCCGGGCTCGCGGAGGATCGAATCGCCAGCATCGCGAGCGAAGGGGCCGAAGTTGTGCGCGGCACCCACACATATGACCCCACCGTCATGGAAGCGGCAGATTGGGCCGCGAGCGAAAGGGCGCTACTGATTCAGGACACCTCATGGTCAGGATACGAAGAGGTTCCGCGCCAAATAGTCTTGGGTTACGACACGATCCTAAGGGAGGTCGACGACGAACTGCGCTTGCGTGGGTTTGGTACACCCACGTTAGTGATGGCTCAAGCCGGAGTTGGATCGTTTGCTTCGGCCGTTGTGGCACACTACGGATCAGGTGACGATCGGCCACAGTTCGTGAGTATTGAACCCGATTCGGCAGACTGCGTGGCAGCCTCCATTCAGGAGGGGCTGCCAACCGAGGCCGCTGGTAATCTCGATTCGATCATGGCTGGTCTGAACTGCGGAGTTGTCAGCGAGCTGGCGTGGCCTATTCTTCGCGACGGACTGGGAGCCGCCGTGACCATTGATGACGACGGCGCCCGGGAGGGAATGCGGGAACTGGCGCAGGCCGGTGTGTCAGCAGGCGAATGCTCAGGAGCCGCCGTGGGTGGACTGCGCCTCCTCCTGAGTGACGCCCGATGGCGCGAACGGCTAGGAATCACGTCCGAATCGTGCGTGCTGGTGTTCGCCACCGAAGGGGTGACCGAGCCTTCAACCTATACCTCGATCGTGGGAGGAGAGCTCGGGGCTGGGATACGGGGACACTAGATGACTGCGGGGGCGGCCGATCCGCGGATAATATCGATCATCTGAGCTTCGGATTCCTCGAGGTAGGCAGCCATTTCCCTGGCTGCCTCTTCGCGCTGACCGGACATGATGAGCCCCGCGATCTTCTGATCCCAGATCACCCACTTGCTGTGGAACTCTGCCTCGATGGGAATCATGCCAAAGCACAGACGCAACTGCGCCAAGACGTTCTCGAAGAAGGCGTCAATGCGTTCCGAACCGAGCATCTGGACAATTGCCTGATGATAGTAAGCGGACGAGGTGTTCACACTATCCCATGCCTTGCGCTCAAGGTTGAGCGTCGATTCGTCAACGTAGGTGCGAATCTTCCGTAGCTGCTCATCGGTGGCCGCCGAGCTGCCCGCAATGGCGCGGTCTTCCAGAGTTCGGCGAACCCGATAGATATCCCGCCCATCCTCGACAGTGAGTACCTTGACTCGCGTCCCGTTGTGTCGGCGCGTGACAACCAAACCAGACAGGTCACGGATCGCCTCCCGCATCGTATTGCGCGATACTCCGTATTGGGCGGCGAGGTGAGCATCTTTGAGCTTCTCACCGGGACGTATTTTCCCCTGCAGAATGGACTGGCGAAGTTGGGTGGCAACTCGTTCTGCTGAGTTAACCTCATCGTCCCCAGCCCAGTCCGCCGTGGGCTGCTGTAAAGCTCTCATACCCCCAACCTACGCGAGATTTACATCACTGGTCAACAATATTATTCGCTCTCGTGAACTGTAATTTGGCTAAATATAGCCACATAATGTTATGAAATAGAGTCGAAACCAACAATTAACACCCCGGGTATCGTTAAAACTGTTGAACAGTTTTACCCTATTGACATGAACAGAACACGACGCATCGCCAGTTCAATTGCAGCAGTCTCCCTGACGGGAGTGGCCTTGACTGCATGTAGCTCAAGCGACGATTCATCGTCCAACACAACCGGTGGGGTCTCCGCAGGTTCCACACTGACTATAGGTTCAGACTTGACCTATCCGCCCTACGCCTATCTGGATGGGGACACTCCCGCCGGATTCGATCCGGACTTGTGGAAGATTCTCGGCCCGGAGCTGGGGGTGGACTATACATTTAAGGACACCCGATTCGAACAGCTCATCCCGGGACTAAACTCCACCCACTTCGACCTCATCTCCAGCGCTCTATACATCACGTCTGAGCGGGCCGAGCAAGTGGACTTCATCCCCTACTTCTCCACGGGAAATGCCATCATCAGTAGGGCCGATTCGGATACAAAGCCGGCCACGATTGAGGAGCTGTGTGGACTCAAGGTGGCGGTCCTCAAGGGAAGCGATATCTCCAACAAGCTCTCCACAGACGGAGCGGAGGTTTGTGCCGAAGCCGGGAAAGATCCAATCAACGTGAACGATTTCCCTACCGATCCCGAGGCAACGCAGGCGCTCCTTGCAGGCCAGGCCGACGTTGAAGTTACGGACACTGCCGTGGCCTCGAACATCGTGTCGATGCAGGATGCACTCGAAGTGACAAGCAGCGAGCTTCTCTACCCCGTACCTGTGGGCATGGCGGTTGCCAAAGGCAACGACGAACTGAAGAAGACTCTGGAAGACGGACTCGAAGCGCTCAAGGAAAACGGTTCGTATCAGGAGCTCTTGAACAGCTATGGCCTGACTGAACCAACCCAAGCCCAACTGGACGAAGCACTCGGAAACTAGAACCCACCAGAGCCCAAGTAGGCAGGAGATCCCCTCATGGACTGGAACTACATCATCGAATTGTTCGGCTACCGCCCCTTCTGGGATGCCGCTCTTACCGTAGTAACACTTTCGCTACTCTCATGGGTTATCTCCATCGGTGTGGGCATGCTCATCGCGCTGGGGCGCCAGTCACGATCGAGATGGCTCGCTGGACTCTTGGGCGTTTACGTCTGGTTTTTCCGGAGCCTGCCGCTGTTGGTGCTCCTGATCTTCGTGTACAACGCACCCTCGGCCTTCCCGGAGCTCCAGAGCGTCTTGGGCAATCCGTACGTGGCCGGTCTCGTGGCACTAGTCATGTCCGAATCGGCCTACATATCAGAGATTCACCGGGGCGCCATCATGTCCGTGGCCAAGGGCCAAGCCGAAGCGGCGCGAGCGCTGGGGCTGCGGTGGTCGCGAGTTCAGGTGAGCGTTGTCATCCCGCAAGCGTTCCGTGTTGCCCTGCCAAGCCTTGGCAATGAGCTGGTCAGTATCGTCAAACTCACCTCGCTCGTCTCCTCCATTTCCTTGACCGAACTACTGCTTGTTGGACAGAGGCTCTACACGCAGAACTTCAAAGTGCTCGACACCCTGCTGGTTGTAGCACTGTTCTACGTGGCCCTCGTCAGCATCTTCGATCTGGGCCTCCGCTTCGTTGAGAATCGGCTGGACGTGAGCCGGCGCCAGACGAAGACTGCCCCACCCGAGCCGGTTCAGAAATCGTCGAAACTGGTCCGGATGCGCGAGCGCGCCCCGCACTCCGGCGATGTCCTCATTAGTGCTAAGGACACGCACAAGCACTTTGGCGAGGCCCATATCCTCAGGGGTGTTGATCTGGACGTCCACACGGGTGAAGTTATTGCCATCATCGGACCATCCGGCTCCGGGAAGACGACCTTCATTCGAACGATGAACGGACTGGAGATCATCGATGGAGGTGAGATGACATACAAGGACGAGCCAATCGGCTATCGGGTTGATGCCGGCGGCACCTATCGCGAGTCCAACGACGTCACGATCGCCTCCCAGCGCCGCGAGGTAGGCATGGTGTTCCAGCAGTTCAATCTGTTCCCGCATAAGACCGTGCTGGAAAACGTCACCTTCGCACCCACAACTCTGGGAAGAATGAACAAGGCCGAGGCGCGAGAGACGGGGCTAGCCGTGCTCCGGAAGGTGGGGCTGGCCGAGCATGTTGATAAGTACCCCTATCAGCTCTCAGGAGGACAGCAACAGCGTGTGGCAATTGCCCGTGCCCTCGCCATGAACCCCGAGGTTGTGTTATTTGACGAACCCACCTCGGCACTTGACCCAGAACTGGTAGATGAGGTGCTGGCCGTGATGCGCGAGCTAGCCGATGACGGACTCACAATGGTGATCGTGACCCACGAGATGCGATTTGCTGAGCAAGTTGCCGATTGGGTGGTGTTCATGAACGAGGGCATGATCGGCGAGCAGGGGCCAGCGAACGAGATTTTCAACAATCCGAGCCAAGAGCGAACCCGTGAGTTCCTCGAACGCGTTGCGAAATAGCTCGTTGAGAGCAAGTCGCCTGACCATCTCAGATCAAAGGATCCCAAAAAACATGGCAACTACCCAAGCCGCTTACCAATCACTACCGGGCGGCGCCCTTGACCTCGATAGATCGTTCTACGATGCGATCGCACAGACCGCAGGAACAGATAATCGGGCACTGGTTGAGGCGTTCCAAATCCCTATCCGTTCAGGCAAGGCATGGTATGTACCGGCGGGCCACGTCTGCCGAATTCTTCAGACCGACGGCCCTCAGGTCGGGGATTTCAATGCGTGGAATGCTCATAATCCTCGTGAGCACTTTTGGGCTTCGCGCACGCGCCAACTCCAGAGTTCCAGCATTTCAACCCACGACCGGCTATGGTCCACTCTCCCCTATCTCCGGCCCATGTTGACCTTCACCGCAGATACACTCTCCGATTTTCACGATACGGAGGGAGGCAACGTTCACGACCTGCTGGGAACACGTTGCGATCCCTATGTCAATCGAATGCTGGCGGGTTACGATTTCGATTATCACTGCCACTCCAACCTCACGCGGGCTATCCAACCTTTCGGGCTGAGCGAATATGACGTCCATGATGTGCTCAACGTCTTTCAGCTTTCCGGGCTCAACCAGCGGGGCGAGTATTTCATGAAGGACTGCCCTGCCCGCCCGGGCGATTACCTCGAATTCTTCGCAGAGATAGACCTCCTTGTTGCTTTGTCCGCCTGTCCCGGAGGGGACCTATCGGTGGCCATGTGGGGTCCCGATGCCGCCTCCACCGAGGAACAGCTCGAGCATTGCCACCCCTTAGATGTTGAGGTGTACCGCATCGCAGATTCGGCGTTGTCCGGTTGGCACGAACCGGAGTTCGCCGCATATCAGGGCGTACATGGCAAGCACGGTTTGCAGCCAGTTCTGTTTGGCACAGAATGATGATTGACCTCAACAGCGATCTGGGTGAGCACTATGGCTCGTGGCGGATGGGCGACGACGAGGCGATGCTTGATGTGGTGACCAGCGCGAACGTGGCCTGTGGTTTTCACGCAGGCGATCCGAAATCGATTCTGGAGACCGTGCGATTGGCCGCGCGTCACCGTGTTGCTGTTGGTGCCCACGTGGCCTATCCAGACCTTCAAGGGTTTGGGCGGCGCCCCATGTATCTTTCGCGTGAGGAGCTTCAGGCGGACGTCATGTATCAGATTGGCGCCCTTCAGGTACTTGCTGCGGCAGTTGGCACCACCGTCAGTCACGTCAAGCCTCACGGCGCGCTCTACAACAGGATCGCATTCGACGAGGCGGAGGCCGATGCGGTGATTAGCGCCGTTCGGACTGTCAACCCAGACTTAGCTCTGGTATGTCTTGCGGCCTCCCCACTCATCGAGCAGGCAGAGGCCGCGGGCCTACGCGTAGTGCCGGAAGCCTTTGCGGACCGGGCATACGAACCCTCGGGAGCGCTCGTATCCCGCCGCGAGAAGGGGGCCGTGTTGCGCAATGCTCGTGAGGTTGCCAACCGCATGCTCAGCCTTGTCCAAACCGGTACGGTTGTGGCTCAGAACGGCCGCAGTATCACTCTGCGCGCCGAATCCATCTGCGTGCACGGCGATACCCCGGATGCTGTGAACATAGCACGGGTGGTGCGCAGCACACTACAAAATGCGGGTGTAGTCCTCACGAGTTTCTCTCATATGGGCACGCAATGTCCGTGACCATGCGCGCCGCGGGAACCAGCGCCGTCCTCATTGAATGCGGCGATCTGGAAGAAGCTCTGTCAACGTGTAGGACCCTCACCAACGCAGTGGAAGCCGGACATCTGGCCGCCGATGATCTGGTTCCAGCGGCCAGGACGGTACTAGTTGTGGGAGGCGAAGCGCACCACCCACGCCGCCTCATCTCAAAACTAGAAAGGCTCATCGCCTCCAAATCCGGCCTTGAGATTCAACCGAGCACGTGCGCAGATACCCTCGTGCCGGTGGTGTACGAGGGAGATGACCTAGAGAACGTTGCCAACTTGACGGGTCTGAGCATTCAGCATGTGATCGAGCGACATACCGCCGCTTCCTATACCGTAGCCTTCACCGGTTTTGCTCCCGGGTTCGCCTACCTTTCGGGCGGAGATCCCCTCCTGAACGTGCCCCGCCATGGGTCCCCTCGGCTACGGATCCGCCCGGGCTCGGTTGGCATTGCCGGTCAATTCTCAGGTATCTACCCACGAGAGAGTCCGGGCGGATGGCAGATCCTAGGATTCACGGAGCGCGTTATGTGGGACGAGCGGCGCGAGCAGCCGGCGGCACTACTACTGGGCAACAGGGTGCGCTTTCTGGCCAAACGCGAGCACACAGAAGCCATCAACCCTGCCACGTGCACAGCGGAACGCTCCTCAACATGTGCGGCCGATAACACCAAAGAGCCAACCGATAATCCCAATACAACCTCCACGCAGGCACGAGCGAAGCTCAAAGTTCTCAAGCCCGGTCTCCAATCACTCATCGAAGATGTGGGACGCTCTGGTGTAACAGGTTTGGGCGTCGGACAATCTGGGGCAGCTACGCCTCGCGCGTATCGTCACGCCAATCGCCTGGTCGGTAACCGTCCAAATGCCGCAGCCATTGAGCTATGCGCCGGTGAATTCTCTCTTGAGGCGTTGGCGGATGCCGTTCTAGCCATCACCGGCGCGGAACGTTCCGCTCGCATCATCGGTCCTCTTGGCACGAGAACGGCTCCGCACGACGCAGCCTTTCGTCTCAGCACGGGCGAACAACTCACTCTTAGCTCGCCACAGCGCGGTTGGCGCACGATCGTTGGCGTGAGGGGAGGCATCGCTGCGCCGCATTCGCTCGGCAGCCGATCGTATGATTCGCTTGCCAAGCTGGGCCCACAACCTCTGGTATCCGGCCAAGAACTTGCCATCTCAACGGAGGAACTCCAAGCCGTGAGCTTGCCCGATTCACCTGATCCCCCACGCCTACCAGTATCAGGTGAACGGACAACGCTACGCGTTCTGATCGGACCGCGCGATAACTGGTTCGATTCGGATTCCCTCGCCACTCTTACCAGCGCAACGTGGGAAGTCACGCCCCACAGCGACCGAGTGGGAGTGCGTCTTACGGGCCCTTTTCTGACAAGAGCGCCTAGCTTCATCAACCGCGAGTTACCCAGCGAGGGAATGGTATTGGGCGGGATTCAAGTGCCGCCGGATGGACAGCCAGTGCTCTTCCTCGTGGATCACCCGGTGACAGGAGGCTACCCCGTCATCGCCGTCGTTCATGAAGACGACGTAGAGCTCGCTGCCCAACTACAACCCGGCTGCTTCGTTGCATTCGTGGCAACAGAAGCCAGCTTATCCCCTATGAACGATCAGGAGGATTCCACATGTCCATCACCAAGGTCTTGATCGCTAACCGAGGCGAGATCGCCGTGCGTGTTGCGCGCGCAGCACGGGAGGCAGGGATCCGGAGCGTTTCCGTCTATACCGATGCTGACTCCGATGCGATGCACGTGCGCCTCGCGGATGAAGCCTACGGGATCCCAGCCGAATCCTATCTGGACATTGCTGCTTTCTTAGAGGTGGCAAAGCGATCTGGCTCCGATGCCGTCCACCCCGGTTATGGGTTTCTCTCCGAACGTGCGGATTTTGCTCAAGCCGTGATCGATATGGGGCTCACGTGGATAGGGCCAGATCCCGAAACGATTAGCCTCCTTGGCGACAAGGCCCGCGCGAGGGCCCTCGCCGCCAAGGTGGGCGCCCCACTCGTTCCCGGCACAAACGGTCCGGTAAAGGGCGTTAGCGACGTCATCTCATTCGCCGAAAAGTACGGCTTACCCATCGTCATCAAGGCAGTTTCCGGAGGCGGTGGCCGCGGAATGCGAGTGATCCGGGACCATGCTGATATCCGAGAGTCCTATGACTCGGCGATTCGCGAGGCAAATGCCGCGTTTGGCCGCGGGGATTGCATCGTGGAACGATTTCTCGATCACCCGCGCCACGTTGAGGCCCAAGTGCTCGGCGATCGGCACGGTCGTGTTGCGGTGATTGGCACTCGCGACTGCTCGTTGCAGCGGCGCAATCAGAAGCTCGTTGAAGAAGCCCCAGCTCCCTTTCTCACGAGCGAAATCCGTGAGCGCATCCACCAATCCGCCATCGACGTGTGCGCCGCAGCCGGATATGTTGGTGCCGGGACCGTGGAATTCCTCCTCGGCAAGGACGGAACGCTCTCCTTCCTCGAGGTTAATACCAGGCTACAGGTCGAGCATCCCGTGACGGAGCAGGTATCAGGTGTGGACCTCGTGCACGAGCAGTTCCACATCGCGGCAGGAAAGCCGATGACAGTGCCGGAGATCATTCCCCACTTCGGCCACTCCATTGAATTCAGGATCAACGCAGAGGATCCGGGGCTCGGTTTCCTGCCCACCCCCGGCACGATAGACCGCTTCGAATCTCCCGGTGGGCCGGGAGTGCGGCTGGATTCTGGCGTATATGCTGGCTATTGCGTGCCTGGCACCTTCGACTCTCTGCTAGCCAAGCTCGTTATCTGGGGTATCGATCGCGATCAAGCGCTCGCACGGGCACGGCGTGTACTCCGCGAGTTTCACATCGAGGGCGTTGCCACTGTCCTGCCCTTCCATCGACACATCGTGACAAATCCGGCGTTCACCGCTTCGGACCACGAATTCTCTGTGCATACTAGGTGGATCGAAGAGGAATGCACCGCTAGATTTGAACCGGCGCCGGCTGTCCCACTCCCTCAGGTTGGCCGCCTCACTCGCCTCCCCATGGAGATCGACGGCCGCATGGTCACGATCGGAATTCCCGATCTCCTCCTCGAGCGGCCGTCAATAGCCCGGGCGCCCAGCGAAAGTGCCGGAGTTCAGGAACAACAGGGTACCGATGCCACTGATTCCGGGGCTCTCATCGCCCCGTTTCAGGGCACTCTCACCGCGTGGAAGTTCTCCGACGGCTCGGAAGTCGCGTGCGGTG
>ERZ1645187.5286-NODE-5286-length-10110-cov-143.978021_pt1 | contig 10110 bp, 11 predicted proteins | sample MGYA00575352_ERZ1645187 | MGnify/ENA primary metagenome ERZ1645187 (study PRJEB40837, sample SAMN11349314) | freshwater sediment metagenome | isolation source: river sediment | host: Sediment | place: India: Wazaribad , New Delhi | collected 2017-02-21 ...
GCGAGATCCTGCTCGTCCCCAACGGCTCGCCCTTCCGCCGCGGCGTCATGGACGAGCGCTTCAACGTCGCCGTCGCCCGGGTCAAGGCGACCGGCCTGCCGCTGATCTACCTCAACCAGCTCGGCGGCCAGGACGAACTGGTGTTCGAAGGCGCCTCCTTCGGCCTCAGGGCCGACGGCTCGCTCGCCTTCCAGCTCCCCGCCTTCCGCGAGATCATCGCCATCGTCGAGGCGTCGCGCGGGCCGGAGGTCTGGGACCTCGTCGCCGGCGAGAAGGCGGTGGTCGAGGAAGGTCTCGCCGCCGACTGGGCCGCCTGCGTGATGGGCCTGCGCGACTACGTGAACAAGAACCGCTTCCCCGGCGTGGTGCTCGGCCTCTCCGGCGGCATCGACTCGGCGCTCGTCGCGGCGATGGCCGTCGATGCGCTCGGCGCGGACCGCGTCCATGCGGTGATGCTGCCCTTCCGCTGGACCTCGTCGGAGAGCCTCGAGGACGCCGCCGCCTGCGCGAAGCTCCTCGTCATCCGCTACGACGTCGTGCCGATCGCCGACGCGGTCGAGGGCTTCGAGCGCCTGCTCGCCCCGGTGTTCGCCGGCCGCGCGCCCGACATCACCGAGGAGAACCTCCAGTCGCGCGCCCGCGGCACCATCCTGATGGCGATCTCCAACAAGTTCGGCCCGATGGTGCTGACCACCGGCAACAAGTCGGAGATGTCGGTCGGCTACGCCACCCTCTACGGCGACATGAACGGCGGCTACAACCCGATCAAGGACCTCTACAAGACCGAGGTCTGGGCGCTCGCCCGCTGGCGCAACGAGACTTTGCCCGCCGGCGCCCTCGGCCCCGCCGGCCCGGTCATCCCCGAGCGGATCATCACCAAGATCCCCACCGCCGAACTGCGCCCCAGCCAGACCGACCAGGACAGCCTGCCGCCCTATGAGGTCCTCGACGACATCCTCGAATGTCTGGTCGAGAAGGAGATGGCGCTCGCCGACATTCTCGCCCTCGGCCACGACGAGGCGACGGTGAAGCGGGTCGAGCGTCTGCTCTACATCGCCGAATACAAGCGCCGTCAGGCCGCCCCGGGGGTGAAGATCACCCACAAGAACTTCGGCCGCGACCGTCGCTACCCGATCACCAACGGCTTCCGCGACCCCGGCAAGCCGGTGGAGCTGCCGGCCGCGCCGCTGCCGGTGAGGCCGATGACCGACGTGGTGGATTTCTGAGGTTGGAAACGTAGGGTGCATCGAGCAAAGCGAGATGCACCGGCGGCGTTTCGAAGCGTCGTGAGCACGGCGGTGCTATTCGGTTATGTAGAACCACATCTTCTGGTTCTTGAACGGTGCCACCCTCACCCACCGGACATCACCCACCGTCTTCTTTCCCAGAACGGTGACGGAAGCGCCGGCGGGAATGTCGATCAGGTGGGCGGCTCGGCGGTCTGGCCACAGGTACGCCGGGACAGCGGCTTCGATGCGCCGAACCGGCGCGGGCTGTGGTGTCGAGCTGAAACCACTGGACATATCGAGAATTTCGTCGATGTTCGCCTGATATTGATTCTTGGTATCGACGTCATCCGTCGGGAGAATGTCGCCTTCGAGTTTTTCGAAGTTCGGCAGTCCAACGAGGTGAACCAATCCGAATTGGCGAACGTTGGTGAATATTCCGGGAGACTGCATGGGTATGCCAAATCCAGAAGAAACGACTTCCTGAACGCCGAGTATCGAAGCTGAGAGTGAAGTGATTATTTCGGATTCTTCGCGCGATAGTGTATTCGGGCCCATGTCTTTCATGGATAGAATATTTCGGAAGACGACTGGAGATCGATGTTTGTAGGATAAATAGGCTTTGTATGTTTGCTCGGGGGTGGCTACGTCGACGAGAATGAAATTTCCGCTCATCTTGTATTTGTTCGAGCTGAGAATGTTGATCATTCTCTCTGAGTAGATGCAATTGATCGAAGAGACCACGAACATCGCCGGCTTGTCGACCGCGGCCGCAACCGGGGTCGTCGGCAATTTGCTCAGATTTCTGAAGAACTCCATTTGAGTATAGCGTGGAAAAAAGGCGCTTCCCTCGTTGCGGCTAAGGGCCTGTGACGGGGTCGTGAAAAATGCCGTCAGAGCGGCGAGTATCACCCCAAGTCCGCGCATGATTTTCGTCCTTTGAATATATCCCGAATGCCGAGGTATTTACCTTCGACTGGGTCCCATTTTTCGATGATCGTATCGAATGTGTTGTTGGTTCTGCGGCCGGAGACCAAGTAGGTCTTGGCAAAAGTCTTGGTCGGGAGAAGCGCCGACTTCGTTCGGTCTTCGTCTGAAATTCTGTCGTTGAATATGGGTACGTCCACTCCCGTGACTTCGTTGCAGGCGACGACGATCGCGCCGATATGATCCTTGGAGGCGATCGTGAAGCGGACATGTATGCGATCGGACTCATAGTATACGCTGTCTATCGACGCGAACTGGGGCGCCTTCGACGTTTCATTCAAGTCGCGTTTCATGTTCTCGACAAAAATATAAAGCCCAGAAAAACAAGTGAACACGATAGCGTATAAAAATGGGATGCAAGCATACTGATAGTTTTTGAAGCGTATTGCTATATACAAGAATAATATGACGCTAATTGCCGTGGACCCATATAATACAATCCACATGAATTCGCTGACTATCGATATAATGCTTGCAACGGCGCCAATTACTGTATTGAGTAATGTCCAGGCCGCAATGTATTGGCGATTCTTGATTATGAGATCGAAGCCTTCGCGGCCGAAGATGGCGATCAGAATGGACTTGAAAGTCATGATGACAACCGGTGAAAGGTGCCTCGGAAATGCAATTGGCCGTCGAGGAGCCGATACGAGGTGGAGGGATCGTCGGCCCGGCGAAACGCCTTGTCAATTGGTGGAAGGATTCGCAAGCGGGATGTTGCGTCGGCGATCGTGATCGTGCACGAGGCATATCATGGTATCGAACCCACCCGTCGTCCGCTTCGCCCCGTCGCCCACGGGGCTCATCCACATCGGCAACGCCCGCACGGCGCTGCTCAACTGGCTGCACGCCACGACGCGCGGCGGCACCTTCGTGCTGCGCTTCGACGACACCGACGTCGAGCGCTCGCGCCGCGAGTTCGCCGACGCCATCGTCGAGGATCTCGACTGGCTCGGCATTCGCCCCCACCGCATCGAGCGCCAATCCGAGCGCACCGCCGTCTACGAGGCGGTGGTCGAGCGGCTGAAGGCGATCGGCCGGCTCTATCCGGCGTGGGAGACCACCGAGGAACTCGAGTTCCGCCGCCGCCGCCAGCTCGCCCGCGGCCTGCCGCCGGTCTACGATCGAGCCGCGCTGAAGCTCTCGCCCGAGGACATCGCCGCCTTCGAGGCCGAGGGGCGCCGGCCGCATTGGCGCTTCCGCCTAGACGGCCGCAAGGTGGCCTGGGACGACGGTATCCGCGGTCCCCAGGTGGTCGACACCGCCGGCCTGTCGGATCCGGTGCTGGTGCGCGCCGACGGATCGTTCCTCTACACGCTGCCCTCGGTGGTCGACGACGTCGAGTTCGCGATCACCGACGTCATCCGCGGCGAGGACCACGTCACCAACACCGCCGTGCAGATCGAGATCTTCGAGGCGTTGGGGGTGGTGCCGCCGCGCTTCGCCCACCACAACCTGCTCGCCGCCACCACCGGCGAGGCGCTGTCGAAGCGGCTGGGGTCGCTCTCCATCGCCGGCCTGCGCGATGCCGGCTACGAGGCGATGACCGTCGCCTCGCTCGCCGTCCTCATCGGCTCGTCGGAGGAGATCCACGGCTATCCGGACCTCGAGAGCCTGGCGCCCCACGCCGATCTCTCGGTCATGTCGCGCTCGACCGCCAAGTTCGACCCCCACGAACTCGACGTGATGAACGCCCGCCTCGTCCACGGCCTGCCCTATGAGGCGGTCAAGGGACGGCTGCGCGCTCTCAAGGCCGATCTCGGCGAGAGTTTCTGGCTCGCGGTGCGCGACAACTTGACCAAGCTCTCGGACGCGACGGCCTGGGCGAAGATCGTCTCGGCCAAGATCGCGCCGAAGGTCGCCGCCGAGGATCGCGCCTTCCTCGCCGAGGCCGCCGGCCTGCTGCCGCCCGACCCCTGGGACGAGACGACCTGGGGGCTGTGGACCGACGCGGTCAAGACCGCGACCGGCCGCAAGGGCAAGGCGCTGTTCCTGCCGCTGCGCCTCGCGCTCACCGGCCTCGATCACGGGCCGGAGATGAAGCGGCTCCTGCCGCTCATCGGTCGGAAAAATACTTCGGCCCGACTACTCTGACCCTCGGCGGCTGTGCCGGATCGATCGGCCGCGAAGCGTCCGCCACCGTCTCTTCCGCCGCCGGTGGGCTGACCGGCTCGACGCCGAGGCCGCGCGCCGCCACCATCTGCGTCTCCGGATCCGCGTCGGGCGCCGGGCGGGGGAGCGGCATCGGCAACTGGTCGCCGTCGAGCGGCCGCGATGCGTCGCGCAGCCCCCTGAGCCCGCCGGCTCCGGCCGGCAGGAGACGCGGATCGGGCGTGCCGCAGGTGCAGTCCGCCACCTTCTCGGTGCGATAGCGGAAGGCGTTGGGCAGCTTGGTCAGCGGATCGCGCGTCCCGTCGGCGGCCACCGCCTGTTCCGCTTCCTGGCCCGGATTGGAGTGGAAATAGAGCCGCGTCTCCGCCGCCGGGCACAGCGCCTTGCAGACGTTGGCATCCGTTTTCAGCCGCCCCTGCGAGGCATTGAACGAGATCGGGAAGAAATAGCCGTCGCAGGTGCGCACGCACAGCGTCCGATAGCTGCCCGAGAGCATCTGCGCCGTCGCAGGATCGATGACCTGCTCCTCATCCGCCTGCCCCGGCTCGGGGTCGCCGGCGGAATTGCCGCCGAACAGCATGCCGAAGAAGCTCGTCTCGCGTTTCGGCGGCGGGGCGGGGCGCGGCGCTTCGCCGGGAGCGGCGATGCGATAGGTGACGCCGGGTTGCCCCGGCGCAGCACCGTTGATGGTGACGCGCGACCGCGTGCCGTCGAAGGTGGCGGTCACCGGCTGGACCCCCGGCGCCGGCTTCTCGCCGCAGCGCAGCTGCGACATCAGCGTGCGGATCCGGGCCTGCTCGTTGGACGCCGCCGACCCGCCGCCGCCCATCTGCGCGTGCTGGCGTTCGAGCACCGCGAGATTGGCCGCCATCTGCCGCCCGCGATCGGCGATGGCGACGCAGCGCGGATCGCGGGCATCGCCACAGCGCGCCTGCGAGGTGCGGTTCTGCTCGATCGCTTGCCGCTGTTCGGCGATGGCGCCGGCCCAGCGGTCGGAATTGGACGGGGCGCGCTTCTCGAGCGACGCGAGTTTGGCGGCGAGATCGTTGCAGGCATAGGACTGCGCCGCAGCCGGAAGGGACGCGAGGGCGAGCATCGACACGGCGAGGAGGCCGGCCGTCACGGTTCTCGCGACACCCACGCCCCGCGACGCCACCGCGCGCAGGCTCGAAACCCTCATCTTGTCCCCCGAAATGCTGCCTCTCGCCGCCGCCACGACGATTCACCTCGACTTACATCATTCGAATTCCCGAGAAAAGAACAACTCGGCGCCGTGGTTGACGCCGGGGTAGGCGGCGCTTCTGCACGCTTTTCGCTACGCCCCTCTCCCATTTCGACCGGAATGACCTCATATGAGGGGCGATCACAGGAGATCGCCTCGATGATGTCGTCCTTCGCCCGCCGCACCGCCGTCCTCGGCCTCGCCCTGACCGCCGTCTTCGCCGCCCCGGCCGCGCAGGCCCAGGAGCCGGATCTCGTCTTCAAGAAGTCGACGGTGTGGAAGCTGCTCACCCCCGACGACAAGCTCGCGGTCTACGGCATCGACGATCCGGAGGTCGAGGGTGTGGCTTGCCACTTCACCGTGCCCGAGCGCGGCGGCGTCAAGGGCATGTTCGGCGTCGCCGAGGAGACCTCCGACGTCTCGCTCGCCTGCCGTCAGGTCGGCCCGGTCAAGTTCAAGCGCCAGCTCGATCAGGGCGACGAGATGTTCCGCGAGCGCCGCTCGCTGTTCTTCAAGAAGATGCAGATCGTCCGCGGCTGCGACGCCAAGCGCAACGTGCTGGTCTACATGGTCTACACCGACAACCTGATCGAGGGCTCGCCGAAGAACTCGACCTCCTCGGTCCCGCTGATGCCCTGGGGCACCGAGCCGCCGCCGCGGTGTGCGGATTTCGTGAAGTGAAACGGGGCGCGAGATTTTCGTTTTGCTGAGCGTGGAGACGAGGCGTAGTCTCGTGAAATCCGACCGAAATGGGAGGTGCCGATGGGGCGCCCTCTGCGTGAGATGGATGTCGACGAGGAGGTTCTGGCCCTCCTTCAGGAACGGGCCGACCGAAATGGCCGCAGCCTGACGGACGAGTTGCGCGCCCTCGCCGAGGTCGCGGAGCGGAAGGAGAGCGCGACGTTCGCGGCGAATGCGGCACGGTTTCGCCGCCGGTTGGAAGGGCGAACGCATACGCCTTCGGAGATCCTGCAGCGCGAGGGCCGGGACGAACGATGACGACATTCGTCGTCGACGCCAGCGTCGGCGTGAAGTGGGTGGTCCCGGAGGAGGGCACGCGCGAGGCTCATGCCCTCTTGGAGTTCGGCCGTCTCGCCGTGCCCGAACTCTTCCAAGCCGAATGCACGAACATCCTCTGGAAGAAGGTCCGACGATCCGAGATATCCCGTGACGAGGCTCTGGATGCCCTGGAGCTTCTGGCCGGCAGCGGCGTCGTCGTGTGGCCGATGCGCGAACTCGTCGATGGCGCTTTCCGGCTTGCCGTCGTGCTCGACCACTCCGTCTACGATTGTCTCTATTTGACGCTCGCCCTCTCGCAGGACTGGACCTTCGTGACGGCCGATCGCCGCCTCTTGGACAAGATCGAGCGGCATCGCGATACCGACTTGCGGGACAGCCTGCGCGCCCGCTGCGAATTCCTCTCGGATCTGACCGTCGGCCGACGCGGCTAGGGCCGCCCGCCCTTGACGCCGCCGCGGAAATCCGGCACTTGTCCGCTCCATGACGACGAGAACCACCCTGCGCGCCTCGTGCGCCATTCCGGGCATCATTTGCCGCTAGCTCCCACGCTGGCCCGGTTCCGTCTGCCTTGTCGAAAGAAGAGACCAGATGAGACCCCGGCCGGCGGGCGGGCGGGGTATTCGCGTCTTCCCGCCTTCGCGGGGTCGTTCGATGAGGAGAAGACCGTGGTGCTGAAGCTCTACAACACGTTGACCCGCGACAAGCAGGTGTTCACGCCGATCGATCCGTCGAACGTGCGCATGTACGTCTGCGGGCCGACGGTCTACGACTTCGCCCACATCGGCAACGCCCGGCCGGTCATCGTCTTCGACCTGCTGTTCCGCCTCCTGCGCCACGTCTACGGCACGAGCCGCGTCACCTACGTGCGCAACATCACCGACGTCGACGACAAGATCAACGCCCGCGCCGCCCGCGACTTCCCCGGCCTGCCCCTCAACGAGGCGATCGGCAAGGTGACGAGCGCCACCGCGGCTCAGTTCCATGCCGACATCGCCGAGCTGAAGGTGCTCGCCCCCACCGTCGAGCCGCGGGCGACCGAGCACATCGCCGAGATGATCGCCATCATCGAGAAGCTGATCGCGGCGGGTCACGCCTATGCCGCCGACGGTCACGTCCTCTTCGACGTGCCGTCGATGCCCGACTACGGCAAGCTCTCCAAGCGCCCGCTCGACGACATGATCGCCGGCGCCCGCGTCGACGTCGCCCCCTACAAGCGCGGCGAGATGGACTTCGTGCTGTGGAAGCCCTCGGCCGAGAACGAGCCCGGCTGGGAGAGCCCCTGGGGCCGCGGCCGTCCGGGCTGGCACATCGAGTGCTCGGCCATGTCGTGGAAGCACCTCGGCGAGGTCTTCGACATCCACGGCGGCGGCATCGATCTGGTCTTCCCGCATCACGAGAACGAGGTCGCCCAGTCGCGTTGCGCCTTCGGCCATGACGTCATGGCCAACGTCTGGATGCACAACGGCTTCCTCCAGGTGGAGGGCGAGAAGATGTCGAAGTCGCTCGGCAACTTCCTCACCATCCACGACCTGCTCGCCGACTGGCCGGGCGAGGTGCTGCGCCTCACCATGATGAAGACGCACTACCGCCAGCCGATCGACTGGACGGTGAAGAACCTCGAGGAGAGCTGGAAGACTCTAGACGACTGGTACTGGTTCGCCGGCGAAGCGGCCGGATCGACCCCGGCGAAGGCGGTCGTCGAAGCACTCTCCGACGACCTCAACACCCCCAAGGCGATCGCCGAGTTGCACGGCCTGCGCAATGCCGCGCAGCGCGTCGGCGGTGAGGGCGCCCGCGACGCGCTCGCCGGCAGCTTGCGCTTCCTCGGCTTCCTCGCCGATACGCCGGAGGCCTGGGCCGCCCGCCGCAAGACCACGGTCAGCGTCGACGCCGCCGCCGTCGAGGCGCTGATCGCCGCCCGGCTCGAGGCACGTCAGGCGAAGAACTGGGCCGAGTCCGATCGCATCCGCGACGAACTCACGGCCATGGGCCTCGTCATCAAGGACGCCAAGGACCCGGCGACCGGCGAGATGAAGACCACCTGGGAGGTGGCGCGCTGAGGCGCGTCGAGGAGGTCGCGCGCCGAGGCGTGGCATCCGAGGGGAGGGGACGATGAGCGAGGTCCGCGCGCCGATGAGCCCGGTCACCAAGGTGGTGATCGCCATCGCGGTGAAACTCGTCCTGCTCTCCGCCCTGGCGGCCGGGGTGCTGCGCTGGAAGGGGCTGATCTGATGATGAGCGCTCCAGAGCCCCGGCATGCAGCCTTCGCCCGCCACATGCGCCACGAGCCGACCGAGGCGGAGCGTGCCCTCTGGCTCGCCCTGCGCGGCCGACGTTTCCTCGCCTGGAAGTTCCGCCGCCAAGTGCCGATCGGTCCCTTCATCGCGGACTTTCTGTGCATCGAAGCCCGGCTCATCATCGAAGTCGACGGCGGGCAGCATGCCGAGAATCCGCGCGACGTCGAGCGTGATCACTGGTTCGAGGCGAATGGCTTTCGCGTGCTGCGGCTGTGGAACCATGCGGTGCTGACTGCGAAGTTGGCTGCGCTCGACGCGGTCTATGCGGCACTGTCGGTGATTTCGACGGAGGGCGGCGCGATGCGGAAGCGCCGCGCCCCCTCATCCGCCCCTTCGGGGCACCTTCTCCCGCAAGGGGAGAAGGGGGAGGGTGCGGCTCGGTCGACGGACGCCGCGGGCGCTTCCCTCTCGGTCGGTGCTGCGAAATCGGGTCTCGAGGGGAAACCTACGTGCTCGCCACGCACTCCCTCCCTTCTCCCCTCGCGGGAGAAGGTGGCCGCGAAGCGGTCGGATGAGGGGGCGCGCGCAGCGCAACCTGGGCACTCCACGAAGCAACCGCTGATCGCCGCGAGCGCCGACGAACTGAACGCGACCAAGGGGAGGGGACCATGACCATACTCACCGGCGGCTGTCAGTGCGGCGCCGTGCGCTTCCGTTGCGAGAGCCTCGGCCGCGCCTCGATCTGCCATTGCCGCATGTGCCAGAAGGCCTTCGGCGGCCACTATGGGCCGCTGGTCACCGCCATCGGCCTCGTCTGGACCCGCGGCGAGCCGAAGCGCTTCCGCTCGTCGAACAAGATCCGTCGCGGCTTCTGCGCCGACTGCGGCACGCCGCTCACCTACGAGCCCGACGGCTACGAGCACACCGAGGTCGCTCTCGGTGCCTTCGATGCGCCGGCCGAGATCCCGCCGGCGATCCAGGTCGGGGTCGAGAGCCGCATGCCGTGGTTCGACACCCTCGCGACGCTCGCCGGCCGCGCGCCGGAGCAGCAGGCGAAGATGGAGACCTTCTTCGCCGAGGTCGTCTCCTACCAGCATCCCGACCACGACACCGCCGAGTGGCCGCCGAAAGGCGCCTGAGACGGAATCGGAATCTGAACATGAAGCAGCGGAATCGGAACCTGAAGTCCCCGGTCCGACGCCTGAATCGATGAGTGAAGAAGATGAGAGATCGCGTCTACCTGTTTGATACGACTCTGCGCGACGGCGCCCAGACCTCCGGCGTCGACTTCACCCTCGACGACAAG
>ERZ1645187.5287-NODE-5287-length-10110-cov-6.803879_pt1 | contig 10110 bp, 13 predicted proteins | sample MGYA00575352_ERZ1645187 | MGnify/ENA primary metagenome ERZ1645187 (study PRJEB40837, sample SAMN11349314) | freshwater sediment metagenome | isolation source: river sediment | host: Sediment | place: India: Wazaribad , New Delhi | collected 2017-02-21 ...
GTGATCAGCCTGGGCAAGAAGGCCAAGGAAATGGCCCTGATCGCCGAAGCGCAGAGCCTGCCCGAGCGTGAAGTTCCGGACTATGTCGCCGTTGACGGCAACGACAAGGCCACTTTTGTCCGCGTTCCGACCCTGGACGAAGTGCCCTATCCGGTGAAGATGGAACCGAACCTGGTCGTCGAATTCTATTCGCGCTAAGACAGGTACGAATTCCAAACAAAGAGGGCGGTCCATTGGGCCGCCCTTTTCGTTTGTCCGGCATCCTTTACCGCGCGCCTATTGTCGGATTTAATCGGACGGTTAAAAAGACAAAAAACGATTCGGGAGAGTGATTGTGACGTTTGACGAAGTCATCATGGGGCGGCGTTCGATCCGTGGCTATCTGAACAAGCCGGTGCCGCGCGAGCTGATCGAGGAAGTTCTGACCCTTGCCATGCGCGCGCCCAGCTCGATGAACAGCCAGCCCTGGCACTTTCACATCATCACCGGCGAACCGCTTGACCGCATCCGCGCCGGCAATACCGAGCGTAATCTGGCCGGCGTGCCGCACAGCCGCGAATTTCGTACTGGTCATGCCTTCGAAGGCGTCCACCGCGACCGGCAGGTTCATGTCGCCAAGCAGTTGTTCTCGGCCATGGGCATCGCGCGCGAAGACAAGGAGGCCCGGCTCGACTGGGTCCTGCGCGGTTTCCGTCAGTTCGACGCCCCGGTCTGCGTGATCATTACCTATGATCGTGAGCTGGCCGATAGCGACGATACCGCCTTTGACTGCGGCGCCGTCACCACGGCGCTGGTCAATGCCGCCTGGTCGCGCGGTCTGGGCTGTGTGATCAACAGCCAGGGAATCATGCAAAGCCCGGTCGTGCGCGAACATGCCGGGATCCCCGATGATCAGGTGATCATGAAGGCCGTTGCCCTGGGCTGGCCGGACGAAACGTTCCCGGCCAATGCGGTGGTTTCGGAACGCAAAAGCCTGGATGAAGCCGCCCGCTTCGTCGGGTTTGACTGATCCGGAAAACCCTTACCGCAATCTGTAGCAATACCGTCACGTCTCATCGCTAAGCGCCGCAACGAAGGCGAAAAACCGCCTTCGTTGCGAAACTTAAAGGCACGCTTTGCGTTAACAACAGCGATGAAACTGTTCCGCTTTGTCACCCCCCACCGCACCGGAAAATGGTATCCGGACCTGACCCTGGCGCGCAAACAGGCAGCCACGATTGGCGCAGGTTTCCTGGACACGCGCACCGGGATGTTCGTGGCCTATCGCGACACGCGCCTGGAAACCCGGCCCGAGGGTTAAGTCCCCAGATAGTCGCGCCGGAACTGCGCGGCAAAGGCGGCAAACTGACCTGCGGCAATGGCGGCGCGCATGGCGGCCATCAGTTGCTGGTAAAAGGTCAGGTTGTGCTCGGTCAGCAGCATGGCACCCAGAATCTCGCCGCTTTTGTGCAAGTGGTGCAGATAGGCGCGGCTGTACTTGGTGCAGGCATCGCAGGGGCAGCGCTCATCCAGTGGGCCGGTATCCTCGGCATGCTTGGCATTGCGCAGGTTGACCGGGCCGTTCCAGGTAAAGCCCTGCCCGTTGCGGCCTGACCGGCTAGGCAGCACGCAATCGAACATGTCGACTCCGCGCTCCACTGCGCCAACCAGATCGTCGGGCTTGCCTACACCCATCAGGTAGCGAGGGCGATCAACCGGCAGCATATCGGGCGCAAAGTCGAGTGTGGCGAACATCGCCTCTTGCCCCTCGCCCACGGCCAGCCCGCCGATGGCATAGCCATCAAAGCCGATTTCCTGCAGCGCCTCGGCGCTTTCGCGGCGAAGCGCCTCGTTCAGCGCGCCCTGCTGGATGCCGAACAGGGCCGAACGCGCGGCGTGTTCTTCACCCGAATCAAACCCGGCACGGCTGCGCGCAGCCCAGCGCATGCTCATCCGCATCGAGGCGGCGATCACATCCAGCGGCGCATCGGCACGCGGACATTCATCGAAAGCCATGACGATGTCAGAGCCAAGCAGGCGCTGGATTTCCATCGATCGTTCCGGCGTCAGTTCGTGGCGGCTGCCATCGATATGGCTTTTGAAAGTGACGCCTTCCTCGGTAATCTTGCGCAGGGCAGACAGGCTCATCACCTGATAGCCACCGCTATCGGTCAGGATCGGGCGGTCCCAGTTCATGAACTTGTGCAGGCCGCCCAGACGCGCCACCCGCTCTGCCCCGGGGCGCAGCATCAGGTGATAGGTATTGCCCAGCAGAATGTCGGCCCCGGTCTGGCGCACAGTCTCCGGCTTCATCGCCTTTACCGTGGCAGCGGTGCCGACCGGCATGAAAGCGGGCGTGCGGATCTCTCCGCGTTGCATACGGATCAGGCCGGTGCGGGCCTTGCCATCGGTGGCGTGGACGGAAAATTCAAAGCGCGGCTGCATCGCGCTCCGCTAGAGGAAACGGTTGCGTTCGACCAGCCCCACCAGACTTTCGCGCAGTTCGGCCCAGATCGCCTTGTCCTGGTCGCTTAGCACGGCAACGGGCTCGACCACGTCAAGGAAGGTCTCCAGAAAGCCACGATACCAGTCTGGCGGCACCCCCAGCGCGACCCGGTGATGCGGTACGGAACTGTCAAAGGCGATCCGCGCTTCACCCGGCGCTTCGAACCAGGTCATCACGTAATAGAGCGCGTTGCCGACCATCTCCGCCTCAAGGCTGCCGGGGTTGTGCGGCGAATGATGCTGGAAACTGGCCCGCGCATCAGGATAGCGGCGGTAGAATTCAGCCATCACCGGAGCGGTCACATCTCCTAGCGCTTCGGCGGCGCGTTCCAGCCCCGCCTCCACGATCTGCTGGCGCTCTTTATCCATGTCCTCTCCTGCCCGCGGGCTGCGCAGGCAGGAGGCGCTTTCAGATGCGATGTGTCAAGCTTCGGCTAGCCAGTTGCCATGAAAACCGGGCGGAATGCGGTGCGGAATGTGCACGCTGGCAATTGGCGGGGCTGACAGGTCTGCGGCGTCGAGTATGACCAGATCGGTCGTCTGGCTGGGCTTGTCCACCACATAGCCCATGATCCACCCATCCCCTTCCGGTGCATCGGCGCTGCGCGGCACGAAGATGAATTCGCCGGGAACCTTGCCGGGGCCAAAGTCGTGGGCCTGACGTTCCCCGGTCTGCAGGTCATAGCGATAGATTGGCGCCTCGCCGACAAAGGCGCTGTCCGATGCAGGCAGGCCGAGCGACCAGGCATAGCGATAGGGCTGCCCGAAATAGCGTTCGTCAGGGCGGTGGAATTCCTGCGGGGCGCTGTCCAGCGTCTGGCGTTCGACCTTGCGGCTGGCGGGATCGATCAGCCAGCGCTCCATGCCCAGAGCGCGGCCATTGGGGCCGTCAGGACCGCCCGCAAACATGGTTTCGTGAACCGACATGTCGCAGACCACCACGCCGTCTTCCCGCTCATAGGAATTGGCGACGTGGAAGACATAGCAGGGATCGACCGCACACCAGATGATCTGATCCGCCGTACCGTTGCGCGGCAACAGACCGACCCGCGCCTTGTGCTCCGGGTTCCACGAATAGGGGAACTGCTGCCCGGCAATCAGCGCCTTCATCGAGAAAGTCACCGGCAGGTCAAAAACCAGGACGTAATTGCGGGTGATCGAACATTCGTGGATCGACGGGCCATCCTGCACCGGGATCGGCTCCTGCCGCGTGACTTTACCTTCCTTTGACAGGACGACATGCCAGACGGTGTTCTGGGTCATGCCGTCATAGACGATCGCATGTAGCTCGCCCGTCAGCGGGTCTTCGTGAGGATGGGCGCTGAACGGAACCTGCAGGGTGCCGCCGAAATCGGTGTAGGCCACCGTCTCCAGGTTCTCGTCCAGCTCGGCCGGGAATGATCCCGCCTCGACAATCGCCAGAATCTTGCCGTTGTGCTGAATCACGTTGGTGTTCACCAGATCGTTGCGACCGCGGCGCGGGCCGGGTGCGGCTTTGGGCCCTCCCTTCTCCTCCAGATTGCGCGAGCGGATATAGCGGTTGCGATACCACAGCGCCTTGCCATCCTGCAGCCGCACGCCGTGCACCATGCCATCGCCGATGAACCAGTGATGCCCGCGCGGGTCGGGATTGAAGGGGTTCGGTCCATTGCGGACATAGCGCCCGTTCAGCTGCGGCGGGATTGTGCCGGTGACTTTCAGGTCGGTGATGGTCAGTTCTTCCGGAACCGGCCCGTGAAGCCCAGTCAGAAACGGATGGGCGCGATCCTTGGCCTGCCGCGCGCGGTTCAGTTTCGCCAGCGAAGTGACGCCTTTGGTCACGACGGATCGGATAACGGTTTCAACAGCACTTGCCATGATTCGGACGCTTCCCTAATGTTTATGGCGTAAACATATCTGGAATGATAACAGTGTCAACATTGGAATCCCCTGCCCGCTCCTATCACCATGGCGACTTGCGTTCGGCCTTGGTGGCCGCTGGCCTGAAAGCGCTGGAAACCAGTGACGTGGCCGACCTGTCGCTGCGCCAGATCGCGCGCGATGTGGGCGTCTCTGCCACGGCGGTCTATCGCCACTTTCCCGACAAGCAGGCGCTGCTCGACGCCTTGGCAGAGGAAGGGATTGCCCAGCTCGGTGCAGCGCAGCAGGCCGCAGCCCTGGCTGCGGGAGCAGATGCAAGCGCCTTTGCCGCAACGGGCCGCGCCTATGTTCGCTTTGCCCTTGCCCACCCGGCCCTGTTTCGCATGACCTTCAGCCGCTGCGCCGTGGGCGAATCGATCTTTGGCGAAACGCTGTCAGCCCGCCTGCTGCAGGAACAGGCCAGCAAAAATGCGGGTGGCGATCCGCAAGCGACCCGCCGCCTGATGGTTCAGGCCTGGTCGGTGGTTCATGGCCTCGCCATGCTGATGCTGGATGGGCAATTGCCGGTGGAGGATGCCCTGATCGATCAGGTGATCGACCCCGGCACCCTTTTCCCCAACCGGCCCTAGGCCGCAAAGCGCGCCGCAATCCGCTTCAGCGATTCGACAAACAGGCCAAAGAAAACACCGCCGACAACGGTCGACAGGGCCAGTTCGGCAAAATCGACCTCAAGCTGGATCAGCGGCGCGGCTGCCACCGTCAGGAACAGCATGGCCGCCGGGTTGAACAGAAACGGCAGCACGTTGATCACCTGCAGGTAGATCGCCGCAAGCATGATCAGTAGGCCCAGGATCAGGCCATTCGTCCCCATGATCCCGTTGAGGTAGACCACCTGCCAGGCCAGCGCGATGCCGACCAGCGCCCCGGCGATAGTGGCAGGCATCCGCTTGATTTCCAGCTGCTCAAGATTGGCCCAGTGCCACAGCAGCAGAAAGCCGCCGAACAGGGTCACACCGGAAAACAGGGCCGAGCCGATGGCCACCCATGCCACCACTGCAACCACGACGACTGCCACGATACCCAGCCCGGCCACAGCACCGGGAGCGGCCGCATGGGCCGAATTCGAATCCGTCATAACATCCCCTCCACCCGCGCAGTTAATCGCGCGGTTAAGGGATCAGACTGGATTTACTGCCCCGGCGCAAGTCAGCATTTTTGCGCGTGTTACCCTTCGGGTAGCAGCAGCGAACCGTCACCGTAAGAGTAGAACCGATATTCCGCCGCAATCGCATGGGCATAGGCGGCCTGCATCCGGTCCAGCCCCATCAGCGCACTGACCAGCATGAACAGGGTCGATTTCGGCAGGTGGAAATTGGTGATCAGGCCGTCGATCCCCTTGAAGCGATAGCCGGGGGTGATGAAAATCGCCGTGTCGCCAGAAAAGGGCTGGATCACCCGTGCCTCGTCCGCCGCGCTTTCCAGCAGGCGGAGCGAAGTCGTGCCGACTGCGATGATCCGCCCCCCCGCCTGCCGCGCCGCGTTCAGCCGCGCTGCTACTTCCGCAGAGATCGTGCCCCATTCGGAATGCATCTGATGGTCCTGGGTGTCCTCCGCCTTGACCGGCAGGAAAGTGCCTGCGCCAACGTGGAGAGTAACCGTTTCGTGTCCGATTCCTGCCTCGGTCAGGGCCGCGATCAGTTCGGGCGTAAAGTGCAACGCGGCGGTCGGTGCCGCGACGGCACCGTCCTTGGCAGCGAACATCGTCTGGTAATCCTGCCGGTCCTGCTCGTCGATCGCGCGCTTTCCGGCGATGTAGGGCGGCAATGGCACTTGGCCCGCGCGGTCTAGCAGGACTTCCACCGGCTCCTCTCCATGGAAAGCCAGCGTCCAGCTGCCGTCGGTATGGCGCTCTTCCGCCGTAGCGGTAACGCCAGCCGCAAATTCGATCAGGTCGCCGGGATGAAGCCGCTTGGCATTGCGAACAAAGGCTTGCCAGCGGCGCAGGTCGATCCGCTTGTGCAGGGTTGCGCCGATCCGGGCCTCGCCGCGATAGCCTTCCAGCTGCGCGGGAATGACGCGGGTGTCGTTGAAAACCAGCACGTCGCCTGCACGCAATTGCTGCGGCAGGTCGCGCATGGTCAGATCGCGCAAGGGCTGATCCCCGGCGACGACCAGCATCCGCGCGGAGTCGCGCGGTCGAACCGGCCTCAGCGCGATCCGTTCAGGGGGGAGTTCGAAATCGAAAAGGTCGACACGCATGGCGCGCCGCTAGCCGGACTGGGCGGCGGCGGCAAGTTATCCATGCCCCCGCCAGCCGGTCCGGCTGAGCTTGCCGAAGCCCATAGGCGCGCGGCAATACCCTGCGACAGGCTCAGCGTCAGCGGAAATTGCTAATGCTTAGTTCGACTTGGAATTGCTGAGCATATCCGCCGTGATCGTGGCGGGAGCAGCAACCGGCGCCGGCGGCGGCGGCAGATTGTCGGACAGCATCGAGGCCTGCAGGATCTTCGTCGGGCTTGCCGGTGGCTCGCCCCGCTCGATATTGTCGACCACATCCATGCCGGAAATCACGCGGCCAAAATTGGTGTAGCGGTTGTCCAGCGCAAAGCGCGGATAGAACACGATGAAGAACTGGCTGTTGGCCGTATCCGGCTGATCCGTGCGCGCCATCGAGATCGTGCCGCGAATGTGCGGCATGGCGTTGAACTCGGCCTTGAGGTCCGGCAGCGGCGATCCGCCCTGCCCGGTCCCCGTCGGGTCGCCGGTCTGCGCCATGAAGCCATCGATCACACGGTGAAAGATGATGCCGTTGTAAAAGCCCTGCTTGGCAAGGGTCTTGATCCGCTCAACATGGTTGGGCGCCCACTGCGGCATCAGGCGGATCAGCACCCGCCCACCGTTTGACAGGTCAAGCACCAGGATATTTTCGGGATCGACCGAAACGTCCGCACTGACCACCGGATTGAGCGCCGGGGCCACTGGCTGGGCGGCAGCCTGCTCCTTCTTGGCAAGCGCCGGGCTGGCGACAAGCGACAGGCCAAGGACAAAGGAAGCGATCAGGCGACGGTTCATGGGCGACGATACTCGTGACTTGCAGGAATGGGCGCGGGATAGCGCCCCGAGCCTGTCATGGCAATGAACGGAACAGCGATGCCCCCGGAATTGCGTAAGGCCTAACGCTTACCGATTCGTGCAACCACATCATTGCGCACGGCAGGGCTGACGAATTTCGAAATCTCACCGCCATAGATCGCGATTTCCTTGACCAGACGCGAGGCAATCGGCTGCAACGCGACGTCGGCCATCAGGAACACCGTTTCCACCTCGTTGTTGAGCTGGCGGTTCATGCCGGTAAGCTGGTATTCGTATTCAAAGTCGGTCACGCCGCGAATGCCGCGGATCACCACCGAAGCGCCCATCGCATTGGCAAAGTCCATCAGCAGCGAATTGAACCCGACGACGCGGATCTTTCCGTCCGCACCGGCAATGCTCGCCACTTCGCGCTCGACCATGGCAATGCGTTCGTCGTCGTTGAACATCGGCGATTTGGCGATGTTGGTCGTCACCCCGATAATCAGTTCGTCAACCAGCTTGGCCCCGCGCGCAATGATATCCATGTGCCCCAGGGTAATCGGGTCGAAAGTGCCGGGATAAACCCCGATCCGCTTTGCCATTTTTAGTGGTCCCTCTCCACGATGAAGCGCGCCAGCGCGCGCAACAGGTCTGCCTCTTGCCCGTAAGAGCCAAGATGCGCAATTGCCTGATCGACCAGAATTCGCGCCTGTTCGCGCGCACGGTCCTCGCCCAGCAGGGCAACAAAGGTCTGCTTGCCGGCTTCGGCATCCTTGCGCAGCGCCTTGCCCGCCTTGGCCTCGTCACCTGCATGATCCAGCAGGTCGTCAGCAATCTGAAAGGCAAGGCCAATATCGCGGGCATAGCCCTTCAGGTGCATGCGCCCCTCAGCCGGAACCTTGCCCAGCACCGCGCCCATCTCCACCGCAGCAGAAAGCAGCGCCCCGGTTTTCAGCTGCTGCATCCGGGTAATCGCGGCCAGATCCAGCGCCTGCCCTTCCCCTTCGATGTCGAGCATCTGCCCGCCGACCATGCCCGGCGCGCCCGAAGCAAGGGCCAGCACCTGCACCAGTTCCGAGCGAACGAACGGATCGCCGCTGGTCGCCGGATCGGCCAGCACTTCAAAGGCAAAGCTTTGCAATGCGTCGCCTGCCAGCACGGCCACCGCCTCGCCAAAGGCCTTGTGCGTGCTCGGCTTGCCGTGGCGCATGGCATCATCGTCCATGCAGGGCAGATCATCGTGCACCAGCGAATAGGCGTGGATCGATTCAATCGCCATCGCCGCGCGCAGCGCCTGCGAGCGATCAACGCCATGCATGCCCGCAGTCGCCGTCAGCAACAACGGACGCAGCCGCTTGCCGCCGCCAATCGCGGCATAGCGCATCGCCTCGGCCAGCTTGCCCTCACTGGGCAGCAGGGCATCGAACAGGCCATCGACTTCACGAGCAATCGCCGGAAGCGCCTCGGCCAGCAGCGGGTTCAGCGCCATGGTTCAGCCAGCGTCGAACGGCTGGGTGCCAGCGGCCTGCCCGTCGCCCCCGGCAACGATCTTTTCGATCCGCAGCTGGGCCGCATCGAGCCGGGCCTGACAATGCTTGCGCAGCTTCTCGCCGCGCTCATACAGGTCCATCGTCGCGTCCAGCGGCACTTCACCGCTTTCCAGCTTGCGGACAATGTCTTCCAGCGCGCGCAGCGCATCTTCGAACGACAGTGCGGCAATATCGGGATCGGTCTGGCTCATGGCGCGGACCATTGACCGCGCGGGCCGCGGCGGTCAAGTTGCCTCGAAAGGCAGCACCAAGCTTCCGGGGAGAATTCGATGTTCAAATGGTATCTGGCCTATCCGATCGTAGGCGCATTCTTCCTGGTGCTGGACGTGCTGTGGCTGCGTTTTGCTGGTCCGGCATTGTACCGGCCGGCGCTTGGCGACCTGTTGACCGATAAGTTCCGCATGGGTCCGGCCGTCACCTTCTACCTGATCTATTTCGCCGCCCTTACCCTGTTCGCCGTCGCCCCCGGCACTCTGCTGGCGCAGAGCAATTACGGCGTGGCCATTGCCACCGGCATGGGCGCGGCCCTTGGGCTGACTGCCTATGCCACCTACAACCTGACCAATATGGCTACCTTGCGGACCTGGCCGCTGCAAATGACGCTGGTCGACATGGCCTGGGGCACCGTGGCCAGCGGCCTTGCCGCTGGAGCTGCGGCCATGGTGATGATCAAGTTGCAGGGCTGAACCGGGCGACATGGGGAAAAGCGCGACATTTCGCGCGCAAACAGGCTAGCGGGACTCGCCTTGCGCCGCTAAGGCGCGGGCATGGCCGAAATCACTCCCGAAGTCGTCGCTGCCCACGGGCTGTCCGAGGAAGAATACCAGCGCGTTCTCCACGCTCTGGGGCGCGAGCCGAACATGGTCGAGCTCGGCATCTTTTCCGTCATGTGGTCAGAGCATTGCTCTTACAAGAGCAGCCGCATCCATCTGAAGAAGCTGCCGACCGAAGCCCCGTGGGTGATCTGCGGCCCCGGTGAGAATGCCGGCGTGATCGACATTGGTGATGGCCAGGCCGCCATCTTCAAGATGGAAAGCCACAACCACCCCAGCTACATTGAACCTTATCAAGGCGCGGCGACTGGCGTTGGCGGCATCCTGCGCGACGTGTTCACCATGGGCGCGCGCCCCGTTGCCAACATGAA
>ERZ1645187.5289-NODE-5289-length-10109-cov-6.126318_pt1 | contig 10109 bp, 13 predicted proteins | sample MGYA00575352_ERZ1645187 | MGnify/ENA primary metagenome ERZ1645187 (study PRJEB40837, sample SAMN11349314) | freshwater sediment metagenome | isolation source: river sediment | host: Sediment | place: India: Wazaribad , New Delhi | collected 2017-02-21 ...
CGGGCGCCGACAGCGTCAAGGTCAAGGGCAACCTGCACTGGGTCTCGGCGGCGCACGCCTACCCGGCCGAAGTGCGCCTCTACGACCGCCTGTTCAGCGTACCCGCCCCCGGCGCACGGCGCGAAGGCGATGCCCCTGAGCTGGAACGCGATTTCCTCGACGACCTGAACCCCGGCTCGAAGACCGTCATCACCGCCATGCTCGAACCGAGCCTGAAGGACGCCTTGCCCGAACAGCGCTTCCAGTTCGAGCGCCACGGCTACTTCGCCGCCGACCGCGTCGACTCCAAGCCCGGCGCCCCGGTTTTCAACCGTGCCGTGACGCTGAAGGACTCCTGGGGCGCGAAGGGGAACTGAGATGGCCGGCAGCTGGGGTTGTCCGCACGAAGTCAATGATCGCTGCACCAAGATCAACAACCTGCCGTGCAACCCCGGCATGAAGGGCTGCGAACTGGCCGGCCGCTACCGTTTCGTCGACGAAAGCAAGAACGAGCGTTACTGGGAAAAGAAGGCGCGTGAGCAGGCCGCCCCGACCAAGCCCGACGATCGTCACTGACATGCCCTTGGACGTCGCACAACTCGGCCAGGTGTTCACGCCGCCCAACGTCGTGGGCTTCATGCTCGACCTGTGCCGGAACACCGGTCGCGTGCTCGAGCCCTCGGCCGGCGACGGCGCCTTTTTCAGCATGCTGCGCCAGCGCGGCGCCGACGTCACCGGCATCGAGATCGACCGTCGCGTCGCCCCGGAGGGTGCACTGGTGCGCGACTTCTTCGCCTACCCACTCAGCGAGCAGTTCGACACCATCGTCGGCAATCCGCCCTACGTCCGCTTTCAGGACGTGGCGGTCGACACGAAAAAACGCCTGAAATCGGAATTATTCGATGCGCGCAGCAATCTCTTCCTGTTCTTCATCGAGAAAGCCATCCGCCACCTCAAACCCGGCGGCGAACTGGTCTTCATCGTGCCGCGCGAGTTCATCAAGCTGACCGCCGCCAAGAAGCTCAACGCCTGGCTTTACCAGCAGGGCAGCATCACGCACTTCTACGAAACCGGCGATGTCCGCGTTTTCGACGGCGCGACCCCGAACTGTGCCATCTTCCGCTTCGAGAAGGGCCGTTTCGACCGGGCCATGGCCGACGGCCGGACCTTTACCGAAGTCGACGGCCAGCTGATGTTCCTGCGCCAGGACCATGGCGTGCGCCTGTCGGATGTCTTCACCGTCAAGGTCGGCGCCGTCTCCGGGGCCGACCACCTCTTCGCCCACCCCAAGGGCAACATGGAGTTCGTCTATTCGAAGACGGTCGATACCGGCGAGACGCGACGCATGCTCTACGGCATCAAGCACCCGCACCTCGACAAACACAAGGACGAGCTGCTCGCCCGCCGCGTGCGCAAGTTCGACGAAAGCAACTGGTGGCAATGGGGCCGGCATTTTCCGATCAACGAGCTGCCACGCATATACCTGAACAGCCGCACCCGCCGGCCGGAACCCTTCTTCCTGCACGACTGCCATGCTTTCGATGGCGCCATCCTCGCCCTGTTTACCAATAACCGCCGGATGGCACGCCGCGACCTGATCGAGTGCACGATGATGCTCAACAAGGAAGTGGACTGGCAGCAGCTCGGCTTCGTCTGCGACGGCCGCTTCATTTTCACCCAGCGCAGCCTGCAAACCTGCCTGCTGCCCGACAAATTCGCCCGTTATTTGCCCAAGGATCAGTCATGACCCCTGACGTCACCTTTACCCAGCAACTCGCCGCCGCCTGGCAGAAGAACAACTCCCTGCTCTGCGTCGGCCTCGACCCCGATCCGGCCAAGTTCCCGGGCGCCCTGAAGGGTCGTGACGATGCGATCTTCGAGTTCTGCAAGGGCATCGTGGACGCCACCGCCGACCTGGTCTGCTCGTTCAAGCCGCAGATCGCTTACTTCGCCGCCCGCCGCGCCGAAGACCAGCTGGAAGCGCTGATCGCCCACATCCACGAAAAACACCCGGGCATTCCCGTCATTCTCGACAGCAAGCGCGGCGATATCGGTTCGACTGCCGAGCAATATGCCGTCGAAGCCTTCGAGCGCTACCAGGCCGACGCCGTCACGGTGAATCCCTACATGGGCCGCGACTCGGTCGAACCCTACCTGGCCTATCCGGACAAGGGCGTCATCCTGCTCTGCCGTACCTCCAACCCGGGCGGCTCCGACCTGCAGTTCCTCGACGTGAATGGTGAAAAATTGTATGAGCGTGTCGCCCGTCTGGCGGCCGGCGAATGGAATACCACCGGCCAGATCGGCCTCGTCGTCGGCGCCACCTTCCCGGCCGAAATCGCCCGCGTGCGCGCCATTGTCGGCGACATGCCGCTGCTCGTGCCGGGCATCGGCGCCCAGGGCGGCGACGTCGAGGCGACGGTCAACGCCGGCAAAACCGGCCATGCCACTGGCTTGATGATCAACTCCTCGCGTGCCATTCTGTACGCCGGCAAGGACGATGGATTTGCTGACGCGGCCCGCAAGGCGGCGCAGGAAACCCGCGACGCGATCAACCAGTACCGTTAAGAGGAAACCGCCATGCGCATGGACGATTACCGCGAGAGTGACAACGTCGAGGACCGCCGGGGCGGCGGTGGCGGCATCGGCCGCGGCGGGGTCGGTATCGGCGGCATCGTGCTGGCGCTAGTCATCAGCTACTTCACCGGCATCAACCCGATGACGCTGCTCGGCATCATGGAGCAGACGCCACTGGCCCGCCACGAAGCGCCTGTCGCCCACAAACCGCCGGCCAACGACGAAACCGCCCAGTTCGTCTCCAAGGTGCTGGCCTCGACCGAGGACACCTGGCACGCGGCTTTCAAGGCCAATGGCCAGCGCTATCAGGAGCCCAAGCTCGTGCTCTTTTCCGGCGTGACGCCGACCGCCTGTGGCACCGGCCAATCCGCGATGGGCCCCTTCTACTGCCCGGGCGACCAGAAGGTGTACATCGACCTCAGCTTCTTCAACGACCTGAAGCGCCGCTTCAACGCCCCCGGTGAATTCGCCCAGGCCTACGTTGTTGCGCATGAAGTCGGCCACCACGTGCAGAACCTGCTCGGCATCGCCGACAAGGTGCATCAGGCCCGCCAGCGCGTCAGCGAGCGCGAGGCCAATGCCCTCTCCGTGCGCATGGAACTGCAGGCCGACTGCCTGGCCGGCGTCTGGGGCAAGCGCACCGATACGATGAAGCAGGTGCTGGAACCGGGCGATCTGGAAGCGGCGCTGACCGCCGCTTCGGCCATCGGCGACGACCGCCTGCAACAGCAGGCGCAGGGCCGCATCGTGCCGGAGAGCTTCACGCACGGCTCCTCGGAGCAGCGCGTCCGCTGGTTCAAGCGCGGCTTCGAGACCGGCGACATGAACCAGTGCAACACCTTCAAGACCGAACGCCTGTAAGCCACGCCCCGCTTGAACGACACCGCAAAACCGAAAGCCCCACGCTGGCGGCGCTGGGGGCTGGAAGCCCTGATCTTCGTCGCCGGCATGATCGCCTTCCAGCTCTGGCAGACCCGCCACGCCCCGAGCGGCCCGGTGCCGAATTTCCAGGGCACGACGCTGGCCGGCCAGCCCTTCGACTTCGCCGCCTGGCACGCCGGGCATCCCGGCCAGCCGGCGTTGATCTATTTCTGGGCCGAATGGTGCGGCGTGTGCAAGACGACGGCCGGCACGGTCGGCAGCATCAGCCATGACTATCCAACCGTCACCGTCGCCATCCAGTCGGGCGAAGCGGCGCAAGTCGCCAAGGTGATCCAGGAACGGGGCTACGACTTCGCGACCACCCTGGCCGATCCGGAAACCGACATCTTCGACCGCTTCCGCCTGCGCGCCGTCCCTGACATGATCATCGTCACGCCATCTGGCGAGATCAGTTCCGTCACCCTCGGCTACACCAGCGAAATCGGCTTGCGCCTGCGCCTGTGGTGGGCCGGCCTTCGATCATGATCAAACCCCTGCTCGCCCTCCTGCTCGCCAGCGTCGCTGCCAGCGCGGCAGCCCTGCCACCCCATACGCCAGTTCCCGGCGGCGTCGCCGTCGTCGATCTCGGCCCGACCAGCGAACCCGCCCCGACGGCCCGACGCGGCGAGCAATCGCTGGCCATCGTCCGCGAGCGGAACCGTTGGCACGCGCTGGTCGGCATCCCGCTCGACGCCCCGCCGGGAAATTTCGATTTTGAGGTTTTTTTCCGGTCGACCGTCCGGACGCATTCGATTGCCATCGCCGACAAGCGCTATCCGGAACAACGGCTGACCATCAAGGACCAGCGCAAGGTCGAGCCCAACCCGGACGACCTGCGCCGCATCGAACGCGAGCAAAAGATCACCGAGGCCGTCAAAAAACGTTTCTCGGAGGGCGAGCCCGACACCGCCCTCGACCAGCCATCGCCCGGGCCACTCTCATCACGTTTCGGCCTCAAGCGATTCTTCAACGGCCTGCCGCGCAACCCGCACGCCGGCCTCGATGTCGCCGCCGGCACCGGCACGCCGGTCCACGCGCCGAGCGATGCGGTCGTCGCCAATACCGGCGACTATTTCTTCAACGGCAATACCGTGTTCCTCGACCATGGCCAGGGGCTGATCACCGCCTACATGCACCTGTCGCGCATTGACGTCCGGCCGGGACAGCTTGTCAAACGCGGCGAATTGCTCGGTGCCATCGGCGCCACCGGCCGTGTCACCGGCCCACACCTGCACTGGGCCGTGATCCTCAACAACACGCCGGTCGATCCCGAAATCTTCCTGACCCGGCGCAGCCCAAAATAAAGGCGGCCGCAGCCGCCTTGGTGTGCACGCAGTGAGCTCAGATTTTCGGCTTGGCCGGGGTGCTCATCTGTTTTTCGTCCTTGGCCTTGTCGCCTGGACAGGCGACGGCACTCAGGCTGCCCAGCGAAAACACGGCAAGCAGCAATCCACACAGCAGTTTCTTCATCCAGACACTCCTTTTCGGGTAATGGCTGCTGTTTGATCTAAGTTCCGGAACGTGGTTCATTACGACGCATGAAAGAGCGGATCATCGAACTACGTGCCGACGCCCCTGCCAAACCCGGCGTTGGGCAAGCCTGCAATGGCTGCGGCGTCTGTTGCGTGCTGGAAACCTGCCCGCTGGCGATGCTCCGCTTCCGGCGCCGCAGCGGCCCCTGCCCGGCGCTTGAGTGGTCGGATGGTGACGCGCGCTACGTCTGCGGCCTGCTGCGACACCCGCAACACTACCTGCCCATCCCAACCGGTGCGCAGAACCTCGCCCGCCGCTTCCTCGCCCGCAGCATCGCCGCTGGCCATGGTTGCGACTGCACCGCCGAATTCGGCGACTGATCGCTAATCCAGTGGCGTCCAGTGGTCGAACGTGGCCGCCTGGCCGTGATAGCGGCCATCGGCATCGACCAGATTCCAGACCACCGCCTGGTCGATACGAAAGCGCCGCCCCTGCGCCGAAATTCGCACGCCGCTGTAATCGTCGATATAGCCGTCGCGCGTCACCCGTTCCAGCAGCCGCGCCCGTTCGTCACGCGCCAGGGGTTCGGCAGAATAGCGCGAAGGCAGACGGCTGAAGGCCGCAAAATCCATCTCGAACGCCTGCAAGGCCAACTGGTTGCCGTAGAAGAACACGGGGTCCGCCTCGGCGCCATGCGCGACGATGACGCGCGGCGCCGTCCAGAAAGCGACGGCGATGTCCGGCCCACGAGCCACCAGCGGCTGGCCGAGCAGGCGCTCGTAGCTGGCCGCGATCAAGGCCAGGCGAGGATCGTCCGGAACCACCATCACACGGCCGCCGTGATTGCCATCTCCACCCGCCAGGCTGGATTAGCCAGCCGTGCCTGCACACAGGCCCGCGTCGGCGCGCAGCCCGCCGGCACCCAGGCATCCCAGACGGCATTCATGCCGTCATAGTCGGCCATATCGGCCAGGTAGACCGTCACCATCAGCAATTTCATCCGGTCGCTGCCGGCCTGGGCCAACAGGCGATCGACACTGGCCAGCAAGTTTTCGGTCTGGGCCGTAATGTCGCCCGCCGGATTGGACGGCACCTCGACGAGATAGACGGTGCCCTGATGCACGACGCTGTCGGAATAGCGACGGGTCGTACCGTGACGCTGAATGCTCATACCAACTCCCAAAAAGGGAAGCCCGCGCTGGTTGGGCACGGGCTTCGTTTACTGCAACCCTGGCTCGCTCGGCCAAGGCATACGGCTTTTCGCCGTCATGGAGTGCTACTCGGTAATCTCAAGAATGCTTTCCTTCGAAAACTGCCATAGAGTCTCCAGCAGCGCAGCGGGTACCGCCACTTCGTGCCGGCTTGCTGCACGACCGACACGCCTTCAGATTAGCATTCTGGTCCAAAAAAGCCAGTGCATCCTGCCTCGATCGTGAAACCCTTCACGGCTTGAAGATCACATTGACCCCTCTTGGCGCCCGGGATGCCGGCAAGTACCCAATTGCCCCGGGCGTCGCCTGAATATGACGAATGACCTCATCAACCCCCAGCAATTCAGGCGGCGGCGTTCCCTTGCCGACGTAACGCCGGACCAGCCAGTACCCCGTGTATTGCTCCTCGGCTTGATCCAGACAAAGGCGCAGGAACTCCTCGCGAACCAGATTTCCCGGCGGCAGATTGACCGGCAGTACAGCCTGCCCTCCGATCGACAGCACCCGCCCGGTATAGATGCGCTGCAGGGTCTGTCGGTCAATCCGCTGCACGGAAGGATGGGCAACGACCCACACCTCCTCTGCGATGCCGGCGCCAAGCCCGAGCCCCACCATAAGCAGCGCAGCGAGGAATAGGCGGATTGCTGATTTCACGATCAGAACGTGAAGCCGTATGACAATGAGAAGACGTCGAAGCGGCGATCGCCACTCGCCCCACCCTGTGGCGCATCCACAAAACTTGATGCCACGCCGGTGGACACCCTCGACCATTCAGCCTTGACCACCGAATTCGTCGTTACCCAGAACGACGTGCCAACAGCAATGGTGGACTGATCGTAAGGCGTGGTCAGATCGGCTACGAGATGCTGATAGCTCTGAAATGCCGGATGAACCACATTGGCATTGGCGTCGATCCTTTGATACAAGGACAACGCGTCCCCCTGGGACTTCACCTTGGCATAATAGCCATACGGCACCCAAGAACCGATCCGTCGGGACAGCGCCAGATAGCCCCCCCACCGCGACAGGCCACGGCTGGCGGAATCACTCACCCGCATCTTTGCGAACTCGCCTGTCAGCTTGAAGTCCTGTGGCAGGGTCACGCTCGCCCCCAAGGTGAGAATAGGCACACGCTGCTTGTCCACGCCACCCGGCGCCAGGTTGTAGCAGGGTTGCGAAGGAATTGCAGCCGGGCAGGCGCCGTACTGAAAATCGGAACGGGTTTTTTCGCCTGGTCTCGATGACTCGCCCTCGTGATAGCCAATACGGAATACATGCGACAGACTCCGCGCCGTGAGCACCAGCCCCGTACTGCGAATATCGATCGGCAGGAACCAGCTACCAGGTTGAGACGTGCTCATGGTCCGGTCCCGTCCGTAGTATCGCCAGTACGTGCTTGCCGAACCCGTATAGGCTTCGGCTGTCCAGTCGTAGGTTTCCCCAAGCCAGGTCTTGCTGATACTCAAGCCGAGAATGTCGGTCGTCGGGGCAATCGAATAAACCTCTTGCGGCAACCTGACAAAATCGTAGGTTGCACCGACATCGGCATTCTCGGTGTTGAGCATGAAGGGCAAACGTAACTTGCCGGCACGTATCAGCCAGTCATCGCTTGGTCGCCACGACAGAAAGGCCCACGCCAACGACGCCTGCCAGCGATTGTCGCGATGGTCGGAAGGCGCGACTTTAGCCTGCAAGGTAGCCCCCCATTGCTGCGAAAATCGTGCATCGACCTGAGCACCGAACACGGTATCCCGTTTGACCGTCCCGTTATTGTCGATGAAACGCTGGTATCTGACGGACTCATCGGACTGGGCATAACCCAGTGTGCCAAACCCCGACCATGTCAGGTCAAACGCCTCGGCCGACCCACAGGCCATGCCCGACAGCAACAGCCCGGCCCTCACGAATCTCATTGGCATACTCATGTTTTTGAATGACATGATGATCTACTCATCGGCTAGTTTATTCGCTATTTCAAGGAACATGCTTTCCTGTGCCATAAACCCCTCGATCGACAAAGGATCGAAATGCTTTCCACTCCCTTGAACCAGGAAATCGACGGCTTCGGCGTGCGAAAACGCTTCCTTGTAGGGGCGCCGCGAACGGACGGCATCATACACATCGGCCACGGCCATCAATCGGGCTGCCAGCGGAATCGCTTCGCCCGCCAAGCCATCGGGATATCCCGTTCCGTCCCAGCGCTCGTGATGACTACGAGCAATCTGACAGGCAAACAGCAGCATCTCGTTCTCGCCCCCCATTTCCAGCAAAGTCCGCCGCAGCATATTCTCACCCTTGACGCTGTGGGTCTTCATGATTTCGAACTCTTCCGGCGTATGGCGACCGGGCTTGAGCAAGATGTGATCAGGAATGGCAATCTTGCCGATATCGTGCAAGGGCGCCGCCTTGGCAATCCGATCGATCTGCTCTTCGGTCAGAAATGCTGCATCCCGAGGTTGCCGACTCAGATATTCCGCCAACAAGCGAACATAGGTCTGTGTTCGCCTGATGTGATTGCCCGTACACTCATCCCTGAACTCGGCAAGCGAGACCATCACGCGTATCGTCGCCTCCTGAAGCCGTGAAACCTCCCGGACTCTCCGATCGACTTCGCCCTGTAGCCAGGCACTCTTGTCTTCCAGAAATACCTGCCAGTTCCGAATCTGCAAATGGTTTCGTACACGTGCCAGCACTAATGGCGGGACGATCGGCTTATGGATGAAATCCACCGCCCCCATGGCCAAGCCACGTTCCTCATCCTCGAGATCGGATTTCGCGGTCACAAAAATCACTGGAATCCGGCTTGTCACCGGATCCGCCTTCAGTCGGCGCATCACCTCCCACCCATCCATGCCCGGCATCATGATGTCGAGCAGGATCAGGTCTGGCGGCCATTTCATCGCGATTTCAAGTCCTCGGGGACCGCTGTTGGCCAGCCTGACCCGATATTGATCGCGCAGTAGCTGGTTGAGCAGACTCAGATTGTCCGGCGTATCGTCAATAACCAGGATGGAAGTCTCGTGCTCGCCTATCACCGCTGCTCCTCCCCCTGGGTTCCATGCTGCTCCAGTGCCAGCAGCGCCTCGTCAAAGCGCCATTGCCCGATGGCTCGGTCGATCAACAACACCTGCCGTGGCGAATAGCATTCCACCATCCGGTTCTTGTTTTTTCGCCAAAGCTCCTCGACTTCGCCATCGCCGTTGCGCAGGTGCTCCCGCAAGCGCTCCAACACCTCGGCAAGTGGCTCCTGGCTGCCACCCGCCGGGTCCGCATCCTGGCCGGGCAAAGCCGCAAGCTCAACCAAGACGTTTCCGAGACTTTCCCGAACGGCAGTCAGATCAGCCTGATCGAAAACGCCGGATTTCAGGCCGTTTTCAAGCGTCACCAGTGCTGCCTGCAAGCCTTTCATGGCAAAGGTACCCGCCAGCCCCTTCAGGGTATGAACCTGCCGACGTGCTGTATCCAGATCGCCTCCCTGCAACATCTCCGCCAGCCGCGCGCCCCAATTCAGATAGTCATCGTGAAAGCGACGTAGTGCCTGAATCAGAAAGGGCAAGCGACCGGCAAAACGTCGAAGTAACACCTCCTCATCGACGTTCTGCATGGCGGCCAGCAAGTCCGCCGCCCCTGGCCGGGCTTGCGTTGGCGAGCCCGCACTCCTGGTACCCTGCCGCCGATCGCCCCCATTGTATGCCTGCAACATTCCAAGCAAGACATCGGGTTCGAAGGGTTTGGCAATGTAGGCCGTCATGCCATGCCCCACACTCTCCTGCAAACCATGCCCTGAGACATGGGCTGTCATCGCAATCACGGGCAGATCGGCATAGCGCCCGGACTCGCGCAGACGACGCGTGGCCTCGAATCCATCCATGACCGGCATTTCGATATCCACCAGCACCGCAGCGTAATGACCGGGCTCGAATTCTGCCAATTTTTCCAGCGCCAGCT
>ERZ1645187.5290-NODE-5290-length-10108-cov-14.840446_pt1 | contig 10108 bp, 6 predicted proteins | sample MGYA00575352_ERZ1645187 | MGnify/ENA primary metagenome ERZ1645187 (study PRJEB40837, sample SAMN11349314) | freshwater sediment metagenome | isolation source: river sediment | host: Sediment | place: India: Wazaribad , New Delhi | collected 2017-02-21 ...
AACTGCGCCACGAGCAGCGGCGCACGCGCCTTTTGAAGGAGCGCGTCAACCTTTTACGCCGCGACCTGACCAAGCGCATCGCCTTTGCGTTCGACGAGGGCCTGGCTGGTCCATGGGATGGCCTGCGCCGGGCTTTCCTGACGCTCTGCACACCCTTGCGCCAGATCCGGGGCCTCGCCGCCCTTGACGCGCTCGCGACAGCCCTGGGCGATCTGCAAGCGCGCGTGGGGCAGATGCTGGCCGTTGCCGTCGAAAGATCGAAATCAAGCGGCGATGGCGCTCAATTTGAGCGGCGCATTACGGATTCAAACTCACACCAGTTCCAAGACTCTGAACCTGCCGCCGAAAGCGCCGGGCACGACGCTGGTTCCAACGCGGACGTGTCCAAGCCCTCCGGGCTGGAGTTGCCGCTGCGCATGGTCCTCGACGCGTGTCCGGACCTGACGGATTACGCGTTCGACACGCCGATCGAGGACTGGCGCGGCTTCGCGCAGGCCGCCTCGACGGTGCGGCCGATGCTGGGGATCAGCGCAGACGCCTGGCGCGACGCCGTCCAGGCGCTGGGCGAGAAGAACGCGGCGGTCGCGGTCGCCTTCATCCTGCAGCGCTGCGAGCATTCCTCTGAGGCGACCCGGCACGCGAGCGGCGCGACCGTCAACGGCTCGCCCGCGATCCGGTCTCCGGGCGGCTATCTGCGCGCGCTGACGGACAAGGGCAGGGCGGGCGGCTTCGGTCTCTGGCCGGCGATCCTCGGCCATCTGGCGCAGCGCCGCAAACGGACAACGTGAGACGCGCCGTCAATCGCCGTCGGCGACAGGATCGGGCGCGGCGGCGCGGCGCGACGACTTGACGCTATCGGACTTGGCGCCGCCGGGCTTCGCCGTTCCATTCTTCTCCCGTCGGCGGCGCAATCTGCCTTCGGCGTAGCGCGTCTTGCGGATGTCGTAGGCCAGTCGTTCGATCGCCTTTTCAAGCGCGGCGTTCTTGCCGGCGCGCGCCGCCAGGAGTTCTTCGACGGTTCGATTGGCGAGCACATGATAGGGCGCCTGCTTCTCGTGACGGTCGCACTCTTCCTTCGAGAAGAAAGGCGTCCCATCCGATGCGACGTAAACCGCGCGCATCTCGACAGCCATCACTCGCCTCGCTCTTTATGGAAATAGAAGTAACGGGAGGGAAATAACATAACTTGAAAACCTTGAAAAGAGTATTGATTAAGGCGATCCGGTTGAGATAGCGGTAAAATGTCGAGAATGTCTATACATGCAAGTGTATAGGACTAAATTAGCGCGAAAAAAAATCCATAATCATACCTGTTGACCAATGGAGGCCTTTGCAAAAAAGGCTTCTTTATCAAATGTATAGAGTTGTGTATTTTTATGGAAGATCACGATCCGAACAAGAACTTATCCACCATGCCAATGAAAGGTCCGATGTACCACGCGCAAGAACCGGCGATGATGTGGGTCAGCCCCGAGCCAAAATGCTCGCGGCCGGGCTCTTCGGCGGCACGGTTAAGCTTGTAGATGCCCCGCACAATGCCTGTGAGGCCAACGGCCTGCACGAAGGTCAACGCAGCGAGAAGCGCCGTGCGCGCGGTGGCGTCCGTGAACATTCCCTGCACAGTGGGAGATTCGTCGAGAATGCTCGCGGTCGTCGTCGAGCCTTGCCCAAAGACCGTCATCCCCATGGTCGCGACCATCGACGGCAGGCCGATGAGAAGAACTGCGGCAAGAAACCGCACGCCCGCGCTGCGCCAGTTAAGCCCGTGGCTCTGGGATCCACGCTCGGAGACTTCGCCGGCGAGACGGATCGATGAGATCGTGAGATAGGCGCCAAGGACATAGGAGATCGAGGCCAGCAGGTTCTGCCAGCTGATCGAAGCCTCCGATAGCCGCTGCAGAAGAGCGTAGAAATCGTCCATCACAGCGCCTTTGGGTCAGTCCGAGGAGGAAATGGCCGCCGCTCCCGATTTAGCCCAAACCGGGAAATTCGCAAGGCTGATCGATCGGCTGCGGCGGCTGTCGCCATGCCGCATAATCCGGACCGGCAAGCTGGCCCGCGAGATCGTCGAAATCGAGCGTCAGCGTCTGCGAATAGGGTTCTGCATCGATCGTCAGGGCGCCCTCGATCGACAGCCGCGACCGCGAATCCGTGAAGTCGCCCGAGAAACGTAATAGCGCGCAGGAGGAGGCCCCGAAAGCGGCGACGATCGGGGCGATCTCGTCTGCGAAGCCGACGCCGGGCACGATCACAAGCCCGACGTCCGCGCTCGCCCGCATCTCCGGCAGCAAGGCGTTCGCGAACGCCTCTGGCCCATCCGTCCGGCGCAGATCGTCAGCGACGTCGATGTAGGCCTGTCGGGGCGTGCGCCCGCCGAACAACTCGCTGGGGACGTCCTTGACCTGCTCGAAGGCGCGCGGCGGCAGGTCGGGGTGGAGCCCGATCCGCTGATGCGCGACCTTCTTGATCGCGTCGGACAGCACGAAAATCGAGGCGTGCAACCCGCAATGCTCAAGCCATGCCTGGAAGTGCCTGGCGAACGTGTCCTTGCCGGCGCCAGGCGGACCATTGACGAACAGCACCGATCGCGTGGCGAACGGGAGGTTTGCGTCGGGCGGCGTCACAGCGAGCATCGGGGCGCTCATGGATGAAATGGCGAGGGCGTCGGAAAACGCTCCGCTTCCTGGGCGGCTTTCTCCGTTTCCTCACGGAATTGCGTTTGCCTGACCAGGTCGGCCTGATCGGCGCGCCGCTCGGCTTCGTCCCACTCCGCCTTCTTGCGGCGCGCCTCGTCCGCCGCCGCGGCGGCCAGCGTGATCGCGGCGACATCGGGTTGGGTCGCGGCCGACACGTCCGCGGGAGCCTTTGGGTGCGCGACTTCCATGGTGTCTGCGCCGGGCGTCTGCGCCGACCTGACGACGTCGTGAGATGGCCCTGGCGCCGGGGCGACCGGGGGTGGAGCGACAGGTGGCGGCGTATGCGCGGCTGGCGGCGCGACGATCGGCGCCGCCCGCACGATCGCTGGCCGCAAACGGACATAGTCGCCGGTCGGCGCGCCGCGCAGCTCGTCCATCGAGCGTCCGGCCGGCGCCGATGTGAATTTATCCATAGTCACCTGCCGGAAACGGGCGAGCGCCGACATCTTGGGCGCGGTCATCACCGGCGGGGCGTCAGGATCGTTGGCGGCAGCCTGCTGCACCGCGCGCACGAATTCCGGTCCGCCGCGAACGACGATCTGGGTCCAGCCGCGCGCCTTCGCCTCCTCGACGAACATGCGCGCCGCCTGGGGCGTGATCTCGGGCGTGCGCAGCGATCCGTCGCCGCGGGCCTTCACGACGCCGCCGTCGGCGAGAGTGATCGAGTCCGGCGTCACGGTTTTCACCGCGGCCTTAAAAAACTGCTGGCGCGCCGCCTCGATGGCTTCCGGGGAATCCCTGCGCGCGGAGCCCGGATCCACGGCGTCCCTGGCGAGGCGCGGATTGAGCGCGCCGTCGATGGATCTGAAGTCGCCGGCGTAAAGGAACGCGAAGCCCGGCCGGCGCATGGTGTCGATAGTCGGCGCGTCGACGCGGTGAAGGAACAAGGCCATCGTGGCGGCGGCGGCGATGTTGGCCTCGATCGCCCTGGCGATCTGCTTCAACACATCGTCCTTCGTGAAGGAGTCGCGCGCGGCGACCCACTCGCCGTCGGAGACCGCCTCACCCTTGGCGACCCGGCGCAAGACGGACGCCACGCCGGCGTCGTTGGCGATTTCGTTGATCCTCATGGTCAGGGCCCTGGGCGGCCAGATCATGATCTGCGGCCAGCCGGACGGGCGCTGGAACAGGGCGACCCCTTCGTCGGGAAGATAAAGCCGGCCCGTCGCGTCCCGCGCCGCGCCATCCGCGGCCACCTCGGCGGGCGCGTCGACAGGCGAGCCGGGCGGCAAGATTTCGCCTTCCAGATCGCCGGAGCGTTTGAGTCCTACCGTTCTGCGATAATCCTCCCGCAGCGCCTCCAGCCGTTCGGCGTCAACCTGGGAGCGGTAGATCGCGCCGTCGGCGCCGGGGCTGGCTGTCTGGTCCGACGCGGCGGCGACCGGGGTGTTCGCCGGCGAGCCGCCGATGTTCGGCGTGGCGTCCACGCCTTCGGGGCCCATGCGCCCGGGCGTGATGCGCATGGCGATCGCCGACAGATCGGCGGCGGCGGCGTCAGGCAGCCGCGCCGTCGGCGGCGCGGCTGCCTTGGCCAGATCCATCGTCGAGCGCTTCACGACGGACGCCGCGACGGACGCCGCGCTTGCGGCGACCTCCGGCTCCGGCTCGATGACATGAAAGGCGGCGACGTTCACGCGGGCGCCTTGCGCCGCGAGGATCTGAATGTCCTCGCGCGTCACCTTGGCGCCTTCCAGAACGGCCTGGTCGTAACGGGCGTGGGGGAACCGCGCGCCGCGCAAGTCGACGCGTCGCAGGTTGGCGCGCGTCAGATGCGTCTGGTCGAAGAGCGCGCCGCGGCAGTCGGACTGCGTGAAATTGACGTTAGAGGCGTCGGCCAGGCGAAGGCTCGCCCCTCTGAAATCGCTTTCCGGAAAATTGGCGTTGGCGAGCAGGCCTTCATCGAACAGCGCGTCCTGGAACCGGGCTTTTGGCGCGTTCATCCAGGCCATCATAGCCTTGCGCAAATCGGCGCCCGAAAGGTTGAGAACGCCTTCCGGAAAATTGAGCCCGCTCATATCGGCGCCGGCGAGATCGACGTTTTCGAGCGACACGCCGGCCGCCACCGCGTTGCGAGCGGCGAGCCCGCGCATACGCGCTTCAGACCATCCCGGCGGGACGCCCGCAAGGTCGGTCTCGTAGATCGTCTCGCCGGAGCGATTTTTCAGGATGACGATCGGCATGGTGGGCCTCGTGGGGGCGTTCGAAGCGGAACAAGTTGGGATTTTCGCAACGCGTAGTTTATCTTTCGGGAGCGAAAACGCCAACGCGACGTTCCGCCACCCGAGGTTTGCGATCATGCTGCGTCTGAAGGAATTCGCTCCCAGGTTCCAGGGCGACAAGACGCGTCACATGCTGGTCGCGATCCTCGACGAACGACGGATGTCGGATCGCCGGTTGATCTCGCTGCTCAAATGGTTCGACTTCACCCGGAAGGGGGAATTGAGCGGCGGCGCCGAGGTCTGGTCGACGAAGGCGACCTTGCAGCGGCCCGATGACGCCATTCTGGTGCTGTCGTCGCAAGGCGGACTGAATCTGGACCGGAACGACGGCGTCATCCGGGGAATCGTATCGCGGCTCGAAGCGCGCGGCGCGAAAGGCGATCTCGACGCCATCAACCGGATGGTGGTGCATGTCGAGACGCGCGAGGTCTTTCCTTCCGGACAACGCGGCCGCCCGGTGTTCTGGGTCGATCCCGGCGAAGGCGTGCGGATGGATCCGGATCTCGCGGAGGAGCGCGCCGCCACTCTCGCCAATTGCGGCTTCCTGAGAATTCCCGGCGCGCTGCGGTGGCGGCAGGGCTACTACACCGTCGACCCGATGCAGGCCAACGCTCTGCGTCCTTACATGGATGCTCCCGCGGCCGCCGCATGGGGATCGGCGATGACGCAGGCGCGAGAGGCCAAAGCGACGTCTGCAGGCATTCTTTCGAAGGAAGACGCCCGGATGGTGATGGCGCAGGCGGGGCTCGCCGACGACGCGCCCGGCGAACTCGCCGGCTATCAGGGCTTCGGCGCCACCCGCGCCGCCCAGCTCGACGAGATCATGATCGCCGACGAAATGGGGTTGGGCAAAACGGTGCAGGGGATCGCCGCGGCGCGTTTGCGTGGCGCGCGGAACATTCTTGTCGTCGCCCAGGCCAACAACAAGATCAACTGGAAGCGGGAATGGTTCGCCTGGACGGGCGAACGTGGCGATTACATCGACGTCGCCGAGGGCGGCTTCCTGCCGAAGACGCCGATCGTGATCATCAATCAGGACATTCTCGAACGCCACGCGCCGGCGTTGGCCGAGCGACGTTTCGATTACCTGATCGTCGACGAGTTGCAGAATTTCTCGAATCCGGACGCCAAGCGCACCATGGCGCTCGCCGGCCCCGCGCCGGATTACGAGACCGTCCGCTTCGAACGTGGCGGCTTGCTCGCTCTGGCCGACGCCTTCTGTTTTCTCAGCGGCACGCCGACTCCGAACGGTCCGCGCAACTTCTGGGGCATCGGACGGCTGATCGACCCTGTGCGCTGGGGAACGCGCGCCCAGGATCGTACGGCTTTCGAGGATCGCTATTGCGATCCAGCCTTCTTCGAGACGCATCCCCCCAAGGGGCCGAAGAAAATCGTCCGTTCGATCACCAAGAACGCACGCCGGCTCGACGAGATGCGCGTCGCGCTGGAGTCGACGGTGATGGTGCGCCGCGTCAAGAGCGATCCGCGGGTGGCGATGGATCTGCCGCCCAAGCGGCGCACGGTGTATGAGATCCCATTGAAGCTCACCAAGGAGATGCTTGCGGCGCTCGCCGACATGAAGGACGAGAGCGACCGCAACGTCGAGAAACTGGCCGACCTCGGACGTATGGGCGCGGACGCCTATCACGGCGATATCGGCGAACAGGACCGCACCATCGTGTCGCGCGAAACCGCGCATGCCGGCTACGAGGAGGCCGCGCGGCTCAAACGGTCGGAGCTACGCATCCCGTTCGAGGAACGCTCGCGCGTCATGGCCAATTTCGGGCGCGTCAAGGCGCCGATCGTGGCGCAGGCGATGATGGACGACCTGATCGACACCGACGACAAGATCATGGTGTTCTGCGCCCATCTCGACGCCATGCGGCTGGTCGAGGAGGTCGCCAAGGCGCGCTTCGCCAAGGCCGACGTCGATCGCGAGGGCGGCCCGCGCCAGGTCGTCGTCTATCATGGCGGTCTGTCGACCAACGCGCGTCAGAAAGCCGTCGACGGCTTTCAGAACGACCCCAACATCAAGGTCATCATCGGCACGACGGCGATGGCGACCGGCATCAAGCTGACGGCGGCGTGCCGCGTTGAGATGGTCGAATTCGATGACCGGCCCGACCAGATGCTGCAGATCGAGGATCGCCCGTATCGCTTCGGACAGAAGGCCTCGCTGCTGGTGCGGTTCTGGGCGGCCGCGGAATCGCCGGAGGTCGACACCGCGCGCAACGTCGTCGCCAAGCTCAAGAACATCGAGAAGAGCATCGGCGCCAAGATGGCGACCGAAATTCCGCTCGACGACGCGCAATTCCATGATGGCGCGCGCGACAGCGTCGACGAAGACGAACGCGCCGCCCGCGAAGCGGACGGCGCGCCTGTTCCTGTTTGATGGCGAACGCCTCGCCGAAGCGCGTCAGTTCGATTGTTCGCCCTCTGGCGCCGCTTCGTCGTCGAAGATCGCCTTTTGCGCTGGCGGCTGCTTCTTGCGCCAGGCGTAATAGGTGCGCCAGACCTCCTTGAGGTTCTTCGAGGCGTCGAGGCGCGAGCGCTTGGCGCGCGCGGCGATGATCGTGTCGCGCGCCTTGAGCAGCGGGTTGTTGGAGGACAGGTTCGCGCCGGTGTCGAGAGAGTCGAGGAATTCCTGGCCGATCACCGGATCTTCCTTCATCACGACGTAGATGAGATAGGTCATCACGCCGTTCGAGGCGATGTGGAACATGCGCCGCGCTTGTTGGTAGCCGTCCACCAGCTTGGGATGACGCTTCAGCGTGTCGCGCACCTCGCTGGCGGTGACGCGCATGCCCGAGCGATAGCCGTCGTTCTCGTCTCGCCAGAGCATCTTCGCCGCGGCTTCGATCACCGGCTCATAGGTGCGCGCCAGGCTCTTCTTGGCGGACTTCCCGTCTTCGGCCTCGTCAGATTCATCTCCGGGCAGATTGAGCGCGACGGGCTTGCGCGCCTGCATGTCATAAGTGGCGAAAGCCTCGTCCGCGAGGCCGGTCATCACCAGGACGTCGATATCGACGCCGGCTTCGCTCACCGCTTCGAGGCGGTGCTGGCCGTTGATCAATCGGTTCTCGGTGGAGAAGCAGATCGGCTGCCCGTTCAGTCGCCATTCGCCCGCGCGCATGTCGCGCACGAAGCTCGACACGTTGGTCTTCTGCAGGCGGCGGTTCTTGTAGTTGAAGCTTGACAGCCATTCCTGCGCCTTGGCGGGCGACACGGTGACGATCTTCATGCTCACGGTCGAAGGACTTTCCGCGGCCAGCCGGCGCAGATTCGAGGCGAGCGTTCCGGGCTGGTCGTCGAACAGCGCGGTTTCGTCCATCGGCGCGCGTTCGGATTGTTCGTAGGAGACGCGCGGGCTCGCCGTCGCCGATTTCGATAAAGCGCCGGCGTCCACGGTGAAGCTTGAAATCCGGATGCCCGTCTTCGATGTCTTTGACGTGGTGGGCAGCGGACGCAGCTCGGCGGGGAAACTCTCGGGCGTCGGCAATCCGATGTTCTGGGTGACGTTGGCGCCGACCCAGCTCGATGGACGTCCATCGTCGCGCAAAGGCGCGTCGCCGAAATCGGCCTTCCATTCATAGGTGACGGCCGGCCTCTGACAAAGATGATCGTCGAACGCCAGGAGCGTAAGCGCGATCGCATGCAGCGTCGGCAAGGGCAGGCCGTTTGAGCGCATCATGCGCGCTTGCAGCGTCAGAGCCTGTCCTGGACGCAAATTGCCGCTCAGCGACAATTCTTCATGCGGCGTCAGGTCCTTCAGGAACTGGATCGTGTCTTCCTTGCGTCCGAGCGCGCAACCGATCACGGCGACGATCTCGCGGGCGAAGGCGGGCACGGGCGAGGAATGGGTGATCCGGATCGCCAGATCGACGCCTTCGCGAATGGCGGGATGGTCGGCGATGAACCGATCGAGACGCACCCAGGAGATCGAGCGCGCCTTGGAAGGCGGCATGCCGACGTCGCCGCGACGGTAGCGCAACAACCAGGCGGCGACGCGCACGATGGCGCCGACATTGCGCCACCCCCGGCTTTCCAGGACGTTCTGATAGCTGCGGCGCGCGTGTTGGTCGATCGTATGCGCGGCGGCCGCGTCGACGCCATACACGATTGCGGTGTCGAAGGGCGTGTCGGCCTGGATGCAAGCAAACAGCCGCTGGAATCCGTCGATCAGGTGGCCCTTATCGGAGAAGACGATCGGTTGGCCGTTGAAGACCCATCCGCCGTTGCGCATCACCGCTGCGTATTCGTTGACGGCGGGCTGGTCGCGCCTGTCGTTCGACTCGCTCTCCATCGCAAGAATGGTGCGCGCCCAGTCGGGAGTGGCTTCGTATCTCTCCCAGGAGAGGCCCTGTCCGAGATATTCGCCACGCCCCATGATGTCCGGCGCCAGCGCCGGCGGGGCGGAGTCCGTCATTGGTGATGTCATAGTAGATCCTGATGACGTGCGTTGATCAAACCAACGATGCGTAAAAGCGAACCGCTTTTTCGACGAGGCGACGAACGCCGGGGGAGATCGTCATTTTTCAATTAGGGATACCATGGCGATGATCGAACGCAACCGCAAAAGATCGTTTTCGCCCGCTAAACATCAAGGAACATTTGCGAAAATGGCGAAGCATCCACCCCTCCGAGCCGGGTGTTCATTCGCCATTTTCGCATGGCGCGTGGTAATCTTCCGCGACGTGTTCGAACAAGACGGATCCGGGGACTCTGCCATGACCACCGCGGCGAAGAGCGGCGCTTTCACTCCCAGCGCCGAACAGAAATCCTTCATCCTCGCCCCCGACCGCAATATCGTCGGGCTGGCTTACGCGGGCACGGGTAAGACCTCCACCCTGCAGGAATTTTCCGCCATCCGCGAGAAGGGCCGGTTTCTCTACATCGTCTTCAACAAGGCCAACCAGATGGAGGCGCAGAAGCGCTTCAGCTATAATGTCGAGACGAGCACCAGCCATTCCTTCGCCTGGAGCAAGGGCGGGATGCGGCAACTCTATCAAAAGAAGATGTCCGACAAGCCGCGTCCGCGTGAGGTCGCCGAACTTTTTCGCGCGGACGGCGTGAGCATGTCGCGGGCGCGCGCCGCAATGGACGTCGTTGCGCAATTCTGCGCCAGCCCTGCCGTTCGTATCGAGGATCTTCGCATCGATCTGGGGTCGGCGGCGCTCGCGCAACGGATGGAGA
>ERZ1645187.5291-NODE-5291-length-10105-cov-166.793333_pt1 | contig 10105 bp, 5 predicted proteins | sample MGYA00575352_ERZ1645187 | MGnify/ENA primary metagenome ERZ1645187 (study PRJEB40837, sample SAMN11349314) | freshwater sediment metagenome | isolation source: river sediment | host: Sediment | place: India: Wazaribad , New Delhi | collected 2017-02-21 ...
AAGCCGAGTGCCCCGAAGCCAGGGCCGCCGTGATGGACGAAATGGTTCTGCAGCCACCAAGAGATGTGCATCGGCCACGATCCAACAGAAACTGTGAACAACTCCTTGCCGTGACAAGCCCTTGAAGCACCGGAAGGTCGAGTCTCCGGCCTCAGAAGGTTGCGATGCGCCGGTGGACCGAAGCCTCCTTCCACCAGTCGATGTCCGAGAGGAGGATATGGATCGCTGTCTGTAGGATTTCGCGTGCTTCGCCGAGGCTCGTCGCCTTCGCGAGATCACCGTCGAGCGATGAGAACTCTGCCGCGTAGAAGCGCGAGCGCCGTCCGTTCTCCTCGAAGCCGAGCTTCGCTTCCGCCGCCAGACATGCCGAAGCAATCGTCGGCACGGTGGCGCTCACCCACAGAACGACACTCGCCAGGAGATGGTGGAGCCCCTCGCCGACGAGATGCACCTCGCCGCCATGCTTCACGAGGAGTGAAAGGAGGGCGGTCAGGAGATCGAGCGCCAAGAACCCACCGAGCACCAATAGCAGGACGACCAGAGCAGTCTTTTCGATCGCCTCCAGCCGCTGGTGGGCATGTAGGAGGCGAGCGGCATTCCGTTCGTGGTAGATCGCCTGCCCCCGAATGATGCCGTCCGGATCGATTCGCACCCGCTCGAATGCCGCACGCACCACCTTGGAGGAGAAAATGCCGATTGGAGGCCCTGTGCGCCGACGCATGGCTCCGACCTGCCACTCGGTCCACGAGGAGGGCTCGCCCTTCGAACTCTCCCCGAGCGCAACGCCGATGGCATGGGTTGCTCTGAACGCTCTCAGCCGCTCGGCTAGACGACGAACGTCCCCCCAGCGCCGGTGATTGTGGACGATGAACCCGTATTTCCACATCACGGTGGCGGAGACGACGAGGAAGAGCTCGATCGTCACCACCAGCGGCTTGATTCCGGGGAAGACGGCGGCCGAGGTGCCGAACACCACGGCCGCCACGGCGAAGAGAAGAAGCAGCACCTGGACGCCGCGATGGAGGTCGCCGAGCATGGTCGCCCGTCTATCGGCTTCCCGAAAGGCCGCCTCGACGATGCGCGCGCCGCGATCCGGCGCAACCCCTGTAGGAAGGAGCGGTGGAACCGGCGCCGCCAGCGTGGTCGCACCGGGCGCCCCGCTGTCCCGGCCGATCACCATGTCGCCCTCTGGATTGAACCGTCGCCAAGCGCGAACGACGAGAAGCCCGGTTCGCCGAGCGATCCGACCGACCACTCCGCCCGAACCGGCGGGATGCGAACCGCTCTCGCCGAGGATGGCGGCGGCATGGTCGTGCCGCATCTCCGTCTCCTCGTCCACGTCATGGCCTCCGACCCCGCTTGTGAACTCCGAATTGGGGGGCGCGAAGCGCGGTAGTAGAACCCGGGCGAGCGTGTCGGCGTCGGTCGCCGGGGCGATCCTGTCGCGATTCGGCCCGCGCGCCACCGCGGCGCCGAGTTCGGCCGGGCTCGCGTCCGACCGGACGGCTTCGGAGGTCAGGAGCCGCACCATTCCGTCGTCGATGTCGACCCAGACGACGGGAACATTGTGGGCGATGGCGAGCGCCACCGTGTCCCCGGTGCCGCCCTCGCCGATGGCAGGCTTGCCGTCCCAGACCACCACGAGGAGATCGGACCAGGAGACGATCCAGCGGCTCTGTTCGAGATGGGGTTGACGGGGCGGCGTCTCTGCCCGCGCCGCCTCCCCGTCGAGGACGCTCACGCCGTCGTAGGCGGCCGAGCCGTCGGAACTCCGGAGCAGGACGGGGAAATTCGGCTCGGCGGGCGTTCGACCCTCCTTGCCCGGAACGTCGGTCCAAGCGCGAACATCCGGCTCTTCGCGATCGGCGAAGGGGAAGACGGCGTGAACCTCGCCATGGTGACCCTTTCGCCAGGCCGCGATCGCCGCTGCATCGGCACCGGAAGCGACGCCGGTGAGAAGTCTCGTCGCATGGCGCGGCCGTGAGCCCGGCCAGATCGCCGCATGCGCCTCGGCGACGGTCTCCGCCTCGCTGTCGACCACCCGATGCGCCGCGACCTTCTCGAAAGCCGCCGCCACCATGGCGAAGACCTCGACGAGCCGAGGCGCGAGCGCCTCCGGGGCGAGCCGCCGATGTCCGGCAAAGCCCACCCATGCGACCAGCGGCGCATCCGCTCCGCCCTGCGCCGTATCGTCGGTCCTGTCCATCCCCGGCCTCGCCCGTGTCGATCGCTCCCGCCCATGTTACCCGTCCCCAGGGCGGATACAACGCGAGCGGGAGACAACGGCGTGCGGATTCCGGTTCAAGCCGGCCGGGTATTCCGACCTGAAGCCGGCCGGCGTTCCGATTTGATGCCGGCCATCATTCCGGAATGAAGCCGGCCACCGTTCCGATCAAAATCCGGCCACCACGGCCCCGAAGGACAACCGGGTCAGCAACTCGGGCATGACGCGACCTCCGAACACGAGGAGGGCGGCGGGCATGCCATCGAAGAGGAAGCTGACCATGAGACAGATACGACAGCTGTTGCGCCTGGCGCACGGCGGGGCCAGCACGCGGGTGATGGCCCGGACCCTGGGGCTGGCGCGCAGCACCGTGCAGGAGAACCTGAAGCGCGCGGTCGCCGCCGGCTTGCACTGGCCTCTGCCGGACGACATCACCGACGATGTTCTGGAGCGACGCCTGTTCACGCATGCCGGCGTTCAGATCGGGGTTCGCCGACGACCGGAACCGGCCTGGGGTGTGCTCGTCGCCGAGCTGAAGAAGCCGGGCGTGACGCTGCAGATCCTGTGGGAGGAGTACCGCGCGGTTCACGCCGGCGGCTATGGCTACAGCCGGTTCTGCGAACTCTTCCGCGAGTTCGAGCAACGCCTGTCGCCGTCAATGCGCCAGGAGCACGGGGCCGGCGACAAGGTGTTCGTCGACTACTCCGGCAAGAAGCTCGCCATCGTCGATCCGGCGACCGGGGAAGTGCGCGAGGCGGAAATCTTCGTCGCGGTGCTCGGCGCCTCGGGCTTCACCTTCGCCGAGGCGACCTGGACACAGACGCTCGCCGATTGGATCGGCGCCCACGTTCGGATGTTCGGCTTCTTCGGCGGCGTGCCGCGCCTGATCGTGCCCGACAACCTGAAGTCCGGCGTGGTCAAGGCCGGCTTCTACGATCCCGACATCAACCGCAGCTACGGCATGATGGCGGCCCACTACGGCGTCGGCGTCCTGCCGGCGCGGCCGCGGCGACCAAAGGACAAGGCCAAGGTCGAGAACGGCGTCCGCTTCGCCCAGACCTGCATCCTGGGGCGGCTGCGCCATCAGACCTTCTTCTCCCTGGCCGAGGCCAACGCCGCGATCCGAGGGGCACTCGACCGCATCAACGACCATCCGATCCGCCGCCTGGCGACGACCCGGCGCAAGCTCTTCGAGACCATCGAGCGGCCGACGCTCGCGCCGTTGCCTGATGCCGACTACGAGTTCGCCGAATGGCGCCTCGCCCGCGTCTCGCTCGACTATCACGTCGAGCACGAGGGCTTCTTCTACTCGGTGCCGCACCAGCTGATCCGTGAGCAGGTCGACGTGCGCGCGACCGCCAAGACGATCGAGATCTTCTTGCGCGGCAAACGCGTCGCCGCTCATCAGCGTCGGTGGGACGGGCGTCGGCACGGCACCGATCCCGACCACATGCCGAGCGCTCATCGCCGCTACGCCGAGTGGTCGCCGGATCGCTTCCGTCGATGGGCGGCCTCGATCGGCCCGAACACCGAGGGGCTGATCGTCGCCATCCTGGCCAACCGGCCCCATCCGGAGCAGGGCTTCCGCACCTGCCTCGGCGTGCTGCGCCTCTACCGCGACCTCGCTCCCGCCCGAGCCGAATCCGCCTCGGCGCGGGCGCTCCAGATCGGCGCACTCACCTACAAGAGCATCGCCTCGATCCTCGCCAATCGGCTCACCGCATCCCCCGTCAAAGAAACCGCCGCCGTCGTCGATCACGCCAATCTGCGCGGTCCGGGCTACTTCCATTGAAGAGAGACGTCGTCATGTTGACCCATCCCACCCTCGATCTGCTCGCCGAACTCGGCCTTCACGGCATGGCCAAAGGCTTCCGGGATCTGTCCGCTCAACCCGAAGCCCGGGGGCTCGAGCACGCCGATTGGCTCACCCTCCTGCTCGATCGGGAGGTGACGCTGCGACGCCAGCGGCGCTTCGAAGCCCGTGCCCGCACCGCTCACCTGCGCCATGAGGCCACCGTCGAGGACGTCGACTTCCGCGCCGCCCGTGGCCTCGATCGCGGCCTCGCTCGTGGCGACGGTCGATACGACAAGATGCTCCGCGCCCTCGCCAAGGTCGACCTGCTCATCCTCGACGATTGGGGACCGACCGTGCTCGACGACGACCAGCGTTGCGACCTGCTCGAGATCGTCGAGGAGCGCTACGAACGGCGCTCCAACATCGTCACCAGCCAGGTTCCGATCGACCGCTGGTACGAGATTATCGGCAACCCGACGATCGCCGACGCCGTCCTCTACCGCCTCGTCCACAACGCTCATCGCATCGAGCTGACCAGAGACAGCCTCCGCAGACGCCGCCCTGCTGAGCCATCGATCGAGGTCGCTTGACACCCGACGACACCCGAACCAACATCACCCATGACCCGGTAAATCCTTCGGGGGTGGCCGGCATGAGATCGGAATGGTGGCCGCCTTCGTATCGGAACAGGTGGCCGGCTTCGCCGGAATGCGCACAACGGCGAGAGTGCCCCAGGGACGAGATAGGACGAATCGGAACGCCGCGCGCTTCAGAACGGGTGCCGTCGTGAACAAGACTGTGGAGCAATCGCAAACGTCATCAGCGCCACCGGCAAAGACCGCCGCCGAGACGGTGATCGGTGTGCGCCCCGAGGCCGCTGCAGCTTATGTCGAGAAGCGGCTTCGCCCGCAACTCGCATGGTACGAGGCAAAGGCCAAGCGTGCCAAGACTTGGCATTTCGGGTTGGTGGGAACCCAATTGGTTGCGACCACGATGATTCCGGTCGTCAACGCCGTGACCCACTCCGTCGAAGCATCGACGGTCCTCGCCGCCATCGCGGCTATCGCGACTGGGTTTACACAGATGGCTCGCCACCAGTCCCACTGGCTGCGTTACCGCGATACCGCCAATGGATTGGAGAAGACGATACTCCACTACGAGTTGGAACTACCGCCGTTCGTCGATACCGATCGCCATGTCCAATTGATCGTACACGGTGATCGCCTCCTGGGGGAGGAAGGCGCGAAGTGGATGACGACGGTCCGGTCCGCGACCGGGAAAACGCCGGCCGCCAAAGGGGCATCGCCGATAGAAAAGGATGAGGAGTAACGCGGCCGCTTGACCCGCGATCGCACCTATCCATTTCTGTAACTCGGCGACCGGCGGCAAACCGCAAAATCAAATCTCCTCCCTGTGAGAATATTACGGTGGCGCCTGCGTAGGTAGATCGACCGCAGGCATATTCTCTATGACGGCACCAAGGCGTCCGGCGGGGACATCGATCGTGAAGACCTGCCCACCGCGCCTATAGGAAAGTTCGCGAACAGTAGTCTCCGCCCTTCCGGTAAGTTCCACCAATTGCCGTATATTTATCAATTTTTCGCTGGCGTAAGTCAGCAAACGATCTCCAGGTTGAAGACCAATTTTCTCAGCGACGCTACCAGCGATAACTCTCTGTACTTCGACCTCAAAGGAATCCGGCATTTTATCGACTGCAGCCGCCGTCCGATCCGTATGAATATGTTCGACACTGCGCCGTCTTACTGCAGCTATTTTCTCTTGCCATGCAGTTGTTAGTTTTCCATCGTTCTTCGATTTGACAATTTTTTCAGTTTCATCAATTATATATTGATACTTGCTCGAAAAAACACTGCTGTCTGTGCCATTCGCAAACAACCGCTGCAATAAATCCAATGAGCCATCTATATATTCCAGGGCTACTATATTGTTATTTGCCATAAACTCGGAAAACCCGAGCATCGCGAATGACATTGAAAGATCTTGTTGAAATTGATTGTTACTCGGATGTGATCCGGAAATTTGCTTAAGAATATCGTTGGCGGTCCTGAAGGCCTCCTGTGCAGATTTAAGCTCATTGTCTTTCGATGCAATTTTTCCTAAATATATTAAGGACATCGCCACACTTCGTTGAATGTCAGCATTGTCGGGATTGGTCTTCATCTGACCCCGCGTGATAGCGAGCCTCTTCCCAATCCACTCCCGTGCCACTTTTAAATCCCCCATAAGTTCCGCTAGTTCACCAAGGGCCTGATACGAATTCGCGAGACGCTGTTGGTGCTCGATACTTGAAGGACTCGCATTTACGAGGCGCCCTGCGTGATCCAAGCTATTCTCTAGCATATTTTTTGAGAATTCGAGTTCATTCGTCTGCATATAATATATACCAAGTAAATAATATGTTTGTTGCAAATTCTTTTTGTAAATAATATTATTAGGATCCAATAAATTTAATTCAATAATTGTTGACAGGCCCTCCTTGTACATCTCCCCTTCAGTCCCATCCCTTAGCTCGGCTGAAATAGACGCAAGTCTAATATTTATGGTATAAAGATCATGTTTATAATCTGCATTATCGGGAACAGATCTCGCGAGTGACTTGGCGACAACTTGTTGTCTCTTAAAGCATTCTTGCGCGCCCTTGAGGTCTCGCATGTATAATGCCAATTCGCCAAGCTTACTTAGCGCCAATGAAAGATTGCGTTGAAGAGTTGCATTTCCGCCGTCACGTTTCACAAGAGATTCCGAGACGTTCAAGCTCTTTTCGAACCAGCGCTGTGCCGTCTTGACATCCCCCCTTGCCATCGCAACATCACCCAGTCTACGTACTAAAGAAGAAAGTTCATAAAATAGATCGTCGTCAAATGCACCTGCATCAATAATATTCTGGCGCATCAATAGGCTTTTTTCGAACCACATCTGTGCAGCATCAATATCGCTTAGCTCCCAAGCGACCTCGCCAATTCGCTCGAATGAAAAGGATAAGCCCCTTCTGTACTTGATATTTTCAGGATCCTTATCCGAAATCATCTGGCTGATTATGAGCCCCTTCTCAAACCAATTCTGAGCGCTCGTTAGATCTCCCGCCACCATCGCGAGCTGACCGAGCGTATCGTACGAAATATTAATATCACTCTGATATTTCGTATTATGCGGCTCCGAGTACATTAATTCCTCTTGAAGAGCTCGTGCCTCTTCCATCGCATTACGCGCGCCCGAAATATCTCCGGCTTCCATGAGCGTGATCGCAACTTCACGCAGCGCTAGAGCTGAATTTCTTCGCAAGTTTGGCGAAATTTCCTGACCGTTAGACAGAAGTTTTTGCTGCAACAGGCGCGCCTCATTGAGAATATCCTGAACGAGTTTTACCTCTATTCCCATACGGTTCCTGAATTTGCCGGCCAGCTTATTCACCAGCCCTCCGGCTGTTTCAGTTGCGGCCATGAGCGCTCTGTCGGCGCGGTCGCGTTGGTCTTCAGCAGTCCTCCTTAGGATCTCTGCTTTACCGGCCTGATCCAGCCCGAACCACGCTCCGCTCGCAGCCGCGGCGGCGAAGCCTGCTGCAACCACCGCGCCGATGCGCGCTCTCCGCTTCCCGCGTGCCTCCGCCATCGCCGCGTGCTCGGCCGCAGCTCGCGCGGCTTCCGCGGCCTCGGCGATGCGCCGTGCCTGTTCGATCTCCGCATTACGCCGGCCGTCTTCCGCGGCACGGGCAGACGTCAGATAGTCTCTGTGGTCGGCATCGAGGCCGGCTGCCAAGTCGGACCGCTGAAGCAGCGCTTCAGCGTCTTCCAGCCGACCCGCGGCATGTGCGAGCCAGCGTGGGTCGCGGCCGTGCTCGACCCAGTCGCGCGTCGCCTGCCTCACCCCGGCCAACGCCGCGAGCAACGCCTTATCCTCGGCGAGCCACCCCACCATCACCGGCCATTGCCGAAGCAGCGCCTCGTGCGCCGGTTCGATCGGCACGGCCGCCGTCATCGTGGGGACTTCGACCGAGGCCGCAGCCCGGTCATGCGCCACTGCCTCGTCTGTGCGCAGCAGTCGCATCTCGATCAAGCGGTCGATCAGCGGCAACGTCTCGGCTGGTAGCGCGGTACGCGGTGCGGAAGCGCGACGCGGCTCGCCGGTGGTCGGATCGATGCTCGCGAGCCAGGGGATCAGTCCACGTCGCAGCAGTGCCAACCGTTCGTCGCGTCCCGGCGGCACACTCCCGTCGCGTCCCGCCAATTCGAGCGCTTTCTCCACTGCCGCCGTGATCGAACCGGCGACTCCGCCCGAAGCGTGATAGTCGGCGAGCTTCAGCGAGCCCTTACCGCCGTGATCGAGGTAGAGCCGCTCCAGAGTGAAGGCGAGGAGCGGCAGCGCGTCACGCCCACCGCTCGCCTCGATGTCGCGCATCAATGCTTCCGTCAGCGCCGGATCGACGATCAACGGCCGTCGTGTCTTGGCAAGTCGCGCCGCCGGACCTTCGATGATGGTCTGGAAAGCCCCGCGCGGTACCGGTTGCAGGCTGAATGGTTCCTGCTTCAGGTCCTTCGATGCGGCCGCGCTCTGCAGCAACTCATAGGACTCGGTGCGGATGGTGAAGACGATGATGACGGTCAGTGCATTGGATTGGGCCAGCACGGCGAGGAGGTCGAGGAGGCGCGCCGCCTCCGGACGGTCCTCCAGCGGGAACAATTCTTCCGCCTGATCGACGGCGAGGACCAGAGCCGGTGGCGAGGCATCCCCCTCGCCCGGCAGGGGCGGGACCAACGCGGCGGCGGCCAGCCGGCCGAGCAGCGCGACCAGTGCCGCTATGTCGGTGGTGGCCTCGGCGATCTCGGCCCGACTGAGACGCAGACCACGCGCCGTACAGGCTTTGTCGAGCGCCGCCACCAGGCCCTTGTCGCCGGAAATGGCCCGCTCCATCGGCCGGATCACCGGCAGCGGCAGGAAGTGGCGGTCGTCGCGCGCCAGCCGTGGCCACAGCCCGGCGCGCAGAAACGACGACTTACCAGCCCCGGAAGCGCCGAGAATGGCGAGCAGACGTGGCGGCGCTCGCCCCGCCAGATCGCGGATCTTGTCGAGCGCCAACACCAAGGGGGCTTCACGGCCGAAAAAGATGCCGGCGTCTTCCGCCTCGAGCGCGGCAAGGCCGGGATAAGGCGAACGTCCGGGATCGCCCTCTGGTGGCCAAGCAAAGTGGCGCGGATCGAGGCCGGCAGCGAACAACCCGGCTTTCAGTCGCTTCAAACCGTCCCGCGAAAAGGTGACGTGCTGTTCCTCGCCGAACGGCGGTACCTTCACCCGAAACAGATCATGGTCGCCACCACTCGCCAGCGACACGAATTGCCACGCCCGGCGATAGCGGGCCGGCACATCGTCGACCGCAAGATTGTCGATCACCACGCCGAAAATGCGTTTCGACAGCTTGGCTGCGAGGTCGAACTCGCGGGCGCACCAGTCGGAGGCTAGCCACGCCCGACTGACCAAGAACACCACAGCTTCGCATCGATCCGCCGCCTGATGCAGCGCCCGTTCCCATCGCTCGCCGGCCGCGATGCCGCGATCGGCGTCGAAATCCAAGAAGAAGTCGTCGAACCCTTCACGCGTCAGCCAGTCACCGATCGCTGCCGCTTGGGCATTGTCCTTGCTGGAATGACTGATGAACAGCCGCGCCATCGCCCTCTCCGGTGGTGAACCCGGCAATCTTCACCCGCGATCAAGTTCACCGCAATCGACTTTACGTCGCACGAGCCATTTGTCTGGGCGAGAAGAAGGACGCGTGAAGCGGGTCGGGGGTAAAAAAGCGTCGTGATCTCTTTTCACTTTGGTCAAGCAGGATGCAGCGGGACTGGCCCAGCGCCCCGGACGGTACCGGATTCACGTGGGCGACGACGACGTAGCCGATGGTTCGCTGTGGGGTGACCCGAAACACATGCGTTTCTGGCGTATTCCGGACAGGCTTTCCTCAGGAATAGGTTGACTGCGCTTTGGAAAGAGCCCAGTTCTCATCTTCACCTTTCGCGGTACGCCAACTTGCGGCCCATCCGGTGATCAACGTGTCGGCGCGCGGACACACCAGG
>ERZ1645187.5292-NODE-5292-length-10103-cov-5.223029_pt1 | contig 10103 bp, 10 predicted proteins | sample MGYA00575352_ERZ1645187 | MGnify/ENA primary metagenome ERZ1645187 (study PRJEB40837, sample SAMN11349314) | freshwater sediment metagenome | isolation source: river sediment | host: Sediment | place: India: Wazaribad , New Delhi | collected 2017-02-21 ...
CGCCGGTAAAGCGTGGATTGGCGAGCGTGTTGCCCTGCTTGATTTCTGCCGTCGGGTTGTTGTGCAGAATCATGTTCATCCGCGCCAGGCCGGACGTGGCGGCGTCTTTCTCCTGCCCGTAGAGGGTGACTTTGGCCTTCGCTTCATCGCCGACCTTGAGCAGCAGCGATCCCGAGCCGCAGGTCGGGTCATAAACGGTGGTGTTGTTGGTCGTGGCGGCATCAACGATGCCGATGATCTGCGCCATGATGCGGCTGACCTCGGCTGGCGTGTAGAACTGGCCTTTGCTCTTGCCGCTTTCGGCGGCGAAGTGGCGCATCAGGTATTCGTAGGCGTCGCCGAGAATGTCGTCGCCGTCGGCGCGGTTTTTGGAAAAATCGAGCGCCTTGTCCTCAAAGATCGAAATCAGGTTGGTCAGCCGGTCGACGATTTCCTGGCCGCTGCCGAGTTTGCCCGGATCGTTGAAGTCGGGCATGTCCGAGAGTTTGTTGGCGTTGGCCAGGGGGCCGATGATCTTCTTGTTGATCTGATCGCCGATGTCGGATTTGCCCTTGAGCGCCACCATGTCCTTGAAGCTGGCACCTTCGGGAATGGTGATTGGCGCGTAAGGCACGCCCGCATATTTGTCGGAAACGTATTTAACGAACAGCAGGACGAGTACGTAGTCCTTGTATTGGCTGGCATCCATGCCACCGCGCAGTTCGTCGCAGGAGGCCCAGAGGGAGGAATAGAGTTCAGATTTTTTGATTGCCATGTGCTGCTTTTTGTCGGTGCGGCGCAGACCACGGAAAGTGGGGCGCGAAGGCCGGCTACTTTACCTTATGGCCGGTATTGGATAAAGCCAGCCATCTTTTCGTCATGATTTCCTGGGCTCAGGCTCGGTGAATTCAATGGCGATGGTGCAATTTGCTATGCTGCCGACTTTTCCGGCGGCGCCGGCGTTGTTATGGATGAGAGGAAAGAACGATGGCTTCCTTGCAGGAACAGTTCCTGAAAGCCGGCTTGGTGAATCAGAAGAAGGTCAAGCAGGCCAATCAGGAAAAGGCGCGGCAGAAGAAGGTTGAGCGCAAGACAGGTGTCGAGAGCGTGGATGAAATCCGGATCGCAGCGCAGGAGGCGCAGCGGCAGCAGGCGGAGCGGGCGCGTGAGTTGAATGCGCAGCGCGTGGCGGCGGCCAACGAAAAGGCCTTGCGCGCGCAGATTGTCCAGATGGTGCAGCAATGCCGCCAGGGTCGCGGCAACGGCGATGTCGCCTATAACTTTACGCACGATAACAAGGTCAAGCGGATTTACGTTTCCGCTGCCGTCCAGGCCAACCTCGCTGCCGGGCGGCTGGTGATTGTTTGCCTCGGCGACAACATCGAACTGGTGCCCAAGATCATCGCCGACAAAATCGCCGAACGCGATGCCTCGGTGGTCGTGCGCGTGAGCAAGCCCGTGGCGCCGGTGGAGGAGGATGATCCCTACGCGGCCTACCAGATTCCCGACGATTTCACTTGGTAAAGCAAAAATGCCCCATTTTTGCGGTCGACCGTAAAAATGGGGCAAAAACGAGGAAAAGCCTCAGGTGGCGCTGATGCTGACGGCGACATCCTTGGGGCCGGCGAAATAGGGCGCGCTGGTGACTAAAATGCGGGCGCCTGCCGCGACGTAGTCGCCCGCGTTTTGCGCATTGATGCCCCCGGCGACGGCCAGCCGGCAGTGACTGCCGATCAGCGCCTGACTGAGCCGTTCGACGCTGGCCAGTGGCAGTTTTTCCAATTGCACGATGTCCGCGCCGGCTGCGGCCCAGTGGAGGGCTTCGGCCTCGCTGCCGACTTCAACGATGGCTGGGCGCTCCGGCCAGGTTTGACGCAGGCGGGCGAGGGTCTGGGCCGGGGCCTCGTCGCCGAGAAAGGCGCGGTGCTCGGCAAACACGAGCAGGGTTTCCGAAAGATTGAGCCGGTGCGGGCTGGCCCCCGCACAGAGCACGGCCTTGATCGCCGCCGCCTTGGTGCCGGGAAAATTTTTGCGTGTGCAAACCACGCTCGCCAGCGGATCAACCACCTGCGCAGCGTGGACGATGGCGCGGGTGCAAGTGGCGATTCCCGAGAGGTATTCCATCCAGGTCTGTGCCGTTTTCCAGACCTGATGCAGGGTGGCTGCCGGGCCGCTGAAACTGAGAATTTCTTCGCCAGCAGCCAGGGCTTCGCCACTGTGGCGGCTTGGCCCGAGGACGCGCAAGCCGCGCAATTTCCCCATGCGGCGAGCTTCTTCAACGCCGCAGAGTGTCATCGCTTGCCGGGCGCGCAGGTGCATCTGCCCGGTTTGCTGGCCAATGCCGAGGGCGTGGGTGGTGGCGTCGCCGCAGGGGGCATCATCGTGCAGCAGGGCTTCCAGTTCGTGATCGGGCAGGGTGTAGGGATTCATGTCAGGTATCGGCTGGCGGCGTGGTTGGGCATGCTGGGTGCTTGGTTGCTCAGGGTGAAAAAGGCGCGTTGGGCGCCGCCTTCTTCGTGCTGTGCTTGGTGCAAATAGAGCCAGCGCCCATCGCGCAGGCGCCAGGCGCGCACGCTTTCGGCGTAGGTGATGGCGTGATAGAAGCTTTCGTCGTCATCGGAGCGCAGGCTTTCCAGCGCGTAGTCGTGGGCGTAGTAGCAGCCTTGGCCGGCCTCGTCGTAACCAAAACAGCGGCTGGCGGGCATTTCGTATTCGCGATGCTCGGCGAAGTCGAGGGCAATCACGACTTGTTCGCGCCATTCATCGGGCAGGCCGGCGGCCCAGTTGGGTTGGCGATCCGGGCGGGGGCGGGCGCGTGTTGCAGATCGGGGGGATAAGGCAGGCATGGGGCTTACTCCATCAGGGCCACGGATTTGATCTGCACATGTACCGGCGTGCCGATGCCGAGTTGCAGCTGGGCGGCGGAGCGGCGGGTGATGCGGGCGATGACGCAGGAGGCGCCAACGCGCACACGCACGAGTTGCAGGCCGGGGTGATCGTCGGCCCCGATGGCTTCAACCACGCCATTGAGGCAGTTCTGGATGCTGCTCTGGCCGGGGTCGCCGAGCGAGAGGCTGACATCGCGCGCGAGCACACGCACGCGCACGCGCCGCCCGACGGGGATGTCGTGGTTGCGTGACCACAGGCTGCCGCCGGCAAAATCGACGCGCGCCAGCTGCCATTCGGCTTCAATCGCGCCGATCTGCGCTTCGAGCACGACGCCGGCGTCCTCGCCGAGGCGGATGGGCAGGTCGAGGCGCGCCAGGGTCGGCCCCAGCGGCCCGGCAGCGATGACCCGGCCTTGTTCCATGGCCACGAGATGATCGGCAAGGCGGGCGACTTCATCCGGCGCGTGGCTGACGTAAAGAATGGGAATCGCCAGCTCGTCGCGCAGGCGTTCGAGGTAGGGGAGGATTTCCTGCTTGCGCTTCAAATCCAGCGCCGCCAGCGGTTCGTCCATGAGCAGGATTTTCGGGCCGACAGCGAGCGCGCGGGCGATGCCGACGCGCTGGCGTTCGCCGCCGGAAAGACTGTCGGGCCGCCGTGTGAGGAGCGGGCCGATGCCGAGCAATTCAATCGCCTGTTCGAGGCCGATGCGCCCGGCGGTTGCGCTGCGCCGCTGGCCGTATTGCAGATTGCCGAGCACGCTGAGGTGCGGGAAGAGGCTGGCTTCCTGAAAGACATAGCCCAGCGGGCGGCGATGGGTCGGCAGCCATTGTGTTTCGTCTTGCCAGATTTGCCCGCGAAAAACGAGTCGACCGTGCGCGGGGCGTTCAAGCCCGGCAATGCAGCGCAGCAGCGAGGTTTTGCCGGAACCGGAGTGGCCAAACAGCGCGGTGACGCCGCGATCCGGCAGTTGCAAATCGACATCCAGCGTGAAGCCGGGCCAGTTGAGGTAAAAGCGTGCGCTCAATTCGCTCATCTCAAGCCACCTTTTTGCGCTGCGGGTTCCAGGTATACAAACCGAGCAGGACGATGAAGGAGAAGGCGAGCATGACCCCGGCCAGACGGTGCGCGTCGGCATATTCGAGCGCCTCGACGTGGTCGTAAATTTGTACCGAGGCGACGCGCGTGGCGCCGGGGATGTTGCCGCCGATCATCAGCACGACGCCGAATTCGCCGACGGTGTGGGCAAAGGTCAGGATGCCGGCGCTGAGAAAGCCGGGGCGGGCCAGCGGCAGCACGACGCTGAAGAACGTATCGAGCGGCGAGGCGCGCAAGGTGGCGGCGACTTCCAGCGGGCGGTCGCCAATGGCTTCAAAGGCGTTTTGCAGCGGCTGCACCATGAAGGGGTAGGAATAAAACACCGAAGCGACGACGAGGCCCCAGAAGGTGAAGGGCAGCATGCCCAGGCCCGAGGCCTGCGTCAGTTGCCCGACCGGGCCGTTGGGCCCCATCGCCAGCAGCAGGTAAAAGCCGAGCACCGAGGGCGGCAGCACCAGGGGCAGGGCAACGACGGCACCGACCGGGCCTTTCCAGCGCGAGCGGGTGCGCGCCAGCCACCAGGCGGCAGGCGGGCCGAGGACAAAGAGAATGAGGGTGGTGAGGCCGGCGAGGCGGATGGTGAGCCAGATGGCCTCTAGATCGGCTTCGGTGAGAAACATGCGCGACTCCGGCGAGGTGAGGTGAGTGGTTTAGGGGAGATCGTAGCCAAAGGACTGGATGATCGCCTTGGCCTTGTCGCCCTTGAGGTAGTTCATCAGCGCGGTGGCAGCAGGTTTGTCCTTGCCTTTGGCGAGCAGCACGACATCCTGGCGGATCGGGTTGTGGAAGCTGCCAGGCACGAGCCAGCCCGAGCCGCTGCCGATCTGGCCGTTCTTGATCACTTGCGAATAGGCGACAAATCCGAGTTCGGCAGCGCCGGTGGCGACGAATTGCTGGGTTTGCGCGATGTTTTCCCCCTGAACGAAAAGCGGCTTGAGCGTTTCGCCGACGCCCAGCTTGCTCAAGGTTTGCAGCGCGGCAGCCCCGTAAGGGGCGGTTTTGGGATTGGCGAGGGCGATGTGCTTGAAGCCGCCTTTCTTGAGAATGTCGCCCTTGTTATCGACCAGCTTGGGGTCGGCAGACCAGAGGACGAGCTTGCCGATGGCGTAGGTGTAGGCGCTGCCAGCGACGCCCTGGCCTTCCTTGACCAGCCGCGCCGGGGTTTCGTCGTCGGCGGCGATGAGCAGCTCGAAGGGCGCGCCGTTACTGATCTGGGCGTAGAACTTGCCCGTGGCGCCAAAGGCCAGATTGAGTTTGTGGCCGGTATCGCGCTCAAAAACCGGCGCGATGACCTGCATGGGGCCGGAAAAATTGGCGGCGACGGCCACCGCGACGGTGTCGGCATGGGCGCTGCCGAGGCAGCTGAAGATCAGGGCGATCAGGCTCAGGCGGGTTTTCATGGCAAATCTCCGGCAGGTTTCAGGAATACAGGCAAAGGATGACCGACGAGGCTTTGAACACCGCGCAGGCGCGTTCGCCCACCGCGAGGCCGAGGCGTTCGACGCTATCGTGGGTAACGACGGCGCAGACGCTGCGCCCGCCGGGCAGGCTGAGGGTGACTTCGGCATTGACCGGGCCTTCGTGGATGCGCACGACTTCGCCCCAGAGGTGATTGCGTGCCGAGGTACGCACTTCCGGATCAGCCAGCAGCAGTACCGACGAGGATTTGACCAGGGCGCTGATCTCCATGCCGATGCGCAGGCCCAGGGTTTCGGCGGATTCGCGGGTGATCACGGCGACCAGCTCGTTGTGCTCGTCGAGCTTGAGGCGCACCTCGAAATCGACATGGCCTTCGCGCAGGCCGACGATTTGGCCAGCAAACTGGTTGCGGGCACTGGTTTTCATCGACATGCGCTTGAGTAATTGGCGGAATTGCTGCAAATCGCCGCCTTGTTCGCGCATTTGCTCGGCCAGCCGGTCGAGCGCCGCCTGGTATTCGGCTTCCAGGGCGCGATAGAGGGCGATGGTCTTGCGCCCGTGCTCGGTGAGCAACGTGCCGCCGCCCTTTTTGCCACCCGTTGAGCGGATAACCAGCGGCTGCTCGGCCAGGTTGTTCATCGCGTCGATGGCATCCCAGGCCGCCTTGTAAGAAAGCGGCACCGCTTTGGCCGCTTGCGAGATCGAGCCGTGGCGGTCGATGGCTTCGAGCAAGCGAATGCGCGCATCGCCGAGAAAACTGCCAAACTCGGTATCCACTTCCAGGCGGCCCCGCAGCCGATGCGCGATTTGTTCCATTTTGTCGTCTTTCTAACGCTATGTTGTTACGTATATAACGATACCTTGGATTTTACGGTCGACGCCAATTTTGTAGCCATTTTCAGGCGGCGTTATGGTTGAATATCGCCAACGCCTTGCCCTAAATTGTCGCCAAGCTGACGCAGTTTCGTTATTTCATTGGCTATATAGCGAAAAGCGGGCCAGCTCGAACAGCTCAAGGAGAACCACATGAAAGTCAGCGCACGCAATGCCTTTGCCGGCACCGTTAGCGCCATCGTCGATGGCAAGGTCAATGCCGAAATTGAGGTCAGCCTCGCGGGCGGCGACCGTCTTGTCGCCATCGTCACCGAAGGCAGTGGCGGCGAACTCGGTCTCGCGCTTGGCAAGCCGGTGATTGCCTACGTCAAGGCGCCCTGGGTCATGCTGCTGGCCGGCCCGCAGGACATGCGCTTTTCCGCGCGCAACCAGCTCACGGGGCAGGTCAGCGAGTTGGTCAAAGGCGCGGTCAATAGCGAGGTCGTCCTCTCCCTGCCCGGCGGTACGCAGGTTTATGCCGTGGTGACCAACGAAGCCGTGATGGAGCTCGGCCTGAAGGTGGGCAGCGAAGCCACCGCCTTGATCAAGGCCAGCCACGTCATTTTGGGCGTGCCGGTTTAAAGCCTCAGCCGGCGAGCCCGCTTGAGCGCGTTCGCCGGTTACAAAGCCTCTCTATAACGCCCGGCCAAGCCTGGGTATGCTTCCCCCCAAGGCCTGCCGATCAGGCAGGCTCGCCGCCTGGCGGCTGGTAGCACAAGCGGATGGATCGCCTTGATCCCATCCACCCCGACCAGGGAAACGCCAGTTTTCCCGCCTGGTCGATGCCATGACGGGAAGACCATGAAAGTAAAACAATCCGGCCTGCTGGAGCGCCTATTCCAGCGCTTACTCCATCCCTTGTCCGCTTTTCTCGAAAGCGCCACCGGTGGCAGCCTGGCCTTGCTGGCGGCAACGGCGCTGGCGGTGGCTTTGGCCAGCGTCCTGGGTGAGCCGACGGTGCATCATTTTTGGGAACAGCCGTTACGGGTTTCCTTGGGCGAGGGCGCGGGGTTTGGCTTGTCCCTGCACCATTGGGTTAACGATGGCTTGATGGCGATTTTCTTTTTCCTGATCGGCCTCGAACTCAAGCGTGAGCTGCTGGTCGGTGAGCTGGCCTCGTTGCGCAAGGCGATTCTGCCGGTGATGGCGGCCTTGGGCGGCGTCCTCTGCCCGGCGCTGATCTACCTGGCCTTCAATCACGGCCAGGCGTCGGCCAGCGGTTGGGCGATTCCGGTGGCTACCGACATTGCCTTCGCCGTCGGGATACTGATTCTCTTGGGCTCGCGCGTACCGCGTGCGCTGATCATCTTTCTGACGGCCTTGGCGATTGCCGACGATTTGTTTGCCGTGTTGATCATTGCCCTTTTTTACGCCGGGGAAATCAATCTCCAGGCCTTGTTTGCGGCGGCTGGGTGCTTGGCAACCTTGATGGTGCTCAACCGGGCCGGCGTGCGCGCCTATCTCCCCTATGTACTGGTTGGGCTGGGCTTGTGGCTGGCGACCTTGCTTTCCGGACTGCACGCCACCTTGGCCGGGGTCTTGCTGGCCTTTTGCATTCCGGCGCGCTCGCCCTTGCGTTCCGAGCAATTCGAGGCCGAGTTGGAGGATTTGCGCCAGGCGCTCAACCGCGAGCATTTGGATCCTTCGCCCAACGATCCTTTCCTTAATGCCAAGATCGCCGAATTGTGCGAACGCATCGAATACAGTGCAGCGCGCGTGCAGACGCCTTTGCAGCGTCTGGAGCATCGTTTGAGTCCCTGGGTGGCGTTTTTGATCATCCCGCTTTTTGCCTTGTCCAATGCCGGGCTCGATCTGGGTGCGGTGGCCTGGAACACGGCGCTGCATAGCCCGATCACTCTGGGCGTCGGGCTGGGGCTGGTGTTTGGCAAGTTTGTCGGGATCGCGAGTTTTTCCTACCTGACGACGCGCCTGGGTTGGGGCAGCTTGCCTGCCGGCGTGGCCTGGCCGCAGCTGCTGGGGGCGGCCTGGCTGGGCGGGATCGGCTTCACGATGTCCTTGTTCATCAGTCAGCTGGCTTTTGCTGACCCCGCCGCAGCTGAGGCGGCGAAGATCGGTATTCTGCTCGCCTCGCTGGTGGCGGCACTGATTGGGGTGATCTGGCTATGGCGGGTCACGGAAAGGAGAGCCTCATGACACAAAATCGTTGGCGTGCCTTGTTGCGCGCACGTTTCAGCCTGCAAACCGACAAGGCGGACAACGCCGAAATCGAGCGGCGGATTCGCGAGGGGGTTGAACTCAAAGGGGCGACGCCGTGGATTTTGATGTTCGCGATTTTTGTTGCCTCGATTGGCCTCAACGTCAATTCGACGGCGGTGATCATTGGCGCGATGCTGATTTCGCCGCTGATGGGGCCGATCATGGGCATCGGCCACGGGTTGGCGGTGTATGACTTTGATCTGGTTAAAAAGTCCTTTAGCAATCTGGCGATTGCGACGGTCATCAGTTTGCTGGTCTCGGCGCTGTATTTTCTGGTGACGCCGCTGGCCGATGCGCAATCCGAGCTGCTGGCGCGCACTTCGCCCAATCTCTGGGATGTCTTGATCGCCTTTGTCGGCGGTTTGGCGGGGATTGTCGGGGCCACGCGCGCCGAACGCTCGAACGTGATTCCCGGTGTCGCCATCGCCACCGCCTTGATGCCGCCGTTGTGCACCGCCGGTTACGGGCTGGGGACGGGGCAATGGGGCTATTTTGCCGGGGCGATCTATCTCTACGCGATCAACTGTGTGTTCATTGCGGTAGCGACTATTACCGGTCTGCGCTTGCTGCACTTTCCGCATCATTCGCTGGTTGATGACGCCGTTGCCCGCAAGTTGCGCGTGGCACTTTGGGTCACGGCGCTGGTCACGGCCTTGCCTGCGGCCTATCTGGGGGCGGGATTGGTCAAGGATGAGCTGTTTCGCAATGCTGCCAACCGCTTTGTCTATCGCGAATTCGTCTTCCCGAATGTCTATATCGCTTCTGCCAAGGTTGATCCTGCCGAACGCAGTATTGATGTTTCGCTGATCGGCGAGCCGCTAACGCCGGAGCAATTGCAGCAGATCGAAAGCCGTTTGGCTGTGAATGGCATGCCGGGCGCCAGTATTCGCGTGCATCAGGCGAAGGAGGGCAGCAAGCTCGATCTTTCCGCCTTGAAAGCCTCGCTGCTGAGCGATTTGTATAAAGAAAGCCAAGAGGCGCAGCGCCAGAAGGACGTCGAAATCGCCCAGCTGCGCCAGGATTTGCAGCGTAAAGGCCAAGGTTTGGCTTTAGCTGACGATCTGGCTGCTGAATTGCGCGTGCAGTTGCCGGGCTTCAAGGAAGTGCTGATCAGTCAGGGCTATCGTTACGCCGGCAGTGGCGAGCGTCAGCCATTAACGCATTTGACCCTGCTGCTGGATCAGGCATTGCCTGAGGCTGAGAAAGCCCGTCTGCTCGCCTGGCTCAAGCTGCGCCTGAAAAGCGAAGCGGTGCATTTGAGTATTGAAGCGCCGGCACCAGTTAAAGCGAGCCAGACCAAGCGGCGTTAATTGCTTGAGGGCGCGAGTTTGGCAAACCAGGCTTCGAGTGCCTGGGCATCGGGCGGCAGTTCGCAGGCCAGGCCGCCGGTGAAGTGACGCCAGTCGCCGAGGTGTTTTTCCGGGACGACGGTGAGGACAGGCAGGCCCTGGCTCATCAACGTCAGCATCTCGGCGGCAAAACCGCCGCCTTCGGCCTCCAGCCCGCTGAAGCGGTTGAAAATTGCCAGATCGGCACCTTCGGCAATGATGCGGCGCATGACCACGCCGGCTTCAGCGATCAAGGCCGGGTCGAGCCCGCAGGAGGTCGAGCCGGCACCGAGCTCCTGAGTG
>ERZ1645187.5294-NODE-5294-length-10101-cov-7.413199_pt1 | contig 10101 bp, 7 predicted proteins | sample MGYA00575352_ERZ1645187 | MGnify/ENA primary metagenome ERZ1645187 (study PRJEB40837, sample SAMN11349314) | freshwater sediment metagenome | isolation source: river sediment | host: Sediment | place: India: Wazaribad , New Delhi | collected 2017-02-21 ...
CGCAGCGCGAACGTGGCCTGGTCGCCCACGCGCACCGCGATCGGCTCGCACCCGGCGCGCGCCTTGGCCACGATGCGCACGCTCTCGCCCGGCAGAAAGCCGAGCTCGATCAGTCGCAGCAGCACCTCCTGGTCGTCGGCGCTGGCGGGCTGGTGCAACTGCGCGATGACGCTGCGCGCGCCCACGGGCAAGGCGTGCAGCGGCAGCATAGCCGCAGGGTCGGAGGCGGAATAACCGGCGTCCATCTGGCTTCTATTCAAATGACAATGATTCTCATTTTAGAGCGCCGATGACGCGCCGCCTTGACGCAGATCAGCCGTTTTTCGTCTGCGGCGACGGCGCCGCGAGTTGGAAAAAACCGACACCACGCCGCGCGCAGGCGGTTAACGTCGCAGGCCATGGCCACGCCACGAATCTGGGACATCTCGCCGCCTGTACACGCGGGCGCGCCCGTGTTTCCGGGCGACACGCCGTACGCGCAGCACTGGAGCGCCGAGATCGGTCCAGGCTGCCCGGTCAACGTCAGCGCCCTCACGCTGTCGCCCCACGTCGGCGCGCACGCCGACGCGCCGCTGCACTACGACCCGGCGGGCGCCGCCATCGGCGCGCTCGACCTGTCGCCCTACCTCGGCCCGTGCCGCGTCATCCACGCCATTGGCGTGCGGCCGCTCCTTCTTTGGGAGCATCTTGCGCACGCTGTGCAAGGCCTGCCGCCGCGTGTGCTGGTGCGCACCTACGCGCGCATGCCCGTCGAGGCGTGGGATTCTCAGCTCGCCGCCTTCGCCCCCGACACCGTCGAGCGCCTGGCCGATGCCGGCGTGCAACTCATCGGCATCGACACCGCCAGCATCGACCCGGCCGACAGCAAAACCTTGGACAGCCACCAGGTCATCCGCCGGCGCGATCTGCGCGTGCTGGAGAACCTGGTGCTCGACGACGTGCCCGAGGGCGACTACGAACTCATCGCCCTGCCCCTGAAACTGATGAGCGCCGACGCCTCGCCGGTGCGGGCCGTGCTGCGGCCATTGTGAACAAAATCGGCCTCCAGCGCCCATCCATCAAGCGCTGGCAGCTATCTTTTTTGAAGAATCCGACACCATGATCTCTCAGCAAGACTGCCGCCAGCGCGATGCCGATGACCCCCTGCGCACGCTGCGCGACCTGTTCGATCTGCCGCCGGGCGTGATCTACCTCGACGGCAACTCGCTCGGCGCCCTGCCCCGCGCCGTGCCCGCGCGCGTGGCGCACGTGGTGGCGCAGCAATGGGGGCAGGACCTGATCAAGAGCTGGAACAGCGCCGGCTGGTTCGCGCTGCCGCGCCGCGTGGGCGACCGCATCGCCCCGCTCATCGGCGCCGGCGGGGGTGAGGTGGTGGCCACCGACACCACCTCGATCAATCTCTACAAGGTGCTGTCGGCGGCGCTGAACATTGCCGCGCAGGACGCACCCGGCCGCCGCACCATCGTCAGCGAGCGCAGCAACTTCCCCACCGACCTGTACATCGCCGAGGCCCTGTGCCGCGAGCGCGGCTGCACGCTGAAGCTGATCGAACCGCACGAGGTGGCCGCCAGCCTGACGCCCGACGTGGCCGTGCTGATGCTCACCCACGTCAACTACCGCACCGGCGCCATGCACGACATGGCCGCCGTCACCGCCGCCGCGCACGCCGCCGGCGCGCTGGTGGTCTGGGACCTGTGCCACAGCGCGGGCGCGGTGCCGGTCGACCTGAGCGGCGCGCAAGCCGACTTCGCCGTCGGCTGCGGCTACAAGTACCTGAACGGCGGCCCCGGCGCGCCCGCCTTCGTGTGGGTGCACCCGCGCCACGTGGCGCGCTGCTGGCAGCCGCTGGCGGGCTGGTGGGGTCATGCGCAGCCGTTCGCCTTCACGCCCGACTACCAGCCCGCCATGGACATCACGCGCTACCAGTGCGGCACGCAGCCCATCGTCAGCCTGTCGGCGCTCGACTGCGCGCTGGACGTGTTCGCCGCGGCCGAGAAGCTCGGCGGCATGGCCGCGCTGCGTGCCAAGTCGCTGGCGCTCACCGACCTGTTCATCGACGCCGTCGAGGCGCTGTGCCCCGGCGCTTTCACCCTGGTCACGCCGCGCGAGCACGCGCGGCGCGGCTCGCAGGTCTGCCTGACGCCCACCGACGCCCTGCCCGCCGGCAGCGCCTACGCCATCGTGCAGGCGCTGATCGCGCGCGGCGTCATCGGCGACTTCCGCGCCGGCGATGCGCAGCAGCCCGACATCCTGCGCTTCGGCTTCACGCCCCTGTACCTGTCGTTCGACAACGTGTTGGGCGCCGCCCAGGCCCTGGCCGAAGTGGTTCGCACGCGCGAGTACGCACAGGCGCGCTTCCACCACAAGCAGGCGGTGACTTGAACAGCCGATACCGGACGCAGAGGACGCAGAGGATTCGCAGAGGGCGCAAAAAAATTCAAAAAAAAGTTTGGTTCTTCTTCTGCGCCCTCTGCGTCATCTCTGCGTCCTCTGCGTCCGGCTGTTGAACCTCGACGCCCCAAGGAGCCCCCATGACCACCCCCGAATCCATCGTCCACCAGGAAAAGGCCCAGCTCGACTTCTCGGGCAGCATGAGCTACGGCGACTACCTGCACATCGACCAGATCCTGAGCGCGCAGCACCCGCTGTCGCCCGCGCACGACGAGATGCTGTTCATCATCCAGCACCAGACCAGCGAGCTGTGGATGAAGCTGCTGCTGACCGAACTCGGCAGCGCCATCGCCGACGTGCGCGAAAGCCGCCTGCCGCCCGCCTTCAAGAAGCTGGCGCGCGCCAGCCGCATCATGGAGCAGCTGGTGCACGCCTGGGATGTGCTGGCCACCATGACCCCGCCCGAATACAGCGCCATCCGGCCCTATCTGGGCCCGTCCAGCGGCTTCCAGAGCTTTCAGTACCGCTGCATCGAATTCGCGCTGGGCAACAAGAACGCCGCCATGCTGCAGCCGCACGCGCACCACCCAGAGCGGTTGGCGCTGGTGCGCTCGTTCCACGAGGCGCCCTCGCTGTACGACGAGGCGCTGCGCCTGCTGGCCCGCGCGGGCTTCGCGGTGCCCGCCGGCCACCTGCAGCGCGACTGGACCCAGCCCTACGAAGCCAGCGACGCCGTCGAGGCCGCGTGGCTGCAGGTGTACCGCGCGCCCGAGCAGCACTGGGACCTGTACCAGCTGGCCGAAAAACTCACCGACCTGGAAGACGCCTTCCGCCTCTGGCGCTTCCGCCACGTCACCACGGTCGAGCGCATCATCGGCTTCAAGCGCGGCACCGGCGGCACGGGCGGCGTGAGCTATCTGCGCAAGATGCTGGACGTGGTGCTGTTTCCCGAGCTGTGGCGGCTGCGCACCGATCTATAGAAAAAAAGAGCCTCCAGCGCAGTACTGGCCTGCGCTGGAAGATCCTATTTTGATAGCATTTGTGGATCAACGGCCCGCGGGCAGGTACGCCGAATCTCCGGCGAAGATCACCGCGCGGTCCAGCAGGTGGGGGTTGGCTTCCAGCAACCGCGGGTAGCCGACCTTCTCGCGCCGGGCGATGGTCCACAGGTTGTCGCCCTCCTTCACCGTCACGGTGCGCTGGCCGTCGCGCGAGGGGTTCATGCGGCCGGTGTTGTCGTTGTTGCCGCGCTCGGCCTCGTAGGTCTTGACCATGTCGCCGCGCACCCAGCCCTCCTTCACCTGGTCGGTCTGGTCGCGGCCCTTGACCTTGAGCCACTCCTGACCTTCGGCGTCCACCTGCTTCTGACCGGTGGCGTCGAGGAAGGAGCCCATCTGCACGATGCCCACCTTGCCGGCGTCGATGGACGGCTCGCTGCGGATGTTGGCGCCGCGGTACGGCTGCACCTGGATGCGGAACGGCTCCGGTGACGGCGCTTGTTCCGGCTGCGGCTGCGGCTGCTCGGGCGGTTGACTGGCCTCGGGTGCCTTGGCGTAGTCGTCGATGCCCGAGCTGCGGATGATCGTGCCCTCCACGCCCGCCACGCCGTCCAGGCCGCCCTTGAAGCCGGTCTGCGTGTGCTGGCCGTCGCGCATCACCAGTTCGCCCGTCTGCACCGCGGTGAGCTTGGGGTCGAGCAGGTGCACGGTGCCATGGCTGAAGCCCGCCACCGTGCCGGCGAGCAGGTGCGGCGCCTTGTCGGCCGCCACCTCGTACTCGGTCGACGTCTTGTGCATGTCGCGCCGTTCGTAGCCGCTCAACTGGGCCAGTTCGCTCACGTCGGCGGTCAGCATGGTCTGCTTGACGGTGATGGGCTGCTGGCTGCCGGTGTTGGCCGTGGCCAGCGTGCCGGCGTCCACCACGGTGCCCGGCGCCACCGCCGTGCTGCGCGACATCGACGTGGTGATGCTGCCGAGGTCGTAGATGCCGTCCGACACCGACTGGCCGTAGGGCTTGATGGGCAGGCCGCCCCACTTGCCCTTGTCGGCCTGCGCCTTCTCGCCACCATCGCGCACCTTCAGCGTGGCGCGGTCGGTGACGTCGATGCGGTCGGTGATCGAACCCGGCGCGGTGGTGCTCGGGTAGTCGACCCGACGGGTGAACGTCGATTCGCGGTCACCGCGCAATTCAGCGCCTTCGGCGCCCTTGGTCTGCAGCTTGGACGCCAGCGGGATTTTCTGCGTCAGCTTCGACAGCTCGGCGTCCGCCTTGCCCTCCAGCGCGATGCGCTGCGTCTGCGCGACCGAGAACTCCTGTGCCGTCATGTGGTCCTGCAGGAACTTCATGTCGGCATCGCTCACCCCGGCGGCGCGCAGCAGGCCGGGGTTGACGCGGCCGTGCTCGCTCAGGCCGTTCACCAGGTTGTTGGGGCTGCCGTCGATGAGCTGGGCATTGTGGGCCGCCAGCGGCAGCGCCGCGACCGAACCCATGCCCGGGGCCACCGCCCCGGCGCGCACGGCGTCGTCGGTCATGTCGGCCGCCTGCACGCGTTCGATGATTTCGACACCCCGCGCCGCGTCCTGGGCGTTGGCGAACCGCATCTCCACGGTGTTGGTGACCTTGGGGGCGCCCTCGCCCTTCAGCTTGCCCTCGAACCCCATCGGCAGGCCACCCGGCAGCGTGGGGCCGGCGCCCTTGCCGGTCTTGAGCACGCCCTCCAGGCCCAAGCCCGCCGCGCTGGACTTGGCGTAGCTGACGGTGTAGGTGCTGTTGGCGGTGTCGGCGTCGCGCTTGACACTGATGCTGTGCTTGACCTGGCCCTTGGCGGTGATCAGCACGTCGGCGTCCACCTTGCTCTTGCCGCCCGCGGCCGGTGCCGCCGACGCACCGCCCTTGACCGCCGAGCGGCCGCGCGTGAGCCGCAGGGCCCCCGACAGTTCGGCCTTGGCGTCGGCGGCGGTGCTGGACACCGCCGTGTCGCCCTTGCTGTCGAGCCGGGCGATCTTGTCGCCCCAGCTTTTCTCCCTGGTGAGCTGCCCGATGCCGTCCGTGACCGGCTTCAGCCGTGCCAGCTGGTCGCTGACGAAGTTCTTGCGCGTCTGGTCGGCCTGGCGCAGCCTGGTCTGGAGCCAGTTCTCCTGGCGCGGCGGCGCGGGTTGGTAGTGGGGAATGACGCGAGGTCCGATGGGCCCGGCCATTGACTGCTCTCCTGCATGCGCGGTATGACGATGCGGGCGATTGCAACCCAGGCGCGCGGCCCGGACAAGCTGACACGGTTCCGTACGGAACGACCCCAGTGCCGCGGACACACGCCTGTCACGAAGCCGTGGCAAGAAAAAACCCGAGCGCATCGGCTCGGGTTTTCTTGCGGTGGCGGGCGCGCCGCGTCAGCGGAAGAACAGGAAGGTCAGGATCACGAACAGCGGCACCAGGATGCCGAAGCTCCAGGCCATGTAGCCGAAGAAGCTGGGCATCTTCACGCCGCGGTCCTCGGCGATGGCCTTGACCATCAGGTTGGGCGCGTTGCCGATGTAGGTGAGCGCGCCCATGAACACGGCGCCGGCCGAGATCGCCGCCAGCGTGGTGGCCAGCGGGCCCATCAGCTGCACCGGGTCGCCCCCGGCGGTGTTGAAGAACACCAGGTAGGTGGGCGCGTTGTCGAGGAAGCCGCTGAGGATGCCGGTGGCCCAGAAGTACATGGCCGGGTTGGGCGAGCCGTCGGCGTTGGTGACGGCGCGCACCACGGCGCCGAACGGGCCGTTGACGCCCGCCTGCAGCATGGCGATGACCGGGATGATGGTCAGGAAGATGCCGGCGAACAGCTTGGCCACCTCCTTCATCGGCTCCCAGTTGAACTGGTTGCTGGCGTGTACCCCCCGCGGCGTGATGGCCAGCGAGATGAAGGTGACCACCACCATGCCGATGTCGCGCACCACGCCGGGCAGGGCCACGTCGGTGCCGTAGATGTTGAACACCACGCCGGGCTTCCACACGCCGCTCATCAGCACCAGCGCCACCACGCAGCCCAGCAGCACGAAGTTGATGGCGCCGTCGAAGCCGAAGCGGGCGTCGTCGGGCGTCGGGTCTTCGCGCCGCACGCCCTCGTTCTTGTACATCCAGCTGTCGAGCAGGAAGAACATGATGAGCAACACCACCATCAGGAACAGCGTGTCGGGCCAGATGTGGGCCGCGGTCCAGAAGAAGGTGATGCCCTTCAGGAAGCCCAGGAACAGCGGCGGATCGCCCAGCGGCGTGAGCGAGCCGCCGATGTTGCTGACGATGAAGATGAAGAAGATGACGACGTGCGCGCTGCTCTTGCGGTTGTCGTTGGCGCGGATCAGCGGGCGGATCAGCAGCATCGACGCGCCGGTGGTGCCCATGAAGCTGGCCAGCACGCCGCCGATGGCCAGCAGCGCCGTGTTGAGCGCCGGCGAGCCCTTCAGGTTGCCGCGGATGTAGATGCCGCCCGAGACGGTGAACAGCGCCGTCAGCAGCAGGATGAAGGGGATGTATTCGGCCAGCAGCGCGTGCACGAAGCCCTCGGCCGCCACGGCGGGGCCGAAGGTCAGCGCGAACGGCACCAGAAACGCCAGCGCCCAGGCGGCCGCGATCTTGCCGAAGTGGTGGTGCCAGAACTGCGGCGCCACCAGCGGCCAGATGGCGATCGACAGCAGGATGCCTACGAAGGGCACGGCCCACAGCACCGACAGCTGGCTGCCGTCCAGCGATGCGGCCTGCGCCGGTGCCGCCTGCGCCAGCAGCATCAGCAGCGCGCCCAGGCGACTGAACCACAGGGATGGGCGGCGGGTGATGGTGGTGGTTGCTGGATTCATGCCTTTGAAGTCGCAGGTTGGTTGTGAATGAAATCGGGCCTCAGCGCCCGCCAGTCAAGCGCGGGCAGCTACTTTTAACATAGCAAACCGATCAGCGCAACAGCGGCGCCGGCCGGTTGATGGGCACCGCCGGTGGCGGCGCGGGCAGGTCGAACACCTGGCGCAGGTAGGTCAGGTAGCCCTCGTCCTCCACCATGGTCTTGCCCGGCGTGTCGGAAATCTTGGCCACCGGCTGGCCGTTGCATTCGATCATCTTCAGCACGATCTGCAGCGGCTCGGGGCCGACGTCGTTGGTCAGGTTGGTGCCGACGCCGAAGGCCACCTGGATGCGGCCGTCGAAGCGCTCGAACAGCTCGATGCAGCGCGGGATGGTGAGGCCGTCGCTGAAGATGATGGTCTTGGTGCGCGGGTCGCAGCGGTTGGCGGCGTAGTGCTCGATCATGCGCTCGCCCCACTTGAAGGGGTCGCCCGAGTCGTGCCGCGCGCCGTCGAACAGCTTGCAGAAGTACATGTCGAAGTCGCGCAGAAAGGCGTTCATGCCGTACACGTCCGACAGCGCGATGCCGAGGTCACCGCGGTATTCCTGCGCCCACTTCTCGAACGCGAACACCTGCGTATCGCGCAGGCGCGGGCCCAGCGCCTGGCAGGCCTGCAGGTATTCGTGCGCCATGGTGCCCATGGGGCGCATGCTCAGTTCCTTGGCGAACAGCACATTGCTGGTGCCGGTGAGCTGCCCGGTGGCGCCCAGGCGCTGCTGCATGGTCTGCAGCACCTCGCGCTGCCATTCGCGCGAGAAGCGCCGGCGCGTGCCGTAGTCGGCGATGCGGATGCCGTGCAGCGCGGGTGTTTCGACCAGCCGGAGCTTCTCATCCAGTCGGCGGCGGCCCTCGGCCAGGTCCAGGCCGGGCGCGGTGTTGCGGTAGTACACCTCGCTCACGATGGCCAGCACCGGAATCTCGAACATGATGGTGTGCAGCCAGGGGCCGCGCACGCGGATGTCGATCTCGCCGTTGGGCTGCGGCGTGAGGGTGATGTACTTCTCGTTCAGCTTGAACAGGCCGAGAAAGTCGACGAAATCGCTCTTGATGAAGCGCATCGAGCGGAAGTAGGCCAGCTCGTCCTCGGTGAAGCGCAACTCGCACAGCTGGCGGATCTCGTCGCGGATCTCGTCGACATACGGCGCCAGCTGTACGTCGGGCGAGCGGCACTTGAACTTGTATTCGACCTCGGCGCCCGGAAACTGGTGCAGCACCGCCTGCATCATGGTGAACTTGTACAGGTCGGTGTCGAGCAGGCTTTGGATGATGCCGGGCATGGGGGTGTCTCTCTCGTCGCGGCGCCCCATTCGTCGGGGGCGGTGCATGGCAGTGTAACGACATTGCACCGCGCGCCCGCACAATGCGGCATGCCCCGCGAACCCCTCGCCCCCGCCCTGCTGCGCCAGCTGCGCGCCATCGACCGGCACCTGCCCGCCCCGCGCGTGCGCCGCCTGCACCTGCCGCCGGTGCTGCCCGAACGCCCGCGCGAAGCCGAGTTCTGCGCCATCGAGCTGGCAGACGGCGCCTTCGGGCTGTCCTATGTGCTGCTCGACCAGTCGCTGGCGCAGCTGATCGCGCGCCACCGGCCCGCCGGCGCGGGCGATGCGCCGCCGCTGGTCGGCGCCGATGCGCTGGCGCTGGCGGCCGCGTTCGGCGGCAGCGACGGCGCCGCCAACGCGCTGGCGCTGGCCGCCATCAACGCCCTCACCCAATCGGCTTGGCGGCGGCTGGGCTACGCGCCGCCGGCCGCGGACAACTCGGTGGGCGACGTGGCGCTGGCGCCGGGCGACCACCTGGGCATGATCGGCGGCTTCACGCCGCTGGTGCGGCAGGTGCTGAACGTGGGCGCTGCGCTATCGATCGTGGAGCTGGATGCGCAGAAGGTGCAACGGCTGCAGGCCGAATTCCCGCAGATCCTGGCAACGCTGGACCGCGCCGCGCTGGCGCCGTGCAACAAGATCGTCGCCACCTCCACCATGCTGCTGAACGGCACACTGGACGCCATGTTGGCCGCCTGCCCCGCCGCCACCGAGTTCGCCCTCATCGGCCCATCGGCCGGGCTGTGGCCCGATGCGCTGTTCGAGCGCGGCGTGACGCGGCTGTGCGGCACGCAAGTAGTCGATGGCGCGGCCTTTGCCGAGGCCATGGCGCGCGGCGAGCGCTGGGGCGGCGCTGCGCGCAAGTTCGCCATCGACCGTGCGGCATGGCCGGGCTGGCAGGCGCTCCTGGCGGGGTGAAGCCAATCCTGTTTTGATAGCTGCTCGCGCCCATCAGACAATGGTTTCAGGTCATTTTGGCTTGAAACCATTGTGCAGCAAGCGCTACCCACTATGAAATTTGCATTCATGTGGGAGCGGGCTTGCCCGCGATGAGGCGCCTCGTCGCAACCAACGCCTGATCGCGGGCAAGCCCGCTCCCACAAACACAAACTCAAACACAAGCCCTGGCCCTGCGCCAGGCCGTTCATTCGACCCAGTGCGTGAACGTCTGCACCGGCTCGCGCGGCGTGAAAAAGCTGTTGACCGGCGCGCTTTCGTCGGCATAGCCCAGCGACATGCCGCACACCAGCATCTCCTCGGCCGAGGCGCCGATGAGCGGCAGGATGATGGAGCCGAAGTTGTTCCACGCCGCCTGCGGGCAGGTGTGCAGGCCGCGCGCGCGCGCCGCCAGCATGATGTTCTGCAGGAACATGCCGTAGTCCACCAGGCTGCCCTGCCCCATCACGCGGTCGAGCGTGAACATCAGGCCCACCGGCGCGTCGAAGAAGCGGAAGTTGCGCTGGTGTTGCGCGTGCATGGCGTCCTTGTCGCCCTTGCCGATGCCCAGCAGGCCGTACAGGC
>ERZ1645187.5295-NODE-5295-length-10100-cov-8.554903_pt1 | contig 10100 bp, 14 predicted proteins | sample MGYA00575352_ERZ1645187 | MGnify/ENA primary metagenome ERZ1645187 (study PRJEB40837, sample SAMN11349314) | freshwater sediment metagenome | isolation source: river sediment | host: Sediment | place: India: Wazaribad , New Delhi | collected 2017-02-21 ...
GCCGGACTGTTAATCCGTAGGTCCCTGGTTCGAGCCCAGGTCGGGGAGCCAAAGAGACTCAAGCACTTAGCCCGCATTCTTGCGGGCTTTTTGCTTTTCTAGTCCGTCGTCCTGTAGATCCCCGGTCCGTTGGTCGCCTAGGCAGTAGCCTACCTCAACTTTCGTCATGGGAGAAACGGGAAAGTCGGGAGACGCCCGTTTCTCCCGATCCTCCCGCTCCGTTTGTGCGCCGGCATCGCAGCAGCCTACTCCAGTACCCACATTTCATTCTTCTGGTCCCGTACCGACCTCACCCGGCGGCATCTCAAGCTCGCCGGTTTTCTGAACCAGACCAGGAGAAACCATGATCCCCGTTGCCCTTGCCCCCGCCGTGGAGGCGCTCGCCTGCCTCGTTGTCACCGCCGTCGTCCGCGAGTTGACGCGCCCGTCCAACGAGCGCAACGACTAACCCACTGCACTCTTCCCCATCCAGAAGCCCCAAGGCCCGTACCTTGGGGCTTTTTGCTTCCCGAGGACACCATGACCCACACCATCACGGACGACACCCGAACAGCGCCGACCATTCCCCTGCTGCGCCTGAAAGCCAGTGCAGCCGCCAAGCTGGGCGAGCACGCCCACGGCGCGATCCACTACGAACTGCTCACCGACTCCGGTCGGCAAACCCTGCTGCTGCGCTTGACCCGTAACGAGGGTGGCGGCAACCACAGCCTGGAGCTTGTGCCCTTCACCCGCGTTCAGACTCTCACCGACGGCCTGCTTCCCGATTCCCCCGTTCCCTCCCGTGTGTTCCGATCGTGCTTTCGGGGACGATCCCAGAACAACGCCGGTTTCCTCTGCTGCCTGCTGCGCGCGGAAGGGCTGCTCACATCCGTCGAAGGCAAGCTGTACCAGCATCGCGTCAGCGGCGACTGGCCGGCTTGGGCGGCGGAGACGCTGCGCCTGCACGGCGCACCTGTCGAGCTACCCGCTAGCCTTGTGGGTGATGCGCTGCCCCTGGACACGCCGGCCCCGGTCATGCCCCGTCGTGGTCGGCGCAAGGCTCAGCCGGAGGAAACAGAAGATGCGGACCTTGCGTGATCCCAATCGGCTGGAGGAGGTCAGCGACCCGGCCATCCGCCAGTTGTTGGCGCTTCGCTTCGCCCAACTCTCCGAAGAGCACCCGGCCTGCTACGAGGTCGGGTTCATCTTCAACGATGGCGGGTTCGGCATCGTGCTGATCGTGCCCAAGGCCGATGCCGAACCGGAGGTGGTGGGTTACTGCCAGCAGTATGCGACACCGGCCCCGCTACCTTAGCCGCCACTTTCTCCCGAATCGCCCGTTTCACCCCTTCGCTTCAACGTCGCCGCCGGTTTCCCATCGAAGCCGGCGGCGTTTTCCTTTCTGGAGGTGTACATGCGCTTTCTCCTTACCCCGAAACTGCCGGACGCTGACGATGCGTGCGCTTCACACCGAGGCTGACCTTACCGGCCTACCAGCAACGCTACGGGATGCGCTCGCGGCGTGCTTGGCACGCTGGCGCACGTCGGGCGTCCCCTACGATCCGACGGGCGAGTTCTTGCTCCTGGTCGAACCCGGCGACAGTATCGACGCGGTTTGCCAGCGCGTCAGCCTAGGACTGGGCGATGGGGACGATTCGCTACCCGGCGAGTGGACCACCGACTGGGGGCCATGCTTCGAGACCTACATCTGCTACTCGGATGATGGCTGTGGCATCAGCTTGGTCACGCCCAAGCTTCCCGGCATCGACGCCAACCTGCTTGCCCTGTGCGCTGCCTACGCCACCCAGCAGCCGCCACTGACATAGCGCACTCTCCCGACTCTCCCTTTCTCCTCTGCCATCGCCGCCGGTTTCTCCCGAAGCCGGCGGCGTCTTCTTTTCTGGAGGTACTCATGTGCTTCACCACCAACCCTGCACTGCCGGACGCCGATGATCCCCGCGTGGCGCGTCTGGTTTCCTGGCTACCGCCTAACCTCGTCGAGGTCTGGGAAGAACGGGCGGCAATCCGCCAGTACGACGCGGGCTACACCAAACGAGACGCCGAGATCGAGGCCCTGCTGGACGTGCTGGTCAGCCTCGGCCCGCGAACGTAGCCCATCCCGGCGGACGTTTCGCTGGCGCTCACCGGCGATCCCCCGGCAGTTGCGGCTCTCGCCGACTCTCCCGTTTCTCCCGTTCCCATCGCACAAACGGCGCTGAAACCCGATGGAGCAGCCACTTCCGGCAGAGCACCACCGACCGCCGGACTACAGAGACGGCTGCCAGCCGAAGCGCCAGAAAGGCAGGTCATCCGGGCGTTTTCCGCAATCCGTCGGCCATCTCCATTTTTCGTTAGGAGCCAAGAACAGGCCATTAGCGATTTCGGCCTGCCGGTCGGGTCGCCGGCCGTCGCAATGCCTCGCGGCGGCCCCAACCCACCAGACCCAAGGAAACATCATGACGAAGAAAGCGATCCTCGTTACGCCCTCGACCTTCAACTTCACCCCGCGTACCCTGAACGCCCTCGATGCGACGATGCTCGGCGAGGGTCAGAAGGCGCGACAGTTCAGCGACGAGAAGGTAAACGACCTCAAGCTGGAGCTGACCCGTTCGGGCAAAAAGACTTTCGCCTTCCGTGCCCAGAAGGACGGCAAGAAGCAGTACCAGTGCATCGGCAGCTACCCGGCGATTGGCATCGACGAGGCACGCAAGACCGCACTCGAACTGCGCGCCCAGTTGGACCGTGGCCTCGACGTGTCGGCGGACCGCCGCCGCTTGAGGGCGGAACCGACGCTGGCCGAGTTCTTCCACCAGCAGTACCGCCCGCATGCCCAAGCCACCAAGCGGAGTTGGCGGGATGACGTCAGCCGTTTCCAGCGGGTCGAACTGGCCCTCGGCCACCTGAAGCTGTCGGCGCTGACCCGGCGCGACATCGAGGCATTCCTGCTCGGCCTGCGCGGCGGCAGCAAGCCGCTGACGCCGGCCAGTTGCAACCGTTTCCTGGCCCTGCTTAGCGCCATGTACAGATGCGCGCTGAACTGGTCTCTGGTGACGGCCAACCCGGCCCACGGAATCAGGCAGATGAGGGAGAACAACGCCCGCACCCGTGCCTTGAGCGAGCGGGAGCAGATGGCCTTCGTTCAGGCTGCCGATGCCGAGCCGAACCAGACGGCGGCAGCCGTCCTCAAGGGGCTAGCGCTGACTGGTTGCCGCAAGAGCGAGCTGCAGTTCGCCCGCTGGGAAGACGTCGATCTTGAACGCGCCCAGCTGACGCTGCGCGACACCAAGAACGGACATGGCCGCGTGGTGCTGCTCAACGACGAGGCGCTGGCCTTGGTCGCCAGCCAACCCAGTCGCGGGCACTCGCAGTGGGTGTTCCCGAACGCGCACGACCCCGAGAAGGCCATCGTCAACATCGACAAGGCGTGGCGTCGCATCCTGGCCGGTGCAGAAGCGATCCTCGGCGAACCGATTGAGGACATTCGCATACACGACCTGCGGCACACCTTTGCAAGCCAGCTTGCCAACGCCAACTGCAGCCTGCACGTCATCGCTCAGGCTCTTGGACACCGCACGGTGAGCCAATCGGCCCGCTACGCGCACATCCGGAACGACGTGCTGCGCGAGGCATCCGACGCTGCCGCCAAGGCGTTCCGCAAGGCACGTCTGGCGGCGAACGGCGAGAACGTGGCGGCCTGAACGAAAGGCGTGGCGAGAAACAACCTGTGCGGGATGGCCTCCGGGCCATCCCGCTTTTCTACGCGGAAGCGCACCATGCCCCGTTGCCGATCCAATCTCGGCTTCATCGGCAACTCAGGAGCGCAAGCCTTGCGCCTCCCGTGCGTGCAGTTCCTCAAGGTGGTGGCAGGTTTGCTTGAGCTGGTCGCGAACGAAGTTACGGTCGTGGTCGTCCAGCGCCATCAGCCACGCGGTCATGGCCAGGGCATCGTCATCGGCCTGCGGAGCAGGTTCGTCCAGCAAGGCAGCAATCGTCGTTTGCAGTTGCTCAGCCAACTTCTCCAGAGTCGCCAGCGATGGAAGATGCCTGCCGCGCTCAAAGCGCGACAGGGTCTCGGTGTCGATGTCGAGACGCTCGGCAAGCTGAGCTTGGGTCAAGCCCAGCGCATGCCGCCGACTGGCGATGTTCTTGGAGAGGCGGGCAGGTAGCGAGCTGTTGCCAGTCCTCGCTGCCTGTGTCTTCGGTTTCTTGTTGGCAACCATATCAGTCGACTCAAAGGTCAGCAGATATGGTTGCCCAGCACCCTACGGTATGACAGAATCCAAAGCGTTGACTATCTACACGATGTTTTGTGTTGATGGCTGGCGTTGGCTGCTGCCAATTGGGTTATTCAAGCGATCAATAGGGGATGCAATGGTTCAAGCAATTCTTGGGCTAGGGATCATCATTTTCATGGTCTGGCCAGCCGCAAAGTGGGTGTGGAGCCTTCCTTTTGGCCCCGGCATCCTCGTACTCGTGCTCCTTCTCTGGGGAGCTGCCCTCAAGTAACCAGTCAGCTCTTACGCTGCACTCTCACGTTTTTAAGGACACACCATGTCAGAAGAAAAAGAAAGCACCAACCCACTCGCCGGAATCTACGGCCTCGGTGTCATCGGGTACACAGCCGTCTTGTACAGCCAAGACGGGTTCTGGCTTGCATTCGGCAAATCCCTCGTATGGCCCATTGCTCTGGGCATGTACATCGCCGACAAGTTCAAATAACTTACTTTGCAGGAGAAACCGCGTGAGAAATTTTGTTACCACGAAATTGCTAGATACCGAGTTCAAGAAAATTTTCTACTTGCACACTTTGATCCCATTTGGGGTAGTGATTGTTATGGAAGGACTGGTAGGCAGGAGAGTGGGCACGCTAACCTACATGCTCGCGTCCATCTATATGTCCTACTCGATTTTCCGCCTCTGGAAACATCGGAGTGGTGCCTCAAGCACCAAGCAACGCAATGTGTTACTGGTGATTGCTTCCCTGTTACTGCTGGGCTGCATCACCCAACTGTAGGAACGGGAGAAACGGGTGAATCGGGCGATACCCCGATTCACCCGTTTTTCTCTACCATGTTCGCTGAACCCGCAAAGGCACGCCCTTTTCGTCGAGCAACATCAGCCTCACCGCCCGACCGCGCTGACGATCCGCACTGACCAGTCCCGCCGCAACCATGCGCTCGACGGCAGCGTAGCCACTTTCCCGACCGACCCCGACCTGACGAAGTCGGCTGGGCGTCAAAGTAACCTCGGGCTGGCCGCTGGCGCTCGCGTCAGCCCACAGCGCAACCGCTACGCTCGCTGTCCTGCCCGGCAGGCTGGCAGCCCGCAACATCCAGCGGATGTCGACCACACGCTGGGCGCGGAACCGTGGCCGCTGGCCCACGGTTGGCCTGTTTGTTGATGTATCCATCGCAACCCAATCTCCAGACAGCAACAACGGGCTGTTCCGCAAGTTGCCGGGTTTTCCGGCAACTTGCGTACGCCCGTTTTTTCAGGTCAGGATCAGATCTTCAGCGGTGGCTCCAGACCGTTCTCGTCGCTCTGGCGCGGCGCAGGACGCACCCGGCCCGGCTTCAACTCCGTCGTCGGCAGAAGACCGGCGGCGTGCGCGTCGGCCTGTTCCGTTTCCGGCAGCAGCTTCGCGATGACGATGGAGTAGAAGAACGTTGCCGGCAGCCCGAGGCCGCCCAGCAGGTGGCGCTTCTTGTGCTTGCCGCCTTCGCCATCGAGGATGCCCAAACGCTTGAGCAACTTGCCGGCGACCATCGTGGACGTGCCGTCGCAGGCTTCGGCGAACTCGGTTTCGGTCAGCAGAATCCAGCGGCGGTGGCGGATGCCCTTGGTCACGCTGGGAATGTACGGCTCTTGGTCGTGCTCGCGCTCGTCGCCGTACCGGATCATCTGGCCGAGGTGGCGGATCACCCAGTCACGAATCTGACCGACGATCTGGTCCTCGTCGTTCAACGGCGGCAGCGCACCCAGCCATGCCATCGCGACGACCTCGACAGCGGATTGGATTTCGCTTTCGGAGAAGGGCAACACCTCGTCGGCAGCCCACTCGCCGATCACGTGCATCAGGGCGAAGCGACGCAAGGCCCGGATGTGCGGAGGCTCCAGTTCGTGGCCGGCAGCCCTCGCCTTCTCGACCAGTTCCGCGTGGCGCACCTCGATCTCAGCATGCAGCGCTTTGCGCAGTTCGCTTGCCGTACCGAAGCTGTCCAGCACGTACTGTGCGAAAGCAGGCCCGATCGAGCCGTAGGTCTGGAGCAGGCGGGTTTTGAGCGCCTGCACATGCTGGCTCGCTTCTTCCGTGCTCATCCCCTCGTAGGCAGGCAGATCGTCCATCGGGATGCTCAGGCCCCGGATCACCTCGCCCGTTTTCGCTGGCTTGCCGGACGCCGCTTCCAAGCGGTCAGACAGCGACACCTCGCCGGTCGACACGCTCAGCAGAGACCACTTGCGCTGCGCCTGGACCCCACCGTCACGGGTCATGCGGTTTTTACCGCGCCCGCTGGTCTGGTTGTACACCGAGAACGCCTGGTCAGTGTTGCCGCCCAGTTCGTCCATGCAGAGGACCATGCCGTTGTGCGTGGTCGCCAGGTTCTCCATCGAGTTGGCCGTGCCGTGCCAACGCTCGATCAGGGTAACGTCGTTGCCCGCCGTCTGCGGGTCAAGGGGCTTGCCCCACAGCATCGCCACGAGTTGCAGGCGCGTCGTCTTGCCCGTCGACGAGCGACCATGCAGGTGCACGATGATGGAGTCGACGCCGGCCATCTCCAGGAACGGTGCTGCAAGCGACGCACACAGCACGAAGATCGCCACCGGGTCATCGCTAACCAAGCCAAGCAGTTCGCGGCTTTCCTCGAACGTGCCTGCGCTGGCGTAGGCACCAAACGCGGGGTTGGCGAACGGAGGGCGGAAGACCAGACGCTCTGCTGGTGCGGCTACCGTTTCCGAGTCGGGCAGCAGCGTCGTGCCGGGCAGCACGAAGGCCAGACGGTCAGGACAGGCTGCATCCGGCAGCAGGTTCAGTCCAAGCTTGGTCGTCAGACGGTGGCGCGGCAACTCGGCACTGCCGGCACACTGGGCAAGATACTCGGCGAACTCGCCCTCGCCACGGGGCAGGACGAACAGGCCGACGGCGGTGCACAGCTGGCTGAGGTCACGGCGTCCCAGAATGTGGGCATAGGGCACGAGCAGCGTGCGGACCTCGCCGTCGGGGTTGGTGAACTCGATCTCGACCGACCAGTCGGTGGCGCTCACGTCCCGCAGCAAGGCGGTGACGTAGGCGGCCGTGGTGGTGAGGCGCAGCGGCGGGCGCTTCTCGCCCAGATTGCGCCAGACGCCGTTGGCGTCGACGTTGTAGTCCGGCGGAACGATGTGTCCCGGGATGGGATTGGTGCTCATGGATAGGCTCCTTCACGTCATCAACTGCCACGCGCTCAACGGGCGCGCAGCATGGCCCAAGCCGCTGAGCCTGACACGCGCTAGGGGCGTAGCAGGTTCGCTCGGGGCGAATGCTGTCCGGGTGAACTGGCGGAGTTGTACGAAGCGGAGCGGGCGGAGCTGACGTGAAGTTGAGGGCGCCTGGAGCAACCCGCCGGAAAAGCGCAGGAGGTCGCGGAACGTCTCAAATGGTTTGATGGCTAACGGCCGCCCCGACATGACGGAGCCAGCGCCAGCTGGTGCCACCTTTCGGGATTCGCGGCGGGAATGCTACCCGTCGAGGCGCCCTGCCGTCAAGCGCGAAGACAAGAAAGACCTACAACGAAACAACGAGTTAGCCAACAAAAAGGCTCCAGCCTGTCGTTTGCCGGTCGCTGTCGCTGGCAGACTCAGGCAGCAGGCCCGATGCGCAAAAGGCGACTTCGGTTGGCTTCCAACCCGAAACCGGCGCCCGTGACCGGCGAAGCGCCGGTCGTCTGCCGGCAAAAACAGGCCGAAACGCCAGTCAGTGCGCGGTTTCCGAGATGATGCGCGACGGCGTTTTTTGGGGTCAAGGTTGAGGGCTTCCCCGGTCAAGGCCGGAGAATCGATAGAGAATGTACAAAACAGGTATTGTTTTGATATGATTGTGAATTCTCTTCGGCTGTTCTCGACGGGCTGGCTGTTAATCCGTAGGTCCCTGGTTCGAGCCCAGGTCGGGGAGCCAACCCAATACAGATTTGGGCACTTCGAGAGAGGTGCCCTTTTTTGTTTCTGCGACAGCTACAGTTACAGCCAAAGCAGCATTGCTGCCAGTCATCACCACCTGATTGCCTGTGACGCGAATCCCGCGCAAAAAGTAGCGCAGGCTCTGCTGGCGAATCCCGGTTTTCCTCTCATTCAGCTTCAGCCGTACGGCATTGTCAATGCAGATCAATCTGCTCCGACACGACTATTGAGTCAGTCAGCTGAACGACGACATTCGCGAGGCGAGATTAGCGACAGGCCGTATGACATCTTGAAGTAACGATGACAAAGGGCTAGGGTTCGATCTTCAGCTTTTTTCCATGTACCAATAGCCCCCCCCGTGTTACTTGGACGGGGGGGGCACTGAGGCGATTGCTATATAGCAATTTTGATATAAAATGGGATGGTCGTTTCGAACTTACGTTAGCTCATCCGGTCGAAGAGATGTTCAACGGGATATTGATGGTGCATCCCCTTCAGTTATTCAGCATTTCTCGTCACGCATCCGCTATCTAGCTAACACTCCGAAAGTAGATTGGCATGAGCCACAAGCAAAAAAACTCTCTGGCGCCGAAGAAATCTATGAGATTAGGTTCAAGTGTGCGATTCAGTACAGACCACTCGGGTTCTTCGGGCCAGGCGCTGATGAGTTCACAATCCTCGTCTGGGCAAGTAAGAAAGGAAGTGTCTGGACACCCGCGCAAGCAATCGCAACAGCAGTGGATCGGCGCAAAAAGATCCTCAAAGGCGACGCAAGTTGTGATGCTCTCGAAATCGATGGAGAAGAGTTTCCGCCGGCTTAAGAATCGGGAAGCACGCAAAGCGTTTGTTGAAGCTGAACTCGTAAACGGATTGGCTCACCAAATTCGGATATTGAGACAGCAGCGAGGATGGACTCAACAGGAATTGGCCTCCAAGTTAAAGACAACGCAGACCGCAATCTCTCGACTGGAAGATCCATCTTACGGTCGTTTTTCTGTCAAAAGCCTCTTGGCGTTAGGAGATGCATTTGACGTGGCGCTGCACGTACGCTTCCAGTCATTTTCAAAATTTTTATTCGAAACATGGGATACCACTGAAGAAAACTTTCACGCTGAATCTTATGAAGAAGAATTCGACACTGTTCAGTTTTTTGGAGAGGTAAAAGGCTCAACCTACATTAGTTCTTCAACCCATAAAACAACCGAAACTCGTTATCAGATAGCGCTCAATCCAGTGCCGGATAGAGCTAATGAAATGCCGAAAACGAACACTTTAGGGTCTATTGGTAGTAGTTGCGGCTATTTATTAGACACAGTTGCGTCAAAACAGTTGGGAAGGGCGAAGTGAATATGGTTTCTAACGTTGGATACGACATCGTTGAGGATGACGGTTTTGTCTTGCTTAATCGGACTTCAGCACCCGAAGTATTTGCCGAGGGATTCACACAGGTGATGATTGGGGTTCCGATGTCAAAGGTCGTGCTCCACTCTGTGGTCGATCCAAAAGAAGGAGATGGGAAGGAATTGCGAAGAACAGTACAGACGTTAACAGTTCCAACTATTTCTCTTCTTGAATTGGCTACACTTGTTACAACGCTTTGTAAGCAGTCAGAGGAGCAGCTATCTCAAGCAGGTGGCAATGATTTTGCGACGAAATTGAAAGCGTTACTTTCGGCTGGAGCAAATCCGCTCAAATAAAGGACCGTTCATAATTGAGGTCATGCATCGATCAAAAATTTGTGCTTCCAGTGCCCAGAACTATCGGGGTTGGCGAGGCAGCCCTCAGCGCCAGGCCCGGTTCATCCGCACCGGGCTTTTTGCATCCACTGAGAAGCGATCGTTGAAGTCGGCTCGCTGCAGCTGCATCACCACTTCCCGTTTTTGATTCGGCTCAAAATCCAGTAAGCTTCGCTCTTCTTTTTGTCCCGGAACGCCGCGATGCGCGACCACAAACCGATCAGCGTTGAG
>ERZ1645187.5296-NODE-5296-length-10096-cov-39.156857_pt1 | contig 10096 bp, 5 predicted proteins | sample MGYA00575352_ERZ1645187 | MGnify/ENA primary metagenome ERZ1645187 (study PRJEB40837, sample SAMN11349314) | freshwater sediment metagenome | isolation source: river sediment | host: Sediment | place: India: Wazaribad , New Delhi | collected 2017-02-21 ...
GCAGATGTCGACCTACCTGCTCGGCTCCAACGCCGCCAAGATCGTCCGCCACGCCCCCTGCTCGGTGCTCGTGCTGCGTCCGTGAGGATCGTCGAGACGTAGGGTTCGACGAACAGTGAAGCGACGCGCACCCTACGTCACCGCGCCAGTTCCCGCGCCGCCCGGTCGAGCCCCTCGAGGGTGAGCGGGAACATCCGCTCGCCCATCAGCCGCTTCACCATGCCGATCGACGGCGTGTAGCCCCAATACTGTTCCGGCGACGGGTTCAGCCACACCGTCTTCGGGTAGACCGTGGTGACCCGGTCGAGCCACGTCGCGCCGGCCTCCTCGTTCCAGTATTCGACCGATCCACCGGCGTAGGTGATTTCATAAGGCGACATCGACGCATCACCGACGAAGATCACCTTGTAGTCCGACGGGTATTTGTGCAGCACCGACCAGGTGTCGATCTTCTCCGAGTGGCGCCGATCGTTCTTCTTCCACACGAAGTCGTAGAGACAATTGTGGAAATAGAACCACTCCATGGTCTTGAACTCGGTGCGGACCGCCGAGAACAGCTCCTCGCAGACCCGCACGTGGTCGTCCATCGAGCCGCCGACGTCGAAGAAGACCAGGAGCTTCACCGCGTTGCGCCGTTCGGGCCGCATCTGCACGTCGAGATAGCCGCGCTCGGCGGTCTTCTGGATGGTGCCGTCGAGATCGAGTTCCTCCGCCGCGCCGGTACGAGCGAACCGACGCAGGCGCTTCAAGGCCACCTTGATGTTGCGCGTGCCGAGATCGACCGAGCCGTCGAGATCCTTGAACTCGCGCTTGTCCCACACCTTGACCGCACGGCGATGCCGGCTCTCCGCCTGCCCGATGCGGACGCCCTCCGGGTTGTAGCCATAGGCACCGAAGGGCGAGGTCCCGGCCGTGCCGATCCACTTGTTGCCGCCCTGATGCCGCCCCTTCTGCTCCTCGAGGCGTTGCTTCAGCGTCTCCATCAGCTTCTCGAACCCGCCCAGCGCCTCGATCTGCGCCTTCTCCTCGTCGGTGAGGAAGCGTTCGGCGAGCTTGCGCAGCCACTCCTCCGGAATCTCGTGCTCGATCCCCTCGGCCACCGTCTCCAACCCCTTGAAGACATGACCGAACACCCGATCGAACTTGTCGAGGAACTTCTCGTCCTTGACGAGGCAGACGCGAGCGAGGTGGTAGAAGTCCTCGACTTGTCTCTCGGCCAAGTCCTTCTCGAGCGCCTCCATGAGCGTGAGATACTCGCGCAGGCTGACCGGAATCCCGGCGGACTTCAGCTCGGTGAAGAAGGTGGTGAACATGGGCCGATCCGCTGAGACGAGGAGTTCGCACGATTGTCGGACCGGATCTCCTCCGAGGCAAGCCTCCGCCCCCGAACACCCCACCGAAACGCAGAAGGGCGCCCGCGCGGCAGCGCGCTCCCCTTCTCCCGCGAGGGGAGAAGGGAGGGAGCCCGCGGCGGCCTCAGACCGCGGATGAACTCGCCACACATTCTGCGTCATCCCCGGCCTCGAGCCGGGGATCCATGCCGCGCCCACGGAAATGCCCGGGTCGAGCCCGGGCATGACGCGGAGGTGGGGACATACGCACTCCCGGCTCCGACGGAGCGAGTGCGACGGGGGAGCCCCCCGCCCCTCAGTTCACCCCGAGCTTCTTCTGCAGCGAGGTCGACGAGGTGGTGTACTGGAACACCAGGCGCTTGCCCGGATCGACGATCCGCTTCGCCGCCTGCGCCATCAGGGCGCCCTCGTGGAAGCCGGAGAGGATCAGCTTGAGCTTGCCGGGATAGGAGTTGATGTCGCCGATGGCGAAGATGCCCGGCTCCGAGGTCTCGAACTTCTCGGTGTCGACCTTGATGAGGTTTTCCTCGAGGTTCAGACCCCACTCGGCGATCGGCCCGAGCTTCATGGTCAACCCGAAGAACGGCATCATCCGGGTCGCGGCGACCTTCTCGATCGAGCCGTCGTTCTTCTTGATGGCCACGGCCGAGAGCTGCCCCTCGGCGCCCTCGAGCTCGGCCACCTGACCGATCACCAGCTTGACCTTGCCCTCGGCGACCAGCGCCCGCATCTGCTCGACCGAATGCGGCGCGCCGCGGAAGTCGTCGCGGCGGTGCACGAGCGTCAGCGAGCGGCAGATCGGCTGCAGGTTCAGCGTCCAGTCGAGCGCCGAGTCGCCACCGCCGACGATGACGATGTCCTGATCGCGGAAGGATTCCATCTTGCGCACCGCATAGAACACCGAGGTGCCCTCGTAGCCCTCGATGCCCGGCACCGGCGGCCGCTTCGGCTGGAACGCCCCGCCGCCGGCGGCGATCACCACCACCTTGGCGATGAATTCGGTGCCCGCATCGGTGCCGACCAGGAACGAGCCGTCGGCCTGGCGTTCCACCTTCTCGACCTGCTGGCCGAGGTGGAACACCGGCGAGAACGGCTCGATCTGCTTCTCGAGGTTCACCACCAGTTCCTGCGCCCCGATCACCGGATAGGCCGGAATGTCGTAGATCGGCTTCTCCGGATAGAGCTCGGCGCACTGCCCGCCGACCTTGTCGAGAATGTCGATCAGGTGGCACTTGAGGTCGAGCAGCCCGAGCTCGAACACCGCGAAGAGGCCGGCCGGCCCGGCTCCGATGATGACGACGTCGGTGGTGATGCGTTCGGACATGGGGGCGAGATCCCGATCGATGACGAGGTGAGACCGACCCGGCGACCTCCCCGCGAGAGGAGGGCCGGACGACGGACGACGACTTCGGCCTGTCTAGCCGGAAGCGCGCCGCCCCGAAAGCAATGTCGTGCTCCGGTCGGCCACCGGAGCGGAAAAGCCGTTTCGCGCGACGCCCTCGGTTCGAGAGCGTCGCCGCCCGCCGGCTCAGGCCTGCCGCTCGGGCACGTGCACCACGAGGCCGTCCCACTCGGCGGCGATCTTCATCTGGCACGACAGCCGCGAGGTCGGCTTCACGTCCCAGGCGAAGTCGAGCATGTCCTCTTCCATCGGCTGCGGCGTGCCGGTCTTGGCCGTCCAGGCGTCGTCGACGTAGACGTGGCAGGTGGCGCAGGCGCAGGCGCCGCCGCATTCCGCCTCGATGCCGGGGACGCCGTTGCGCACCGCCGCCTCCATCACGGTCTGGCCGACCTCGGCCTCGACGGTGATCTCTTCCTGACGGTAGGGAACGAAGGTGATCTTGGGCATGGGCAGAACCTGACGATGGGAACGGGCCGCGAGAAACCCGCGGCGATGCGCCGTTTTCCGCTCGGCGAGCGGGTTGCGGCGATGGGCGGCCCTTCGAATGGCCGACGCCGCCGCCCCCGTCAAGACGCCGATCGCCGCGCCCGCCCTGCGGTCCGCGGCGATGATGCGTCGTCACGACACCGAACGGCCCGTCGCTCGATCCCGTGACGGATGAATTCAGTAGACCTCGGCGACGAAGCGTTCGACCGCCGTGACCGCCTCGGCCAGCTCGCCGATCAGCCGCCGCGCCTCGCTCTCGGCGAGCGCCGGCGCCTCCAGCGCCTCGCACAGCCGAGCCACCTCCTGCGCCCCGACGCCGCGCGCCGAGCCCTTGAGCCGATGCACCACCGCGCCGCGCGCCGTCCGGTTCGCCGCCGCGATCTCCCTCACGCTCGGCGCCCCCTGGCGCACGAACAGCTGCAGCACCTCGCGCTCGAGCTCGGCCGAACCGAAGGTCTGCCGCGCCAGATGCACGAGATCCACCGGCGCCGGTCCCATGCGCCGCACCGTCGCCCCGCTCGCAGTCCGCATCGCCATGGTCATGATCTTCTCTCTCCTCCCACCCCGATCCGGGGCGTCCTCGTCCGTTTGCCAGAATGCCGAAGCGCCGGTCGCGATCGCGTTAAGAGCCGCACCGCCGCCGGCCCGTTCGCACCGGCGATCGTCGGTGACGGTGAAGGAAGGGTGAAGACCGCCGCGACCCCGTCGAAGCCGCGGTTTCCCGCACTTTCCGCCCCGATCGTCCGAGGGTTGCGGCCTCGTCGCCCCCGAATCGCCCTGAAATACCGAGACCTGTCCGCCCGCCCCCCGCATCGGCCCCGATCCGACCGTCGGACCGGCTCCGATGTCCCCAGGCCACCATCGCGAAAAATGTCGACCTCACTGCGGCTTGGGGCGGGATGTTAACGATGATCGGCGAATCGTCCCGGTGCCGGTTTCATCTTCGTTAATGTGTCGTTACCATCGGTGTGCGGCATAGACTCCGGAGAGTGCGCCCGTTTGCGCGCATCTCTCCTCGGCCCGGCAGCCGACCGGAGCCATCCCTGGAGCGGACGGGGGTGGAACCGATCGAAAAGCCCCGGGAAGGGCCCGAGTGTCGATCCGATTTCTTCCTCGGAAGAGAGCGGCGGCCGACGGCAGACCGGTGTGTACGGCGTACGGATGCGAGGCGACTGACATCATGGCGACCACCCCCAACAAGACCATCGACCCCGTCGAGGCGGCTCTCTCGGCGGTCGAAGAGGCTCTGAAGCTCGATCTGGCCGCCGGCCCGCTCGACGGCGCCCCCGCGGTCAAGGGCGATACCCGCCTCGAAAGCACCGATGAACGCCTGATCTCCGTGGTCGAGGCCGCTCTGGCCGAACCGCCGGTCGTCGAGAAGCCGGTCGCGCCCCGCGCCGCCGCCGCCGACAAGCCGGCCGCGCCCGCCACTGCCGCCGTCGAGCGCCCGGCCGCACCCGCTCCGGCCAAGCGCCGCTCCGACGCCGCCGACACCGCCGCCAACGAGGCCATCACCCAGCCGCGCCCGGCCGCCAACGACGATCGCCGCTCCACCCTGAGCGTCACCCATGGTCTGGTCACCCGCCGTCCCTCGACGGGTCCCTACTGGTTCGCCCTGCTGGCCTCGCTGGTGTGGGTCGCCGGCGCCGGCTGGATCGCCTGGACCGCGCTGAACCCCGACGGCAGCCAGTCGCCCGCCGCCCTGCTGCGCGATCCGCGCGGCCTCGCCGGCCTCGCCGCCGTCGCCCTGCCGGTGATGCTGCTGTTCGCCTTCGCCTCGCTCGTCCGTCGCGCGCAGGAACTGCGCCTGACCGCCAAGACCATGACCGAGATCGCCCTGCGTCTGGCCGAACCGGAGACCAACGCCCAGGAAGCGGTGGTCTCGGTCGGCCACGCCATCCGTCGCGAGATGGCCGCCGTCGGCGACGGCCTGGAGCGCGTCGTCGCCCGGGCCGGCGAGATCGAGGTGCTGGTCCACAACGAAGTGTCGTCGCTCGAGCGCGCCTACGGCGAGAACGAGCTGCGCATCCGCTCGCTGATCGAGGAGCTGGTCAACCAGCGCGAAGCGATCGTCAACAACTCCGAACGCGTCCGCAACGCCATCACCGGCGCCCACGAGGCCTTCGCCGGCGACCTGATGACCACCCGCGACCGCATCGCCGAAGTGACCCAGGAGGCGACGCATCAGCTCGTCTCCACCCTCGGCACCAAGGGCGAAGAGATCAACACGACCCTGTCGGGCACCGTCCACAGCGTCGTCTCGACCCTCGAGGAACGCTCCGCCACCGTCGTCGAGCGCATCGCCGAGACCGGCCGCAACGTCTCCGAGACCCTCGCCGACGCCGGCCGCCTGACCGCCGAGACCCTGTCGGTCAAGGGCTTCGAGCTGACCGATACCCTGAACTCGACCGGCGATCGCCTGCTCACCAATCTGAGCGAGCGCACGGAGCTCCTGACCGAGACCGTGCGCACCATGGGCTCCGATCTCGCCCAGACGCTCACCTCGCGCACCGACAGCCTGACCGCCACCCTGGCCGAGCGCACCGACACGCTCGCCACGACGCTGACCGAGCGCACCGACACCCTCGCCGCCACCCTGACGGAACGCACCGGCACGCTGGCCGCGACCCTCGGCGAGCGCACCGATACCCTGGCCGCCACCCTCGGCGAGCGCACCGATACCCTGGCCGCGACCCTGACCGACCGCACCGACGCCCTCGCCACCCGCCTCGGCGTCACCACCGACACCCTCGCCGCCACCCTCTCGGGCCGCACCGAGGAGATCACCTCGACCCTGTCGACCACCGGCCGCCGCATCCTCGACGAGCTGACCGAGCGCTCCGAGACGCTGACCTCGTCGGTCCGCACCCTCGGCGACGGCCTCACCAACTCGCTGTCGACCCGCACCCAGGAGCTGGTCGGCGCGCTGACCGAGCGCACCGAGACCGTGACCCAGGCCCTCACCTCCACCGGCGAGACCCTGATCGGCACCCTCTCGCACACCGGCGAGGCTCTGATCGGAACCCTGTCGAACACCGGTTCGGACCTGATCGGCAATCTGTCCGAGACCGGCTCGACCCTGATCGGCACGCTGACCACCACCGGCAATTCGCTCACAGACAGCCTGTCGTCGACCGGCCACCTGATCGCAGAGACCATCCAGGAGCGCGGCGCCGCCGTGAACGCCGATCTCAAGGCCCACGTCGGCGAGATCGAGCACGCCCTCGCCCGCACCGGCGCCGAGGTCACCGGCGCCTTCTCGCGCACCGGCGGCGAAGTGGTCGACGCCATCGCCGCCCACGCCACCGAGGTCGCCGACGCCCTCAAGGGCACCGGCCAGTCGCTGGTGGTCGATCTGTCGCTGCGCGGCGCCGAGATCACCGAGCGCCTCGACGAGACCGGCACCAAGATCGCCGAGACCATCTCCACCCGCGGCGGCGAACTCGCCGATCGCCTCGGCGAGACCGGCGAGAAGATCTACCGCTCGATCGTCGTCCACGGCGCCGAGCTGGAGAAGCGTCTCGACGAGACCGGCAAGTCCCTCGACGGCCTGCTGGAGAGCCGCGCCGGCGAATTCCGCGCCAGCCTCGACACCACCCTGACCGGCGTCGGCGACGAGTTGCTGAAGCGCACCCACGACCTCGCCGAGCGGCTCGGCCGCGCCGGCACCGAGGTCGCCCGCCTCGTCGGCACCCAGGGCGACGTGGTCGCCGGCCGCATGACCGAAACCGGTGCCAAGATCGCCGAAGCGCTCGGCGAACGCGGCGAGACCATCACCGCCGGCCTCTCGGCCCGCCTCGACACCCTCGACCAGATCGTCAACGTCCGCGCCGCCGGCATCGTCTCGGTGCTCGGCGACCGCACCGAGACCATGCGCGACCTGCTGGAGAACCGCTTCGTCGCGGTCTCCGACACGCTCGCCGCCAAGACCGAGGCGCTCGCCGCCACCATCGAGACCAAGACCGAAGCGCTCGCCGCCACCGTCGAGACCCGCACCCAGGTCATCGGTCGCGTCGTCGACGAGCACACCACCGAACTCACCCGCGCCCTCGAAGATCGCCTCGGCGCCTTCTCCGAGACCGTCGGTGCCCGAGTCGAGGATGCCACGCATCACTTCGACCGTCGCGCCGAGGCCCTCACCGCCACCATCGACGGCCGCGTCGGCCGCATCGAGGAGGCGCTCGACCTGCGCGGCCGCCAGATCTCCGAGAGCCTCATGGAGCGCACCCGCGAGATCGCCCAGACCTTCGCTCAGGGCCAGATGCAGGTCTCGGCCGCCTTCGACGGCCGCATGGACGAGGTCGGCCGCGTGCTGACCCGTCGCACCGACGAGGTCGCCGAGCATCTCGCCGACCGCGTCGCCGAGATCAACGGCACCCTCGGCGCGCGTCTGCTCGAGGTCACCGAGACCCTCGACGATCGCACCGCGGCGTTCGATCGCCTGACCCAGGAACGCCTCGCCGGCATCGCCACCGCCCTCGGCGGCGAAGCCGAACGCGCCGCCCGTCAGGTCGCCGGCACCATCGAGACCGCCACCGGCCGTCTCGCCGGCGCCACCGACGACCTCGAGCGCACCATCACCGGCCGCACCGCGACCGTGGTCGACGAGCTCGACCGGCGCACCCGCGATCTCACCGACCTCATCGACGGACGCGGCGGCGAACTGGTCGACGCCCTCTCCGTCCGCTCCGACGAGTTCGCCGCCCGGGCCGGCGAGATCTCCCGCGCGCTCGGCGAGACCGTCGACGGCCGCGTCGGCGAGATTACCGACAAGATCGGTCAGGCCCGCGACATCCTCGTCGAGGCGCTCGACCGCAAGGGCCGCGACCTCGCCGACGCCGTCGCCCGCCAGGGCATCGACGCCAACCGCATCGTCACCGAGGCGCGCGAGCGTCTGGTCACCACCCTCGAGGAGAAGACCCGCGACGCCGTCTCCGTCGTCGCCGGCGCCAACGATCGCCTGCGCGGCGACATGGGCGAGATGCTGGAGCGCCTCACCTCCGCCAATCTCACCCTCCACTCGGTGCTCAACCGCGCCGGCGAGAACCTCGATCTCATCGAGAAGAACCTCGGCGGCCGCACCGAAGACGTCCGCGCCGTGCTCGAGACCGCGCTCGCCGAGACCCGCCACGTCACCGAGACCGTATCGACCCAGGTCGCCGCGCTGGAGAGCACCTCCAAGCACGTCCTCGGCGACGTCGCCCGTCTCACCGGTCGCTTCGACGAGCAGGCCCGCGCCCTCACCTCCGCCGCCGCCCTGGTCGGCGACGCCAACCGTGTCCTCGAGACCACGGTGGAGGAGCGCCGGCAGGCACTGGAAGAACTCGCCGGTTCGCTGGTCGACAAGACCCGTTCGGTCGAGGGCATGATGCATGCCTTCACCAGCCTGATCTCCGACACCCTCGACGCCGCCGAGAGCCGCTCGCGCGAAGTCGGCGCGTCGCTGACCACCAATGCCGAAGAGGCGATGCGCCGTGTCCTCGCCCAGATGGACACCCTGCGTCAGGCCGCCGGCACCGAGGGCCAGCGCTCCGCCGAGGCCCTGCGCGCCGCGCAGGAGGCGATGATCGCCGAGATGACCCGCGCCGTCGGCGAGACCACCGGCCGCTTCGCCGAAGCGACCGAGAAGATGCGCGAAGCCGCCCGCATGATGCAGTCCGAACTCGAGACCACCCGTGGCGAGCTGCGCCGCGGCGTCTTCGAACTGCCGCGCGAGACCGAGGAGCAGACCGCACAGCTGCGCCGCGTCGTCTCCGATCAGCTGAAGGCCCTCGCCGAACTGTCGAACCTGGTGGGCCGTCAGCCCGCCGCGCTCGACGTCTCCCGCGCCGCCGGCACCCGTGCCGCCGCGTTGGAGCCCACCGCCCCGCGCTGGGAGCCCCCGCGTCGCGCCGAACCGGCCCCGACGCCGGTTCCGCCGCCCGCGCCGACCCCGGCGCCCGCTCCCGTTGCGGCCTATGCCGAACCGCCGCGTCGCCCCGTCGCGCCGCCGCTGCCCCCCTTCCCCGCCTTCGCCCGCGAACCCGCTCCGGTTCCGGCGCCCACGCCGGCTCCGGCCCCGCGCGAGGAGGCTCGCGAGACCACCGGTCGCGGTGGCTGGATGTCCGACCTGCTGCGTCGCGCCTCGCGTGACGAGGAGACCCCGGCGCCCGTCGCCGCCCCCGCCCGCGTCACCACCGGCGCCGACGGCCTCAACGCCCTGTCGGTCGACATCGTCCGCGCCATCGACGACGAGGCCTTCCGCGATCTGTGGGAGCGCTGGCGCCGCGGTGAGCGCAATCTCTTCACCCGCCGGCTCTACACCCTGCAGGGCCAGCAGACCTTCGAAGAGATGCGCCGCAAGTACCAGCGCGACACCGACTTCCGCTCCGCCGTCGATCGCTACGTCGGCGACTTCGAGGCCCTGCTCGCCGACGCCGGCCGCAACGGCCGCGACCCCGACGCCGCCCGCACCTACCTCGCCTCCGATCCGGGCAAGGTCTACACCATGTTGGCGCACGCCTCCGGCCGTCTCGACTGAGACCGGAAAGAGGCCCGAAACGAAATCAGGGGAGGCATCCATGCCTCCCCTGCTCGATTACGAACCCGCCACACACTCTGCATCGTCCCCGGGCTCGACCCACGGCTGTCCGGTTGACGCTCTGAGGGTGCCGCGAACATCGGCGCGGGGCACGCGCGCTTCCCTTCTCCCCTCGCGGGAGAAGGTGGCCCGAAGGGCCGGATGAGGGGGTGCGAAGCCTCATCAAATATTTGACTTTGTTGCTGAAACCGAAAGCGCCTGTCGGCGCGCCCCCTCATCCGCCCTTCGGGCACCTTCTCCCGCAAGGGGAGAAGGGGGGAGCGAGCGGCACGCTCT
>ERZ1645187.5297-NODE-5297-length-10095-cov-19.494622_pt1 | contig 10095 bp, 7 predicted proteins | sample MGYA00575352_ERZ1645187 | MGnify/ENA primary metagenome ERZ1645187 (study PRJEB40837, sample SAMN11349314) | freshwater sediment metagenome | isolation source: river sediment | host: Sediment | place: India: Wazaribad , New Delhi | collected 2017-02-21 ...
TCGTCGTGCTCGAGGAATACGAGCACGCCAAGGCGCGCGGCGCCAAGATCTATGCGGAAGTGATCGGCTACGGCATGTCCGGCGACGCCTATCACATCACCGCGCCGTCCGAGGACGGCGACGGCGCCTATCGCTGCATGGAGGCGGCGATCAAGCGCGCCGGCATCACGCCGGGCGACATCGACTACATCAATGCCCACGGCACCTCGACCATGGCCGACGGCATCGAGCTGAAGGCGGTCGAGCGCATTCTCGGCAACCACGCGGCCAACGTGGCCATGTCCTCGACCAAGTCGATGACCGGCCATCTGCTCGGCGCCGCCGGTGCGATCGAGGCGATCTTCTCGATCCTGGCGATCCGCGATCAGATCTGCCCGCCGACGATCAATCTCGACGAACCTTCGGTCGAGACCGCGATCGATCTGGTCCCGCACACGCCCAAGCAGAAGAAGATCGACGTGGTCCTCTCCAATTCCTTCGGCTTCGGCGGCACCAACGCCACCGTGATCTTCCGCAAGGTCGACTGAGCCGACCAGCGCCGATCGGGACCGACGGTGGCGAAAGTCGCCGTGATGCGATAGAGGCTCGGACAGTCGATGGGCGCCGTGTCGGGCGCCCGGCGCGATTCGCTCCCGGGGTGCCCGTTCTCGACGGTCGCCCCATCCCGTCCCTCGGCGAGGGGAGGCGTGGTTTCGCCACGTTTCTCTGCTGATTGGCTCGGGAAACCGGGAACGATTCGGCCCATCGAGCCGCGAGGTGTCATGACGTCCGAACAGAACGAGCCGACCGCCGCGACCGGCGCGTCCGAAACCGCTTCGCCCGCGACCGCCGTCGGTGCGGATGCCGCCGCGACCGCCGCCGCGACGGAGACCGCGCCGGACGCGCGCTCCGAGACCTCTCGTTCCCTGCCCAAGAGCCCGCGTGCCGCGATCGAGCCCTCCGAGGTGCCGCCGCCGCCGAAGCGGTCGAAGGCGGCGAAGAGTTCGACCGTCAACTTCCTCAACGCCATCTTCACGGTGATCACCGCCCTCGTCCTCGGCGTCGGCGCCTTCGCCTGGCTCGCCAAGCAGCGCTTCGAGGCGGAGGGGCCGCTGACCGCCCCGGTGGTGGTGTTGGTTCCCAACTCCGCCGGCACCGGCGCCATCGCCGACCTCCTGGAAAAGAAGGGCGTGATCACCGACGCCACCACCTTCGGGCTCGCCGCAAAGCTCAGGGGCGAGGCGGAGAAGCTGAAGGCGGGCGAATACGAATTCTCGCCGAAGACCTCGATGCGCGACGTCCTCGAGGACATCACCGAGGGCCGCACCGTCCAGCATCGGATCACCTTCCCGGAAGGCTGGTCGAGCGAGCAGATCGTCCACCGCCTCCTCGACGACACGGTTCTGTCGGGCAAGATCGCCGCCATCCCCGAGGAAGGCTCGCTGCTTCCGGAGACCTACAGCTATTCGCGCGGAACCACGACGCGCGAGCAGATCGTCGAGCAGATGCGCAAGGCGATGGAGCGCCGCGTCGCCGACGCCTGGGCTCATCGAACCGCGAACCTGCCGCTGGCCACCCCCCGCGACATGGTGATCCTCGCCTCGATCGTCGAGAAGGAGACCGGCAAGGCCGACGAGCGTCCGCGCGTCGCCGCCGTCTTCATCAATCGCCTCCGCAAGGGCATGCGCCTCGAGACCGACCCGACCGTGCTCTACGGCCTCTACGGCGGCAAGGCCTGGCTCGAGGGGCGCACCATCACCCGCTCCGATCTCGCCTCGTCGACCCCCTACAACACCTATCGCATCCAGGGCCTGCCGCCGGGACCGATCTGCAATCCCGGCCGCGCCGCCCTCGAGGCGGTCGCCAATCCGTCGCGCACCAACGAACTGTTCTTCGTCGCCGACGGCACCGGCGGTCACGTCTTCGCCGAGACGCTCGAGGAGCACAATCGCAACGTCCAGCGGTGGCGGGCGATCGAGCAGGGCCGCAAACCCGCCGATGCCGGTCCGCGTCCCGCTCTTGCGCCGAACGCCCCGGCGGGGCAGAACGGCAACTGACGATCGCACGCCCCACGCCTTCGCGTGGGGACACAGGGCGGCCTCCGCCTCGGACGAACCGGAGATCTCAGGGATGCCGCTCTACAGCATGACGGGATTCTCGCGTGCGGACGGACTCGCCGCCGGCCAGCGCTGGACCTGGGAGCTGCGCTCGGTCAACGGCAAGGGGCTCGACGTCCGTCTGCGTCTGCCGCCCGGCCTCGACCGGCTGGAGGTCCACGTCCGCCGGCGCCTGACCGAGCGTCTGGTCCGCGGCAACGTCCAGGTCTCGCTGACGCTCGCCCGTGAAGCGCAGGCGACCACGCTGCGCATCAACGAGGAGGTGCTCGACGCCGTCCTCGCCGCGATGAACCGCATCGCCGACAAGGTCGACGCCACCGCGCCGACCCTCGACGGCATTCTCGCGCTCAAGGGTGTGCTCGAGACCTCCGAGGTCGAGGAGGACGAGGCGACCCGTGCCGCCCTCGACGCCGCGCTGCTGGAGGGCCTCGACGGCGCCATCGACGATCTCGTCGCCGCGCGCGCCGGGGAGGGGGCGGCGATCGGCCGCGTCCTGATGGCTCAGATCGACGAGATCGAGCGTCTGACCGCCGTCGCCGAGGCCCATCCCGCCCGGACCCCCGAGGCGATCCGCGCCCGTCTGGCCGAACAGGTCGAGGCGCTCCTGGGGGCGGTGCCCGCGCTCGACCCCCAGCGTCTCTCGCAGGAGGCGGTGTTGCTCGCCACCCGCGCCGACATCCGCGAGGAGCTCGATCGGCTGGCGGCCCATGTCGCCGAGGCCCGGCGCCTGCTCGAGCAGGGCGGCACCGTCGGCCGCCGGCTCGACTTCCTGACCCAGGAATTCAACCGCGAGACCAACACGCTCTGCTCCAAGGCCAACGTCCGCGACCTGACCGCCGTCGGTCTCGATCTGAAGACGGTGGTCGATCAGCTGCGCGAGCAGATCCAGAACATCGAGTGATGCGTCCCATGACCTCGACCGCTCCCGCCGGCCGCCGCGGCCTCGGTTTCGTCCTCGCCTCGCCCTCCGGCGCCGGCAAGTCGACGCTCTCCCGTCTCCTCATCGAGCAGGACCGCGAGATCGCGCTCTCCGTCTCGGTGACGACCCGTCCCCGCCGCGCCTCCGAGATCGACGGGGTCCACTACCACTTCATCTCCAAGAACCGCTTCCAGGCGCTGCGCGACCACGGCGAGCTGCTCGAATGGGCCGAGGTCCACGGCAATTTCTATGGCACCCCGCGCGAGGCGGTGGAGAAGGCCTTCGCCGACGGCCGCGACATCCTGTTCGACATCGATTGGCAGGGCACCGTCCAGGTCAAGGAGAAGCTGCCCGACGACGTGGTGGCGATCTTCATCCTGCCGCCGTCGATGACGGAACTGGCCAGCCGGCTGCATCGCCGCGCCGAGGATTCGGCGGAGGTGATCGCCAAGCGTCTGGAGAACGCCAGGGTCGAGATCGCCGAATGGCGGCGTTTCGACTACGTGATCGTCAACGACGACCTCTCCCGCGCCTACGAGGACATCAAGGCGATCCTGAGGACCGAGCGCCTGAAGCGCTTCCGTCAGACCGGCCTCGAAGGTTTCGTCGAGGGCCTGCTCGGGGAGGCGTGAGCCGCTCGGCTCAGCGTCCCGTCAACACGTTCGCCAACCGCACGAACCCCGCGACGTCGATCTCCTCGGCTCGCCGGGTCGGCTCGATCCCGGCCGCCTCGAGCAGGCCCTGCGCATTGCCGAGGCTCTTCAGCGACTGCCGCAGCATCTTGCGGCGCTGGCCGAAGGCGGCCGCCACCACCCGCTCCAGCGCATCCGGATCGACCGCCAGCGGCGCCGCGCGCGGCACCAGCCGTACCACCGACGACGTCACCTTGGGCGGCGGCGTGAAGGCGGACGGCGCCAGATCGAACAGGATCCGCGCCTCGGTCCGCCAACCGGCGAGCACGCCCAGGCGTCCGTAATGGTCGGTGTCCGGCGTCGCCACGATCCGTTCGGCGACTTCCCGTTGGAACATCAGGGTCGCCGACGCCCACCAGGCCGGCCACGGCTCGGCCCGGAGCCAGCCGACCAGCAGCGGCGTCGCCACGTTGTAGGGCAGGTTGGCGACGAGCCGCGCCGGCGCGCCGAACCCGTGCTCGGCGACGAGCGCGGCCATGTCGACCTCGAGCGCGTCCGCCTCGATGACATGCAGCCGGCCCGGATAATGCGCCGCGATCTCGGCGAGGGCGGCGAGACAGCGCCGGTCGCGCTCGATCGCCACCACCCGTCCCGCGCCCTCGGCGAGCAGCGCCCGCGTCAGGCCGCCGGGACCGGGGCCGACCTCGACGATCAGCGTGTCGGTGAGCGGCCCGCCGGCCCGCGCGATCCGCGCGGTCAGGTTGAGGTCGAGCAGGAAGTTCTGCCCGAGCGACTTCAGCGCCGAGATCTCGTGGGCGGCGATGACGTCGCGCAGCGGCGGCAGGTCGTCGATCTGCGCCATCAGGCGGCCCTCGTCATCGCGGCCGCCATCTTCAGCGCGGCGATCAGGCTGCCGGGGTGGGCGATGCCCCGCCCGGCGATGTCCAGCGCCGTGCCGTGATCGGGCGAGGTGCGCACGAACGGCAGGCCGAGGGTCACGTTGACCGTCTCGTCGAAGGCGATCGTCTTGACCGGGATCAGCGCCTGATCGTGGTACATGCACAGCGCCGCGTCCCAGGTCGCGCGCGCCCGGGCGTGGAACAGCGTGTCCGCCGACAACGGTCCGCGCGCGTCGATGCCCTCGGCCCTGAGACGCGCCACGGCGGGGGCGATCACCTCGATGTCCTCGCGCCCCATCGCGCCGTTCTCGCCGGCGTGCGGGTTGAGGCCCGCGATCGCCAGCCGCGGCGCGGCGATGTGGAAGCGGCGGACGAGATCGGCGGCGACGATCCGCCCCGTCGCCACGATCGTCTCGCTGTCGAGCGAGCGGACGGCTTCGGCCAGGGAGACGTGGACGGTGACCGGCACCGTCCGCATGTCGGGTCCGGCGAGCATCATCACCGGCCGCCAGGCGACGCCGTCGGGCGGTGGCGCGATCCGACGGGCGAGGTCGCCGAGAAACTCGGTGTGACCGGGATGGCGGAAGCCGGCGGCGTAGAGCGCGTGCTTGTGGAGCGGGTTGGTCACGACCGCCGCGGCGCGGCCCTGCGCCACGTCGTCGACCGCGCGCTCGATCGCCGCGATCACCACGGCCGCGTCGGTCGGATCGAGGCGCCCCGGCTCGCCGACGCAGGGCAGGCCGAGATCGACCACCGGCAGGGCTTCGTCGAAGACCGTCTCGGCCGTCTCGGCCGTGGCGGCTCGGATCGGCACGTCGAGCCCGAGATGGAGCGCGCGGCGCTCCAGCGCCTCGACGGAGCCGAGGAGATAGAAGGGGGGAAGACCCGTCTCGCGACGCCTCGTCCAGGCGGCGAGCGTCACGTCGAAGCCGATGCCGGCCGGTTCGCCGCAGGTCAGCGCCAGCGGCAGACGCTCGCGCGAAGGCGTCGCAGCGGTCACGACGTCCTCACCGGCGATAGTCGATGACGGCGATGCGGCGCAGATCGTTGATGTACTGGCGGGCGAAGACCTCGCCCTCGCGCTGCCGCAGCTCTTCCTCGACCTTGTTGCGGACCTCGAAGTCGCCCTTCAGATCGCGCCGATCGCACACCGCCACCATCTCGACGCCGATCGGGGTGCGCATCGGCTTGGCCAGATGCCCCGCCGGAACGTCGCCGAGAAGACCGCGGAACTGCTCCGGCATCTCGTCCTCGGTGCGCTTGCCGAGATTCTTGACCGTCGCCTCGCGCAGCGGCTTCACCGCCGCGAGCAACTGGTCGCAGGAGGTGATCTGGGCACGCAGGGATTCGGCCTCGCGCATCCGCGCGCCCTCGTTGCCGCCCTTGGCGACGACCAGCACGACCTGCTTCAGCGTGTATTCGGTGGTCTTGCCGTCCCCCTTCGGGGCGGCCTTGCCGGCGCTCTCCTTCTTGGCGAGCGCGTCGACGATCTGCGAATCCGAAATCGTGACGGTGCGGTTGAAGCGGCCGACCACCAGCTGTTGCCAGAGAATCTGGACCCGCAGCCGCTCCTTCAGGTTCTTGGCGCCGATCCCCTGCTGCGCCAGCCCCTGCGCCAGCATCGCCGGCGAGATCTTCATGCGCCCGGCGATCGAGGCGAAGGCGGCGTCGACCTGCGCATCGCTCACCGAGATGCCGACGCGCTTGCCCTCCTGCAGCTTGAGCTTGTCCTCGATCAGCTCCTCGGTCGCCGCGCGCTCGACGGAGGCGGCGGAGGTCTTGCTGGTCAGGCGCATCAGGCGGGTGCGCTCGGCGATCTCGGAGGTGGTGATCGGTTCGCCGTTGACGACCACTCGGATCTGCGAGGCCGCGGACGCGGGCGCGACCGACGCGAGACCGAAACCGGCGACGCAGGCGATCGTGGCGAGAGTGGCGGTGAGGCGAGTGGGCAGCGGCATCCGTATGGTTCCCTGAGGCGCGATCGCGGATCGCGTGTCGTGGACCGCCGGAGCGGTCGGTTCGGATCCTGGGCGGTGAGCCCTCTTCCTGCAAGCCGGAAATGGCGGAATCGTGGTGGTTCCCCGCCCGTCGATCAGTTGGGGCTCGCCAGACTGTTCGACAGACTGCCGTCCCCGAGCGTTCTCAGGCCGAAACGCAGGAAGATGGTCTGATCGTGGATCTGCTTCGCCGAGCCGGACACCAGCGACCAGTAGGTCGATTCCGCATAGGCGAGCGAAACCGAGAAACTGTCGTTGTCGTAGCCGACGCCGGCATTGGCCCCGCTGAGCGCCCGATCGACCAGATCGTAGCGCACGCCGCCGAACAGGCGCCAGGTCGGCGTGAGACGCAGACTGGTCGCGGTCTGGATCTCGGAGCGTTCGTCCTTGAGCGCGGCACGGATCGCCGAGGCCCCGGACAGCGAGGCATTGCCGACCGGATCGGCGGTATAGGCGGCCGCGTAGGCGTCGAGCAGATCGTAGAGCTGCTGCGGCGTCCGCTTGTAGGCCCAGGTGACCGACGCCGACACGGGACCGCTGGTTCCCGAGGCCTGGATGTCGGTCCGCTCGAGGCGGAAGTCCTGCGCGCCGAACCGGGCCTGCGCGCCGACGCGGAAACCCATCGAACTGTCGACCGCCAGCCCGCCGACCCAATCCGAGGCGTTGGTCTCGAGGCCCGAGCCGAAGGCGCTGAGCGGCACCGCGTAGCCCATCCGGGCCCGGTCGAGCAGCGTGTCGTAGCCCGGATAGGCGAAGGAGTTGATGCCGGAGAGCAGATACGAACGGCCGAACAGCGCCGACAGCGACCCGCCCGCCGGACCGGAGAAGGCATAGCGCCCCCCCAGGTTGAGGCGGGTGCCGCCCTCGGCGCGATCCCAGCCAGAGAACTTGTCGGCGCGGAACAGTGTGGTGTCGTCGAAGACGATGCTCTGGGCGTCTTCGTTGGGCAGCCGGCCGATCCACTGCTCGTTCGGGCGCGCGACCAGCTGAGCCATCGGCGAGAAGGTGTGCGCGCCGATCGAAGTGTCCATCAGCCACGGATAGGCATAGTCGAGCGCCAGCGTCGGTGTGACGCGGCCGAGCGAGCCGTTGCGCACGAAGCCGACCAGCGTCTCGTCGTCCGAATGGTTGTAGAAGAGGTCGCCGCGCAGGCTCGCCGAGGGCGTGAACACCTGTCCGATCGGATCGACGAACTGGCGCCGCCATCCCACCATGCCGCTGACCCGCGAGAAGGTGCCGGCGATGCCGTAGACCCGTCCGGCGGTGTCGATGTCGGTGCGCGAGCGCGACAGGCTGGTCGCGTTGAAGTGTCCCGAGACCTCGCCGCCGAAGACGGACGAATCGGCGACGCGATCCCAGTCGATCACCGGATGGACGACCGGCTGCTTGTCCTGGAGCCCGGTTCCGGAGCCGAACAGCAGCGCGTTGCCGTGCGAATCCTGGCCGTAGTCGTCGGTCAGCACGGTGAACCTGTAGGCCCGCGCCTCGAAGTGCGACTTCAGGCTCTCGCCCTTCAGGAACACGTTCGAGATCGAGCGATCCTGAGACGAGGAGATCAGGTGGTATTGCTCGAGGAAGCGGCGGTCGCTGACCAGGGTGCCGTCCCAGCCCCAGGTCCACTGATCGGACAGGGTGAAGGAGCCGGTGGTCGAGAAGGCGCCGCGCGTGCGCCGGTCGCCGCTGGTCGAGGAGAAGGCCTCCGGATGGAGTTGCGAGATGCCCCAGCCGCGCGCCGTGATCAGACCGCTGTCGATGCGGTGACGCACCTCCACGTCCGCGAGCAGGCCCTGGCGCGACATCGCCACCGGCGACAGCGTCGCGTCCCAGTCGGCGGTCGGCGCCCAGTAGAAGGGAACCTGCACGCCCAGACCGAGCGAGGAAGAGTTGATCACGCGCGGCAGCAGGAAGCCGGTCTTGCGTCGCTCGGAAGGATCGGGGTGCTGGAAGAACGGCACCCAGGCGATCGGCGTGCCGAGCATCTCGAGGCGTGCGTCTTCGTAGTAGACGGTCTTTTCCTGCTGATCATGGATGATCTTGGCCGCCTTGATCTGCCAGAACGGAGGCTTCTCCGGCTCGTTCACGCAGGTCTGACAGGCCGAATAGACGCCCTTCTCGAACACCGTCCGATTGCCGCCGGTGCGGGTCGCGCTCTGGGCGGCGAAGCGGGATCGGTCGACGGTGTCGATGCGCAGCGAGTCGACGAAGCCCTCCGAGAAACCCTCGGTCACGTCCAGCTTCGGCGAGGTCAGGACGTTGCCGTCCTTGTCGACCAGACGGGCGTCGCCCTCCGCGATCACCCGGCGCGAGGTCCGCACGTAGGTGACCTTGCGGGCGGTCAGAACGTTGTCGCGGTAGTAGATCGTCACCGCGCCGAGCGCGGTCACCGTGTCGGCCTTGTCGTCGTAGACGACCTGATCGGCCTCCACGACCATGTGGGTGCCTTCCGGCAGCGTCGGCGTCGAGGTCTTGGGGCCGGCGATCGGTGCCGAGCCGCCGGCCTTGACCGAGGCGGCCGCCGCCGGTTCGACCATCGCCGCGGCGAGCAGGACCAGCGACACGCCGGCCGCCAGACGCGACAGATGCGCGCCGACGCCGTGGCGTGCGGTCTTCCGTCTCGCAGAGAGGACGGTTCGGAGCATGTCTAGCCGTCCTCCTGGTGCAAAAGAACAGTGAACCCGATCGACGAGGCGATCACGGCCGGAACCCAGGCAGCCAGAAACGGAGGCACGATTCCCACGCCCCCCATTCCACGAGCCACCTCTTGGGCGACATAAAGCACGAAGCCCGCCGTCACGCCACCGAGAATCATCCGTCCGATGTTGCCGAAGCGGAACACTCGCAGAGAAACCGTCGCCGCGATCAGGACCATCGCCACCAGGAGCAGCGGACGAGCGAGAAGCAATTGATATTGAAGTTCGAATTGGAAAGCCGGCAGTCCCGCCGCGCGCGCCGTGTCGATGAACGAGGGCAGCGCCCAGAACGACACCGTGTCCGGTTCGGTCAGGCTTTCGCCGATCTGCTCGGCGGCCAGACGCGTCGAGATCTCGTGCTGGTCGAAGTGTTCCGGCGCGACGCCGGGACGGATGACGACGGCGTCCCGGAGCCGCCAGCGGCCGGGTTCGTGATCCGCCGTCGCGGCCTCGATCCGGGCCGCGAAGTGCCCCTTCTCGTCGAAGGTCTGGATCGTCACGCCGGAGAGGTGGAGACCGCGCTCGGTCGCCTGACGGGCATGGACGATCGAATCGCCGCCTTCGCCGCCCTGCCGCAGCCAGACCTCGCGCACCGTGTCGTCGGCGCGCCGTTGGGAATCGCCCGCCAGCTCGATCTGGAGCTTCTCCGAGCGGCTCTTCAGATGCGCGGCCATCGGATTGTAGAGCAGGGTCGCCGCCAGCCCCAGCGTCGCCGCCATCACCATCGGCGGGAACAGGAACTGCCACACCGAGATGCCGGCCGCCCGCGCCACCACCAACTCGAGCTTGCGCGACAGCGCCAGCAGGGCCGTCATCACGCCGAACAGGGTGGCGAAGGGCAGCACCTGTTCCGAGAAGGCCG
>ERZ1645187.5298-NODE-5298-length-10094-cov-18.354418_pt1 | contig 10094 bp, 11 predicted proteins | sample MGYA00575352_ERZ1645187 | MGnify/ENA primary metagenome ERZ1645187 (study PRJEB40837, sample SAMN11349314) | freshwater sediment metagenome | isolation source: river sediment | host: Sediment | place: India: Wazaribad , New Delhi | collected 2017-02-21 ...
GGCTACGACCCGGAGGACTGAGATGCTCGGTGTGTTGTGGGACATGGACGGCACGCGGGGTGCTCTGGGGTACTTCCAGGTGCGTTGACCTACACGTTAGCGCAGGTGAGATGGTCTGTCGGGGTCTCCGACGCACATCCAGCGACATCGGGATCCATCCCGATCCTTGGCGGATAGTCGCATCGATAGTCGCATCGCGACTGCGATCGATCCCGTGCGGGTCAGCGTCGCATGCCGAGGCCGGGCGAGCCGCCCTGCTCGATACGCCGACACCCCCGAAGAGATCGCGTGCCGAGCTGACGCCGTGGTTGTCCAGCTCGGCGGACACCTGGTTCACAAGGACAAGAATCGAGGCTCGACGGCGGCGCTGGGACTCAATTGACCTGCCGCCACGCCCTCGCCTCGGCGGCCATGGCGGCGCGCGCCTCCTTGACCCTGCGGTCCGCACGAAGTGGAGTCCAGCAGAGTGGTGTACGACGGACCTGAGTGAGCGCGTGCCTCCAACGTAGGCGCGGCCACCGGGTGGATCCTTCGAGTGATCTGCGAAAACCGACTCGAAGAAGGACACACCGATGACCGCTGGACCCAGTATCGACCCTGCCCGATTCCTCGACGAGCAGCTGGCCCAGGCCAGTCCCGACTTGATGCGTGATCTGCTCACCACGTTCGTCAACGCGCTGCTCTCGGCACAGGCCGACGCGGTGTGCGGCGCTGGCTACGGGGAGCGGAGCCCGGAGCGGGTCAACTCCCGCAACGGCTACCGCCACCGCGACCTCGACTCCCGGGTCGGCACCCTCGACGTCGCGGTCCCCAAGCTCCGACAGGGCAGCCTGTATCCCGAGTGGCTGCTCGAGCGGAGGAAGCGTGCCGAGCGGGCGCTGACCTCGGTGGTGGCGACCTGCTACCTGCTCGGTGTCTCGACCCGACGGATGGACAAGCTCGTGCAGACCCTCGGGATCACGGGGTTGTCGAAGTCGCAGGTCTCGGTGATGGCACGCGAGCTCGACGAGCACGTCGAGGAGTTCCGCACCCGACGGCTCGAGGATGCCGGACCGTTCACGTTCGTGGCCGCCGACGCGCTGGTGCTCAAGGTCCGCGAGGGCGGTCGCGTGGTACCGGTGCACGTGCTGGTTGCCACCGGCGTCAACGCTGATGGGCACCGCGAGATCCTCGGCGTGCAGGTCACCTCTAGCGAGGACGGCGCCGGCTGGTTGGGCTTCTTCCGCGACCTGGTCGCCCGCGGCCTGACCGGGGTCAAGCTCGTCACCTCTGACGCCCACGCCGGCCTCGTGTCCGCGATCGGCGCGACCCTGCCCGGCGCCGGGTGGCAACGGTGCCGCACCCACTACGCAGCCAACCTGATGTCCGCGACCCCGAAGTCCTCGTGGCCCTGGGTCAAGGCCTTGCTGCACTCGATCTACGACCAGCCCGACGCCGAGGCCGTGCACGCCCAGTTCGACCGCGTCGTCGACGCCCTGAGCGAGAAGCTCCCCGCGGTCGCCGAGCACCTCGAAGGCGCCCGCGCCGACATCCTCGCGTTCACGCCGTTTCCCAAGGAGATCTGGCGCCAGATCTGGTCCAACAACCCCAGCGAACGCCTCAACCGCGAGATCCGCAGGCGCACCGACGTCGTGGGCATCTTCCCCGACCGGGGCAGCATCATCCGGCTCGTCGGCGCGGTCCTGGCCGAGCAGCACGACGAGTGGGCCGAGGGCCGCCGCTACCTCGGGCTCGACGTCCTCGCCCGAGCACAAGCCGTCGATCACACCACCAGCATCGAGGAGGTGACCGAACCCGAACTCCAGGCCCTCACAGCCTGACCGACACGCCCAACCGATGGATCAACCTCGTACACCACGCCCCGGGACTTGACCCCGCACGAGGCCCCATTTTCGCGAGGTTCAAGGGTGGGCGCAGGTGATTCAGAACGGCTGTCTCGACCTCGTCGAGCAACACCCCCTGAGGCTTGGGCCAGACGGCAAGCCGGAGGTGTGCATGCATCCATGCGGTCAGGCGTTCATCGCCGGTCACCTCTACCGAGTAGTTCGCACTCCCGTCGGGGCGAGCGAGGTTGCGCGGAACGTCCTTCAGGTCCAAGTTGTCCCGCAGCAGTGCGGCGATGGTCCGGCGCAATGTCGACGACCCCGTCTTGCCGGTGGCGAAGTGCGTGCGGAGATCGCGGCCGACCAGAGAATGCTCCGCCTTGCCCACGTACAGGGGCCGTGTGTCGGGCCCGACTGCGAGAGATGCGAGGGCGTGCTCGTCACCAAAGATCGCGTAGAGGCCGGCCACCGACGGCACCTCAGCCGGTGCATCCGAGACGGTGTGGCGTGGTCCGTCGATCAATGCCGTGAGCGCGGCCCGGAGCACTGTGTCGTCCATGGATCGAGCGTAGACGCGACCCCCGACAGCATCGCGCTAGAGATCTAGGACATCCGACTGCGCTCCCTTCGCGGGCGGACGGTGGATGAGGGCGGCGTGGAGGTCAGCCCGGCTTGCTCCCGGCGACGAGACGGAGGGCTCTTCTCGGGGTCGCAAGTGCTCGCGTGCGGTCCGGATGACATCGAGATCCGCTGCTCGGGCGACGGGCACGAACCGTTCGCGGACCGGATGGACCAAGCGTCCGTCGCCGTTTACGAGCCGCGGGACCGTCACGCGCTGGACGAAGGCTCCTCGCTCGGCTCCGGATTCGAGGATGTCGGTGATGCGGGAGTCGAGTCGACGGAACAGGGTCTGGAAGCCGCCGAGCATCCTCGGCTCGAGAACAGTCTCGGGGCGCAGCGCCTTCAGGCGGCTAACCGCGTTCGCGGCCTCGCCCGCGGCGGCCTTGCCGTTACCAAGCCGCCCTCCGATGTTGCGCAGCTCGCGCTGGATGCGCGAGTAGGTCTCGGCACGGGCACTCCATTGCCCAGCGAGGTCAGGGTCGATCCGCTCGGCGTACGGCACGAGGCCAGCGCTGAGCAGTCGCTGCGAGTCGACCACCAGGCGCAGATTCATCGCGTCGGGGAAGGCCGCCAGCCTCACGAGCAGATTGTGCTCGGCTTGGAGGACGCCGAGCACTCCCGGCCTTGCTGGTCCTCCGATGGGCTTCGTCCGCGGGCGCCAGCCGGTCTGGTCGACGCTGTAGTCAGGCTGCCCGAGGCTCACGTCCAAGGCCGTGGCCAGAGCCGCCCAGCCGAGTCGATCGCACCCCGCGATGGGCTCCCACCCAGGGGTGTTGCGATACCGGCGGTCGAGCACGACGAGAGCCTGACTGATCGCCGCGACGTCTCCTGCGATCGTTCGCGCCTGTGCTGCGGTCAGGTGGATCGCCTGGTCGGGCGCCGTGTCGTGTTCGGCGAGCGCTACAGCGCGTGCGGCGAGTCGCCAGCGCTCGACGATGGTGTTCGCGCTGGGAGTTGTGAACTCCTGGCTCGACGCCGGCCGTGTCGTCGCCTGCTCGCGAGCCGCCTCCAAGGCCCGAGCCAGCTCAGCCACCGCCGCGCCATGGTCGGTCGCCGCACGGAACGGGTCGGCCGGCTTCTGCGGAACGTTCGGGAATGTGAGTGGTCGCGCCACTCCTATGGCCTGCGCGCACCAGACGAGAACGGTCTGCCGGAAACGCAGGATCTGCTGGCCGGCCGCCGCGCGCTCTACGGATGAGTCCTCAGCGAGTCGGCGCATGATGCGGTGCTGGCGAAGCAGCGCAGCCAGCTCCGTGCGCATCTGTGCGCCGTTCTCGCCGTACATCAGCCGATGTCCAGATCGTGTGCGTCGACGAGCATCGCGAGGATCAGCTCAACCGACAGCGGGTCGATGCCGTAGCTCTCGAGGTCTTCGATGGCATTGCTCGCGACGGCGAGCAGGATGTCCCGGTCGTCGGCGAGGTCCTCGGCGTCGAGTGCCGGGCATTCGTCGCCGTGCACCCGGTCGAGTTCGAGCAGTGCGCGCTCGTACGCGGAGGAGGCATCGAGCGTGAGCGCTCGGTCGGCGAGGGCCGCTACGTAGGACCTCGCTTGAGCGAGCGTCTGTGCGTGGGGGAGAAGCATCGTCCCTCCTTCAGCGGGTCAGATACCGACCCTGAGCTGGCAGCCGTGGCCGGCGTTCGCTTGCTTGGCGTTCTGTGGATGAGTCCGAGCACGAGCTGGCCATGGCCTGCTCCTGGACTCAGCCGATGAGTTGCTGATTGACGATCGCCGCGATGCGGCGCCTGCGGAGCACGTCGTCTCGGACGAACGCCGCGAAGTCTTCGTCCCGACTCCGGATCTCGACCTCGGTGCCCGCCGGGGGCGCTGACTCGCCGGGCCACGTCGTCTGCCTTGTCGGCCGGTCGCGATCGAGCCGCGTACCGCAGATCGAGACCCAATCGCGCAGGCGGTAGCGAGCATCGGAGAACTCGCGCATCCATGCGATGGGAGCCGACGGTGATGCCGACTCGTGGTAGCAGCTCAGCCAGTGGCAGTGGAGGGCTGAGAGTTCCCAGACGAGCTCGTCGTGGCGATGCCAGTTCGGCGGCACGATGTTGGGCGGAAGGCCGAACGTGCTCTTGAGCCACTTCACCCACTGGTCGAGATCACGCCACTCGATCTCGGCCTGCTCGGCGTCGAGCAGGTTCCAATTGATCGGGGCCGGTGGGCGCTCGAGCAGGTCGGTCACGAAGCGCCAGGCATCAGCCTCGTCGGGTTCGTCCGAGAACGGACTCATCACAACGCCCGGTTAGAGGCCGACGGCGGGTGGCTGGGGGACAGCGGTCAGCGGCCGGTCGGCGGCGTGGCGTCCGCGCTGGACGACGTAGTCGGTCTTGTTGGCGTTGTGGCCGATCTTCCGGGCGACGAACTCCTCCTTGATGACGCTGCCCTCGCGCCCGTCGATCTCGTACTCGTGGACGTAGCCACTGGCCACGAAGGAGTCGCCCTTGCGGAAGCGGGCGTAGGTCTCGCGGGCAGTGCTCTCGAAGGCGACCATGTCGTGGAACGTCGGGTCGAGCTTCGTGAAGCTGCCGTCGACCTCCTTGCGCCACTGCTCGACGCCTACGCGCATGCGGCAGCACTCGGCGCCGGCCTTGGTGAAGTGAAGCTCAGGTGCGGAGGCGATGAAGCCGCCGAGGCTCAGCTGGGTGGGGATGGACATGCCATTACTCCTGTCGTCGTGCGGCGCTCGGTGAGCACCCCTCGTCAGGAAGCAGGTGCACCGCGGACACCAAGACTCTGCGGGCGTCATACGCGGCGGAGTGACGCTCAGATCGACTGCGAGCGTTCGTCACCTGCGCCAAGATCAACGCCATGAGCCGATACATTCGCTTGGCCGTTCACTCAGACCTCACCGACGGCGAGTATGCCGACCTTGCCAACACAGTCTGGATGATGCTCCGAAACACTCCCCACGATTTCCACGTCGAGCACGATGGCAAGACGCCTGCCAAGACATTGAACGAGTCGTGGGCTGAGTACGGGGCACACGCCCACTGGGACTGACGTGGCATCTTCGCGGCGGAGTGACGCACGTCGATCACGAGCGTTCTGTGCCCCTTTTAGCTTTCGCAGACAAGACCTGCGCGCCGTGCGAAGGTGTTTGCCGTGTCTAGAGAGAGCTTCTACATCAGCGGAGGCCCGCTTCACGGTCAGTCCTATGCGTTGGACCTGCGCGACGGCGACGAGGTGGCGTTCACCGTAGATGGCCAAGCTCACGTGTACCGGGCGAAGATTGACTGGGACACAGGGCACGGGCCGGACCGCTTCGCCTTGTACGTCGGTGTCGACCCCACCATCGGCGGCGGCGCAACCTACCGCTAGAACGGCGCGGCGCGGAGACCGGACGGTACGCGGGCTGACCCAGGTGCGGGAAACTTGAATTCATCAGCAATCGCGGGGCGCTGGCCACGCGGCGAAGTGGGACGCCGACGAGGTGGAAGCTGAGAAGGCGCTGATCAGGCTGCTGCACCTGCGCATCACGTCAAGCGGGTGCCACCGGGCAATGCGGCTAATGGCTACGACCCCGAGTCGGTCAGCATCACTCGTGAGCCTCGCTGAGCTCTCCGTCGACGACCCCGCAGATACTGGACGGGCAACTACCCCACCGCGCAACGCAGGGCGTCTGTGCGGAGACGCGGGACCGCCATTGGACATGGCAGAATCCCGCCTGCCATTGTTCAAGAGGGAGACTTTCAGTGAGCGCGTTCAAGAAGGTGAAGGGCTGGCTGGACCGGTTGTCGGAGGCGCAGTCGCCTTACTGGCTAACATTGGTCGCGGCCCTCACAGGGCTCGCCTGCGTCATCATGACGGTGGTCGCGGCTGTGTACGCGGTGAAGTTGAGCGAGTGGACGATGCTCCCCCTATTCGCGGGGCTCGCCGTGTATTGCAGTTGGGCCACCCTCGCCCTGTGCAACGCCGCTCTCTCGCCAAGACTTGGGCTCGGCACCCGGCTCACCCTGGTGGCCTTTCTGTTTGGCGCGATCCTGACGCTGTTCGAGTCTCCCGCACACGTCCTCCGTGGTGACCTGGCCGCGATCACGCCCTGGCAGGGGGTCTTCTGGGTAATCGGTGCTGTCCTTGCCACCGTCGGGTTGGAGAGGGAGAGGCGCGCCAAGAAGGTAGACGCTGAAACGCCACCCGCCACGGCCTGATCCAATGGCTGTGAGGGCGGCGAGTCAGTTGATCCAAGGTCACTGCGCGCGTGCAGCAGACCGTCACCTGGCACGACAGCGGCAAAGAGGTCATGGACTACAAGTTGCTCGCCATCGCGGCCGAACAACGTCTTGACGACGCTGACGACGGTTCGGAGGACTACGTGCGTCCGTTCCGGATATCCCGCTGCCAGGCGACGACCCGGGCTCACTGTAGGCGCCGTCCAAGAAACCAAAACACGGGTCGTTCATCCAGACCTGCTCGGGCGCGAGGTCATCTACGCAGCTGGGCACCGGGGAGGTGCGTCTTTCTGGGCGGAGTGACCAAGACAGATCACCGGTGCACCCAGGATCGGAGGCTGGCGACGATAGGCGGGGCGCTTCGTAGGAGCACGAGGCCAGTCCCGAACGGCATCGTTCTGATCCGGTCAGGGGGCATCACCGCGATCCGCCGGGTTGACCGCTGGAGCGAACGTTGTCCGTAGCCGCCGATGCTCACGGTGTCGGCGCGTTCGTCGCGTTCGCCGATGAGGACCGACAGTTCCTGGAGGTCTTTCGAGGCTGACGCGCCGCCGAGGATGACCTTGACGATGCTCGCGTCCCAGATCGTGCTGGCGGCATGCTCGCCCCACTTGTTGCGCGCTTGGGCCAGCGACTGGAGGACGGGCATTGTCGTGATCCCGGTCCCGCCGCCCTCGGCCATCAGAACCGGAAGCGAGGGGAGCGGCGCGAGGTTGCCGATCTCGTCGAGCGCCATGAGGACGGGCGGGTCCAGGCGTGACCCGGGTGATGCGGCAGCGAGGTGGCGCGCGACCTCGGTCAGATCTTCCATGAACGCGGCGACGAGCGGCCACGAGGCACCTGCGCCGGCTCCGGTGGCGAGCAGGTAGAGCGTGCCGTTCCGGGTGAGGAAGTCGCACGGGTCGAACGCCTCGCCCGGTTCCGGGCTGACGGCGTCCAGCACGGCAGGGTCGGCGAGGCACGAGAGAGCTTGGGCGACGGCCATCCAGATGGAGTCACGGGTGCGCGGGTCGGAGGTGATCATGCCTTCGAGCGAGTCGGACCATCCTGCGGCGGCTTGCGGGTGACTGGCGAGGATGCCGGCGGCGTCGGTTGCAGCTGACGCGGAGAGCGACCACTCGAAGAGGGCCCGAGTCGGTAGCTTCTCGAGCGCGGCTGCGTGGAGAAGCGCTTGGAGTGCGGAGCGGGCCTTCCCTTCCCAGAAGCCGCCGGACTCCGTGCCGCCGGAAGAGAGTCCGGTCGACGATGCCAGCCCTGAAGCGCGGATCATCGCGGTCAGGGGCTGTTCGCAGCCGCGGATCGGCGACCATCGGACGCCGCAGCCGTCGACGGCGGGCACGCCCTCGGTGAGGTGTTGAGGGTCGAAGACGGCGACCGGCCCTCGTTCCTTGCGGGCGGCGATCGTGGCGGCGATGTTGTCCGGTCGGGTCGAGGTGGTGACTACGGCCCCGGGCGCGTCGAGGATGGCATTGATGACGAGGTGGAGTCCCTTGCCGGAACGTGGCGGACCGATCACGAGGATCGAGTCCTCGACCGATGCCCAGATCTCGCGGCCGCAACTGCGCCCGATCAGGTATCCGACGTCGGTCGCGCGGGGATGGCGGTTCGACGGGCGGAGGGTGGCGGCGCGTCGTACGAGGGCCCTCTTCGATGCGGTCGTGTCGATGTCCCGCGCTGTTGCGGTGCCTTGGATGCGGTGGGGATCTCGAGCATTCCGGTGGCGGAGCCGAGCGACGACTCTCCACACGCACCAGGCGACGGTCGCGAGGACTGCGAGGAAGAGCGTCACCACGCTCCAGTACGCGATCGCTGACAGCCCGGGCGCCTCGAACGCCCGCGCGGGTCGGCTCGGATCGGCGAGCACACGCAGTCCGCTCGCGATCCCGCCTGCGGGCGTTGCCGCGCCCGTTGCGACCGCAGCGGCTGTGGCTGCGGCGCGGAGCACTAGCGCCAGAGCGAACGCCGCCACCATCCCGATGAGTGCCAGGTCCACGAGCTCGTCGTTCGCGCCACGTGCGGCTGGGTTCATGCCGGTGCCTCGAACGGGGTGACTGTCCGAGAGGTCATCCCGAGGAGCACGAGCCCGCCGCGGGTTGCGGCGATTAGCGCGGGTGGGAGGTTGAGTGACGCGTTGCCTTCGGAATCTGCGTTCTGGCGTACGACGACGTAGGCCAGCGCGACCTCCTCGCCTGGCTGGAAACCGGCACCAGCCAGCGCCGGAGGTGGCGAGCTGGGTGACGGCTCCGCGGCGGCTGCAGCCGAGGACTCTCGAGGAGTCGCGACGTCAGTGAACGTCGAGCCGTCGGCTTCGCGTACCTCGACGCGTACAGGGGCGCCTAGGTCTGAGGTGATCTCGTCGATGACAGCGCGAAGGTCGCCACGGGTCCTGGCCTGTTCGGAATCGCGCGGGGCACCGTCGACGTCGACCGCGAGTAGGCCGTCGGCGTCGATGGCGACGTGAACGGTGCTGAGGACGACGGGGATCTTCATAGCCCCAACACCGCCCCGTCACGGCGTGCAGTGGTGGTGACAGCAGCTGTCCCGGTGCGGTGGCTGAGGGCTTCTCGGTCGAGCCCGGGCGGGTTGCCGTCGCCGACCTGCTGGGTGTCGACCTTGTCGAGGATGCCGAGCGCGGTCGCGCGGACGCGTTCGGCGGTTGACTGGACGAACTCGACCGGGTTCTTGCCGGGGACACTCGCTGCCCAGGTCGACACGTACGGCACCGTGTAGGAGGAGGTGTCGAGCCCGTGGGCGGCGCCGACCATGAGGGCGACTGATTCGGCTTCCACCTCGGCGATCTTTCGGTGCAGGGTCGCGTCGGCGGCGGACTCGGTCGACAGGGCGTTCTCCGGTGGCGCGTGGAGGAGAACATGGCCGAGTTCGTGGGCGAGCGTCTTCGCCTGGGCCGCCTCGTCCACGTCCATGCGGACCGAGACCTCGCGGGAGAGGAAGTCGGTCAGGCCGTTGGCGCCGCCGATCGCGGCAGCCGAGGAGACGAGTCGGAGCTCGAAGCCGGCGGCGGTGATCTGGTCGGCGAGCCCGTCCCAGAGTCCGGCTGGCGCTTGGCCTTGCAGCTGGGAGGGGCGGGGGAGTTCGGGCACCGGATCGCCGGTGGTCTGGGAGATGTCCCAGACGTAGGTCGGCTTGACCCCGATCATGCGGGTGCGGGCGTACTCGCCAGACATCGGCTTCTCGTTGCGCGCCAGGCGTCGCCAGGAGCTCGGGTCCTCGGGCGTGAACGAGGCGAACCGGCCGGTGACGGGTGCGAGGATGCCGTAGCCGTGCTGGCCTTTCGCGACGCTGCGCCCGAGCGAGAGCCACTGGTGGAAGCCGGCGACGTACGTCGGCGTCGGCTCCCGGACCCTGCCCTCCTTGTACGCCGCGAAGTGCTGCGCCGCGATGAGCATCGAGTTCCCGAAGAACCCACGGGAATTGCATCGGTTGTGTGATTCGGCGGGTTGGGCAGTCGTAG
>ERZ1645187.5299-NODE-5299-length-10094-cov-5.822492_pt1 | contig 10094 bp, 8 predicted proteins | sample MGYA00575352_ERZ1645187 | MGnify/ENA primary metagenome ERZ1645187 (study PRJEB40837, sample SAMN11349314) | freshwater sediment metagenome | isolation source: river sediment | host: Sediment | place: India: Wazaribad , New Delhi | collected 2017-02-21 ...
CGCGCTTGCGCACGTCGGGCAGGATCAGGTTCTGGGTCTGGGCCGTGCGCAGTTCACCAAAGGCGAAGCGCTCGGCGAGATCCGCGACGATGTCGAGCTGCTCGGAAGTGGCGTCGCCCGGCGCGCGGCCCGGCGCCTTCAGTGACAGCGTCACCGCGACATAGCCCGGCTGGCGATGCGCGTGCGTATTGGTTGCGGCCCAGGCGGCGAATTCCTTGTCGAAGCGGCGCGAAAACTCGAACCGTGAATCGAGCCGCGGCAGCACTTCGTAGTCCGGCGAGGCGAAGTGGGCGGCGATGCGCTCGACTTCGCCATCGGTCAGCGTCTGAACCCCGCCGCGCAGATGGCTCCATTCGGCCTCGATCTGACGCGCCATCCCGTCGATGCCGAGGGACTGGACAAGGATCTTGATGCGAGACTTGAAAAGGTTGTCGCGGCGACCGCTCAGGTTGTAGACACGCAACAATGCTTCGGAATAGGTCAACAGATCCTGCCAGGGCAGGAATGCGCGGACCACCTGGCCGATGATGGGCGTGCGGCCCAGCCCACCGCCCACCCAGACGCGGAAGCCGAGCTGGCCTTGATCGTCCCTGACCACCTCGAAGCCGAGATCGTGGGTACGGACGCTGGCCGCGTCGTCCGGGCCGCCGGCGAACGCCACCTTGAACTTGCGCGGCAGGGTAGCGAACTCGGGATGCAGGGTGGACCATTGCCGAAACACTTCCGCCCACGGCCGCGGATCGGCGACCTCGCCCGGCGCGACACCGGCCAGCGGATCGGTGGTGACCACGCGGATGCAACTCCCCGAACTCTGGATCGCGTGCATGTCCAGCTTGGCCAGTTCGGCAAGGATGTCGGGCACCTGATCCACCCGCACCCAGTTGAGCTGGAGATTGTGGCGCGTGCTGAAGTGGCCGATACCGCGGTCGTAGGTACGGGTAATTCGCGCCAGCAGGCGCATCTGTCGCGCCGAAACCTGGCCGTAGGGGATGGCGATGCGCAGCATCGGGTTGTGCCGCTGGAAATACAGGCCGTTCTGCAGGCGCAGCGGCCGGAACTGGTCTTCACTCAATTCCCCCGCAAGATAGCGACGCGTCTGGTCGCGATACTGGGCGACGCGTTCGGCGACGAGGCGGCGGTCGGTGTCGTTGTATGTGTACATGCAAAACTCCTTGCGGTTCGCGACGGATATCAGGCGCCGACGCCGGTAACGCCGAGGGCGCCAACTGCGAAGCCGGGAAAGGTTTGCGCGAAGTCCATGACGGGGGCGATGTCCGAGAATTGAGAGATTTCGGCGCATCGTAGCGACTGACTTTCAGCATGAAAAATACTTTATAGTCACATCCATATAACTACTGGCTATATATGAACCTCCAGCAACTGCGCTACCTGCACGAGATCGCCCGCCGCGGCCTGAATGTTTCGGAGGCAGCAGCAGCACTGTTTACCTCGCAACCGGGCGTCTCGAAGCAAGTGCGCTTGCTGGAGGAAGAACTGGGCATCACGATCTTCGAGCGCAGCGGCAAGCGCCTGACCGGCATCACGGAACCGGGACGCCAGGTGCTCGACATCGCCGACCGCATGCTCGACGACGCCCGCAACCTGAAGCGGGTCGGCGAGGAATATGCCGGCGAGGCGAGCGGCACGCTGGATGTCGCGACGACCCACACGCAGGCGCGTTATCTGCTCCCGCCGATCGTCAAGCGTTTCATGGAACGCTACCCGCGCGTACGCCTGCGGCTCCACCAGGGCAATCCACATCAGGTCACGGACTGGGTGGCCGACGGCGAGGCCGATCTCGGCATCGCCACGGAAGCGCTGGCCGACGCCTCCGGCCTGGTCACCCTGCCCTGCTACCGCTGGTCGCATATCCTGGTCGCGCCGCGCGGCCATGCCCTGGGCGATGCGCTGCCGATCACGCTGGCCCGGCTGGCCGAATGGCCGCTGATCACCTACGACCCGACGTTCACCGGCCGCACCCGCATCGACCAGGCCTTCGAACGGGCCGGCATCGCGCCGAACATCGTGCTCACCGCCGTCGATTCCGACGTGATCAAAACCTATGTCGAACTCGGCCTGGGCATCGGCATCATCGCGGAAATGGCCTTCGATCCCGTGCGCGATGCCGGCTTGACCGCCATCGCCTCGGAACACCTCTTCGAAGCCAGCACGACGCGCCTGGGCATCCGGCGCGGCAGTTGGCTGCGCCGTTTCGACTACGATTTCATCGAACTGTTCGCACCCCGACTGACCCGGCGCATTGTCGACATGACATTGAAAGGCGGCGGCGAGGACCCCGGGTTATAGCGACCCGCCGGAGCGTCCTTACTCCTCGGCCGGCCCTTGCGAGGCCCACAGGTGGGCCGCCACCAGCGCGCGCCACGGCGAAAACTCCGACAGCCAGGCTCGCGCCTGCGCTTCGCCGACTTTTCCGGATGCGTCGAGCAGGCCTTGCAGGCCGCGGCGTACCGCCACGTCGCCATGCAGCGAGCCATCGAGCCAGCCGAAACCCCGGAGCAGCGTGTAATCGACTGTCCACGGCCCGATGCCGCGCACGGCCAGCAAGCGCTGGCGCGCCAGCCCGGCCGGCAGCTCATCCAGCCAGTCCTCGAGCGGCAACGACCGGTCCATGACCTGCCGCGCAACAGCGAGCAACGTCGCCGCCTTCGCTCCGGAATAGCCGGCCAGCCGCAAGCTGGCTTCGCCCAGCACCGCGACCCGGCGGGCATCCGGATAACAGAGCAGGCCGCTCGAGTGCCGTGCGCCGGCGGCAACGATCAGTTTGCGCCGGACGGCCACCGCCGCCTTGACGCTGACCTGCTGGCCGGTGACCGCCCATGTCAAGGCCTCGAACGGTGTCGCCGCGACAGGCACGCGCAGGCCGCGATTGCGCGCGATCAGGCGACCAATGCCCGGATGGCGGGAATATTTCCTTTCGAAACCATCGATATCCTGATCCAGGCCCAGCATCCGTCGCGTCAGGCGCTCGAGCGCCGCCTCGCCCGACCGGCCGGCCTCGCCATCGACATCGAGCCGGGCTTCGACCAATCGCGGCAGGAAACGGAAAGTCAGCCGTGATGGCACGCCGTTCCAGATGACGCCCTTGTCCAGGCTGTCTCCGGCAACCCGTTCCGCCACTTCCTGCGGGTCGCGCCGATGGAAGGCCAGGATATCGCCGGGGCGGAACCGGCGCGGCAATGGGACGGTGCAGCGCGGCCGGCCGCTCAAGGCGCCAGTCGCCTGGGAATGAGGCGCCGAAGCTGGCGGCCAAAAAAGCCGCGGAAGCCGGGGCTATGCATGCAGGCGCCCCCGGCCAGGCCGACCACGCAGCCGAGCGCGGTGTCGAAAAAACGCGCCTGCATCATGATGGCCGGCGAGCCGCTGCCGATGCCGCTGGCCTCGGCCAGCAGCAAGGTCAGCGGCGTGATGAAAACGACGGCCAGCCCATAGTGGCGAACCACCAGCGTCTCGATCAAGAACGTCAGCACGGTCATCAGCAATGCCACGCCCCAGTGGCCCAGGGGCAGCGCCAGCAATCCCAGCGACAGCAGCAGGCCCAGGGCGGTGCCGGCGATGCGCTGCAACTGCTTGTTCCAGACCGCGCGCAACGACATTTCCTGCATGACCGCAAGGCAACTCACCGGCACCCAGTAGGGTCGCTCAAGCTGCAATGCCTGCGCCAGCGCCAGCGAAACGGCGACGAACACGCCGATCACGACGGAGTCGAACACCACATGGTCGAACGTGGCGACCGGCGGGGCCACCACCGGCTGGGGCGCCTGCAGGCGCAGGATATGCACGCTGTAGAAGAACGCGATCAGGACGGCGAGCAAGCCGCCCATGGCGAACAGCCCGACCCGCAGCGGAATCTCCAGCACCTCGCCGGGCGTATAGGCCGCGATGGCCGCCGCCATGACAAAGAACAAGCTGCCCGGCGGCCCGATGCCGTAGAAGCGCAGCACCATGGTCGCCAGGATGGTGGTGAACGCCAGCAGGAGCACGATCAGCGGCGGAAAGAATTGACTCATCACCCCCAGCGCATGGCATGCGGTCATGCCGAAGGCACAGGCCATCAGCCAGACCATGCGGTGATGCAGCGGCGTGCGCGGCATATAGACGAACACCAGCCCGCCCAGCGACGAGATCAAACCGTAGTCGAGGCGGCCAAACCAGGCGCCGACCATCAATGGCACGCCGCAGGCCAGGGCGGCGCCGAACGGCATCTGCCAACGACGATCGCTGGCCTTGACGGTGGTGAGCTGGTGCCATTCCGAGCGCATCAGCGCCAGGAACCTGGTCCAGGCGTTTCCGGTATTCAAGGGATGGCCCCGGGTTCGGTTGATTCGAGCGCCGCGGCGCTCACGATGCGGCGCTTTCGAATCGACTGCCGACCGCGAGGGGAAATCCGCGCAGCAGTTCGGCGACCGGCAGGCGCTTGCCGCCTGGCTTCTGCGCTTCGCCAACGCGCAGGAGGCCCTCGCCGCAGGCGATGACGATGCCCCGGCCGTCGGCCGACACCACCGTGCCCGGCGCGCCGGCGCCCGGCTCGGCAACCGCGGTCCAGAGCTTGATGGCAACGCCGTCGACCACCCCGGCGGCGCCCGGGAACGGATCGAAGGCACGCACGCGGCGCGCCAATTCCGCCGCCGGTCGCCGGAAGTCGAGCAGCGCTTCGGCCTTGTCGATCTTGCTGGCGTAGGTGACGCCTGCAGCCGGCTGCGCCACCGGCCGCAATCGATCGAAGCGCCGCAGGGCGTCGACCACCAGGCGCGCACCAAGCGCCGCCAGCTTGTCGTGCAGCCTTGCCGCGTTGTCGTCCGGCGCGATCGGCAGGCTTTCGCTCAGCAGCATGGGGCCGGTATCGAGGCCCGCCTCCATGCGCATGATGGTCACGCCGGTTTCGCGATCACCGGCTTCGATGGCGCGCTGGATTGGCGCCGCGCCGCGCCAGCGCGGCAGCAGCGAGGCGTGGATGTTGATGCAGCCCAGGCGCGGGATGTCGAGCACCGCCTGCGGCAGGATCAGGCCGTAGGCGGCGACGACCAGGACGTCGGGCGCGGCGGCGATGATGGCCTGGTGCGTGGCCGGATCCTTCAGCCGCTCCGGCTGGTGCACGGCGATGCCGCGTTCGAGCGCGAGCTGCTTGACCGGGCTGGCGTGGAGCTTCTGGCCGCGGCCGGCCGGCCGGTCGGGCTGCGTGAGCACCAGCGGCACCTCGAAGCCCGCGTCGATGATGGCTTGCAGGGCCGCCCTGGCGAACGCCGGCGTGCCGCCAAAGCTGACTTTCACGCGGTGATCCGCGCTTTCTTGGCCAGCTTGGCCTTGATGCGGTTCTGCTTGAGCGTCGAGAGGTATTCGACGAACACCTTGCCCTGGAGGTGATCCATTTCGTGCTGGATGCAGACGGCCAGGAGATCTTCCGCGTCGAGCTCGAACGGCCGGCCGTCGAGGCCGAGCGCGCGCGCCTTGACCTTGCGCGAGCGCTTGACGGTCTCGTAGATGCCCGGCACGGAAAGACAGCCCTCCTCGCCTTCGCATTCGCCTTCGCAGGCGAGGATTTCCGGGTTGATCAAGGTCAGCAGCTTCGACCTGTCCTCGGAGACATCGATGACAATCACCTGTTCGTGCACGTTCACCTGCGTGGCGGCCAGGCCGATGCCCGGAGCCTCGTACATGGTCTCGGCCATGTCGGCGGCGAGCTGGCGGATGCGGTCGTCGACGACCGCCACCGGCTTCGCTTTGGTATGGAGCCGCGGATCGGGATAGCGCAAAATGGGCAATAAGGCCATAAAAGAACTGCTGCTATGATTGTTGCCTACAGATTTCGCCGGCAGAATCGATAATGATGAAGCCGTTCAGCCGGCATCGACGAAGGATTCAGGCCATGCGACGCATTATATCCGCGCTGTTTACCTGCATTTCAACCATGGCAAGCGCGTGGGCGCTCGCGCAGGACGCCCGGCCTCTCGAGTTGGCCGCCGACGCACCGGATCGCCACGTCGTCGTCAAGGGCGACACGCTCTGGGGCATTTCCGCCAAATTCCTCAAGGATCCCTATCGCTGGCCGGAAATCTGGCGCCTGAACGACGAGCAGATTCGCAATCCCCACCGCATCTACCCCGGCCAGGTGGTGGTGCTGGACCGTAGTGGTAACGATCCGCAACTCAAGCTCGGCACCCTGATCAAGGCGGAGCCGAAGATCTACTCGGACACCGAAAAGGAAGCGATTCCCGCCATTCCGCAAAACGTCATCGAGCCCTTCCTGACCCAGCCGCTGGTGGTCGAGGACGGCATGCTCGACAAGTCGCCGCGCATCGTCGCCGCCCAGGAAAGCCGGGTGAATGTCGGCGCCGGCAACAACATCTACGTCCAGGGCATCACCCGGCCAGCGGCCAAGCTCTGGCAGATCTACCGGCCAGGCGTGCCGCTCACGGATCCCGAGACCGGCGAAATTCTCGGGCGTGAAGCCGTTTACCTCGGCACGGCCCGTCCCGTGCGCGAAGGCGGTGATGGCGAGGCCACGACGCTGGAGATCGTTACCGCCAAGCTGGAAATCGGCCGCGGCGACAGCCTGGTGCCGGCGGCACGGCCGGAAATCATCAGTTATGTCCCGCACGCGCCGAACAAGCAGATTCAGGGCCGTATCGTCAACATCTACGGCGGTGTCGGCGAGGCCGGTCGCCACTCCATCGTCAGCCTTTCCCGCGGCAAGAACGACGGCCTGGAACAAGGCCACGTGCTGGCGATCTATCGCACCGGCGCCATCGTCACCAATCGCTTCGAGCCGGACAAGCCGGAGTCGATCCGGTTGCCGGACGAGCGGTTCGGCCTGCTGTTCGTGTTCCGCGTGTTCGACCGTGTTTCATACGCGCTGATCATGGAAAGCTCGCGGCCGGTCTATCCCGGCGACACCGTCCGGACGCCCTGAGTTCGCGGGCGTGACTGTCGACGTCACGCTGCGCCATTGGCTGCGCCTGACGCTGATTCCCGGCGTCGGCGGTGAAAGTCGGCGTCAGCTGCTCAAGGCTTTCGGCCTGCCGGAAGCCATTTTTTCCGCCAGCGCCGGCGCGCTCCGCGAGGTCGTCGGCATCGCGCTTGCGGAGCGGCTGCTCGGCCATGACTGCGAGCGCGAAATCGACGCCGCGATGGCATGGGCCGCCCAGCCCGGCAACCACGTCGTCACGCTGGCCGACGCCGCCTATCCGCAGGCACTGCTGACCACCGGCGATCCGCCAGTACTGACTTTCGCCAAGGGCCGGCTCGAACTGCTCAATCGGCCGTCGCTGGCCATCGTTGGCAGCCGCAACGCCACGAAGCAGGGCGAGAGCAATGCCGAGGCCTTCGCCGCCGCGCTGTCCGCCGCGGGACTCACCGTCATCAGCGGCCTGGCGCTGGGCATCGATGCCGCGGCGCATCGCGGCGCCCTTAACGGTCGCGGTTCGACGGTCGCCGTCATCGGCACCGGTGCCGATCGCATCTATCCTTCCGGCAACGAGGCCCTGGCGCGCGCAGTCGCCGAACAGGGCGTGGTAGTCAGCGAATTTCCGCTCGGCACGCCGGCCGTGGCCGCCAATTTCCCGCGCCGCAACCGCATCATTGCCGGCATGAGCCGCGGCTGCCTGGTGGTGGAGGCGGCCGAGCGCAGCGGTTCGCTGATCACTGCCCGGCTGGCGGCCGAGAATGGCCGCGACGTCTTTGCCATCCCCGGCTCCATCCATTCGCCGCTCTCCAAGGGCTGCCACAAGCTGATCAAGCAGGGCGCCAAGCTGGTCGAGCGCGCGGAAGACATCCTGGAGGAGCTGCGATGGGAATCCGTGGTGGCCGCCGCCCCGGTCGCCGAGGCGGTGCCCGCCGACCCGGAAGCCGCACGGCTATTGGACGCGATGGGCTACGATCCCTTCCATCTCGATGCCTTGGCGGAGCGAACCGGCTTGACGGCGGACCAACTGCTTGCGATGCTGCTGCCGTTGGAACTGGATGGCCATGTCGCCCCGCTGCCGGGCGGCCGCTACCAGCGCATCCCCCAACGCGCTGCTTAAATACCGCAAGAGATTAATCATGTTCGATATTCTGGTTTATGTGTTCGAAAACTACCTGCCCGAGGCATGCCCGGAGCCAGGCGCCCTGGCGCGCAAGCTCTCGGCGGTCGGCTTCGCCGAAGAGGAAATCTCGGCGGCCCTGCACTGGCTGGCCGGGCTGGACGAGCTGCAACAGGGCGAACACTTCCATTGCCCGCCGCAAGCGGGTACGCAGCGCTTCTTCGACAACATCGAGCTGGCCCGGTTGCCGGCCGATTGCCGCGGCTACCTCGCTTCGCTGGAGCAGGCCGGCGTCATCGACGCGGAGATCCGTGAAATGATCGTCGAGCGTGCCATGGCCGTGGAAAGCCCCGACAACCCGGTAGTTTCACTAGCCAAGTTCAAGGTCATCGTGCTGATGGTGATGTGGCGGCGCGAACTGTCCCTGGACAATCTGGTCTTCGCCGACCTGCTCGACGAGGATGACGAGGACTGTGTTCCAATCATGCACTGACTTGCCAGCGCCCGCGGCGGGCGCTTATGATGCCGCGCTCGTTCCGGTCGCGCCGCCATGTCGAAACAACTGATCATTGCCGAGAAACCCTCCGTCGCCCAGGACATCGCCCGAGCGCTGGGCGGCGTCGGGGAAAAATTTGCCCGCGAGGGCGACTACTTCGAGAGCGAAAACTATGTTCTCTCGTCGGCCATCGGTCATTTGCTCGAACTTGCCGTTCCCGAGGAATACGAGGTCAAGCGCGGCAAGTGGACCTTCACCCACCTGCCGGTGATCCCACCGCGCTTCACGCTCAACCCGATCGACAAGACCGCCGACCGCCTGCGGCTGCTGACGCGGCTGATCAAGCGCAAGGACGTCACCGGCCTGGTGAATGCCTGCGACGCAGGGCGCGAGGGCGAACTGATCTTCCGCTACGTCGTCCAGCATGCGCTGACCGAGAAGACCGCCAAACCGATCCGCCGCCTGTGGCTGCAATCGATGACCGCCAGCGCCATCCGCGACGGTTTCGCCCACCTGCGCACCGACAAGGAAATGCTGCCGCTGGCCGACGCTGCCCGCTGCCGCTCGGAAGCGGACTGGCTGGTCGGCATCAACGGCACGCGCGCGATGACGGCCTTCAACTCGCAGGAAGGCGGCTTCTACAAGACCACCGTCGGCCGCGTGCAGACGCCGACCTTGGCCATCCTGGTCGAGCGCGAAAGCCGCATCAAGGCCTTCGTGTCGCGCGACTACTGGGAAGTCGAGGCCGAGTTCCAGTGCCTGGCCGGCACTTATCGCGGCCGCTGGTTCGACGAGAAGTTCAAGAAATCCGACGATGAGCATGCCAAGGCCGAGCGGTTTTGGGAGCAGGCCAAGGCCGAGGCCGTCCGCCAGAAGTGCTTGGGCAAGCACGGTGAAGTGGCCGAAGAGAGCAAGGCCAAGACGGAACTGTCGCCGCTGCTGTTCGACCTGACCTCCCTGCAGCGCGAGGCCAACGGCCGTTTCGGCTTCTCGGCGCGCAATACCCTCGGGCTGGCTCAGGCGCTCTATGAAAAGCACAAGGCGCTGACCTACCCGCGAACCGATTCGCGCCATCTGCCCGAAGACTACCTCGGCACGGTCAAGGACACGCTGACGAGCCTGGCCGACACGTCCTATGCCGGCTTCGCGGCCGAAATCGCCAAGAACGGCTGGGTGCATCCGAACAAGCGCATCTTCAACAATGCCAAGGTAAGCGATCACTTCGCCATCATCCCGACCGGGGCGGAGCCCAAGCACCTGACCGAGCCGGAACAGAAGATTTACGACCTGGTGATGAAGCGCTTCCTCGCCATTTTCTACCCGGCTGCCGAGTACAACGTCACCACGCGCATTACTCGTGTCGAAAAGGAAGCCTTCAAGACCGAAGGCAAGGTGCTGGTCACACCCGGCTGGCTCGCGGTGTACGGCAAGGAAGCCCAGGCCGACGAGGAGAACCCCAGCCTGCCGCTGCTGGAAAAAAACGAGCGCGTCTGGGCCAAGGACGTCGAGGTGAAGGCCAAGCAGACTCAGCCGCCGGCGCGCTTCAGCGAAGCGACGCT
>ERZ1645187.5300-NODE-5300-length-10093-cov-29.060869_pt1 | contig 10093 bp, 9 predicted proteins | sample MGYA00575352_ERZ1645187 | MGnify/ENA primary metagenome ERZ1645187 (study PRJEB40837, sample SAMN11349314) | freshwater sediment metagenome | isolation source: river sediment | host: Sediment | place: India: Wazaribad , New Delhi | collected 2017-02-21 ...
CCCTCGCCGACGATCGCCTCGCCCTTGGCGACGGTGAGGCCGGCCTCGGCGGCGGTCGGCACCTTCAGGGTGTAGTTGGCGGCGCCGGCGCTGTCCCAGAGATAGCCCCACAGGCGCGGCTCGACCCGGCGGACGCCGCGCAGGCCCTTCAGGGCGGCGACGTCGGCATCCGTCGACAGGTCGTGGCGGCCCATGGTCATCGCCTGGGCGGCGATCTCCGGGGCGGTGGCGAGGATCGCCGCGGATTCGCGGCGCAGCGCCGTGCCGAAGAGCAGGACCGAGGCGAGGAGGAAGACGACCAGGGTGTAGACCGCGATCAGGCCGAGGTTCTTCGCCGGGCGGCGGGCGAGCGAGGTGACGGCGAAGTCGAGGAGATGACGGCGGCGTTCGAAGGCGGCGCGCATGGCTCAGCTCCCGGGGGTTTCGAGGCGGCCGCGGCCGAGGTCGCGGGGCGGGGCGACGAGCGAGCCGGTGGGGAAGTGCTCGACCGTCACGGGGCCGTCCTGGAAGGCGGAGTGGAGATCGGCGAGCGACGGGTGGCGGGTGTACCGGGCCTCGGTGAAGAGGGCGAGGTCGGTGAGGCCGAGGGCTTCGACCAGACCGCGGCTCTCGGCGCGCCGGCTCGCCGCCGCGCCCGCGGTGAGGCCGGCGTGGAGCAGGGCGGTGAAGGTGGCGCCGGCGAGCGCGGCGAAGAGGAGACCGGCGCGGGTCGAGCCGCGCATCGGTTCCCGTCCGCGGCGAGGGAGCGTCGTCGTCATTCGAACCTGCCGTCGTCGAGCTTCGCCAGCAGGGCGAGGTCGATGTCGCCGGCGCGCAGGATGCGCCGGCCCTTGTGGTCGGTGAGGAACTCCGCGGCGTCGGCGTCCGCGGCGTGGGGGACGAGTTCGTGGCCCATCGGGCCGTAGACGTCGGAGCCGACGACGTAGACCGCCGCCGCGGCGTCGATCATTTCGCCGTCGTAGTATCCGGTGACGCCGATCGCCTCGATCTGATCGCGGGTCCGGCCGCGGGCCCAGCGCGGCATGTCGAGCAGGTACTTCCACAGGTCCTTGGCGCCGTCGAAATGTTCGAGGTGGCCGTCGCGGAAGCGGAGGGTGGCGACCCAGTAGGGGTATTTGGCGACGAACATGCCGCAGACCGGGCAGACGTCGCGGTCGCCGGGCTTGGGCAGGGCGACGGCGGCGGCGCGGGGCGGCTCGGCGGTGGCGCCGGTCGTCTCGAGACAGGCGAAGCCGGCGAGAGCGGCGACGAAGATCCGCCGGGTGAGGCCGGTGCGGCGCGGGGAGGGTTCGGTCATGGGGGCGCTCGTATCCAGGAGGGCGCCGGCGGCGACGGAACCGCCGCCGGGTCCCCGTGACGATCAATGGGCGGGCTGCATCGCCTTCTTGCGCATCTCGCCGCGGCGGGCGCGCAGCATGATGGTGTCGTCGGCCATCGCCAGATAGGCCTTGCGCAGGGCGGCATCGAAGCCGACCACCTCGGCGCCGGCCCTGGCGGAGGCGTCCGCCTTCGCCGCCGCTTCGGCCTTGGCCCGGTCGGCATAGGCGGCGTTGGAGATGCGGGTCATGGTGCCGGGCTTCGACGGGTCGACGACGTAGGACGCCTTGTCGACGAGGACGAGCGGCTTCACCTCGCCGTCGGCGCCGGCGTCGCCGACCCAGATCGCCTTCGGCCCCTTGTCCATGTCGAGCGACAGGCCGATGGCGGCACAGTGCAGCGAGCAGGTGCCGTCGACGCTGTCGTCCTCGTAGTGGATGAGGTGGCGGGTGTGGGAGAACTGGGCGCGGACCATGCCGCAGTAGCGGCAGCGCGGGAATTTCTTCGTATCGTCGGTGGTCGGGTCCTTGTCCTTGGGCAGGTCCCGGATCAGGCCGTTGGCGTCGGTCCAGGCCCAGGGCGTCATCGGCTTGTCCTGGGCGTGGGCCGGGGCGGCGGCGAAGAGGGTGGCGACGGCGGCGGTGGCGAGCACGCGCCGGCGATCGATGGTGCGATCGGTCATGACGAATTCCCTTCGGTCGTAGGAGAGGCATCCGGCTCGGGCGCGGCGCGCCGAGGAGCGGACGATCGGATCAGACGACGAAGGGAGCGGGTGGGCCGCGGGTCGAGCCGTAGCGCAGGATCGGTGGGGTGCGGACCGCATCGGCGACGACGATCGTCGGGGCGACGAAGACCGGCGGTTCGGGCGGAGGTAGTGTCGGGGCGACGGCCGCGAGGGCCTGGGCGGCGAGGGTGGCGCCGACGCAGAGGATGCAGGGCGGCAACGGCGCGGCGGGCGAGCGGTCGTCGCCGTCCCCGGCGCCGTCGACATGGGTGATGCTGCCGTCGCCGTGGCACAGCGACAGGAGACCGACCGCCTCTTCGCCGGGATGCGGACCGAAGGCGGCCGCCGCGGCGGCGCCGAGATGGTCGGTGGAGAGGACGACCTGGAGGACCAGGAGCAGCGTGGCGAGAAGGCCGGCGAGCCGGCTCTCGCGCAGATGTGCCATGATCGTCCGCGGCCTCGAGGCCATGATCCGTCCCGGTTCGTGGCTCGACGGGAGGCGCCGAGCCGCTCCCTTCATTCCATCGAGGTCGCCGCCGGGCATTGACCGGTATCAACCGCGGTGGCGGCGGGAGAGGACGGTTCGTCGCATCACGGCCGTCGGCGGGACCGCGATGGGCGCCGCGCACGGGTGGGGGTGAGCGGGGCGCGCGGCCGGTTCGAACCTGCCGGGGAGGCGGCGGGTGCGGCGGGGCGCTCGCGATCCCGGGTATTCGGCGGCACGCGGTGCGTCGACGGCGATGACGAGATTCGTAATCGAGCCGCCGGTTGACCCCCACCGACGTCGCGTCGACAATTCGACTGTTCGCCAAGAGGGTCGGTCCGATGCGCCGTCTGTTCCGCTGTGCTCTGCTCACCGCCACCGTGCTCGCCGGCCTGCCGGCGGCCGCAGCCGCGGAGCGCGTGGCGCTGGTGATCGGCAACTCCGCCTACCGGTCGCAGAACACTCTGGCCAATCCGGTGAACGACGCGGCCGACGTCGGGGCGATGTTCCGGGCCCTCGGCTTCGAGGTGGTCGAGGGGCTCGATCTCGACGGCGCCGGGCTCAAGGCCAAGCTCAAGGAGTTCCGCGACAAGCTGGAGGGTGGGACGCTGGCGGTGTTCTACTACGCCGGTCACGGCATCCAGGTCGAGGGACGCAACTACATCATCCCGATCGACGCCAAGATCGATAAGCAGGACGACGTGGCGCTCGAGACCGTCGACATGGATCTGGTGCTGCAGTTGATGCGGGCGGAGAACCGGGTCAACGTCATCGTCCTCGACGCCTGCCGCGACAACCCCTTCGCCCGCTCGATCCGCCGCGCCGCCAAGGGCGCCACCCGCGCCGCCGAGAGCGCCTACGGCGGTCTCGCCGAGATCAAGAGTTCGGTCGGCTCGGTGATCATCTATGCCACCGACCCCGGCAACGTCGCCCAGGACGGCGACGGCCGCAATTCGCCGTTCACCCGCGCCTTCCTCGCCAACGCGGCGCAGCCGGGGATCGAGATCTCGCGGGTGATCAAGCGGGTCCGGCTGGAGGTGGTGCAGGCGACCGGCTCGCGGCAGGTGCCGTGGGACAGTTCGACCCTGGTCAACGACGTCTATCTGGCCGGCGGCGCGCCGGCCGAGCTGCAACTCGCGGCCTATTCGCCGGAGACGGTGACGGCGCCGGGGAGCACCCGGCCGGCGGCACCGGCGGGCGGGCGGTCGTCCGTCGAGCCGGCGAGCGCTCCGACCGCGGCGCCGGAACCGACGGCGGCGGACACCTGCGACCGTTTGGCGAGCGACCCTCAGGACACGCTGCGCAATCGCAAGGTGGCGGTGGTGCGCACCGTCGACATCGAGCGCGCCATCCCGGCCTGCGAGAAGGCGCTGGCCGAAGCGCCGAAGGATCTGCGGCTCGCCAATCAGCTCGGCCGGGCCTACCTCAAGGCGGAGCGTTTCGAAGAGGCGTTGCGCGTCTTCAAGGACGCCGCCGGGCGCGGCTCGCCCTATGCCACCAACGAGGTCGGCTATCTCTACTACCGTGGCTTCGGCGGGGCGAAGAAGGACTATGCCCAGGCGCGGCCGTGGTTCGAGAAGGCGGCGCAGCTCGGCGTGCCGGTGGCGATGACCAATCTCGCCTTCATGTACGCCCACGGCATCGGGGTGGAGAAGAGCGAGGAGAAGGCGCTGATCTGGATGCGCAAGGCCGAGGCGATCGGTGATCCGGGGGCGCTGGTGCAGCTCGCCTGGTACCACGCCGACGGGTTCGCCGTGGCGCGCGATCCGGCCAAGGGCAAGGAGCTGATGCAGCGCGCCGCCGACCTGGAGGAGCCGGAGGCGATGGCCGGTCTCGGCCTCTTCGCCCAGCGTGGGCTCGGCGGTCCTCAGGACTTCGACGCCGCCCGCAAGTGGTTCGAGAAGGCGGCGGCCTACGACAGTTCGTCGGGCATGTACAATCTCGGCTTCTACTATCTCAACGGCCAGGGCGGGGCGCCGCGCGACTACACCATCGCTCGCGACTGGTTCAACCGCTCGGTCCGTCACGACGGGATCGACGCGCTGATCGGCCTCGCTCACATGCGGCTCAACGGTCTCGGCGGCCCGGTCGATCTGCCCGGCGGGCGCGAACTGCTCGAACGCGCCGCCGCTCACGACAATTCCCAGGCCATGGTCTACCTCGCCAAGGCGCTGCGTGACGGCTCGCTCGGCGAGGTCGACGAGAAGGCGGCGCGCGCGTGGCTGGTCAAGGCCGTGGCGCTCGACGATGCCGACGCCCGGACCCTGCTCGCCGAGATGGACAAGCCGCAGACGCCGGGGGACACCTGCGACCGGCTGGCGGCGATGGCGACCGATCCGTTGCGGCCGCCGGAGATCAAGGGTCTCGACTCGCCCGCCTCGATCGTCCACGCCCGCGCCATCCCGGCCTGCGAGGCGGCGGTGAAGGCGGCGCCCGGTACCCTGCGCTATTCGGTCCAGCTCGGTGCCGCCTACATCGCCGCCCAGCGCTGGGCGGACGCCGCCCGCGTCTTCGAGGCGGCGGCGCAGAAGAAGTCGGCCTTCGCCGCGATGTGGATGGGCAACATCCATCGCCGCGGCTTCGGCGTCCCGGTCGATCCGGCGGCGGCGCGGAAATGGTGGGAGCAAGCGAGCGCCCTGGGGTCGCGCGACGCCATGTTCAATATCGCCGTGCTCTATCACAACGGCGACGGCGGCGGCCGCGACTTCGTCAAGGCGCGCCAGTACTTCGAGAAGGCGGCCGCGCTCGGCGACCCCGCGGCGATGCGCGAGGTCGGCGAACTCTGGTACTTCGGCCGCGGCGTGACGGAGGACAACACCCAGGCACGCGTCTGGTACGAGAAGGCCGCCGCCCTCGACGACACCCGGTCGAAGCGCCGGCTCGGCGAGATCCTGCTCAAGGGCTACGGCGTCAAGGCCGATGCGACGGCGGCGCGGCTGTGGTTCCAGCGGGCGGCGGCCGAGGGCGACACCGACTCGATGCGGGCGTTGGCCGATCTCTATCTCAACGGCCTCGGCGGCGATCGCGAGCCGAGCAAGGCGCGCGGCCTACTCGAACAGGCGGCGGACGACGGCAACGCCAAGGCGATGACGACGCTGGCGCAGTTGCTGCTCGTCGGCGCGGTCGGCGACAAGGACGAGGCGGGGGCGCGGGCCTGGTACGAGAAGGCGGCGGCGGCAGGCGAGAAATCGGCGATCGACTGGGTCGCCGCCCATACGCCGGCGGCGGCGGCGGATCTCTCGAAGGGCGATCTCTGCGACGCCTCGGCCGGCAGTTCCGGCGATCCGTTGCGCTCGGTCGAGCATCCGGCGGTGGAGCGGGTCGATCCGCAGGTGGCGATCCCGGCCTGCGAAGCGGCCCATGCCGCGGCGCCCGACAATCTGCGCTGGGCGAACCAGCTCGGGCGGGCCTATCTCGCCGGCGACCGCGACCTCGACGCGGTGCGGGTGTACCGGACGGCGGCGGACGCCGGCTCGGCCTTCGCGGCGCTGTGGATGGGCAATCTCCACGCGCGCGGTCTGGGCGGGTTGGCCAAGAACGACGAGGCGTCCCGCGGTTGGTGGGAGAAGGCCGCCGCCAACGGCTCGCCCAACGCCATGTTCAACATCGCGGTCACCCACTGGGACAAGGCCCACGAAGGTGGCGACGCCGCGGCGGAGCTGCGCGAGGCGCGCAACTGGTTCGAGAAGGCCGCCGGGCTCGGCGAGCCGGATTCGATGCTCTATCTCGCCATCCTGCACCGCGACGGCAGGGGAGGGCTCACGGCGGATCGCGCCGGCTACCTCGACTGGCTGCGCAAGTCGGCGGAGTTCGGCAATGCCGACGCCATGCGCCTGCTGGCGGTCGATCTCCACAAGGGCGAGAGCGGCCGGCGCGACGATGCGGCGGCGCGCCGCCTGCTGGAGCGGGCGGTGGAGACCGGCAACGTCGGCGCTCAGGCCAATCTGGCGCTGTTCCTCCTGGAAGGCTGGGGCGGGGCGAAGGATCTGCCGCGGGCTCGCGCTCTGCTGGAGAAGGCGGTCGGACGCCAGAACACCGAAGCCATCACCCTGCTCGCCAAGGCGCACGAGAAGGGCACCTTCGGCAAGGCCGACAAGGCCGAGGCCAGGCGCCTCTACCGGCTCGCCGCCGACCTCGGCGATGCCGACGCCGCGGCGGCGCTGACGCGGTTGAAGTGACCGCGGCCGTCCGGGTCGTTCACTGGGGATCGATGCGTCGGGCGTCGGCGTCGGCGAGGCCGGTGAGGAGATGACGGCCGGCGGCGTCGACCCGGAAGATGCCGTAACGGGCCTTGGCATAGGCGTCGGCGTGCCCCTCCTGGAACAGGAAGGAATGCGGTTCGATGGCGATCGCCCCGTCGGCGTCGCGGCGACGGACCTGGAAGGCGTGTTCGCCGGGGCCGGCGGTGCCGGCGGAGGCGAGGCGGCGGAAATCCGCGACCCGGCGCGGGTCGAGCCCCAGCACCAGGGTGGCGGTCGGCGTCTCGATGGTGACCGACCGCTCCAGCGCCCAGGTCAGGCGCATGTAGTCGCCCTGCATCAGAGAGCGCGGATCGACCGGGGCGAGCTCGAGCAACACCTCGTCGCCGGTGGCGATCAGGGCCTCGGCGTCGCGCACCTTCCAGCCGAGGAAGCCGAGGATCGCCACGCCGGCGACGACGAAGAGGATCCGTCTCATGACGCGTTCTCCCGACCCCAACCGAAGGCGTGCATCGCGCCGCGCGCCGCCAGCAACAGCGCCCCGCTGCCCACCAGCGTCGCCGACTTCTCCAGGAACGTCAGATCCTTGCCGTAGTACCAGAGCACCAGGAAGGACGGCAGCGCCAGGATACCGACCACCCGCAGCGGCACGTCGTGCAGGGCGTGGCCGACGATCAGCAGCAGAAGCGCGAAGACGATGCCCGGCGCTCCGGCGAAGCCGAGGAGGAGGGCACCGAGGGCGGCCGCGGCGAGCGGCGGGCGGGCGAGGCGGTCGATGCCGCCGGCGGCCCAGGCGATGGTGGCGACGAGCGAGAGGGCGAGCATCGCCTCGATCGGCCGCGGATCGATCGGCCGGTGGCTCACCCAGATGCCGAAGTCGTGGCCGGAGGCGATGATGCACACCACCGTTCCCATGGCGCCGAGGGCGGCGAGACCGATCGGAGCGAGGATCCGCGGGCGACGATGGGAGAGGAGGAGCCATCCGGCGAGCCCGGTGGCGACGGCATGGAAGGCGGCGAGCGCCAGGCTCGGATCGCCTCCGCGCGATCGCTCGAGCAGCTCGAACAGGGCGGAGGCGGCGACCGCATAGGGCGACAGCACCCGGTCGAGCGAGGCGCCCGACACCGGATAGGTGACGGCGGTGACCAGGAGGAGGGTGAGGGTCGCCACCCAGGGGGTGCGCTCGCCGAAGATCAGCAGGGCGCCGGCGACGCACAGCACCTTGCCGACCGCCATCGCCGCGAAGGTCGCCTGTGCCAGGAAATCGTGGCCGATCCCCGGTTCGGCGCGTCGCAGCGGGACGGACAGGCCGACCGCGGCGAGAAGGAGGGCGACGCCCCAGGCGAGCGTCCCGGTCCCCGATCGGAAGGAGATCAGCTCGGAGACGGCGAGGAAGGCGACGAAGAAGAGCGTCGCCAGGAAGGTGCCGATCGCCGAGAGGATCTTGAGGTAGAGCGGCGGCTCGGTGTCGCGGGCGCTCGCCATCATCGCCTCGGCGACGGCGGCGGTGTCCGCGGCGGCGAGGAGGCCGGCGCGCCGCCACGAGGTGAGCAGGGTCACGGCGTCGATCGAAGGTCGCGTCGTCATCTCAGGCCTCCATCGATCGCGCCACGGCGCGCAGCCAGGCGATCGCCGCGGCGAAGATGCCGAGCGTCGTCAGTCCCATGAAGAAGAAGATGCCGAGATCGGCACGGTGGCCGCCGGTGAGGAGCTGGAAGACGACGAAGTCGAGCACCACCGCGGCGCCGATCGTCGTCGCCGCCAGCGCCGCGACGTCGGGGCGCCAGCGCCGGTGCAGCGGGACGAGGAGGGCGAAGACCAACACCAACACCGCGGCCGCCGACCATTCCTCGGTACCGAGGTCGCGCGGACGATCGATCAGCGTCACCGCCGCGACGGTCGCCGTCGCCACCAGCGGCAGGAGCAGGTAGAAGCGCGTCCATCGTCCGGCCACCCAGGCGACGCCGCGGCCGGCGAGGACCTCGCGTGCCGCCAGAAAGGCCCCATCGACCACCATCGGGACGATGTAGCGGGTCGCCTGATGGGTGGCGGCGAAGGGATGGACCTGATCCCACCAGGTCAGTGCGGCGAGGTTCACCACCGCCAGCCAGATCGCCCACACCGCCGCCGAATTCGCCAGGATCGCCCACACCAGGGTGAGCGCCGCCCAGCCGGCGAAGAGCTGCCAGGCGTCGGCGCCGGTCTGGTGGATCTGGCCGTCGACGGCGAGGAACACCCCGACGAGCATCACCGCCGCCACCGCCGCCACCTCGGAGACGAGGCGGCCGAAGCCGAGGATGCCGACCACCGCCACTGCCGCGGCGATCATCGCAGCGATCGCGGCGAGCTTGGTCAGCGGCGGGATGCGGTTCCAGTTGAAGGCGAAGAAATAGACGATGCCGGCGAGGACGAGGGCTGCGCCGAGCACGGTGATCAGCCGCGCCGCCCACAGGCCCCAGCGGCGCGGCGGCTCGATCAGCTCGAGGGCGTGGTCGCGCGCCGCGGCCGAGACCAGATCGCGGGCCGCCAGACGGTCGATCAGGCGGCGATCGATGCGGATCGCGGCGGGTGTGGGCGCCGCCTCGGTTACATCTGCGTTCATCCCGTCCCCTCCGGCTTGCCGCGATGCGGCGCGTCGGTCAGCATCGTGGCGAAGCAACCGAGATCGAGCCATGTCCCCGACCTTCCGCGCTCCGACCCTCCGCGTCACGACCGCCGTCTTCGTCGCAGTCGTCTCCGTCACGCCGGCCGCGGCCCTCGACTGTCCGTTGACCCGGGGCGTCTACACCGCCCTCGACGCCGACGACGACTGGAGCGCCGAGGACGGTGTGACCAATTCCTGGGAGATCACCCACGTGGCGCGGTCCGACGGACCGTCCGATCGCCCCTGGGTGATCCGCCTCGCCGAGACCCGCCAGAAGCTCTCGGCCGACTTCGCCGTCGCCCATCCGCCCGGCTTCGGTCAGGCGCACGTCTTCATGGTGAAGCCGCCGACCCCGACGGGGAAGCGCTTCGATGCGACCGGTGCCCCGTCGGCCATACTCCACTACTTCGGCGACGATCTGAAGCGGGTCGATCCGGACGGGGAGGGAGAGCCGAAGGCGCCGCCGCTGCTGCAGCTGCCCGGTCTCTCCAAGGCGTTCTGGGACTGGAAACGCGACGGCCGCCGGTTCGTGCCGCCCGACGGCCTGTGGAAGCTGACCGGCTGTCGCCCGTGAGGTCGCCGGCCGCGGAAGGAGCGAAGCGCCGGGGGGTCTCCGCCCCGGCGCCTCGTGGTTCTCAGTTGGTCTCGAGGCGATAGTGGGCCAGCGAGGAGCCGTTGTTGTGGACCTTGACGGTGAAGGCGCCGGTCCAGGCCGGGGTGAAGCG
>ERZ1645187.5301-NODE-5301-length-10091-cov-7.735452_pt1 | contig 10091 bp, 6 predicted proteins | sample MGYA00575352_ERZ1645187 | MGnify/ENA primary metagenome ERZ1645187 (study PRJEB40837, sample SAMN11349314) | freshwater sediment metagenome | isolation source: river sediment | host: Sediment | place: India: Wazaribad , New Delhi | collected 2017-02-21 ...
TCATCCGAAAGTAATGATGCAGACTTTTTGTTCTGGGCCCTTTTCTCGGCTCTGACCGCGGCCGGGCTTTCCCGACGTGGAATCGGTTGGTTCTCCGCCGCCGCGTGTCGACAACTCCCTATTAGGTTCTCGCATTTGTGCTCGTTTTCTCTGGTCAGGGCCTTTGCTATCGCTTCGATATTATATCTATTCCGTCGGAGCAGCGGGATCGCGTCTTTGTTCGGAAGGTGGCTGAGAATGACCCTCATCCCGGCTTTATCGGCGCAGTCGGTGAAGTAATATTTCCCGTCTTTGGCCTTTAAACGCAGTTGTCGACAAAGTGTCGACAACTTAAAGTCATGCTCGTCCATCGGTCTGTTTTTGATGTGATACCAATAGTCACGCGGGTTCTTTGTGTCTACGGTTCCCGCGATCGCATCCACTACCGAGTAGTACCGCACCCCGTTGCGGACGGTGTCGCGTATCCAGCTGCGTACAAGTGATTTTTCTTTCATGGAACCTCCTTAAGATATCCGCAGGTTCCATGTTGCCATACCATGCCCGCAGTGGCGTTAAACGGGCCAGATCCCTTCTTCTCCGTAGCCCTGCAGGAAGCGGGCGCGCGGGTCTTCGAAGATTATGTCCGCGGGATCGAATTTTTCGGGCTGCCAGTCACCGAGCCATTCCAGCAGTTCCGCGGTCTTTTTAGTTGGCTTTCCGCCGCTGGCAGCCTTTACACAGTCCAAGTATCCGCCTGGCCCGCCGCAGTCTTCCGGCGGGCAGGCCCTTTTGCCATCCAGGCAAATAGGATAATTTGTTCCAGAATCTTTGGGTAATATCCGCTCAAGCAACACCTCGTGCCGCCAGCCGTCGCCGAAGTCGTAATCGTAGAGCGCTTTGTCGCCCTTCTGTTTTAGCAATGTTGAGACTTCTATCTCCGTGGAGAACGCGTCCGGCGCCTCATCCAATTCATCCGGGTCACAGGGGGCATCTATCCGTATGGGAGGCTGCCCGGAGATCTCGTAGGCGTGCAGGTGGGTGTCGGTCCAGCCCATGGCGTCCTGGATAGCAACGTGCAAATCATAAAAGGTGTAAGAGTCGGGCACCTGTATTCGCCGCCATATAGGCGGTTTTATTCCGAGCAGTGTTATTTTGAACTGGAAAACCTTTTTGAAAGGTCTTTTGCGCGGGATGGTCGGGGTGAATTCCTCGGCATCTTTCATGTTACCTCCCTCCGGCGACTTCTGTGATGTCCTGCCAGGGCAGGAGCAGTATGTCTTTCCCCGCCTGTTCCCTCTTGCCTGCCAGGCTAATGAGGTATCCGTTAGAAGCTTTTAGCTCAGTCCCGAGTTTCCTGATATTTCCGAGATGCTCAGGGCGGGGCGTTGCTGTGGCCTTGAATTCGATCATTGTCCGGCTTATGCCGAAATCCAGCAGGAGGTCTATCTCGTTGGCGTTGGAATCACGGTAAAAGTATAGCTCGTAGTTGCGGTTGTGGTTGAGCTTGTGTTTCAGCAGTTCCGCGACCATGTAGTTCTCGAAAAGAGCCCCGGCTTGGGGGCCGCCGCGCAGGACCGAAGCGCTGGGGTAGCGCAGCAGGTATGCCAGGAGGCCCGTGTCTGTGAAATAGGCTTTAGGGCTTTTTACGACGCGCTTTGAAATATTGCGGTGATACGGGCGCAGTAGATATACAAGGCGTGTGGTCTCCAGCAGTGAAAGCCAGCGCCGGGCGGTGGTGAAGCTGGTGCCGCACTCTTTAGCGATCTCATTGAGGTTCAGGAGCGCTCCTGCGCGGGCGGCAAGCAGCTCCAAGAAGTTCTGGAAGACGCGGAGATCCTGTACGGACGCGATCTGCCGTATGTCGCGCTCCAGGTAGGTCTGCAGGTAGGACGCGTAGAAGCGGTTGCGGTCCGCTCCTCCTGCGACAACTTCGGGGTAGGAGCCGGTGAAGAGCAGTTTGAACGGGTCAGCGGTTTTTGAGGGCTTGTTCTCTTCGGCGGAAAAACCGAGCAGCTCATAAAGCGCCGCGCGCCCGGCCAGGGACTCTCCGAGGCCGGCCATCAATGGGAAATATTGTGAGCCGGTAAGCAGGAATCTCCCCTTCGCCGCTCGGTTCTGGTCAGCGCTTATCTTGATGTAGGGAAGTATTTCCGGGAGATACTGTATCTCGTCGATTATCATGCGCGGGGCTTTGGCCAGGAAGGCCTTGGGGTCTTCTGCGGCCAGTTTCCTGGTGACGGGATCGTCAAAAGTGACGTATTCGTGGCCCGGAAAGGTCTTCTGCAGCAGCGTAGATTTGCCGGTCTGGCGGGGGCCGGTAAGGACCACTACGGGGAATTCTTTGGTCGCGGCCTTCAACTCCCGCTCTATTGCGCGGTGGATATAGCGTTTCATGGATATAGGATAGCAGAGAAGTTATGCAAAATCAATATCCAAAAGTTAAAATGCATAAAATAATCTTTTGAGCGCTTTCTGTGGAAGGGCGGCGATTTATGAGATATACTATATGCGACACCTATATCCGAACTGTTACCTGAAGGTGCGCGTGTCCTTTGATGGACTAGGATATGGGTTTCATCTTTTCTGTGTGCCGTTTCTCCCGACTCCCCACGGGGGCGACATAAACCTAACCGAAGAGCCCTTCAGGCCTTGCGAACCCGCTTCCTAGCGGCAAGGAGCAGTGCGGGGCCGCGCTTGCGTGGCCACGCCTGCGACGACATCTCGCGGATAAGCTCGGCCTACCGCTTCCAAAGACGATCAGGCGTACAATGTTTTGAGGAACTTATAGAGAGTACGGTTGAAGCGAGTCCACAACTCATCCGAACGTAATGATATGTACTTTCTTCACCCGGATATTTTACCTTTTCCCCGGGGGTTATTCCGAGTCCAGGACGGAGATGCCGGGGAGCGTCAGGCGCTCGAGGAATTCAAGGCTGGCGCCGCCGCCGGTTGAGACGTGGGTCATCTTGTCGGCCACGCCGGCCATCCTTACGGCGGAGGCGGAGTCGCCGCCGCCGATGATGACGATCTTCCCCTTTTCCGCCAGGGCCGCCAGCTCGTGGGCCAGCCGCAGCGTGCCCTCGGAGCCTTCCTTTATCTCGAAGGCGCCTATCGGCCCGTTCCACAGCACGGTCTTGGACTCCGAAAGTATCTTGGCCGCGTGGTCCAGCGACTCCTTGCCCAGGTCGAAGGATTCCCAGCCCTCGGGGATGGTCTTCACGTCGCGGCGAAGTTCGCCCACCTTCTGCGCGGCGAAGTCGAACTTGTCGGTAACCACGAAGTCCCGCGGCAGCACTATCTTGTCCCCGTACTTCTGCAGCAGCTTCCTGGCGGTGTCCAGCATGGACTCCTCCACCAGCGACTTCTGCACGTCGAAGCCGGCGGCCTTGAGCAGCGTGTAGCCTATGCCGCCGCCGACGATCAGCAGGTCCAGCTTCTGCAGCAGGCTCTCTATGACGCCCAGCTTGCTCGAGATCTTGGAGCCGCCGGTAATGCCCACGAAGGGCCGCTGCGGGTCGCTGACCGCGCCGCCGAGGTATTTCAGTTCCTTCTCTATCAGCAGGCCGGCCAGGCGCATCTCCACGTGCTTCGTCACGCCGGTGATGGAGGCGTGGCGGCGGTGGCAGGTGCCGAAGGCGTCGTTGACGTAGATGCCGTCGGCCAGGCCGGCCAGGCCGCGCGCGAAGACCGAGTCGTTCTCCTTCTCGCCTATGGCGAAGCGCAGGTTCTCTATAAGGTTGGGTTTGCCCTTCACTATGGCGGCCCTGCTTACCAGCACGCCGGAGGAGGCTATGCTGCCCTCGTGGAAGACCAGGTCCGGCAGGTAGGCGCGCATATGCTCGGCCACCGGCCGCAGGCTGTACTGGGCGTAAACCTCCTCGCGCGACTTGCCCTTCTTCTCCTGCTTGTCGGGCTCGCCGAAATGCGAGCACAGCACCGGCGTGGCGCCGGCCTCGAGCAGGTATTTCACCGTCGGCAGCGCGGCCTCTATGCGGGCCGCGTCGGTGACCTTGCCCTTGGAGAAAGGCACGTTGAGGTCCAGGCGCACCAGCACGTTCCTGCCGGCGAAGACGGCCTTGTCCACCCCGGCGATGTTCTTCTTGCGTATGCCGGTCTCGCGGGTCATGATGTCTATGCGCTCGCCGAGGATGCGCTCCACCTCGGCGGCGGCCTGCTCCGGCGTCATCGCGCGGCTGACGGTCTCCAGTATGTTGTGCGTCCTGATGAAGCTGTCCGACAGCGGCACCGCGCCCTTGTAGACGCAGCCGCCGTTGGCGTCCACCGTCACCAGCTCGCCCTCTTTCAGCGTCACGTCGGGATCGCCCTTGAAGGTCACCACGCGGCGCGACGTGTCTATTACCGCGTTGGCGCAGCCGACGACGCAGGGCTTGTTGAGCGTTATGGAAGTGATGGCGGCGTGTGAGGTGCGCCCGGGGAATACCGTGACTATGCCCTGTGAGTTGTTGATGAAGTTGAAATCCGAGGGCTTGGTGGTCTGCGCCATGTAGACGATGTTCTCGCGGGCGGCGCGGAACTCCTCGAACCGGTCCGGCGTCAGCGCCAGGCGCCCCGAGGCTATGCCGTGGTTTATCGGCATGCCGGTGCCTACCGGCGGTTTCCACTCGCGCGCCCCCCCGTCGTTGCGGGGCACGGAGATGTAGGCGTTGCCGGCGCAGAGGCGGTCTATGCGGCCGCGGTATTCGTAGACGGAGATAACTCCCTTCTTCATCAGGTCGGTGTCTATGACCACCTTGGCGTAGGTGCTTACGGTGGCGCGCCGGGCCTGCAGCAGGTACAGCTCGCCGTCCTCTACGGTGAACTCCAGGTCCAGCTCGTGCTTTAGGCGGCGTTCCAGCAGTTCCTTGTACTTCTGGAGGCCGGCCCTGACGGCGGCCGGTATGGAAGCGACGCCGCGGGTGACGATGTTGCCCATCACCACGTCCTCGCCCTGCGTCATCTCGCGGTACTCGCCGAAAAGCTCGTCGCGGCCGTTTATCGGGTTGCGCGTGAAGACCACGCCGCTCAGCGAATTGCCGTTCTTGTTGCCGAACACCATCTGCTGCACCGTCACCGCCGTGCCGAAGTTGACCTCTATGGAGAGTTCCCTGAGGTATTCCCTGACGTTGTGGGAGCGGCTGGAGGCGAAGACCAGGTCTATGCACTTGATGAGCTGTTCGAAGGGGTCCTCGAGGAAGGCCGCGCCCAGCTTCGCGGCCACCAGTTCCTGTGCCCGGGCCGCGTCGGCCTCGGGCCCGCCGTCGGGCGCCGGGGCTTCGGCCTCAAGGGCCGCCAGGACGTTGCGCAGGAAGCGCAGGTAGACGGCGGAGGCGAAGGCGCTCCCGTACCTGCGGGCCAGCTCCGCGCGTATCGCCGGCGTGAGGCCGGCGTTGAGTATGGTGCACATGGAACCGGGCAGCGAGATGGTGGTGCCGGAACGCACGGAGACCAGCAGCGGGTTCTCCGGCGAGCCGAGGCGCCTGCCGGTCTGTTCCTCGAGCTGGGCCAGGTAGCGGCCCACGGCCTCCCTGAAGCCCTGCCTGTCGGCGCCGTCGCGGAAGAGCTCGGCGCAGATCGGCAGGCCCAGTATGAAGGCCGGCGGCACCCTGACGCCGAGCGAGGCCATGTCTATGATGCCGTTGCCCTTGCCGCCGAGGAAAGGGCGTACGCGGTCGGCGGTGCTGGTCCAGGTGGAGGCGATATAGGAGTCGTAGTCCCCGTTCACCGGGGGCAGGCTGGCCACCTTGTAGCGGCCGTAAAGGCTGTTCTCCGCGCTGCGTGCGGCGAGCTCGCGGTTCAGGAAGCCCAGCGTCTTCTCTATGAACTCGTCCACGGCGTGAAACTCCGTGGTGCGGAAGAAATTGTTGAAGAAGCGGTCCTTTATCGGCGGGGCGCTGGCCGTGGGGATCTTGTAGACCTCCAGCACGTTGTTGAGCGTGCGGCTGAGGCGCTTGAAGATGTTGCCGCGCATGAACCGCTGCAGTTCCAGCGAGACGTCCTGCAGCACGCGCTTGGTCTTTATGATGTCGACGGTCTCCATCTCGCAGACGGCCGTCAGTTCCTTGCCGAACTCGTCGGCCTTGCCCGGCAGCATGCCTTTCAGCGCCAGCAGGGAGGTCAGTTCCTTTACCAGCATCACGCATTCCTTCAGGTTGGCGTAGGTCACCGACTCGTAGCGGCTGTTGGTGAGGTCGTTGGTGAAGATGAAGATCAGCCGGCCGACGTAGAGGTCCAGGTCCAGGAAGTCGTAGAGCCCGACGCGTCCCTCGAAGTAGGATTTCTTCAGCAGCGTCTTGAAGCTGCGCAGGCGCCTGAGGCAGTCTATCAGGTTGTTGGTGTCGCGGATATGCTCGTCGGTGCAGATCGAGAGGAAGGTCTCCATCTCCTTGCGCAGGAAGCATTTCTCGAACAGGTCCAGGCGCCGGCGGAGGTTCTCCTTGACCACCGAGATGTCGCCCTTCTGGTAGTCCCAGAGGTAGGAAAGCTTCTGCTCCATCTCCTCGGCGAGCTCTATGAACCGCGGGTCCTCGGAGGCGGGGTTGAACGTGGTGGCCAGGGCCATGTAGCCGGCCTTGAAGAGCGGGTCGGGGTTCTTGTCGCGGATGAGGGAGAGGTAGGGCCCGACGTAGCGGGTGAGTATGCGCGGCGAGAGCTTGCGGTGCACTTCCTTGCGCAGGTCGCCGGCGAAGGAGCGCATCGGGTCGTCGCCGTCCCGGCCTTCCTCGAAGTATTCCGCCGCGCCGCGTATGTCGTCTATCAGCGCGCCGCCGCCGCCCCGCACCGGCAGCTTCTTCAGGAGCTCGCGGGCGTAATAGATGTATTCGTCGGACGGGTCGCGCATCGCGTCCAGGGCGAGGCGCGTCTCCTCGAGCAGACTGGCGTGGAGTTTTTCTATATCGCCCTTGGCGTCGCGGGCGTCGGGGATGCGCTCTTCCTTGTCGATAAGCCGGACGTTCACCAGCAGTTCCACCAGCAGGTCTATCTTCTTTTCCTGTTCGGGTTCAGCGCGGGAGGCGGCTAGTTGAGCGGTTATGCTTTCCCAGGTGTTCAGCGGCTGCATCTTCGTGGACGCGGAAGGGTTGGTCTTTTGCATAGGCACTCCTGCGGGCGTTTCGCCGCGAGGCAGCCTGGGTGGCCGGACCGTTGAAGCCTTAAAGGATGCCCCCAGCTCCTTGGGATAGTATATCCGTGGAGTCCGGACCTGTCAACTTGCCGGCGCGGGCCGCGCCGACGGGAGATTTGCATCTTCCGCCGCAAAGTGTTTGAATAAGGCGGGCAGTTCGCCTATCATGACAGTTGGAGAGGACGCCATGGGAAGTTACGTTGGGCCCGCCGCCAGGCGCGCCTTGATCAGTCCGCAGGCGGCGCAAACCGCGCCGCGAGCCGTCATCCATACCCTCGTCGGCAAAGAGAAGAGCCCGATCTAGTCCCCCCCTGAGACATAGCCCGCAGCGGGAAAGCCTCGTGCTTTCCCGCCGGCCCGCTTTTCGCGGCGCCGCCCGCGGGCTTTTCCGCAGAAGACCATTAAGAACCTTTTGTTCCGCGCCGTCGTCGGCCGCACCGCGGCCGCGTGCAAGCGGGGCTTTTGCGCCGTTAAGGAGGCTGAAATGAAAAAACAGGAACCGGTATCTCCGGGCGGAGACACGGGCGAGCTCGTGGCCGCGCTGCAGGCCGCGCAGCGCCAGATACTTGCGCTGGAGAACAAGCTGGACGAGTACCGCTGGCTCGAGGATTCCCTGCGCCGGCGCACCAAGGACCTTAACGAACGGGTCAAGGAACTTGAGTGCATGTACGCCGTGGGGACTTCGCTGCCCAAGGCCAACAACCTGGCGGAACTGCTGCTGAGCGTATGCGAGACCCTGCCGAAGGGTTTCCAGTTCCCGGGCTCGTCGTGGGTGAGCCTTGAGGTTTACGGGCAGAAGTTCCTGACCAGGGGTTTCAAACCTTCGATATACAGGATAGAACGCGGGATAAAGGTGCGCGGGGAAACGGTCGGGTCCATCAGCGTCAGCGTCGGCCCCGTCTTCGACAAGTACCACAGGTCGGCTACGTTGCCGGAGGAGGAAAGGCTGGTGGAGATGGTAGCGGCGCTCCTGGGGAAGCTGGTGGAGAGCAGGATGTGCGGCTGACCGGGGCAAGGGGTCCCGGGAGACGACGAGATATGGAGGATACGATGATGAAAAAGTTCGACAAGAAGATACTTATGGTTGGCTACGGTTCGGTGGCGCAATGCGCGCTGCCCATGCTGGTGAAACTGGCGAAGGTGCCGCCCGGCAATATCACGGTGCTGGACTTCGAGGATAAAAGGCGCGAACTGGCGCCCTGGCTGAAGAAAGGGGTCAAGTTCCTGCGGGGCAGGATCATGAAGGAGAACCTTTCCCCTCTGCTCTCCCGGTACCTCTCCGCCGGCGACCTGCTTATCGACCTGGCGTGGAACATCGGCGCCTGCGACATACTGCAGTGGTGCCACGACAACGGGGTGCTTTATGTCAACACTTCCACCGAGCTCTGGGACCCCTATACGGGCGCGGCGGACAAGCATCCTACGGAGCGCACGCTTTACGTCCGCCATATGGCGCTGCGCAGTATGGCCGCAGCCTGGAAAGACACGGGTCCTACCGCGGTGATAGAGCACGGGGCCAACCCGGGGCTGATCTCGCATTTCGCCAAGAAAGGCCTGCTGGACATAGCCGGGCGGCTGCTCGGCGAAAAGAAGGTGAAAGGGCCGGGGGCCGACAGGCTGCGGCAGCTTTCCCGGGACCGCGTCTTCAACGAACTGGCTATGGCCCTCGGCGTAAAGGTCATCCACATAAGCGAAAGGGACACCCAGGTCTCCGCCGAGCCGAAGCGGGTCGGGGAGTTCGTGAACACCTGGAGCGTGGAAGGCTTCCGCGAAGAGGGCGTTACCACCGCTGAACTGGGCTGGGGCACGCACGAGAAGGAACTGCCGCCGCTGGCCTACCGCCATAAGAAAGGCCCCGGGAACCAGATCTGCCTGGCGCGCAGGGGCATGAACACCTGGGTTTCCTCCTGGGTGCCGCCCGGCCACCGCATACACGGCATGGTGATACGCCACGGAGAAGCGTTCACGCTGAGCGACAGGCTGACGGTAAGGAAGAACGGGAAGCCGGTATACCGCCCTACCGTGCATTACGCCTACTGCCCGGCCGACGCTGCCATAGCCTCGCTGAACGAGCTGCGCGGCGACGGCTACAGGCTGCAGCCCAAGGTGCGTATAATGAACGACGACATCGTAAGCGGCGGCGATTCGCTCGGGGCGCTGCTCATGGGGCACCCGTATAAAGCCTGGTGGACCGGCAGCATACTGGACATCGCGGAATCCCGCAGGTTATTGCCGCACCAGAACGCCACCACCATACAGGTGGGCATCGGCGTAGTTTCCGCCGTGCTGTGGATGATGGAGAATCCGGAGGAAGGCCTCTGCGTGCCGGAGGACCTGCCGCACGAATACGTGCTGAAGGTCGCCGAGCCCTGGCTGGGCAGGCTGTATTCGGGCCCCTCGGACTGGACCCCGCTCAAGCATTACACGAACAGGTTCGAGGGGCATAATGCGCCGTACGTGGACAGGAAAGATCCCTGGCAGTTCAAGAATTTCCTGATCACGGACGGGGACTAGGTCAGGACATGGTTAAAACAAAGGCTCCCCGTACGGGGAGCCTTTGCATTTCCGCGGAACCGGGTTAGCGGCTGAGCACCTTGAACTCTATGCGGCGGTTGGCGGCGCGGCCTTCGGCGGTGGCGTTGTCGCCCGCCGGCACGGAGGAGCCGTAGCCCTTGGTCTCAAGGCGGTCGGCTTCCACGCCCTTCGAGACCAGGTAGTTCTTCACGGCGGCGGCGCGCTTCTCGGAGAGCGCCAGGTTCTTCTGGGCGTCGCCGGTGCTGTCCGTGTGGCCCTGCACCTCTATGCGCACGCTCTTGCGCGGCTGCAGTATGGCCGCCGCGCCGTCGAGCACCTGCAGGCTGGGGGCGGTCAGCACGTCGGAGCCGCTCTGGAAGTTCACGCCTTTCAGCACCCAGTTGTCTGCGGGCACTTCGCCGGCGGCCTCGGGGCAGCCGGTGGCGCCTACCTTGGTGCCGGCCGGGGTGCCGGGGCA
>ERZ1645187.5303-NODE-5303-length-10087-cov-9.056619_pt1 | contig 10087 bp, 9 predicted proteins | sample MGYA00575352_ERZ1645187 | MGnify/ENA primary metagenome ERZ1645187 (study PRJEB40837, sample SAMN11349314) | freshwater sediment metagenome | isolation source: river sediment | host: Sediment | place: India: Wazaribad , New Delhi | collected 2017-02-21 ...
CCTTTCTTGTCGACCGATTCGACCACGGTGCCGAAGTGGTAGTTGACCTTGCACTCGCGCTCCAGCGCATGCTGCACGGCGGCCGAGGCCTTCGGCGGCAGCAGGGTCGCCAGGGGACCGGACAGCGGATCCACGGCCTCGATCTCGAAACCACCGGCGGCCAGGTCATTGGCATATTCGCTGCCGATGAGGCCGGCACCGATGATCAGCACTTTCTTCTTGCCCGCCACGGCTTTCTGGAACGCGGCATAGTCGAGCAGGTCGTTCACCGAATAAACGCGATCCAGGCCGTCGCCATTGAGCGGTGCCTGGATGCACTCGGCGCCCCACGCGATCACCAGCTTGCTGTAGCGCAGTTTCTCGTCTCCGATCGCGATCTCGTGGTTGGCGGCATCAATGGCAGTCACCTTGGCGAACGTGCGCACACTGGCCTTCAACTGCTCGGCCATCTGGCCGGCATCGGCCATCGCCAGCTCATCAGCGGTCTTTTTCTTGGCGAACCCGGTGGAGATCATCGGCTTGGAGTAGCTGCGTCCATCATCAGCCGTGATGAACAGCAAGGGGGTTTCCTGGTCGTACTTGCGGAATTCCTTGCCGAGGGTGTAGCCGGACAGGCCGGTGCCGATGATGATGATGGGATCTGCCATGGGATGTCCTCTTGGTTACCGGTGGTGCGAGACAGTTGAAGCGGGTGGCATTCTACACAGATTGGTCCGACCGACCATTGACCCCGGGCAAGGTTGCCGGAGCTGGCGGCACATACCCACCCAGCCAGGCCAGGTAAGCCGGCAGACCCTGCTCGACCGGCAGCTGCAGGATCTCCGGCACCGTATAGCTATGGTGGCTGCGGATACAGGCCTCGACTTCGGCATAGCGGCTGCGGCGGGTCTTGGCCAGCAGCAGCCCTTCCGGCTCCTGCTGGATAGCACCTTCCCACTGGTACACGCTGTGGATCGGCAGCAGCTGCACACAGGCAGCCAGCTGTTTCTCCACCAGCAAGCGCGCCAGGGCGCGGGCCTCGTCTTCATTCGGCGCGGTGGTCAGCACCACAGCAATATCGTGTTCCATCCGTTCACTCCATCAGGTCGAGCCGGGCACCCGTGGTGGCGTTGACGCGAAACCAGCCGGCAATGCTGTAACGGTCGCGCGTCGCCGGCAGGACTTCATGCGGGATCCGCTCGCTGAGGAAGACCACCACCGTGCCTGCTGCCGGCAATACCCGCTGGACTTCCTCGCCACCCTCCCCGGCATAGACGACCAGTTCGCCGCCTGCTTCCGCCGGCCAGTGTTCGTTGAGATAGGTGACAATGTTGACGACGCGGCTCGCCGCACCGGCAAAACTGTCGCGATGCTGGCGGTAAAACGCACCGGGCGGGTAATGGGTGAATTGCGCCTCGAACTCGAACAGGCCCAGCATCAGTTCGCGATTGAGCCCGACGCGCAGGGCGTCCATCAGTGCCAGGTATTGCTGCTGGGCCGCGCTGCTGCCGTCGAGCCAGGCAATCCGGTCGCTGCGGGTTGCCATGTGCTGGCGGTGCGCATCGCCGCGCCCGATCCCTGCCGTTTTCAGGGCACCGGTAGCTTGCCAATGCAACAACTCTGCCTGCAGGACTGCACACAGGCCAGGTTCGAGCACGTTGCGTGCCATCCACCAGCCGCTGGTGCACAGGGCATCGGCAATGGCAGTGCTATCCAGCATCAGCTGGCCTGCTCCACCTTCGGCAAGCGGAATATGCCATTGGCACGGGCGACGATGCCGGCCGGGCCCACCAGCACACCCGACACGGTAGCGAGTACCTTGGTGGTGTGCAGGTGATGGCAGTGGAATTCCAACCAGTCGCCAAGACGGCCGGGCGCAAGGAAATCGACATTCAGGTTGACGGTAAATACACCGAGCATCTGGTTGATGTGATGGCCGATCATCCCGGCCATGGTCAGGTCGACCAGCGTCATCAATACACCGCCGTGGCAGATGCCTGCCGGGTTCAGGTGATGCTCTGCCACATGGAAGCCGCAGGTCCAGCCCTTGTCATCGACCTTGATATAGACAGGGGCCAGCGCATCGTTAAAACCCAGCCCCAGCGGCAACTGCGTGAACCCCTCGGGTGGCGCAAGCTGCGACTCAGTCATCGCACTCGCCCCGGTACGGCTGCCACTGCGGCGCGCGGCGTTCCATGAACGCCTTGCCACCTTCGGCGATATCTGGATGGCTGTTCTGGTCCATGATGTAGCCCCACGCGTTTTCCAGTGCAGCGTGCAGTCCCATTTCCTTGGCTTCCCAGATGGCTTTTTTCGTGCGCGCCAGTGCGACCGGCGAATTGCTCTTGATCAAGCCAGCCAACGCCATTGCCTTGTCCATCAACTCCGCGGCCGGCACCTCTTCGCTGACCATGCCCAGTTCATACGCACGCTGCGCCGACAAGCGCTCGTTGCCACCGGTCAGCGCCATGCGCATCACCGCATCGAACGGCATCTTGCGCACCAGGCTGACGGGTTCAAGGCCCGCCACGAGCCCGACTTTCACATGCGTGTCAAAAAATGTTGCGGTATCCGCCGCGATGACAATGTCGGCATCGGCGACAAAATGCAGGCCGCCGCCCACTACCATGCCATTGACTGCGCAGATCACCGGTTTCCAGATGCGGTTCTGCAGCGGGGTCCATTTGATCGAGGCCAGTGTGCCGAATTTGCGCCCCTCTTCATCCACCTCGCCATCGGTTTCCGGCAAGTCCGACAGGTCGGCACCGGTGGAGAGCGCCTTGTCACCGGCACCGGTGAGGATCGCCACCACGGCCGACTCGTCGCGATTGAAGCGCTGCCAGACCTGCGGCAGCTCGCGGCTCATCACCGAGTTGACGGCATTGCGCTGTTGCGGCCGGTTCAGCGTGATGATGGCCACACCATCGCGCACCTCGTAGGAAACTGTCTCGAAACCCATGGTTCTCCTCTCGGCGCCAGCGCGCCTGCTGCTGTTGGCTGTGTTGCTTTACAGGGTTTGTGCCCGGGGGCAGTATAGCGGCCAGTCAACGGGTAACAAGACCAGCAGCCCCGTCCGGCCACTCACCATGGCACTATCCTGATGCAGCCCTGATGCAGAAAAAGAAGACCGGTAAGCCGCAAGACATCGACGCACTGTTCCGCGAAGCCTACGCACTGCACCAGCGCCGTGAGCTGGATGCCGCGCAGCGGCTGTACCGGCAGATACTCGCCCTCGACAGCCGGCACATCAATGCACTGACCCTGCTGGGTTCGATCTACCTTGAGCGCGGCGCCGTGCGCGAAGCGGCCAGCCTGCTGCAACGTTCGGTCAGCCTGTTTGATGCGCAGCCGGTGGCCTGGTGTAACCTCGGACTCTGCCATGAGAAACAACAGGATGCGAAGCAAGCGCTGGCCTGCTACAGCAAGGCTATATCCCTCCAACCGCAATTTGCCGGTGCGCTGTACAACCGCGGCGCACTGTTGCGCAAGCTGCAGCGACCGGCTGATGCTCTGGCCGACTATGAGCAGGCGCTCGCCCTGCAGCCGGATTTCTTCCTCGCGCACAACAACCGCGGCAACGCCCTCAGTGACCTGTCGCGCCATGCGGAAGCGATCCACTGCTTTAGCGAAGCCATCCGCCTGCAACCGGATTTCGCCGAAGCCTGGAACAACCGCGGTGTCTGCCACTGGAAACTGAAACAACCGGCTGCAGCGCTGGCCGACTACGACCAGGCGCTCACACTGAAACCGGATTACTTTTCTGCCCTGCTGAACCGCGCCACCCTGCTCACTGAACTGAAACAGTTCGACGCTGCCCGCGACTGCGTTGCGCGTGCTGCCGCGCTGCAAGCCGATGATGCCGATGTCATCACCTTGCAGTGTGAAATCGCCGCGCAAACCTGTCACTGGCAAGCGGACAAAGAAAACCTGCAATCACTGGCCACTGCCATCCGGCAGGGCAAGCCGGTCAAGCCGTTTGCCGTGGTGACGTCAATCGACGACCCGCTGCTGCAACAGCAGGCAGCAGCACAGTGGTGTACAGCACGTTACCCCGCTCCCGCGCCCAGCGTGCAGCATTGCCATCCGCCGGCACAGCGGCTGCGCATTGCCTACCTGTCGGCAGACTTCCACGAACACGCCACGATGCACTTGCTGGCGCAGGTGCTTGCGAGCCACGACCGCAGCCGCTTTGCCATCCACGCCATCTCCACCGGGCCGGACGTGGAGGACAGCATGCGTGCCCGGGTGATGAACAACGTCGAATATTTTGTCGAGGCATCGCGCTGGGCTGATGATGACATCGCCCACTACATCCGCACAGAACAGATCGACATCCTCGTCGACCTGAAAGTCCACACGCAAGACAGCCGGCTGCCAATCCTGGCACGCAGGCCCGCACCCCTGCAGGTGACCTACCTCGGCTATCCCGGCAGCAGTGGTGCACCTTTCATCGACTACATCATTGCTGATACCTTTGTTTTACCGCCTGCACTCTACCCGTATTTCAGTGAAAAAGTGGCCAGCTTGCCAGGCAGTTACCAGTGCAATGACCCGACCAGGACGATCGCCAGCCCTGTGCCGACACGCGCAGAACTGGGCTTGCCAACTGACGGATTTGTCTTCTGCTGCTTCAACCAGCACTACAAGTTCACCGCGCCGGTGTTCAACGTCTGGCTGCGCCTGTTGCAGCGTGTGCCAGGCAGTGTGCTCTGGCTGTACGTGACCAACGACACAGCGCGTCGCAACCTGGAGGATCATGCGCACGCACAAGGCATCGATCCTGCCCGATTGCTCTTTGCCGGCAAGCTGCCGCAGGCCGCTCACCTTGCCCGCCTGCAGTGCGCCGACCTGTTCCTCGACACACTGCCTTGCAATGCCCACACCACGGCGAGCGATGCCTTGTGGGCAGGCCTGCCCTTGCTCACCTGCAGCGGCCAGTCATTCTGCAGCCGCGTAGCCGGCAGCCTGTTGCACGCCCTCGGCTTACCACAACTGGTGACGGCGAACCTGGATGAATACGAAGACCGCGCGGTAGAGCTCGCTACCGACAGGGAGAAACTGGCGCAGTTGCGAAAATTGCTGTGGCAACTGCGCACGACAAGCTCGCTGTTCAATGCCGTTGACGGAGCAAGAAAACTGGAGCGGGCTTACCTGGCCATGCAGCAGCGACAGGCAGCCGGGCTGGCGCCGGCACATATCATTATCGAATGAAAGACCGGGAAAGCAGGATCGGGAATAGCCGCCGTGCTTATTGCACCTGCCGGCACAGGCCAGCATTGACCAGCAGCATCTCCAGCTGTCGCAGCACCTGTTCCAGTGCGTCGTTAGTGGCTTCTGCGGCGGTATTGGCCGTGGCGCGACCACCGATCAGGTCGTAATAGTCTTGCCCGGTCGGCTTCAGCAATTGCAGCTGCACCACCAGTTGGACCTCGGCATCATTGAACCCGGCGGGACGCACACCGGTACCCGGCGCAAAACCGGCCGTGATGGTCGGCTGCGGCCGGCCACTCGCGCGCACTGTCGCATCCTGCCAGAAACGCGCGGCAAGCTGGCTGTCGAGCCATTCGCCGACCGGGACGGTGAACTCGCGCCCACCGAGGCTGCCGGACAAGGTGTGCGCCTGGCTCACGTCACTGACATAGACTTTCGAGACACACATGAACTGGCGCTGGGACTCCGCCGGGCCCGCTGCGGTCTGGCCTGCCGGTGGCGCCGCACACCCTGCCGCCATCAGCAGCAGGCCGACGAGCCACCAGCAGCGGCGCATCACTTGTCGATACCGATGATGCTCACGGCACAACCGGTCGGGAAACCGCCGATATTGTGCGTCAGCGCCATCGTCGGCTGCTTGCCGTTGTGCAATGACAGCTGGCGCTTGTCTGCACGGCCCTGCAACTGCAGGACGTTCTCGACGATCATGCGCACGCCGGTCGCGCCGGTCGGGTGACCGAAAGTCTTGAGGCCACCATCGGTGTTGACCGGCAACTCACCGGTCAGCGTGAACGTGCCGTTGGCGATATGCTCCTTCGCCGCCCCTTTCGGGATGAAGCCGAGGTCTTCATAGGCCAGCAATTCGGTCAGCGTGAAGCAGTCGTGCACCTGCGCCAGATGGATTTCCCTGAACGGGTTGGTGATACCCGCCATCTTGTACGCTTCCGCCGCTGCATTCTCGGTCGGCTTCCAGCGCAGGAAATCGTGATCCGGATCGGTGTGCGGGTTGGCCGCCGAACCGCTCGCCACCGCCTTCACATACACCGGGTTGTCGCGGAAGTTTTTCGCGAGCGACGCCTTGGTGATCACCGCCACGGCCGCGCCATCGGATTGCGCCGCGCAATCATACAACCCAAAAGGCCAGGAAATCATGCGGCCGTTCAGCGCCTCTTCCTCGGTGATGATTTTCTTCAGGAATGACTTCGGTGACAGCGTGCCATTGTGGTGATTCTTTACCGCAATCTTCGCCAGGTCTTCGCGACCGGCGCCAAACTTCTTGAAATACGGCGCAGCGCACATGGCAAACCAGCCTGCCGGCGTGGCCGGCAGGTCACGCACGCCCTTGATGTTGACGCTGGGGCCGGACACACCGCGGTCTTTCGGCTTGTCATAACCGACGACCAGCACAGTGTCGTACACACCGGCCGCGATCGCCATCACGCCAGCCCGGAAGGCCTCGGTGCCCGTTGCGCAGTAGTTGGAGACCGCGGTGAGCGGTTTGTAAAGCTTCAGCGCCTCACCCACTTCCACCGGGCCGTTCTTGGTATAGAGCGAGCCGCAGTAGATCGCATCGATCTGCTTCGCCGGCTCGGTGATGCCGGCATCGGCGAAGGCCTCATACGCCGCATCGACGATCATGTCTTCTTCGGAACGGTCCCAGTTCTCACCGAACTTGCAGCAGCCGACACCAACGATCGCCACCTTGTCTTTGATACTCATGCGGCAGCTCCTCCAGTGGCGGATACAACAGGCGTGCATTTCCAGAAATAGTTCGGTCGCAAGCCGACGCGGTGGATACAGCGGAAGGTGAATTCCACCGGCAGGTCGACCGCGATGTCTTTTGCCGACGTCTCACAGATCTGCATGTGGATGCGAGGGCCCGCCGAACCGTCAGCATTGGCCACTTCGATGATGCCGACAGCGGTCGGCGGTTCCGGCGAAGGGAAAAACGCATCAAGCGTGTAGGTCACTACCTTGCCGGTCAGATCGCTGTAGCAGGCCGGTGTCCACTGGTCCTTGCTGTGGCAGCGTACGCAGACGCGCCCCTTGGGAAACTGGTGCGTGCCACAGTGCGTGCACTGTTGGCCTTCGAGCGACAGGTCCTCGTCGCGCTCGCGGAAATGCACGGTAGCGGAAATGCCCTGGTCGTCCGTTTCCGGGTATTCGGTAATCGTCAGCCCGCGCGCTTTCATGTACTTGCCGTAAGCATCGACCACCTTGCGACGCGCCAGCAGGTCAGCCACGCTGCGATGGCCTTCCGCAGCACCACGTGTGCCGGTGACCGTGAACAGCAGCGCCTCGGCACCGTCGCCGTAACTGGCGACCAGGATTTTCTCACCCGCTTTGGCTTGCTCCAGTGCCGCTACCAGCAGCAAGGGCGCGAAAGCCGCACCGGCATTGCCGACCTTGCCAAACAGCGGATCCTGGATCTGCTCTTTGGCGACACCGGCGGCCTTGCTCATCTCGCCGAGCGAACGCGCTTCCGGGGCGTACAACGCCGCCTTGCTGATCGCCGACAACGCGACACCGCTTTTCGCCAGCAGACCCTTGATTGCCGCTACCGTGTTCTCGATATAGCCATGCACGTTGACAAAACGGTCTTCCCAGCTGTGCACGAAGCGGTCGCCCTGCTTGCGCCAGATGTCGATGATTTCAGTGGTGTGCGCGCAGGCACAATCCAGCGTCGCGATCGCACCTTCCGCGCCGACCAGGAATGCCGCAGCGGCATCACCGGTGTTGGACTCGAAACCGGAACCCGGCGCGCCCATGCGGCAGTCGGCCGCAATGACCAGCACGCGCTGCGCGCTGCCGGCCTTCACCGCATCGATCGCCGATTGCAGCGCGATCGTACCGGCGCGTGTGCTGTGCGAGATGTCTGCAGTGCGCACATCGCCTTTCAGGTTCAGAGCCTTGGCGATGATCGCAGCGCCCTGCTTTTCGGCAAAAGCGTAGGTTGTGGTGGCAAACAGCACCGCATCAACGCGGGAGCGGTCAAAGCCCTGCAGGCAATTCTGCGCAGCGGCGACAGCCATCGTCACGCTGTCTTCGTCCATCCAGGCCACGGCCTTTTCCGGGCCGCCGTCTTTCGGCGCCTTGCCGGCGATCACCGACAATGGCAGGCGCATGCGCGGGATGTACGCGCCGTGGGAAACGATTCCGATCATCTGCTGTTCACCTTGTAGGTTATTCCTTGACCGGCGGCTTCACGCCGGCATGGAACGGGTACGGTTTGCCGAGCATGCCGAAGGCGCCGAACTCCGGTTGCATGTGCTGCTTGAAGTACTGCCGGATGTCATCGATTTCCCAGCCGCCCGGCTTGATCAGGGTCTTGCCGTAGTGCGGCTGCACCATGTGCGAGATCCGGTCACCGCCAGTGCCGAAAATCTGGCCAGAAACGAAATCGGCTTCGTCACTGCACAGCCAGCAGACGATAGGGCCGTTATTTTCCGGCGGGAAATACGGCATCTTGTCGGCATCGGAAAACGTGGCCGACATGTGCGTGGTGGCCAGCGGGCCAATCGCGTTGACGCGGATGCCATGCTTGGCGAGTTCCATCGCCCAGGTGTAGGTCATGGAGGCAATAGCACCCTTCGCCGCAGAATAGTTGGTCTGGCCGAAGCTACCGAAATGCGCGCCCGACGTGGTATTGATGATCGAACCGCCGCGGCCCTGTTCGATCATTTTCTTCGCCGCCGCCTGCGCCACCCAGAAGGTGCCCATGACATGGATGCGCCATACCAGTTCGAACTCGGCATCTTCCAGCTTGAGCATCGTCTTGTCGCGCACGATGCCCGCGTTGTTGATGGCAATGTCGATGCTGCCGAAAGCATCGACACACTGTTGCACCAGCGCCTCACAGCCGGCACGCGAGCCGATGTCGGCATTGCTGGCGATCGCTTCACCGCCAGCGGCCTTGATCTCGTCGGCGACTTTCTGCGCCTCTTCGAGCAGGATGTCATTGACGACCACCTTCGCACCGTTCTTGGCCAGGTGCAGGCAGTGGCCGCGGCCGACGCCGCGCCCGCTGCCGGTGACAACGGCTGCTTTGCCTTCCAGAAGTTTCATGCTGGTTTTACTCCTTCACGCCGCATCGAGGATCAGCGCAGCAATACGTTTTTCGAGATAGGCAGCATCCCAGTTGTTCAGCTGCCAGTGCTTGGCGCGACGGAAATACAGTTGCGGGTCGCCTTCGGACGTGAACCCGAAACCGCCATGCACCTGCACGCCGGTGGCCGCCGCCTCGCGGAACACATTGCAGGCCTGCAACTTGGCTTGCAGCGCAAGCTTCTCGAACGGCTTGCCGTTGTCGATGGCCCAAGCCGCCTGGTAAACGAGTACTTTCGCGCCTTCGATCCTGACGATGCTGTCGGCGAGGTAATGGGCAATCGCCTGGAACGAACCGATCGGCTTGCCAAACTGCACGCGCTGCTTGGCGTAGTCGGTGGTCATCGCATGGATCGCCTCGGCTGCACCGATCGCCTGCGCGGCCAGTGCAACAATAGAACGCGTCATCGCCTGTTCCCAGGCAGCCCAGAAACCCGCGCCGCCCAATACATCGGCGGCCGCCACGGCTACCTGGCTGAAATCGACCTGGAACAGCGTGTCATCCGCCAGGTTGCGCTCGCGCGTCAGTGTCACGCCAGCCGCCTTCGGGTCGACCAGCAGGCCCACCACGTCGCGCACGCCTTCGCCAACCCGCGCCAGCACCAGCAGGCGGGCCGCAGAAGAGGCAAACGGCACCAGCAGCTTGCTGCCATTGAGCACGTAGCCATCACCCTGCTGTGCGGCGCGCAGCTGCACACCTTCCGGGCCAAAGCCGTTCTTCGGCTCGAGCCAGGCCGGCACGACGATGGTCTCACCGGTGGCAATACCCGGCAGCAGGCTGGCCTGCTGCTCG
>ERZ1645187.5304-NODE-5304-length-10087-cov-6.967305_pt1 | contig 10087 bp, 7 predicted proteins | sample MGYA00575352_ERZ1645187 | MGnify/ENA primary metagenome ERZ1645187 (study PRJEB40837, sample SAMN11349314) | freshwater sediment metagenome | isolation source: river sediment | host: Sediment | place: India: Wazaribad , New Delhi | collected 2017-02-21 ...
TGGGAAGCTGCATGGCAAATCCGGGAGTGATATCCACCTGGGCGGTGGCATTGGCCACCTGGATCTCCAGGATATGACCGCCTGCCTTCCTGTCCTCGGTTATAAAGTGCAGGTGGTATCCAGGCACATTCACTCCCCGGGCAAAGTCGGGAGCCCAGATGCCCACCACGCTTCCGGTGACGTTGGTGAAGTTGAAGACCGACTGATCCTCTACCGCCTCGGCCAGGCGGGGATAGGGCTTCTCCTGGGCGGGAACGCTTCTGGCCCTGACATAGGGGAAGGTCCCGTCTATGCGAAGGGCATAGAAGGCATTGGGGGAGGGCAGATGCCGGTCGATCTGCCGGGCAAGCTCGGTGAAGTTGGAGGCGTTTTCCAGCGCTGCGGTCTGATCCACCTCAAAGCGGGTCACCGCGGCAAAGGGGGCGGTCATATTCCCCGGCACCGGATAAGCCACGCCGTCCGCTTTGACCTGGTAGTATTCTCCGTCAAGGGCAACCATCTCTCCATCGAGAGCGTCGAATGTGCCTATGCCAAAGTCTCCCTGGGCCATGAGGTCATGGAAGCTGTAAAAGCCGTCAAAGACCCCCTGCATCAGGGCGTCGATGGTTGAGACCTGGAATAGGACGTCGTCCTCGAAGGCGGCGCACTGGCCGGAGAGGAGGAGGCCCAGAAATATTGCTGACAGAAGCGCTGGAATAGTCTTGCTTTTCTTTGCAGTCATGAATTATGCAATCCCCCAAAGGCAAATAAATAGACCTGCTCTCTTTTAAATACGGCTGCCGCTCTGCCAGGATTTGGCCTGGCTTTTTCCAAGGACATTAAAGACGGCCTTACTCTGGCGGCTCATACTCCATGAACTCTTCATCGTCGATCATCATCTCTGCTGTCTGCGCTGCGGAGCAGGAGACGCAGGGTATCCAGTTCTCTGCTCCACCCATTGTGGTGCAATTAAGATCGAAGCAGGTGGGGGGCTGCCAGTCCGATCCGGCCTGGGGCGGAACATCACCCGGCACATAAACCTGAGCGGAAATATCAGCGGAGAGGATTCGTGAGCCGTCATTGGACCAGGCCTCGATGTGGGTTGGAGCAGTGAATATGCCGGACCTATGAGCCCTTGCCAGGTAATCTATGTTCTGGACCTCTCCAGGCCCCAGCTTGGCTATATTCCAGGTGAGAAGCGAGCCCGTGTGCTCCGCGGGAGAGGTGGTGGAATTGACAAATGATATCCCCTCCGGCAGCTCGTCCTTTATGGTCAGGGCCATGGCATAGCTCTCCCGGTTCCTGAGGCTGATGCGGTAATGGATCAGGATGGGATCAGAAGCGTCGACGCGAGCCGTTTTGGCCGCCAGGAGCTCTGATGGACAGCACTCCAGCCAGCCGAACTGGAGGGCGGAGTAGTTCTCGGCCTTGACATACTCCCCATCGTAGCTTCCGCTGGCCAGAACCCGGTTGACCAGCCCGGCCTCTTCGCCGCTGGCGTTGAGCGCCAGATCAATGCTGCTGCTCTGGCCTATGCCTAAGCTAATCAGCGTCCACTGGCAGGAGGCGGCGGAGATCTGAGATGGCCGCAATGAGGATCTTACATACTCCGTCCCGGGCGGGAAGAGGTCCTGGATGTAGACCGGACCCAGGGCCCGGTTGCCGTCGTTTTTCACGGTTATGGTGTAATATACGAATGTGCCTCCTGCCGGCTCCATTCTGCCCTCCTTGCTTACGGACAGGTGGGGCTCATCGAATGAGGCCACCCCTCCGATCTGGACATGGCGGGAGAGGCTGTAGCGGCCCAGGTACTCATCATAGAGGTCCAGCTCTTCGCTGCCGTTGGGAGATTGGTTGATGTACTGAGCAGTGAAGCGGGCTTGGCCCTGGAACTCGGCCTCGGTTTTCATCTCATTCAGGCCGATGGCCTCGGTACTCTTCTGGAGAAAATCCAGCTCCGAGAACTCTTCGCCGATGAAGCTGGCCGGGTTGCTGCCGCCGCTGCTGTTGGAGCCATCGGCGGGACAGCTTCCCGACCGGGACCACATGCCTTCGCTCCATTTGCCAGAGAGATTTACCTCGAATTCGGGAGTATAGCGGAAGCGCTGGGGAGAATAAGAGGCGTTGATATCCTTGGATAGGTAATTGCTGGCGGTCTGGAGGGTATCCTCGACGCTCAGGAGGCCGGCGCCATGCTCATAGCTCCTCTGGCGGTCGGAGACCCTCTGGTCGGAGGAGGCGTATCCGGTGCCGCTGACGGAGCGGTCTTCAGCTGCGCTCTTGCCGTATTCATCGAACTTGGTATAGACGGTGAAGCTTCCCAGGTAGGCCTGGCTCGATTCGAAGGCCGGCTTTCGGGCGGAAAATGAGGTGTTGATGCTCGTCGGCGGCGAGCCCTTGAAGAGGCCGATGTGGCCCGCCCCCTCAAAGGATGTCTCCGACTCAAGGGTGGAGCCGTTCTTGTCCAGGAGGAGGGTGCTGTTTCTGTCCAGGCGGCTGGCGTATCTGTAGCTCTCCAGGGTGGAGGCATCGGTTATGCGGTTCTTGGACTGGGTGGAATCATGCCATTTGGAGCTGTAGCCGATCTCTCTTCCGCCGGGCAGAGAGAAGGAGGATGGCCTGTATCTGGCGGAGAGGCTGGTAGAGAGGGAGATGGTGCTGTTGTTGGTCTTGAGGAGGGTCTCCTCCTCCCGAGCATAACTGCCGCTGCCGTGGCCCCTAAGCTTGACCTCGGTTCCCAGGGAGTCCAGCAGGCCGATGGTGGCGGAGCTGGCGTCCCAGTCTGGCCTGTCCTCAAAGAGGGCATCGATTCGGACGTGGTTGGTGAGGGTTTTGGGCCCCTTGGCAGTGGAGAGGTCCTGGTGCATCTGCATATAGCCCTCTCCGGATACCGACTGCTGCCCCTGGAAGACTATGTCGCTATGGGTCTGGTTGATGCGGGCGTAGAGCTGGATGGTTCCGGTGCTGTTGGGGGGCAGAGTTCCCAGGTTCCAGACCAGGACGCTGCCGTTATTGAAGGAGGGCTCCGGATGGGCCTCTAAGAATTCAACGTCGGGCAGGGTATCGGTGAGCCGTGCTTTCCGCGCCTCTATGGCCAGCTCATTGCCGTAGGTTATGGTGTAGTTGACAGTCTCGCCGCGCATGTACATCTCCCGGTCCGACTTCTTGCGGACGAATAGTGAATGCACCACGGCGGTCTGAAGGCTCTGGAAGGCTCCGGAGCTATGGTCCGAGTCGATCTTATAGCGGTTATAGACCCAGTCGAAGTCTGGGTGGGCGGGATCGGCTGGGAGCTGTGCAGAAAAGCTGATGCTTCCGCCCTCTCCCGGAGCCAGGCTCCCTGCGGAGAGGGCTGTCGAGTTCCAGAAGAGATGAGTTCCATCGCCCTCGCTCCAGATCCGGCTGGGGGCAGGAGTGCAGCTGTCCTCCTGGAAGACGAGGCTCTTGTCCACGATATCGGTTATGCTGACATTTGAGGCGGGGCTCTCGCCGTTATTGCCGAAGGTGATGGTGTAGTTGAGGGCCCCGCCGGGGCTGATGATCTCATCGGAGGCCCTCTTTTCTATGAAGAGCCGGGAGGGCCTGGCCTCTATGGTGGTGGTGGCGGAGGCCCGGGCTGCCGGGCTTGCCGCGGCGGAGATGAGGGCGGAGGCGGAGAGGACCAGGCCTTCGGCGGCGTCGGCTGGAGCCTGGAGCGATACCTGTATGGAGCCGCTGTTGTTGCCCGGCAGGCTTCCCAGGCTCCAGGCGTTTTCGCTGCCCTGGTCCGGGGCGGGATTGGCGGATAGGAAGATAAGAGACGGGTCCCAGGAGGCCTCAATCCTGGTGTCCTCGGCCGGGCCGCCTTGATTGGCGTATGATATGGTATAGTTGAGACGCCCGCCCGGAGCGAGAGGATCGGGGCTGTCGGTGAGGCCGATTTGCAGCTGCGGGGCAGGCGGATCGAGCCGGACGGCAGCCTGGGAGGATCGGGTGTAGGATCTCTCCTGGGGATTTTCCCCAGACGTGCTGGTCCAGTACAGCTCGGCGCGGCAGGTGAGGTTATCCTGGCCTGGAAGATGATCGGCAATGCGGGCCATATAGGAAAGCTCGACCTTCTGCTCGCCGCTCCAGGAGCCGTCCAGCTCAGGGATGCTCCAGGCCGGTCCGTCGCTGCCTGAAAGGCCGCTCCCAGCCGGGCCTCTCACGATCTCCGCCGAGCCGGGGACGTACTCCAGACCGGCGGGCAAGGCGTCCCGGAGGTCCACATCATAGGCCGGGGCGGTGCTGGCGGCGGTGTGGCTGATTTTGAGGGTGCAGGCGATCTCATCCCCGGACCAGCCGGAGGATGGGGAGAAGCTGCGCTCTAAAGCCAGGTCGGGCTCGATCACTCTGATAGTTCTGGATTCATCTGAACTAACGTGAGGATTTCCCTGAGAATCCTTCCAGTTCAGAGTGGCTTTTCCGGCAGAAAGGATAGTACCTTCCTGGTTTCTATCTACATTAGCTACTGCCACATGAAAGCGGATATCTACATCTTCGTTATTGGAGTTGTCTATATCTCCAAATTTCCAGATGATAGTTAAAGCAGAGTTCCCGTCGTTGGCTCCGCTCAGAATTATATCAGGATTAGCGGCAGATCCGGTGATAGAAAGAGATTCAGGGAGGTATATTAGTCCAGTTGGAATAATCTCGGTCACAGCCATATCGAAGATCTGTTCTGCAGGCAGATCGATTTGAATTTTCCATTCATTATCTGTAGATTTGGTCTCGGCATTGGCGGGAGCAAAGCAGCATGAAATGATGAGTGTCAAAGCAGCAAGCACGAAGATTCTAGAGGTGGCAGTCAAGAATTGCCTATGCATACCATCTCCTCCTTTCGAATTTTTGCCATCCGAAAGCCCGGCGTCTTGGCAGAAACCGGAGAAGAATTCTGCTTTGAGTAATGACGTCCTGTTAATCATTTCCTGTTTCTGACTTTTTTTCGCCATCCTGAATATCGTATCTATCTCCCTCCTAAGACAGACCTGAGCTGACTATGAATGAGAAGGACGTTCTATAGATATGTCCCTCTATCAATGGCGAATTATGGTAAGATACCGCCTGTTTTAGTTTTATCTCGATTTGGGCAGGACCCTCGCCACTGATTAGAAGTCCACCTTTTTCCAGATCAACGCTATTCCCTCCTTCTGCCTCAATCAGAAGGGAGGAGTCGAGCTTTTTCCCACCCATGATATAATTTCCTACATCTGTGTCATATTCAGCCAGGATGCCATCATTCTCAGTTCCTGCCGGAACAGTGATAGACCATTGATCTTCCCGTCCTGGAGTTATCACTTCCATAGTCCCGGATATCTCGTTTATGGGTTGGAGAGGGGAGAGCGACCATTGGTCGAAGGTGGGCAGCTGGAGGGATAGAGTGGATCCTTCTGAACCAAGCAACTGGCTCATAGGTACTGATTCTCCCGGGGCTAGAGAAACGACCTCCTCTTGAGCCATTGTAGTCAAGAAAAGGAGTAAGGATGCAGATGCTACCACAGAAGCTACTCGGCAGATAGGCATTGGTCCAAGTTTCAAGGATTTCATTTCAATTCGCCACCATGAGCACTCTAGATAATATTCCATGCGGGACTGCACCGCCAACAGCAAACGGGTAGTAGGCAACAGTATTTAAGGCAATCTCCAGTTCGAGCTGATAGGGAGGTCCATTTTCCAGTGTTGAATGCAATCTTTTCCTGTTGCACACGATATCTAAAAAATGCAGGAGATTTCTGATGGCTTCCGTGGATGTCTCATATTCATCAATTTCAACATCTTCAAGCTCAATGGTCTTGATAGAGCTTTCTGCAAATACATCTTTCAACATGAGCTCGACCTGGCAGCATGCTTGATTTATTTGACTGCCATTGCCTGGTGCTCTCTTGAGATTCTCGGACAGCTCATCTTGCCACTGTGGTGAAGACAGGAATAGAGATACCTTGGAGCGGGCGTTCCGATCTAGGGGCGACTATTCTATCCATTTCAAGATATGCATAACCTCACCAGCAACAAAATAAAATATAAAAAAAATATTCCATCTCCATTACTCTATCTTAAAGGAGATATCTTTTGTTGCGAGAATTTCTCCGTCCTCAGTGCTTACTTCGGAGGCTATGGAATAATCTCCAGATTCTAGCTTTTCCTCTGGACTCAGAACAAGCTTAATGAGCAGTGAATTGGAAGGGATGATTGAGGAGAAGCTCGGCTTTGTCGAGGCGCTCGTCAATACATTTCCATCTTTATCCTTGAGATCTGCTTTTGCAATAGCCCTATAGTGAATATTTCCGGTATTGGCGAAAATCAGAGACAGATTTTGTTGCTCAGCAAGAATGGGAGCATCCAGCTCGATTTTGGATATCTCACCCGTTTTTGCCATTTCCGTATCCTTAATGCTCAATATAACTGGGATGTCAATACCCATCGAAACAGATACACCCTTGCTCGCTTTGGGTGCAGGAGGTCTTATAGAGACAATAGCATACCGTCCGCCATCTCCAACATCAGATGGTATATCACCCTCCAAAATCAACTTCTTTGTTTCGCCAGGTTCAAGGCGCAAATCTTTTGAATCAAGCTCTAGATATGTTCTGGCTGAATAGGGACTTTTATCTTGGTCTGCTTTGAGCTCAACATATGAACCATCCAGAGATTGGCCAAATCCAAAGATGCCAGCGACAAAGTCTTTGGCCGAACTATCATTGGAGGCAGTCACATTTATTTCATATTCTACGTGCTGGTCGGGAGAGACCTGATCCTGTATTGATCCCACGGAAATTTCAATAGATGCAGAAGCACATCCCAAAGTCAATATAGCAACTACCAGGATGAATGCGATTACTCCTGAGATATATCTGATATTTAGCATTTTATCACCTAACGTTCTAATATTAATTTATTATTTTTTAAAAAAATAAATTAATCCATTTAAATGGTTCGTGCATAAGTAAATGTTAGTACTGTGCTATAAATGCCCTCTGCATCTGTAAAAGCAGTTGTCTGATAGAGTTCACCATTGAACCACTCCGGATAGTTTCCATAATCATAGGCTAATCTTGTAGCCGTTGTTGTTGGAACTATCCAGCCATCAGAATTACCTGTGCTCATAGGTGTAGCTCTTACCTGCAACGGTTGACCTAGTTTGAGGCCATCACCACGAGTCATCTTCCCATCAGCTTTATCAGATGTTACGGATACAGACCAAGGTCCACATCCTCCAACATTTATGAGACCGGAGTAGGTAGGATTCCATGTATTAGGTATTTCAATTGCTGGAGCGATAGTCTGATCGGTGAAACTTAAGGAATTCGCAATTGGGCAATCCACATCCGCGTTTATAGTGACATGATTTTCGGCCATTGCCATATTCACAGCCAGCAATACTATAGCTATGCCTAGATAGCAGCTTATTTTCATATCTTCTCCTCCTTTTTTAAATGATCTGGAGATATCTCTTGCGAATAAATAATTTGCTGATGGTGAGACATAATTCCTTTGCAGATTTGCATTTTTAGAAATTATTATCAAATTTAAGATTTATTATCAATTACTAAAATTTGAATAAGCTCTTCTTTGCCATATTTTTAAGAAGGAGATTGCCTGGGATATAATATAGAACTCTGACTTCGCAATATTCTAAATATATAATTTACGTAAAGTAGCAAAACATTTAAATATGAGAGATTTGCTACAAAATTGTTGGGTATCAGAAAGATTGCTGGCTTCTGAGGTGATTATTCACCAAGTCCTTCCGGTTAGCCCAGAAAGACCTATTGAACTGGCTTTGATAAGATGCCAGAAGAAAATTGCAGAATGTCCGTGAAAGAATTTGAATCTGACCATTAATTCCGCTAATGAGGAACCCATCCTTTCGAGCGATAGGAAATAGAGATAGCAGAGCCATAAAAAGTTCACCTAAAGCCAAAGCTGCTTATGAATTCCAATTCCTTCTCACTGAAGAATAGACTTATGGAGAGCCTGGACACTGGCACTCCCACGACTACCAGAGCCCTGAGCCAGAAGCTATGCCAATACCAATCCTCCGTAAGCCACACCCTAAAGGAGCTGATGGAAGAGGGCATGGTAGTGAAGAAGGGCAAAAGCTACAGCCTGAGCAACGTGGGCATCATTCAAAAGAACACCCAGGAGTGGATGGGAAAAACTCTCAGATGCCTGGCGGAGCACAGGGACTTCATCATGAGCCATGACCTGACGGGAATTCCTCCCGCCTTCCAGGTGACCCTGGGAGTGGTCTGCGACGGCCGGGAGATCATCGACAACGATCCGGCCATCCCCTCCCGCATCAAGGAGATCGTTCTCCCCCTGCTCTCCCAAGCCAAAAGCTTCCTGGTAGCATCATCAACCCTGGTCCCCGAGCACCAGATCACCGTGGGCCAGGCGGTCAGGGAGGGCGGGCGCCTGCAGACCGTCACAACGCCCAGGATCATCCAGGAGCTGCGGCTCAAGAGCTATATCCTCAGGGACGCATCTCTTCGCGGCAGAACCGAGCTGTTCAGCCGCAGCGAAATCAATCTGCACCTGGTGGTGACCGAAACCCACCTCTTCCTGGCCCTGCCCCGCCTGGATCGGACCTACGACCTGGAGAACATCATTATCAGCAAGGACCCCCGGGCCCTGGAGTGGGGCAGGATGCTATTTTACTACTTCCTGAGCAGCGCAGAGTTGGTCGACCTGAACACATTCTAAGCCGGGCCTGGTGGCGGGGGCCCCCCTGGCGTGCCCTTCCGATCGGATTACCTGTCCGGCCTCGCAGATAAGGCCAAATAGGAAGAGAGCGAAAATTCTCCAGGATGATCAGGCTCACCGCAATTGTCTCCGGCAATGTGCAGCGGGTAGGCTACCGGGCCAGGGTGATAGATATTGCCAATGCCTTTGGGCTCAAGGACATGATCGAGAACCAGAAGGACGGCCTGGTGAAGATAATCGCTGAAGGCGAGGAAGAGAAGCTGCGCTGGTTCGAGAGTGCCATAGACATCAAGAATGCATTGATCCGCGTCAACTCCATCGATAAGAAATACTCCCAGGCCAGCGGCGACTTCGAGAACTTCGGCAAGCTGGTGCTCAAAGGGGAGACTGACAGCAGGCTGGACACGGCAGCAGAATATCTAAAAGAGATCGTAGTCAGTGTCAATAAAATGAACGATAACCTGGGCGGAAAGATGGACCAGATGCTGGACAAGCAAGATGCAACCATTGGAGAAATTCAGGCACTCAGGACCGATCTCAAGGGCTATATGGATATGAGGTTCAAGCGCATTGAATCCGATCTATCAGAGCTGAAAGACATGAAAGTAGCATTAAAAGAGAAGGGATTGATCTAGAGCCTTGATGCCATTGATCGTGTGAAACTCTTTTCTCTTAAGTCAGCCAATTCTCACCACAGAAATTTGCCTGGACCAAAAAGAGCCCCGGACCACCAGGGCTCTCAGCCAGAAGCCGGTGAGCCACACCCTCAAGGAGCTGATCGAGGAGGACCAGGGTCATAAAGAAGGGCAAGAGCTACAGCCCGAGCAACGTCGGCATCATCCAGAAGAACACCTTAGCGTGGATGGGAAGAACCCTGAATTGCCTCAAGGACCACAGAGACTTCATTCTGAGCCACGACCTCTCGGGAATTCCCCCGGCCTTCCAGGTGACGCTCGGAGTCGTCTGCGACGGCCGGGAGATGATCGAGAACGACCCGGCAATTCCAAACAGCATCCACAAAAGGGTCATCCTCCCCCTGCTATCGCAGGCCAAAAGCTTCCTGGTGGCCTCATCAACCCTTGTCCCCGAGCACCAGCTCACAGTGGCCCAGGCGGTCAAAGAGGGCGGCCGCCTGCAGAGCATCACAACCCCGAGGGTCATCCAGGAGCTGCGCCTCAAAAGCTATATCCTCAGGGATGAGTCCCTTCGCAGCAGAACCGAGCTTTACAGCCGCAGCGAAATCAATTTGCACCTGATGGTAACCGAAACCCACCTCTTCCTGGCCCTGCCCCGTCTGGACAGAACCTACGACCTGGAGAACATCATAATCAGCAAGGACCCGCAGGCTGTGGAATGGGGCAGGATGCTCTTCTACTACTTCCTGAGC
>ERZ1645187.5306-NODE-5306-length-10086-cov-11.518293_pt1 | contig 10086 bp, 6 predicted proteins | sample MGYA00575352_ERZ1645187 | MGnify/ENA primary metagenome ERZ1645187 (study PRJEB40837, sample SAMN11349314) | freshwater sediment metagenome | isolation source: river sediment | host: Sediment | place: India: Wazaribad , New Delhi | collected 2017-02-21 ...
GTCCGCGACAAGCCGCTCAAGGCCCGCGTCGTCAAACCCAATTTCGCCCGTCACGGCAAAGCTTTGATCTAGGAGAATCGACATGTCCATCCCCAGCGACCTCAAGTACACCAAATCCCACGAGTGGGTCCGTCAGGAAGCCGACGGCACCGTCACGGTCGGCATCACCGACCACGCCCAGGAAGCCCTGGGCGACATCGTCTTCCTCGAACTGCCGGAAGCCGGCCGCACGGTCAAGGCCGGCGAGGAATGCGCGGTGGTCGAGTCGGTCAAGGCCGCTTCCGACATCTATGCCCCGGTTTCCGGCGAGATCGTCGCGCGCAACGACGCCGCCATCGATGCCCCGGAATCGGTCAATCAGGATGCCTACGCCGCCTGGCTGTTCAAGCTGAAGCCGGCCGATTCCGCCAAACTGGCCACCGAGATCGGCGCCCTGCTGGACGCCGCCGCCTACGAAAAGGTTGCGGCAGAGTAATGACCACCCCGCCTCTTGCCGCTCTCGAACAGCACGACGAGTTCATCGGCCGTCACCTTGGCCAGGACTTCGCCGACACCGCCGCCATGCTGGCCGCCGTCAAGGCCGGCAGCCTCGACCAGCTGATCGCCGAGACCGTGCCGGCCTCGATCCGCCTGCCCGAACCGCTCAAGCTGGCCGGCCCCGTGCGCGAACACGAGGCGCTGGCGAAACTCAAGGCGGTCGCCGGCCGGAACGTGATCGCCAAGTCGTTGATCGGCATGGGTTATCACGACACTCTGCTGCCGAACGTGATCCTGCGCAACGTGCTGGAGAACCCCGGCTGGTACACCGCCTACACGCCCTACCAGGCCGAAATCGCCCAGGGCCGGCTGGAGGCGCTGCTCAACTACCAGCAGATGGTCATCGACCTGACCGGCATGGAACTGGCCAACGCCTCCCTGCTCGACGAGGCGACGGCGGCGGCCGAGGCCATGACCATGGCGCGGCGCGTTTCCAAATCGACGTCGAACGTCTTCTTCGTCGACGAGGACTGCTTCCCGCAGACCATCGACGTCGTGAAAACCCGCGCCGGCTTCTTCGGCTACGAACTGGTCTTCGGCCCCGCGCGGGATGCGGCAAGGCAGGAAGTTTTCGGCGCCCTGCTTCAGTACCCGAACGATCGCGGCGAATGCAACGACCTGACCGACATCATCGCGGCCGTGAAAGTCAGTGGTGGCGCCACGCCACCCGCCGTGGCGGTCGCCACCGACCTGATGGCGCTGGTGCTGCTCAAGTCGCCCGGCGCCATGGGCGCAGACATCGCCCTCGGCTCCAGCCAGCGCTTCGGCGTACCGATGGGTTTCGGCGGCCCGCACGCCGCCTTCTTCGCCTGCAAGGACGAGCACAAGCGCTCCGTGCCCGGCCGCATCATCGGCGTGTCGGTCGATGCGCGCGGCAAGCCGGCCCTGCGCATGGCCCTCCAGACCCGCGAACAGCACATCCGCCGCGAGAAGGCCAACTCCAACATCTGCACCTCGCAGGTGCTGCTGGCCAACATGGCCGGCATGTACGCCGTCTATCACGGTCCCGAAGGATTGCGGACGATCGCCGGCCGCATCCACCGCCTGACCACGATTCTCGCCGAGGGCCTGAAGGCCGCCGGTGTGAAGGTGCTGACCGAAAAATGGTTCGACACCCTCCGCGTCGAGACGGCCGGGGACGTGCCCGGCTACAACCTGCGCAAGGTTTCGGACGCCGTGCGCGCCATCGCTCTCAACGAGAAGACGACCCGCGAGGACGTGGCGGCGCTGCTCAATGGGCTGACAGGACAGTCGTTTGATATCAATGTGCTGGACGACAAAGCTAAAGTCGGTTCTCCAATCGCGGACCTCCTGCGCGGCGACCCGATCCTGTCCCATCCCGTGTTCAATTCGCACCATACCGAACACGAGATGCTGCGCTACCTGAAGAAGTTGCAGAACCGCGACCTGGCCATGGACCACGCGATGATTTCGCTTGGTTCGTGCACCATGAAGCTCAACGCCACGGCCGAGATGATCCCCATCACCTGGCCGGAATTCGCCGACCTGCACCCCTTCGCGCCCGTGGAACAGACCAGGGGCAGCCTGGAACTGATCGCCTCGCTGACGGAATATCTCAAGGCCGTGACCGGCTTTCCGGCGATCTGCATGCAGCCGAACTCGGGCGCCCAGGGCGAATACGCGGGCCTCGTCACCATCCGCCGCTACCAGGCGGCTCGGGGTCAGGGCCACCGCGACGTCTGCCTGATCCCGAAGTCCGCCCACGGCACCAATCCGGCCACGGCCCAGATGTGCGGCCTGCAAGTGGTGGTGGTCGATTGCGACGAGAGCGGCAACATCGACGTCGCCGACCTCAAGGCCAAGGCGGCGGAACACGCCGCCAATCTGTCCTGCCTGATGATTACCTACCCCTCGACGCACGGCGTGTTCGAGGAGGCGGTCAAGGACATCTGCGCCACCATCCACGCCCACGGCGGCCAGGTCTACATGGACGGCGCCAACCTCAACGCCCAGGTCGGCCTCACCTCGCCCGCGGCCATCGGCGCCGACGTCTCGCACATGAATCTGCACAAGACCTTCGCCATCCCCCACGGCGGCGGCGGCCCCGGCATGGGCCCGATCGGCCTGGCGGCGCATTTGGCACCCCATGCGCCGGGACATGTCACGACCGGCGGCACGGGCGCGGTCTCGGCCGCGCCTTACGGCTCGGCGGCCATCCTGCCGATCTCGTGGATGTACATCACCCTGCTCGGCGGCGAGGGGCTGACGCTTGCCACGAAGACCGCCATCCTCAACGCCAACTACGTCGCGGCGCGCCTCAACGAGCACTACCCCGTGCTCTACACCGGCAGCCACGGTCGCGTCGCCCACGAGTGCATCCTCGACATCCGCGCCATCAAGGCGGCGACGGGAGGAAACGCGGGCATCGCCGAGATCGACATCGCCAAGCGGTTGATGGACTACGGCTTCCACGCGCCGACGGTCAGCTTCCCGGTCGCCGGCACGCTGATGGTCGAGCCGACCGAATCGGAGTCGAAAGCCGAACTCGACCGCTTCATCGAGGCCATGATCTCGATCCGCGAGGAAATCCGCCGCATCGAGCGCGGCGAATGGCCGGCCGACGACAACCCGCTCAAGAACGCCCCGCACACCGAGGCGGACATGGTCGGCGACTGGGACCGGCCCTACACGCGCCGGCAGGCCGCCTTCCCGCTGCCCTGGGTGGCCGACAACAAGTTCTGGCCGTTCGTGAACCGCATCGACGACGTCTATGGCGATCGCAACCTGTTCTGCGCCTGCCCATTAGAATCCGGATTTCGGCGGGTAAGCCGCCGAAATCCCGAGAAGCCCAGGCGCTTGGGGAAAAGTCGATACGGCTAGCGTCACCCGTCGCCCCCGGGGCTATACTATTTGTATATCCCCATTTCGAAGGCTTTCCCCATGCTCCACATGGTGGCGTCGCCCGACCTGCGCAAGGGCATGTTCGTCGCGAAGCTGGATCGTCCGTGGCTGGAATCGCCCTTCCTGATGCAGGGCTTCCTGATCGAGGACGACGAACAATTGGCTCAGCTGCGTGAGCTTTGCCGCCACGTGGTGGTCGACCGCAGCCGTTCGGTTGGCCTCGAATACCGGGCGGAGCCGGTGAACGAGCCTTCGCTGCCGCATCACCACCCGCCGGTCAGGGTGCGACCGGAAAAGCCCCTGTATCGCAGCAAGCGCAAGCTGAAGCTGTCCCCGCTGGTCGAAACCGGGGAACGCGATCTCGGCGGACACAAGTTCGCCACCGTCCAATACGTCGACGAAGTCCCCATCGAGGACGCTCTGCCGGCGGCGAAAATCGCCTACCAGGGAACGCTTGACCTGCTGCACGACATCAACACGCAGGTGGCGGCGGGCATGGCGCCCGACATGGAACATGTCGGCCTCACGGTCGACGGCTTGGTCGAATGCGTGGTCCGCAACGCCGATGCGCTGGTGTGGCTGTCCAGGCTGAAGCGCAGCGACAACGAGACCTACGACCATACCCTCAGCAGTTCGATACACCTGATGGCCTTCGGCCGCTATCTCGGCCTGCCGCCCGACGAACTTCATGCCATGGGCACCGGCAGCCTGCTCAAGGACATCGGTTTCATCAGGCTGCCGGCCGAACTCCTGCGCAAGAGCAGCGGCCTGACGCCCCCCGAGCGCGACCGCATGCGCAAGCACGTATGGCTTGCCCGCGAGATCCTGGGCGGCGACTTCGACGCCTTCGAGCCCGCCATGCGCGACATCATCCTCAAGCATCACGAGCGCCTCGACGGCAGCGGCTACCCCGACCGGCTGTGCGGCAAGGACATCGGCCTGGCGGGCGAAATGGCCGGTCTCACCGACAGCTACTGCGCCATGCTGTATCCCCGTTCGTTCCGCCCGGCGCGCAAGAGCCAGTGGATCATCGACCAGATCAATGCCATGCGCGACCGCGCCTTCACCGCCTCGGTGGTCGATGAATTCGTCCAGTTCATCGGCATCTATCCGGTCGGCACGCTGGTCGAACTCAACAGCGGCGAGGTCGGCGTCGTCTTCGAACAGAACCGCGTGCGCCGGCTGAAGCCACGCATCATGGTGCTGCTGGGGCCGGACAAGTCGCCGAATCCGTCGCCCGGCATCGTCAACCTGCTCAACGATCCGCTGGTCAGGGAGGGCGTGCCGTACCAGATCGTCCGCGTCCTGCCGAGCGGCTCCTTCGGCCTGGACCCCAAGGAGTTCTATCTTTGACCGTTCCCGTCCATGGCGCGCTGCCTGGATTGGCTGCCCACGCCACCCTGGTGGATATCGCGGCCGAGATATGCCCGGTATACGGACTCGACGAGCGCTCGCGCTCGGCCTTGCGGACATCCTTTCGCCTGGCGGCGGCCGATCCGCTGCGGCGCGGCGAGGGCTTGCGCGAGCTGCTGCTGGCCGCGGACGGCGACATCGCCGGCGACATCGTGGCGCTCGATGCCTTCCTCGAAATCTTCGCGGCGCTGCCGGAAGCCGATTTCGCCGCCGACTGGCTGACCGAACTGGCGCAGGCCTGGAAGCGCCTGCGGCGGAGCGGCTGCACCGTCGAGCTGCCGCTGCGGGCGGCGCGGGCGCTGGCCGAGCTTGGCGGCCGGCAGTTGCTGGCGGACCGCGAGAGCCTGTCGGCGCTGGAACTGGAAATGATCAACGCCCTGGCGGCGGCCGGCATGTGCGTCGCCGAACTGCTGAGCCGGGATAGCCGCCGCGGTTCGTCGGCGACGGCGATCGACGATGTCGCCGACCACGGCATCGGCAAGGTGCTCGGCGGGCGGCTCGAAATCGCGCTGGCGGAGGACGAGACCGACACCACCGGCCTGCTGCTCCTGCGGCTGCGGCTCGATTCGAGCGCGCTGTCGTTCGATCTGGTGCAGCGCGACGCCATCCTGGACGCGGCCGTCGAGCGCTTGCGGGAACTTCTGCGCGAGTCCGATCTGGTGGTGCGCACGGAACTGCATGGCTGCGCCATCCTGCTGCCGGCCCTGCGTTCGTCGGCGCAGGTGCAACTGGCGGCGCGCAAGGTCATGCAGGCGCTCGAACTGCCCTTCGTCATCGACGGCGTGGTGGCCCGCGCCATCTTCGCCCTGGGCGTCGTCTGGGCGCCCGATCATGGCCGCCGGCCGGCCGACCTGATCCGCTGCGCCGAACTGGCGGTGTCGACGGCGCTGCGCGGCGACCGCGCGACGGTGATCTTCGACCAGCAGTTGCTGATCGAGGCGCGCTACGAGGCCGATCTGGAAAAGGAATTCCTGTTCGCGCTCGAAAACGGCCAGCTGGCGGTGCATTTGCAGCCGCAGGTGGACCTGAAAACCCGCCGCTGCATCGGCGCCGAACTGCTGATGCGCTGGCGCACGCGCGACGGGCACGACGTGCCGCCCTGGCACATTCCCGAAGTCGCCCACCGGCTCGGCGCCGGGCCGCAGCTGACGCGCTGGCTGGTGTTCAGCGCCTGCCGGACGCTGGCCAAGCTGGACGAGGCCGGCGTGGACATCGACGTCAGCGTCAACCTGATGGGGCGCGACCTGATGGACCAGGAACTGCCGATGCTGGTCGAGCAGGCGATCAACTTCTGGCGCGTCCGGCCGGCGCGCCTGACGATCGAATTGATCGAGAGCGCGGTGCTGGGCGATCCGGTGGCCGGCGCGGCGGTGATGGACAGGCTGATCGCGCTGGGCGTATCCACGTCTATCGACGATTTCGGCATCGGTTATTCCTCCATTCTCTATCTCCGGCAGTTGCCGCTGCACGAGCTGAAGATCGACCGGGTGTTCGTCGACGCGATGTCGCGCTCGCGCGAGGACAGGGAAATCGTCGCGTCGCTGATCCAGCTGGCGCACGGCCTCGGCCTGCACGTGGTCGCCGAGGGCGTCGAGGACGAGCCGACCGCCGACCTGCTGCGCGACATGGGCTGCGACTACGGGCAGGGCTACTGGATCGGCAAGGCCATGCCGGCCTCGGAGATGCCGGCATGGATCGAATCGTGGAACCGGCAGGCCGCGGCGGCTGAAGGCTAGCCGGCTTCGCCGGTCGCCAGCGCGTGGCTGGCGTGGCCCTCGTCGCCGAGCGCCAAAGTCAGCCATGGCAGCACGCCGCCCAGCGTCGCCGCCAGCGTCCAGGGCGGGTTGACGATGAACATGCCGCTGCCGTGCATGCCGAAACCGTCGCCGCCCGGCGCGCGCACGGCGAGGCTGGCGTCGAGCCAGCGGCCGGCGGCCAGCCTCTTCAGTTTCTCGGGCAGCTGGCGCGCGTCGCCGCGCTGCAATTGCGGATACCAGACGGCGAAGATGCCGGTCGGGAAGCGATCGAGCCCTTCCTTGAGGGCGGCGACCACGCGCAGGTAGTCGCGCTTGTCCTCGTAGGCGGGATCGATCAGCACCAGGCCGCGCCTCAGCGGCGGCGGCAGCACCGACTTGATCTCCTGGAACCCGTCGGCGCGCCGGATGGCGACGCGATGGCCAGCCTTGGCGAAGGCGCGTTCCAGGAAACGATGATCGGTCGGATGCAGCTCGAACAGGCGCAGGCGGTCGTCGGCCCGCATCAGCTCGTGCGCCAGCCACGGCGAACCGGGGTAATGGCGCAGGCGGCCGTCCGAGTTCATGGCGCGTACCTGCCGCACGTAGTCGGCGACCGCCGGCGGCAGGTCGGCGCGCTCCCAGAGCCGGCCGATGCCGCCGGCGAACTCCGAGTTCGTCGTCGCCTGCTCCGAATCGAGCAGGTAGCGTCCCGCGCCGGCATGGGTGTCGATGAACCAGTACGGCTTCTCCTTCTGGTTCAGGTGCCGAAGCAACTGCACGAGGATGCAGTGCTTGAGGACGTCGGCGTGGTTGCCGGCGTGGAAGGCGTGGCGGTAGCTCAGCATGGGCGATCTGTAGAATCGGCGGCCATGAATGATACGCAGGGTGTGCGGGTTTCCAAATTGCTCGCCGAGCGCGGGCTCTGTTCGCGCCGCGAGGCCGATGCCTACATCGAGCAGGGCCTGGTATTCGTCAACGGCGAGCGGGTGACGCAACTCGGCACGCGCGCGGCGCCGGACGCGGCCATCACCCTGGCCGGCGAGGCGCGGGCGCGGCAGGCGCGGCAGGCGACCATCCTGCTGCACAAGCCGGTCGGCTACGTGTCGGGTCAGGCCGAGGACGGCCACAAGCCCGCCGTGACGCTGATCCGCGCGGAAACCCAGTTCGCCGGCGACGGGGACCGGCGCTTCCAGCCGGCGTGCCTCAAGGGCCTGGCGCCGGCCGGACGGCTGGACATCGACTCGACCGGCCTGCTGGTGCTGACTCAGGACGGTCGCGTGGCGCGCCAGTTGATCGGCGAAAACTCCGACGTCGAGAAGGAATACCTGGTGCGCATCGAGGGCGCCCTGGACGCGCGCGGCCTGGCGCTGCTCAACCACGGCCTGTCGCTGGACGGCAAGGCGCTGCGGCCGGCGCGGGTGACGCGGCTCAACGACGACCAGCTGCGCTTCATCCTCAAGGAAGGCCGGAAGCGGCAGATCCGCCGCATGTGCGAACTGGTGGGACTGCGCGTCACCGGCTTGAAGCGCGTGCGCATCGGCCGTGTCCGGCTGGGCGACCTGCCGCTTGGGCAATGGCGCTTCCTGCGCGACGGCGAGCGCTTCTGACCGCGCCGAAACGGTAGAATGGCGCCCTTCCGTCGTTAACCAAGCGCCCAGCATGTTCGATATCGTCCGCAACAACAAGAGGGTGGTCCAGGTCGTCATGGCCATCCTGCTGCTACCTTTTGCCTTCTTCGGCGTCGATTCCTACATCAGCGATGGCGGCGCCGGCGCCGGCAACGTGGCGACCGTGGGCAAGGGCAAGATCACCATGGGCGAATTCGAGGAAGCCTTGCGCGAACAGCAGGACCGGTTGCGGCCGACCCTGGGCGGACGCGATCCGGCCTTGCTCGACAGCCCGGAACTGCGCGAGGCCGTGCTCGAGAACCTGGTTCAGCGGCAACTGCTGATCCAGTACGCCAGCGAGGCGCGCCTGGGCGTGAGCAACGAGCAGCTCGGCCGCTTCATCGCTTCGGTGCCTTCCCTGCAAGTCGATGGCAAGTTCTCGCCGGAACGCTACGAGGCGGTGGTGGCCTCCCAGGGCATGAGCAAGCCGATGTTCGAGGCGCGTCTGCGGCAGGACATGGCCATGCAGCAGGCCACGGCGGCCGTCGCCGACGCCGCCCTGCCCGGCGCCACCGCCGGCGGCCGCTGGCTGGCCGCCCAGCTCGAGGAGCGGGAGGTCAGCGAAGTCATCATCCGCTCCGACCGTTATCTGGGCCAGGTCAAGGTGACGCCGGAGGCGATCAAGGCCTATTACGACGCCAACCAGGCGCGTTTCCAGGTGCCCGAGCAGTTGCGCGCCGAATACCTGGTGCTCAGCCGCGACCAGCTGGCGGAACAGGCGACGGTCAGCGACGACGAGATCAAGGCCTGGTACCAGTCGCACGCCGACCGCTATCGCCAGCCGGAAGAGCGGCGCGCCAGCCACATCCTGCTGACGGTGGCCAAGGACGCCCCCGCCGAGGCGGTCAAGGCGGCCGAAACCAAGGCCGCCGGGATACTCGCGCAACTGCGCGCGACGCCGGCGGACTTCGACAAGCTGGCCCGCCAGCATTCACAGGATCCGGGTTCGGCCGCGCGCGGCGGCGACCTCGAATGGTTCGGCCGCGGCGCCATGGTCAAGCCCTTCGAGGATGCCGCGTTCGGTCTCAAGGAAGGCCAGATATCGGAGCCGGTGCGCTCGGACTTCGGCCTGCACATCATCATGCTGACCGGCGTGCGGGCCGAGCGCGGCCGTCCGCTGGAGGAAGTGAAGGGCGATATCGCCGCCGAGCTGAAGACGCAGGCGGCGGCGAAGAAGTATCTGGAAATGGCCGAAGCCTTCGCCAACACGGTCTACGAGCAGTCGGACAGCCTGGAACCCGCCGCCGAGAAGTTCAAGCTGCCCCTCCAGAAGAGCGACTGGATCGTCAAGGGCACGGCCGGCGCCGGGCCCTTCGCCAATCCGAAGCTCAATGCCGCGCTGTTCGGCGATGACGCGCTGAAGAACAAGCGCAATACCGATGCCGTCGAAATCTCGCCCAACACGCTGGTGTCGGCGCGGGCCATCGAGCACAAGCCGGCGGCGCTGCAGACGCTGGAAATCGTCACCGGCACCATCGAGAAGTTCCTGGCCAACGAGGAGGCCGCGAAGCTGGCGGCCAGCGAAGGCGAAGCCCGGCTGGCCCGCCTGAAGAATGGCGAGGCGACCGATGTCTCGTGGGGTACGCCGCGCAAGATGACGCGCGCGCAAGCCGCCGGCCTGCCGCCGGAGGTGGTGCGGGCGGTGTTCGGCGTCGACGCGACCAAGCTGCCCGCCTATGCCGGCATCGCCGGGCCGGGCGGCTATGGCCTGGTGCGGGTGTCGGCGGTCAAGCCCTACACCGGCGCCACGGCCGCCGAGGGCGCCAAGGATGCCGAGCCGGCCGAGGCCAAGGCCTTGCGCGAACAATATGCGCGAGTGCTGGCGGACGAGGAAATGATCGGCTGGATGGCCACGCTCAAGCGCAAGTATC
>ERZ1645187.5307-NODE-5307-length-10086-cov-4.312930_pt1 | contig 10086 bp, 9 predicted proteins | sample MGYA00575352_ERZ1645187 | MGnify/ENA primary metagenome ERZ1645187 (study PRJEB40837, sample SAMN11349314) | freshwater sediment metagenome | isolation source: river sediment | host: Sediment | place: India: Wazaribad , New Delhi | collected 2017-02-21 ...
GCGGGCAACCCGCTATACGTCATTTCCCAGAAGACCCTGACGGGGCACTCCAAGGGTGGCGCGGCGTTGTTCCAGATGTCCGGACTCACTCAGGTGTTCGCCAACTCCACCGTTCCGGGCAACAAGTCGCTCGACTGCTTGGATCCCGAGTTTGCCAGCGATTCGTTCCTCGTGTGGCCGCGCAAGCCGATCGATGTGGGCACCGTCAAGGCGGCGCTTTTGACCTCGCTCGGATTCGGCCACGTCTCCGCCATCGTGGCACTGGTTCATCCCGGTGCCTTCGAGCAGGCCATTGCCAACGCCTCTGGTGAGGAAGCGGCACGCCAGTGGCGGGAGCGGGCGAGCGAGCGTTTGGCCGCCGGCCACCGCCAGTTCCACAAGGGAATGATCGGGCACGCCCCGCTCTTCGAGGAGGCGGAGGGACGCCGCTTCGATGGCGACGCCCACGAGCAAGAAGCGGCCATGCTTCTTGATCTGGATTCGCGGCTCGGAGAGAACGGGGTCTACTAGAGGCTCAACGCCGCAAAATCAGGGCCGGTAGGTCTGAGGAGACTCAGGCCTGCCGGCTAGTTTGCGTTCTTGACTGATCTACTGAGTTTGCGTGGTGACGCGATATGCGAGTTGGGAATGGGGTATTCCGCGTCCCAACGTCCACGCGTGGTTCACTTTGATGTGTAACGACGACGGCGGAGCCTCGCCTACGATTAGCCGCCCGTTTCGATTTGGGTACCGGGTTGACGGCGGCGATAACTGGTTGTGACGGGGGCCGTCGTCGTCAAAAAACGGAGGGAGCACCCATTCGAGTGCTCCCTCCGCCTTACTATAGCTCTTACTACTTCAGGAAGTGGACCGACGGGTTCGTCCCAGCCTCCGGGTGGAGGGTGAAAGATTCGCGGGTCTCCAGCAGCTTCGAGACTTCGGAGTCCGGATCGTCCAAATCGCCGAAGAAGCGTGCGCGGGCCGGGCACACCTCGACACAGGCTGGCGTGCGGCCCTCTTCCAAGCGCTGTTCGCAGAACGTGCACTTGGAAACTGTTGCAGGCTGCTGAGGCTGGACATCATAGCCACCCAGTGGGAAGGGGTTGGCCCGGCGGATCACATCGGCGTTGCGGGTGCGGACGCCATCGTAGGGGCAAGCCTCCACGCAGGCGCCGCAGCCGATGCACTTGTCGTAATCGATGAGGACAACGCCATCCTTTTCGCGCTTGAATGTGGCACCCGTTGGGCACACCGGCACGCACGGCGGGTTGTCGCAGTGTTGGCAGGCAACGGTGAGGAACCACATGGAGGGCCCTCCCGGTGTTTTCGCTGGCGTGTGGTCCTGTTCGCCGCCCACCGTCCAGACGTTATTCCACCAGACATCGTCCGGCAGATTGTTTTCGGTCTTGCATGCGATGGCACAGGTATCGCACCCGATGCACCGATCTACATCCACGAGCATTCCAAGACGCATGGTCACTCCTTCTTTTCGAGGGCGCTCCCGCCGTGGCGGGCGCTTCCTTAGTTTGTGCGTCCTTCACCAATGGGACGTGTTCTGGGCGGGTCAATGACGGGGGCGTGAATCCCCGCCTGTAGGACGGCGCGGCGCAGGTGCTCTAAGCCAACCGCGGCGGCGGCTCCGGCCACGGCCCGCGCGCGTTTCGAGTTCGGGGCGCATATCGTGAGGACAGCGGGAACGACGGTGCCGATCATGCCGCCGGCCACCACGAAGCGGTCTCGCTGAAGGCCCTCGACCAATTCGCGGGCACTCAGGCGCGAGGCGGTGTTGCCTTCGCCGAGCTTCCTGATGTACAGGGCCTGCAGGGTACCACTGGCGGCGCCACTGGCTAGGCCGAGGCAGCGCATCCAGCGCGGCTGGGTGGTGGCCAGGGCTCCGGACAGGGCCGCACCGGCTTGCACCGCGTTGGCCGCGAAGAGGGCAGGGACCTCACGGGGAAGCCAAGACTGGACTGCTTTCGCATGGTTGAGGAACAGGCCGTCGTAGACGGCCAGCACAACGGCCCCGGTGTTTGCTAGCGCCGTTGCGCCGGTGCGCACCGGTTGGGGCAGGAACGGCAGGAGGCTCACGGCGCCACCCGCGGCGAAGGCTCCGAACGCCCACGAGCCGCGGGCGATCCACGAGGTATCTGGCCTGACGAACACACGGGGGAACCGCTCGGGGCGCCCCAGATCGGCCAGAAGCAAGATGCCCTTGCCACCGGCCGCGAGTGCCCAGCCGACGGCCATTCCTGTAGGATTACGCGCCGCGCTGGATACTGTGTAGGTGGCAGCTCCGATGCCGCCGAACGCCATCTCCCACCACATCTGGGGCACAGCCCACTGGCGGTCGCGGCGGTAGGGGAGCTCGCGCCGGCCAGATTCGAGCCAGCCGATCTCCTCGGTATCCGCGAACTTGGAGGCGGCGCCAGAAACTGGCACGGAGGTGGGAACGGTCTGGCGCCCCGGAGGCGTCACGCGGCCGTCCTTCATGATGTGACCAGCGGTGGTGGGGTTCGGGCGATGTGCGGGAGCGGTTTGGACCTCACCTTCTGGCACCCAGCCCAAGCCGTCGCGTACTGCGCGCTCCGCGCAGGTATCTACCCAGCTTGATGCTGTGTGGACAACCGCTTCCACCGTGTCCTTAAAGATGCGGATTGGTTTGGGTAGCGACTCACTCATTGCACGTCCCCCGTTCGCATTGTCCTGATTCCTGACCGAACAGTGCGGTCCCGGCCTTCGCCACGATTCGTACTGCTACAGACAGTGCGCCAACAACGCCGAGGATCACCCCTAAACGTGCTGCTGAGACGGCCTTCTTGTAGGTCTCGCCATCCACTTCACGGACTTCATTGCTCATGCCTGTTCACCCTCCCAGTGGCGGATCTCCACCGCAACATCGAAGAAGCTCTGATTGACGGAGGCTGGGTTCAGCCTCATGTGTGTGAGTTCGGAGGGGGCGCCGGCGATGTGCTGGTGGCCCAACCAACCCTTCGGTAGAGAGACCATACCTTCGGGCAGGGCGTCGGACACGATGGCGGTGACCACAACGTGGCCACGATCGTTGAAGATCTCCACCGTGTCACCGGTCTCGATCGATCGATTGGCCGCGTCCGTCGGGTTCATCCTCACCGTCGGGCCGGGGTCCAACTCGCGGAGCATGGGGACCTCTGCGTACTGGGTGTGCACGCGCCAACGCGTGTGCTCCTGGAAGAAGGCCAGCGGGTACTTGTCATGGACAGGGGACGTTGGCCACGCTTCGACCGGCGGCGAGAAGAAGGGCAGGCGCTCGGAGACTGGGTCGAATCGGAGCGAGGTGCCCGACTGCGCGCGGGGCCTCGGGTTTGGATTGTAGAACTCCGCCCGTCCCGTTGGAGTGGGGAACGTGCCGTCGAAACCCAGACACACGTTGGGCTTGTCCGGGTCTTGGTACCAGACCTTGACCGCGCCTTCTTCCTTGACGCGATCCAGCGTGAAGCCGATGCGCTCGGCCCACGAGTCATTAATCGCTGTCTTAATGATCTCATCGTCGGAGTCGGGGAAGTACTCCTTGATGCCGAGGCGGGCGGCCAGCATCCTGAGAATCTCGATGTCAGGCTTGGATTCGCCGAGCGGCTCCACCGCCTTATCGCCCCACATGATGAAGGGATGGTTGTTGCCGAACTGGAGATCTTGCCGCTCGAACCAGTGCGCGGCCGGCAGGACCAGATCGGAGTATTCGACGGTGTCTGAATTGTAGATGTCTACCGTGACGATGAAGTCGAGCATCGGCAGGACCTTGTCGAGCCACTGGTTTCGATCACAGAAGGCGCCAAGAGGATTACAACCGGATACGTACAGCGCCTTGATGGCATCAGGCTTTTCTTGGATCGTGCCCTTGTTGGCCACCTCGAACATGTCATCGGTGTAGATGGTGCGCGCTGCGTGCCCATCTGGCATCAACCAGCGCGGAAAATCGAGGTTCTCCGCGAAGTACCACTTGAAGCCGAGCTGAGAACCAGGCCTGCCAACGTTACCGGTCACGCACGCCAGAGCGGATTCCGCGAAGGTGGAGAGGTGCCCATTGTCCCAGTGATCGATTCCCATGCAGTGATAGAAGCTCGTGGGAGTTTCCGTGGCGCACGTGACCGCCAACTCGTGCAGTGTCTCCGCCGGGATGGTGGTGAACTCTTCGGCCTTATCGAGCGTCCATTCGTCAACGGCGCCCCACAGCATGTCAAGGCCCGTGCGAACTTTGATACCGTTCACTTCGAAGCTTCCGCGCAGGCGCGTATCCATGAATCCCTCGGTGAGCTCAACGGCGCGATCCTCGGAATCGCTCCACACGATGAAGGGCTCGTCATTGACTTCCTGACCCGTTGCCGGGTTCACGTGAGTTGTTGGTTCTTCGCCCGTGAGGTCATTGGCCCGCAGGAACTGTCCGTCATCCTCGCGCACGAGGAGCGGTGCCACAGTGGAACGGCGCAAGTAGGCGTCATCCTGAAGCCCCTCGTCTAGTACCACGCGCGTCATGGCGAGGAACATCGCCGGATCTGAGCCAGAGCGGATGCGCACCCACTGGTCCGCCTTCGAGGCTGTTGGGGTGTAGACCGGGTCAATCACGATCACCTTGGCGCCCTTATCCTTGGCGTCGGCAACGAAGTGCCAGGTGTGGATCTGCGCCTCGGTCATGTTTGAGCCAACGATGAAAATCGTCTTGGCGTTCACCAAGTCCGCCGGATCGTTGTTGGGCATGCCGCCGAAAACGCGGGTCAGGCCGTAGGATTGCGCCACGTCAAGGGTGTTGCTGATCGTTGTGCCTTCAAGCGCTCCGAAGAAGCGTGAGGTGGCTCCGAAGTGCGAGGAGGTAAGCGTTCCATAGTTGCCTGAACCCTCCGTGTAGGCGATGGCGCGGGAGCCGTACTTTTCCTTGGTGGCCTCGAAGTTCTCGACAACCATGTCGATTGCTTCGTCCCACGAGATTTCCTCCCATTGGCCAGAGCCGCGGGGGCCAACCCGCTTCTTTGGGTGGAGGATGCGCCGGGCGCTTTACTGCTGCTCGGGTTGAGTCAGGCCGCGCAGGCAGATGCGGTTGTACTGTGGATCGGGCAACGGCGCGGGTGAAACCCCAACCACCTTTCCGTCACGGACGTGCGCCATGACGGGGCATCCGCCAAAGCAGTTCGGGCGGCAAAACGTTCGCACCCACTTTTCGCCCGCCTTTGACGCCGCCGATGTTGCCGGGGCATCCATTAACTGGGGACCCATGACCATGGCAACTCCTCCTCATCCTCAAGATCGTGGACTGGTTGATAACTCTGACTGAGTTACAACTGTCACTTAGATGTTTTCAAGCTATCAGGATGCGTAAAGCAGTGACCCGGGACCTTGGTCTCAGGGTCCAAAAACGTTGTGAGAGGGGTTAGTTCTTGCAGCCGTAATCCCCGGCATGCCGCCAAAAACTGCGCGCTACTGATTTGTGGAACACTTTGCGCGTATAAATGCGGGCATGTGCTGGTTCACGCATAGTACTGCTGAGGTCTTCCCTGTCCGTGGCCGGCGGAGCTCGATCCACTGGAGTCTTCCCGAAGCTTTTCCGAAACTCTTTCGAGTGGAACGGTTATGGAGCGAGAATAACTGTTACAACATCTCCAATGAGTCTCTAAGTGTTCCACTGCGTGAAAGGAAGTGAGGGTGACCGTGTCCGCCCGGTGTCCGGTTGTGGCTGGCAACTATTCCACTGGGTGAAAGAGAGTAGGGAGCCTCGCTAGATCTGATCGTCGGCCGCAACCAAATCGATCTGCCACAGGCGGCGCGCGGGATCGGACTTGTCCCCCGCCTCGCTCATCTCATTGATAAGCTCCGTGAACTTATCGAGCAGTTCCGTAAACTGGTCCGGAGTGAGCGAGACGGAGGATTTAGTAAAGGTTCCGTGGATATCACTGTCGCGGCCTGCAACATACTCGGGTGCCCACGCCACGAGCCGGTCCAGGACGCGGCGGTGTTCCTCAGCGAGCACGTGTAGGAGTGACAGGCCGAGTGCCTCATCTTCAACCGGGTGAGTGGGGCTCCCGAGGCTTTGGGAACCTGAAACGGTGGTCCACACGCGATCACGGCGGTCCCGCGCGTGCTCTGGGGCCTCCTCAATGAGACCGGCTTCTGCCAGAACGCGGAGGTGGAAACTCAGCTTGTTGGCCGGAACCTCGAGATCTTCAGCGAGATCAGCGGCGCGCGCGTATTCATACCGATTGAGAGCTGACAGGATCTCGCGGCGCAGGGGATTGGACATCGCTTTGAGCATTGCGGTTGTCATCGTGTTTTCTTCAAGCGCCATACTCACATGCTAGCAAGTACCCAACGAACATTGCGCAATAATAGTTGCGCAAAAATACCTGTATAACTATGATGTTTGGCACAAAGGACACCAAGAGCTCGCGCCTGTGGGCCAATAAGCGTTACGTCACGTGGTTGATCTCGGACACGAGCAAGGGGCTAGCCGGCACACTCATCAACTTCGCCATACCGCTGCTTACCCTTATGGTCACCAATGATCCCGCGCAGGCAGGCATCATTGGTGGGGTTGGTATGGGCGTCCAGGTCACGTCAATGCTGGCGGGCGGGGTACTGGCAGATCGCCACTCGCGAATCAAGCTCATGGTGATTGGCTCAGCGATCGGCGCTGTTCTCGCGGCCGTCTTCGCCGCCGTGGCGTGGGCGGACTCGCTGAGCTTCACACTCCTTCTCGCAACAGAAATCCTCATGGCGCTGCGCGGCGGAATCTTCAACACCGCAGGGGAAGCCCAGCTCAAGAGCGTGGTCCCGGCCAGCGCGATGGGGCGTGCCCAAGCCGCGAACCAAGGCCGCGATGCCGCCCTCCCGATCGCGGGCAATCCCATCGGCGGATTCCTGCTGGGCATCGGGGGCTGGATGGTTGGCGCCGTCATGTGCGCCGCGCACCTCCTCTCAGCGGCCACAGCCGTGATCTTGGGGCGGATGGGCGATCTAAACCCCGAGGCTCAGCAGTCACCGCACCATCAGGTGCCGGGTCTGGAGGGGCAGGATCAGCCGGATCAGCTCGAAGAATCTCACAAGCCCAACGCCTTCACCGAGATCACGGAAGCCTTCGGTTGGCTGTTCAAGCGCCCAGACCTACGCAACGTCATGCTCATTGCCACGATCATCAATCTGGGCTTCAACGCGGCGGTCACAACGGCCATCTATGTGCTTCAGCAAACCGGCCACTCCCCGGTCCAGATCGGGACAGTCTCCTCAGCCATGGGAATCGCCATGCTGTGCGGGGCCGTCATTGCGCCCTTCCTCGTGCACAGGATTGGAACCGGCCGTCTGGCTGTGGGCTGCTTGACCATCCTGACGGCGGGCGTGGCGGCATTGACCATGACGGATTCGCTTCTCAGTATGGCCATTATCCTCAGCGCCTCCAGCGTGCTGATCCCGGCGCTCAACTCCGGACTCATGGGCTACTTCATGGTTGCGGTCCCCACGCATTTGCTAGGCAGGGCGAATAGTGCCGTTGGAATTCTGGCGATGGGAGCGATGCCGCTCGCCCCGCTGGTGGCTGGTTTCGGACTCTCATGGGCTGGCCGCGCGGGCACCATCATGGCCTGCGCCGGGGTGTGCGCGCTCGCGGCCCTCATCGCGGCGTGTAGCCCGGGCGTTCGCAGCCTGCCGAAGGAGGCGGACTGGGCGGATCACGCCAAGCAGTTCGCATACGGCGCCTAGGCTAAGCCATCCCGTCCAGCCATGCGGCAAAGACCTCGCGCCTCATCTCTGCGCACCGCCCCACGATCCGCCTTTCGCTGGCAAGGAACGGATCCGCTACCCCCGCTCGCGCAGCAGCGGTTCGAGAATACCCACGTTCTCGAAGAGCACATGCTGGAGCACGAAGGCTGTCCACCCTAGTTCTTCGCGATTCATGGGCTGCCTCCTACTTCAGCGCACGCCAGATGACGTCCTATTGAGAGGGTAGTGCGGCGGGGTGGGATTCGCCGTCGTCGTCCCAAAAAAAGCTGGTTGGTACGTACGCCGTTTTTGACGACGACGACGAAATCCGAACGCAGCCGAGCTTGCTCGAGTTGCTGAGGATGAGGAAGGCATCATGGCTGCCCAAGCGACGACGAAAACCTAATACCGGATCGCGTCGATGGGCTTGACCCGTACGGCGGCAACGGCGGGAATGATCCCGCACAGGGCACCTACTCCGGTGGCGATCCCAACGCCCGCGAGCGCGGCGGACATGGGGAATGCGGGAACGTCTTGGAGCAGGATGTCCATGCTTTCCAACGGGAGCACCCGCATGATGAGAATGGCAATTCCCACCCCGATCACGCCGGCCACGAACGTCGCCACTACGGATTCCATGAATACGGAGAAGAACACGCGTTTGGCGGAGGCCCCCACGGCGCGGCGGATACCGATCTCTCGGATGCGCTGGCGCACGGTCACGATGGCCACGTTCAGGAGACCGAGAGCTCCCAAGAAGATGACAATACCGCCGATCACCATGATGATGAGCCGCACGGTGGCCATCTGATCGCCCTCGCTGCCCCACATTTCCCCGCCGTATGCCTCGGCTTGCCAGCCATCGCCCAAAACCGATGAGAGCGCGGCCGGGAGGATATCGCGGGCCTCATCGGCCTGATCCGGCCCCACCCACACCATCATTTCGTTCGAGGCAGTGTCCTCGTTCGCACCCGCGGGCTGCATGAGCTGCCACGAATCGTAGGGCATATAGATGATGGAGGTCCACGGGTCCTGAGCCTTGACCACGCCAACAACGCGAAGCTGTTGCGGGGAATCACCATCGAGATGAAGAATCATGGGGGAGCGATCGATGTTGGGCGAGCCGAGCTGCTCCCACATCACCGAGTTGAGCACCACCGGGGTCAGGCGCTGGTTAACATCGCCGGGGCGGAGCCAACGTCCCTCCTGAACGTCGAGCCGGAAGAGAGTTGCGTAATCCGTATCCACGGCGCTGAACTGAGGTGATGCCCAGCCTCCATCAGCCATTCCGTCATCTACCGGCACACCGTTGACCGTCCCAGAGTTGGTGAGTTCGTTGAACTCCCGGAACTGATATCCGGGAAGTTCCCAGAGGTTGGCTACGCGCGACCAGTGGGTGATCTTGAAGCGATCGGCCACCTGAAGCATGGCGTTGCCGAGCGGATCCGGGATGGAGCCGAGCTCTTGGGCTTCGGTTTCCACGTCACCCGCGGTGCCCCCAGCCGAACTCGAATCCGAATCTGAATCTGAAGAAACGCTCATACAACCCGGACCAACGCACTGGCCCATATCGTAGGCGTCGCCGCCCGCCATGGTGCCCGAGTTATCTGTCTTATAGGCGCTGATGTGCAGCGTGACTTCGCGGCCTTCCCAAGCCTCACTCATCTCCCGGTTGGACTGCTCCAGTAGATCACCGAGAGCCATAACGGTGGACATGGCGGCCACGGCGGCGGTTACTCCCACGAGCGAGAGGATGACGCGCGCCTTTTGAACCTTGACCTCGCCCCACGCTTCAATGAGGGCGGCAACAATCTTATTGATGAACTTCACGGATGCCTCCATCCGATGCAACGGAGGGGACGAGCGCCTCGCGGGGATCGTCCACGTGATGAAGTACGCCGTCATAGAGTGCGAGCACTCGGTGGGCGCGAATGGCCACGTTGAGATCATGCGTGATCACGATAAGGGCGGCGTTGTTCTCGGAAGCTACCTCTTCGAGGAGTCCCATGACGGTGCGCCCCGTGTCCGGGTCCAGTGCTCCGGTCGGCTCATCCGCTAAGATCACGCGGGGCCTACGTACCAGCGCGCGGGCAATGGCGATGCGTTGCTGTTCGCCGCCGGACATTTCCGTGGGATAGGAATCGAGGCGATCTCCCAGTCCAACGTGCTCTAACATCTCCGCTGCGATATCGTGGCGGCGCCAGAACTCGCGACCGGCGCTGTACAGAAGTGGAACCTCCACGTTCTCCTGGGCAGTCCGCGCCTGAAAGATGTTGAACTGCTGAAACACGAAGCCGAAGCTCTCTCCACGCATGTGGGCGCGGCGGGCCTCGCTGAGCTTGACGGCGTCCTGTCCATCAATCGTGTACGAGCCCTCTGAGGGCCGATCCA
>ERZ1645187.5308-NODE-5308-length-10081-cov-5.215639_pt1 | contig 10081 bp, 9 predicted proteins | sample MGYA00575352_ERZ1645187 | MGnify/ENA primary metagenome ERZ1645187 (study PRJEB40837, sample SAMN11349314) | freshwater sediment metagenome | isolation source: river sediment | host: Sediment | place: India: Wazaribad , New Delhi | collected 2017-02-21 ...
TCGCCGGTTTCCGGCGGCACGGTTCAGGGCACGGTTCACATTGCGGAAGATGTCATTATGGAGCTTGCGAAAAAGACTCTTTTGACAGTACCCGGAGTCCAGCCCGCAAATCCCGGAATAGCGTCGAAACTGGGAATCGGGAGAAAGGCGAGCGACGGCATTCGTGTGGCCGTCGAGGAAGGCAAGCCGCCGATCATAACGGTGGATGTGTTCATCCTTATCAAATACGGCCTCAGAATCCCTGATGTTGCGTGGGATGTCCAGGAATCGGTCAAGTCCAATCTGGAGCAGTACACCGGATATGCCGTGAAAGCCGTCAATATAAACGTCCAGGGAGTTTATTTCGAGGGGAAGAAGACTGAAGCGGCCCCGGCGCAGAAGCCCCTGGACAAGGAATTCGTCGAAGAACAGGAACCGTCAAGCGGCCCGGTTTCACCCGAGATCGATCAGTACTGATCGAGGGCTGGAGATTCAGATACGAAATGGGGCCGGTTCGTTGTGAGCCGGCCTTTTCAGTCTGGGGTGATTGAATGTACTATTTCTGGCGCAAGACGGAATTAGGAAAGATTTCGCTCTCCCGGGACGGCCTCGCACGATATATCAGCGCCTTTCTCAAGGAGCCCTTCACGTGTCATCACGTGACGCTGTCTCCGGCGGAGAGCACGCTGTTTCTTGGAATAGGCTGCCCGGAAGATTCGAGTCCGCTTGACCATAAGGTCGTTCAGGAAAAAGTTGTAGAGGCCATCCGGCAACTTGGGCTGTCGACGAGAATTACGTGGATCGAACAGGAAAATGTCTCTGTTCATTCGCTGATTTCCAGTGTCCTCGTGAACCGCCCGATTCTTTGGGGTGTGGTCGGATTCGCTGTCGCGGCCCTTTTCATCATGGGGCTGAAATGGTTTTTGCTTGCCGGTATTATCGGTGTTCTCGCTTTTGGCGCTTCCCGTGCGATTTTTTCGGAAAAAGGCCGGGAATATGTCAGGATGATAGAGAAGCGGATCGGAAGGTAACGAGGTGCCGAAAGCCTTTCTGCCGCAAAAGCGTCGGCGATCGCGAGAGATCGCTTTACAGATGTTGTATTCGCTCGATATACGAAGATCCGAAGACGTTGAAGACGCGATTGATTGTTTCCCCTCCGAAGGAGAGGATGAAGACGTCTTCGCCTATGCGGTGCGCCTCGTTCGCGGTTCTTTCGGGAAGCGAATGGAAATCGACGGTTTGATACGCGAGCACCTGACCGGCTGGCGGCCTGAGCGGATGGTCGCTGTCGACCGCATCGCCGTCAGGCTTGCTCTGTACGAAGGTGTCGTCGGACGCCTGACTCCGGTTCCTGTAGCCATATCCGAAGCGGTGGAGCTGGCGAAGGCGTTCGGAACGGACGAGTCGGGCAAGGTTGTGAACGGCGTTCTCGGAAAGCTCGTCCGGGCATTGCCCCCAGTTCCGGAGCCGGAAGCACATGAAGCGGGTGACGTATCTGGTTCTGACTGTTGACCAACTGACGGATCGAATCAGTTCCGTCTTCATGGGAGAACCTTCTTTTCAGAATCTGGCCGTTCGCGGCGAGATCATCGAGATGACCCGTCACGGCAGCGGAAACGTTTTTTTTGCTCTCAGCGGCGAGGAAAGCCGGATCGCGTGTGTTCTGTTCAAGTCGGATGCCCAACGTGTCCCCTTATGGCCCCGAACCGGCGATGAGGTGATCGCGGAAGGTAGAGTGGCCGTGTATGGACAGCGCGGAATCTACCAGATTTATGCGCGACGCCTCTCTCCGGTCGGCGCCGGGGCTGCGGCGCGGGCCAGAGAAGAGTTGAAACGACGTCTCCAGGATGAAGGCGTTTTTTCTCCCGAATTGAAACGTCCGCTGCCCGAATATCCCGGCCGCGTTGTTGTGGTCACCTCCCCAACGGGTGCTGCGGTGCATGATGTCATTCGCGTCGCCGGGAACCGCTTCCCCTGTTGCGAGTTGATCATCGTGCCGGTGACGGTGCAGGGGTACGAAGCGGCGAGTTCCGTTCCGGAAGGAATTTTTCGGGCGAATCTTGTTGAGAACGCGGAGGCGTTGCTTCTGGTCCGGGGCGGCGGGAGCAGGGATGACATGAATCCCTTCGACGACGAAAACATCGTCCGTGCGGTCCGGGCATCGCGACTTCCTGTCGTTACTGGGCTCGGGCACGATATTGACGTGTCGCTTTCGGACCTGGCCGCCGATGTCGCGGCGGCGACTCCTTCCGCTGCGGCGGAACTTCTTTTTCCCGACATTCAGGAAATCCGTTCAACGCTGCGCCGTACGATGCGCCTTGCTTTGAGCCGTCTGCAAATGGTATTTCAGCGGCATGTCCATCGTCTTGAACGCCTTTCGGGAAGATTGCGCGATGTGCACGAGAAACGTGTGCGTGAGCAATCCCAGACGCTTCAGTTGCGGAGAACCCTTCTCGACTCAAGGATCGCGCGTGCTCTTGCGCGCGAAAGTTCACGTCTTTCGGTGATGAATGCCGGGCTTCTCTCTCTTTCCCCTCTCCGAGTCCTTTCCCGTGGGTATTGCATTTGCGAGACCGAAGAGCATCGCCGTATCCGCTCCCTTTCGGAGATCCGCCCCGGAGAACGGATCCTTTTGCGGTTTGTCGACGGATCCGTTCGTGCGACGACCGATCCGCGCACCGAACCCGACGCATAGGTCTTTCCCGGAAATGACTCGTCCCGAAGCCATCGAATGGAAAAATGATTGTCTGCGGCTTCTCGACCAGCGCAAGCTGCCTCTCGACGTCTCGTTCCTCGATTGCCGGTGCGCCGAAGACGTTGCGGTCGCAATCGAGACGCTTGCGGTCAGGGGAGCGCCCGCAATTGGCATAGCGGCCGCCTATGGAGTCGTTCTCGACGCGACAACGAAACGGGACGCGATTGCGGCGATCGATCGCCTTTCCCTTACCCGTCCCACAGCGGTCAATCTCTTTCATGCGCTTGCCCGAATGCGCGCGATTGTCGCCGGTTTGCCCGACGTTCCGCTACGGGATAGACTTCTCGCTGAAGCCCATGCGATTCGTTCGGCGGATATCGCGGCCAACGAGACTATGGGTTTTTTCGGACAGTCCCTGCTTCCGCAGAATTCAACAGTGTACACGCACTGCAACGCGGGGGCTCTCGCCACGGGAGGCTTCGGCACCGCGCTCGGCGTGATGCGGGCGGCAGTTCGCGCGGGAAAGACGATCCGCGTGTTTGCGGATGAAACGCGACCCTTGCTTCAGGGATCGCGGTTGACCGCCTGGGAGCTGCTTGAAGACGGGATTGACGTGACCGTCGTGTGCGAAGGAATGGCGGCCGCGGTCTTTTCGAGAGAACGCGTGGACGCCGTTCTCGTCGGCGCCGATCGGATCGCCGCGAACGGCGATGCGGCGAACAAGATCGGAACGTATACGCTCGCCCTCGTCGCCCGGCATTTCGACGTCCCGTTCTACGTCGTCGCCCCGTGGACGACGGTCGATATGAAGTGTCCGGGAGGACGTTCCATTCCGATCGAAGAACGCAACCCGGACGAGATACGCGAATGCTTCGGCGCGAAGATCCTGTCCCGCGATTTTCCGGTCTGGAACCCCGCCTTCGATGTGACTCCGGCGGACTGCATCACTGCTATCGTCACGGAACGCGGCGTCGCGAGGCCTCCTTTTTTCGCCTCGCTTTCGGCGTTCGATGATATGATAAATCCCTGATTTTTCGATGGAAGGATTGATGATGGAAATGACGGAAAAGACGACGATCGATATGGAGCTCGCAAGACGGGGACGGTACAAGATCGAGTGGGCGTGGCAGTTCATGCCGGTGCTTCAGAGCCTTCTCGCGCGGTATCAGGACGAACAGCCGTTCAAGGGACACAGCATCGGTGCGTGTCTTCACCTCGAGGCGAAAACGGCATGCCTTCTCGAGACGCTTCGCAAGCTCGGCGCAACGGTTGTCGCGGCCGGCAGCAACCCGCTGTCCACGCAGGACGACGTATGCGAGGCTCTGCGCCTGGAAGGGATGGAGGTTTTCAGCCGGCACGGAATGACAACCGACGAATATTTCGAAAATCTTCACGCCGTGCTGCGACACGATCTCGATATCATTGTCGACGACGGCGCCGATCTGGTTGCGACGATTCATACGGACTACAAGGAGAAGCTGCCGAAGATTCTCGGCGGTTCCGAGGAGACGACGACCGGCGTCAAGCGCCTGAAGGCGATGGCGAAGGACGGCATCCTCGCATTTCCGATGATTTCCGTCAACGATGCCAAAAGCAAATATCTCTTCGATAACCGGTATGGAACGGGTCAGTCCGTGTGGGACGGCATCATGCGGACCACGAATATGCTCGTCGCGGGAAAGATCGTCGTGGTCGCCGGATACGGCTGGTGCGGACGCGGCGTCGCTCTGCGGGCGAAAGCGCTTGGAGCGCGGGTCATCGTAACGGAGCTCGATCCGCATCGCGCGTTCGAGGCGCTGATGGACGGTTGCGAAGTGAAGACCATGGAGCAGGCGGCGCCGATCGGGGATATGTTCCTGACATTGACGGGGAACCGCAAGGTCATCCGCGGAGAGCATATCGCCAGGATGAAGGATGGAGCGCTCCTCGCCAATGCGGGGCACTTCGACGTCGAAGTGTGGAAGCCCGATCTGTGCGAGTTGTCCGAAAAGGTCGAGACGATACGCGACAACGTCGAAGCCTATCGTCTCCGCAACGGGAACAGCGTCTTCCTTCTCGGCGAGGGACGGCTCGTCAACCTTGCCTGCGGCGACGGCCACCCGATCGAGATTATGGATCTGAGTTTCGGGATGCAGCTCGAGTCCGCGCTGTACATTTCGCGGCATTCGCTGAAACCGGGTGTCTACGACGTTCCGGAGGACCTCGACCTCGCCATAATGCGCACCAAGCTCGAAGCTTCGGGGATATCCCTCGAAACGCTCCTGCCGGAGCAAGAGGCGTACATGAAGGGATGGCAGGAGTGACATGACGCTGTTGTTCCGCGACGTCTTCTATCTCGATTGTTCGACCGAGCAGTCGCGACGGGGAGACATTCTCGTCGAGGGAAACCGGGTCGAGAAGATAGCCGCTCCCCGGACCCTTCCCGATGCGGACGAGACGATTGACGGCAAGGGGACGATGGCGCTTCTGCCGGCATTCGTCAATTGCCACACGCACGCCGCGATGACGCTTCTGCGGGGGCTCGGGGAAGAGAAACCGCTGATGGAGTGGCTGAAGGAACGGATCTGGCCGCTGGAAGCGCACCTGACGCCCGAGGACATCTATTGGGGGACAATGGCGGCCATGGTTGAGATGGTCTCCTGCGGCGTCGGCTGTTTCTCGGACATGTACTTCGAAATGTCCGAAGTCGCCCGCGCGTCGCAGGAGATCGGAATGCGCTGCGGCCTTTGCCGCGGACTGATGCAGGACGACCGGAAACGGCTTGACGAGAACCTGTCGCTCTTCGATCAGTGGCATGGAAAGAACGGACGTGTGACCGTGCAGCTTGGCCCCCACGCTCCGTACACGGTCGCGCTCGGCTTTCTGCAGGACGTAACCGGAATTGCGAAAGAGCGCGGCATTCATGTGCATACGCACTTTCTCGAAACGAAATGGGAGCTGGACTATCTGAAGAACGACCTCGGAATGACGCCGACAGAGTATCTCGATACGTCCGGGCTTCTCGATGTTCCTGGGCTGATTCTCGCCCATTGCGTGTGGCTTCCGCCCGAAACGGCGGCCGTTCTCCCGAAGTCCGTGACGATCGTCCACAATCCGAAGAGCAATCTGAAGCTCGGGAGCGGCGTTTTCCCCTGGAAGGAATTTCGGGAACTGGGTGTTCCGGTCGCTCTCGGAACCGATGGCGCCGCGAGCAACAACAGGCTCGACATGCTGGATGAAGCGCGTTTCGCATCGCTTCTGCACAAGGGACAAACGCTCGACCCGACGGAATCCCGCGCGTGGGATGTCTTGCGAGCCGCGACGCTTACGGGGTATCGGGCGCTCGGGTTTGAGAATACGGGCCTGATCCGCGAAGGGTGGACGGCTGACTTCGCTCTGTTCGACCTGGATTCGCCGAGGTATATCGGCGCGGACGAGACGAATCTTGCGGAATTTATCGTCTATTCCGGTTCGAGTCGCGATGTGAAGGGTACAATGGTCGACGGGAAATGGGCGTACAGGGACGGCGTTTATTCCGTGGACGCTGCGGACGCGCTCGAACGCGCGCGGGAGACTCGCCGATCGCTGATCCGGCGGGCGACTGAATGAGGGAGCGTGGGACCATGAAGTGGAGAACCGGGAAAGAGATCCGCAAGGAATTCATCGATTTCTGGGTTTCCAGGGGAAGCCGCCACTATCCGAGCTTTTCCCTGATTCCGGACGACCCGACGCTTCTTTTCACCATTGCTGGGATGGTGCCGTTCAAGCCATATTACCTCGGCATCATGAAACCCGAGGTCACCCGGGCCGTCACGTCGCAAAAATGCGTCCGGACGAACGATATCGACAACGTGGGACGCACCGCGAGACATCATACGTTCTTCGAGATGCTCGGAAATTTCAGCTGGGGCGATTACTTCAAATACGAAGCGATCACCTGGGCGTGGGAGTTTCTGACGGATGTCATCGGTCTCGACGGTTCGAGACTGTATGCGACCATCTACAAGGACGACGAGGAAGCGTACTCGGTCTGGCGGAACACGGTCGGACTTCCCGACGAGCGGATTTACCGCTTCGACAAGGACGAGAACTTCTGGTTCATGGGCAACCAGGGGCCATGCGGTCCGTGTTCCGAGATCCTGTACGACCAGGGACCGTCCTTTTCGTGCGGCAGGCCGGAGTGCAGGGTGGGCTGCAACTGCGACCGGTATCTCGAGATATGGAACCTCGTCTTCACGCAGTTCGATCTCCAGAAGGACGGAACGCTGCTTCCGCTGCCCAAGAACAATATCGACACCGGGATGGGACTCGAGCGCCTGACGTCGATCGTCCAGGGGGTACGGACGGATTTCGAGACCGACCTCTTCCGCCCGATCATCGATCATGTCTGTTCGTCGGCCGGGATCGTCTACGGAGCGAGTCAGAAATCCGATCTCGCCGCGCGCGTGATATCAGACCATCTTCGTTCCGTGGCGTTCATGATCGCGGATGGAATTCTTCCGGCCAATGACGGACAGGGGTATGTCCTGCGAAGGCTCCTTCGCCGCGCGGCCCGCTACGGCAAGCTCATCGGTTTCGACCGCCCGTTCCTTCTCGACTTCCTTCCGGATGTCATCTCCATCATGGAAGACCCGTACGTGGAGCTGTGCGACAACCGGATGACGATCGAGCAGATTATCGATGTCGAGGAGAAGCGTTTTCTTCGGACGCTCCAGCAGGGGACCGAACTCCTCGATGCCGAGATCGCGACGCTGCGCGGGCAGGGCAGGAACGAAATTCCCGGAGATGTCGCGTTTGAACTCTACGATACGTACGGCTTCCCGTTCGAGCTGACGCTCGAGATCGCGCAGGAGCAGTCGATGACGGTCGACAAGCCCGGTTTCGACCGCGCCATGGAAGAACAACGCGCGCGGGCGCGGGCGTCGAGCAAGCACGTCAAGAGTGAATTCACGGGCGATGTCTATTCCGCGATCCTGAACGCCGAGGGCAATACCGAGTTCCTCGGGTATGACCGGTCCGAAATCGCGAGCCCCGTTCTAGCGATCGTGAACAAAGGAGAGCGCCTCGATTCCCTCGAGAAGGGCATGAAGGGCGAAATCGTCCTCAAAAAGACCGTTTTCTATGCCGAAAAGGGCGGACAGATCGGCGACACGGGCTTTCTCAACGGTCCGGATTCCGTCCTGGAGGTCGTGGATACGATCGTCCAGCACGGGTCGCTGACCGTCCACAAGGTGAAGGTGCTTGACGGGGTGCTTCGTACGGGTGAGACGGTCAGCGGTTCGGTCAACGTGGACCGGCGCGACGCGATCCGGAAGAACCATACGGCGACGCATCTTCTCCACGAGGCGCTCGGCAGGGTTCTGGGCGGGCATGTCCGCCAGGCGGGGTCGCTCGTGAGCGAGAAGTCGCTGCGGTTCGATTTCACGCACTTCGACGCGATGACCCAGAAACAGATCGAAGAGGTCGAAACGATCGTAAATGAACGGATTCAGGCGAACACATCGCTCGAAGTCACGGAAAGCGATATGGAACACGCCCGCGGTATGGGTGCGAAGGCGCTTTTCGAAGAGAAATACGGTGATGTCGTTCGCGTCGTTCAGATCCCGGGTTTCTCGATGGAACTCTGCGGCGGCCTTCATGTGGATGCGACCGGGGATATCGGGGTTTTCAAGATCCTTCGCGAGGAGAGCGTCGGTTCCGGGACGCGGCGTATTACCGCCGTTACCGGTATGGAGGCCTTCTCCGCATTCCAGCGTGTTTCGCGAGTCAACGCCAGAGTGTCCGGCCTTTTGTCCGCATCGGAGGAAGGGATCGATACGGCCGTCGAGGCGCTCATCGAACACTCGAAGGAGTTGGAGCGCCGTCTGGAAGAGGCGAAGCTGAAAGCGGCGACGTCATCCATAGAGAGCAAGGCGAAGTCCGTTTCGGTCGGATCCGTAACACTGTGGGTCGGTCGCTTCGACGATACGGATGCGGATCTGCTGCGCGAACTGGGAGATTCGGTCAAGCAGAAGACGGAGCGATCCGTCGTTCTGTTCGCGAGCGCGCACGGGGAGGATGTTCTCCTTGTGGCGATGGCCGATCAGTCTGCGGTCGATGCCGGCGCGAACGCCGGAACGCTTGTGAAGAAGCTCGCTTCGATGGTCGGCGGCAAAGGCGGCGGACGGCCCAATATGGCGCAGGCGGGCGGCCGGGATCCTTCGAAGATCGGAGCGCTCCTGGACGCGGCTCCATCCGTGCTGTCCGAGATTCTCGGCGGGTGATATGGAGCGTATCCTCGCGCTCGACATCGGTCATGTTCGTGTAGGCGTTGCGGTGAGCGATCCCTTGGGCTTTTTCGCCCAGGGGATCGGCGTTCTCTCCGCGGCCGGAGACTGGCTCGACGAAATTTCAGCCCTTGTGGAGAAGTATGCCGTCCGGACGCTGTTGATCGGTCTGCCTGTCCGCACGGACGGATCGACGGGGCCGGAAGCGAAGTGGATCTTGTCGACGGTCGAGTTGTTGCGCGCCCTTTTCCCGGATCAGAAGCTGGAGTTGTGGGATGAACGCTTCACGACGACGATCGCCGAGCGGATCATGATCGAAGGAAACGTTTCGCGCGAAAAGCGACGACATTCGCGGGACAAGGTCGCTGCGGCGATTATTCTCCAGGGATATCTGGACAACCGCCGGCGACTGCAGGGAGGATGAATCGGGCGTGTCTTTCCCCGACGGAGTGAAGTCGACCCCCATGCTGGAACAGTACTTCCGGTGGAAGAACGAGTATCCCGATTGCCTGTTGTTCTTCCGTATGGGGGATTTTTACGAAATGTTTTTCACCGATGCGGAAGAGTGCTAACGGATTCTGGATATCTAGCTGACAAGCAGTGACCCGGATCGTTCGGTTCGGATGGCTGGAGTGCCGTATCATTCGGTCGCTCCCTATCTGGAAAAGCTCGTCCGCGCAGGCAAAAAGGTCGCCATCTGCGAACAGATGTCGACGCCGGACGGCAAAACGCTTGTCGACAGACGAGTGATCCGGATCGTTACGCCCGGCACGCTGCTCGCGGAGGAGACCGACGCGGACCCTCGCCTTGCGGCTCTTTCCGGGCGCGGAGCGACGCTCACGGTCGCCTTTCTGCACATCAATTCCGGACGCCTCGAAACGGGAACGTTTCCCACAGCCGTCGCCCTTTCAGAAATTGACGCCTTCAATCCGGGAGAAATACTCTACGATTCACGCGTTCAGGCCGGAGATTTGCCCGCGGCGCTTCGCGGTCGACTTCTCGTGCCGCGTGACCCGGAGCACTTTTCTCCCCGTTACGCCACAAGGTGGCTGAAGGGCTTCTTCGGAGTTCCTTCGCTTTCAGTTTTCGGAGTCCGCGATGCGTCTCCGGAAACCGGATGCGCCTGCGCCGTTCTGCGGTATCTTGAGGAAACGCAGTTTGG